>Ga0256404_1001671_pt1 | contig 52304 bp, 39 predicted proteins | sample RumenRJG_01DNA_FD_185990 | JGI IMG/M metagenome (GOLD analysis project Ga0256404, IMG submission 185990) | Bovine rumen microbial communities from Lethbridge, Alberta, Canada - RJG_01 | ecosystem: Host-associated > Mammals > Digestive system > Stomach > Rumen | place: Canada: Alberta | collected...
AATGTATTCCTCAACAATTTTCTGACGTTCTTCACGACTGTAATTTGATCTCATAATTTCTTCCACCTTGCGTAGAAGTTTAGTTCAAAGATTTATTTTTGGAAAATACATGAGAATTGACGGTTACTCCGATTATTTTTAAGCTCCTACTTTTTCCGGTAAAAGCTTAACTCCATTTTCTTCTTCATCAGTTTCATCATCATTAATGACATAAACTGCATCAGAACTAAGTTTTCTAAGGATTGGTGAAAACAGATGCTCCGTACTTTCAGCAATCTTATTCAAAGCAATTTCTTTTTGAATATGATTTGCATAATTGTTGAACACGCTTTCTGTTTTATGTCCTGAACCAATCATACAGATTCTCTGGTCACCAATATCAGAAAGTGTATTTGTACACCATTCATGACGGAAACTGTGGAAGGTAATTTCTTTGGGATTCGGATACCCGATTGATTCCAGAGCCCGTCTGAGATATCTGTTGAATCTTTTAGGTGACAAAGGCTTGTCAGGACTTTGAGGGCTGAAGAAGATAAACGATTCAGGTCCAGTTCCCCACGGATTAAAGGATGCCTGATTCAAAATCATGTCTCTTAATTCAGGTGGGATTCTGAATTCTCTTTCTTCTCCATTCTTTGGTGTTTTTAAGCCTTCATAAGGACTGTATGAATGTCGGATGTAAATTCTATCCTCGCCAATATCACGTATCTGAAGCGCAAGAATCTCACCTTGTCTCATTCCAGTAAAGCAGGCTATAACACATGCAAGTTTTACACGGTCGTTATCCCATTCAGCATTGAATAGGTCTATGGTCTGTTCAAGTGAAAGGATAACTTTTTTCTTTGGGGTACTCTTAGGTGTGATAATTCCTGAATAACAATTGTTTTCAGTCAAACCATTCAGGTGAGCCCATTTCAGAGGAACTGTTAGTGCCTGAAGAATGGCTTTTACTGTTTTTGGGGAAAGCTTCTGTGTAGACTCAGCCATGAAAATCTTTTTTACGTCATCTCTGGTAATTTCTCCAAGAAGCTTACCTTCAAGAATAGGTTTCCAGTGATGAGCAATAATGTTTCTCATGTTCAGAATGTGACGGTTAGTTGATGAATGTCCTTTAAGTTCCATTTCACGAAGATATGGGGATTTATCCCGTGTCCAGAAATCAATAAGGAACTCCATTGCATCACAGTCACCCTTTGCATTTGGTCTGACTGCAGTTTGAATGATTTTACGGGATTTCATTACCTCAATGAGGTCAATAATTTCCTGCTCAGACAAATCATTCGTCTTCAGATAATTAAGAAGAGTAATAAATGTGAAGGATTGTTTGCCGATTGCTTTTCCAGTTCTGGATGTTCGCTCTGGTACAGAACCTTTTACGATCCATTCCATTACTGTGCGTTCAGCATCAGTCTTATTTTCTTTTCCCGTACTTTTGTTTCGGGAAATTGTGCCGTCGGGGAGACGGACTTGCGCATACCAAAATGGTGAATGCTTTGTCTTGAATAACAAATATGGTTTATTCAAATATCTTTCCTTTCCATAGGGCCGGCAGAAAGATATTTATACTTTATCATTATGGTATCTAAATGTAAAGTATATTCTGGCAGATACTTGTATTATTGCATCTTACTGTTTACTTTATATTCATTTTTTGAGCTTTTCGACTCTAAAATAAACAAATATAAGCAAAGCTAAAACCTTATATTATATAGAGTTATACCATTTACTCTCTAAATAATACATAGGGTGTCTGGTAGGTTCGAGTCCTGCCCCCGCTAGACAGAAGACTTTCGAGAAATCGGAAGTCTTTTTTGTTTTAACGGAAATATAAAAAGTCTTGTCCCTTGTGACGGCTTTATGCTAAAAACAGCGTAGACAACTGATAGAAATCGGACATTCCCTTCATTTCAATATACTACAGAAAAATGCTTTCGTTAAACATATTGTAGTAAGATGATTTTATTTCTTTTATAAATCCTTTACCATCGCTTCGGTGTTTGCGTGCCAGCCCATTGCCTCGTAGAGTTTTTGGCCGTTGTCGGTTGCGTCAAGGCTGATTTCGGTAACTCCGCGTTCCTTCGCCTCGTCAATAATAAATTCAAGCATTTTGCGGGCAATTCCTTTGCGGCGGAATTCTTTTTCAACGTGCACGTTCATAAGGTGTGCGCGTTTTCCATTTGGGTGTGAGAAAGTCGGCATCATGTCTGTGTAGCAGAGCGTTGCGTTCCCCACAATTTGCGGTGTTCCGATGGAATCGTCAATTGCGATTACAGTTGTTCCGTTTCCGTTCAGAAAATATTCTTTTGTGGCTTCCATGAATTCTGCGGAAAATTCATAGTCATCGTCAAATCCGCAGACTTCGCGCATTGTCCTGCAGCGGGATTCCATTAGTGCGTCAATGTCTGCGGTGGTTGCTTTTCTGATTTGAATCACATTTGCCAATTTTTATTCCGCGTAGATTGGTTCAAAGTCTTCTGCCGGATGGCCACAAAGTGGGCATTCAAAGTCGGCCGGAAGTTCTGGATTCATGTATTCGTAGCCACAGATTTTACAGCGCCAGCCGATTATTTTCTTTTCGTTGTTTACAGCTGGTTTTGGTTTTATTTTGTTCTGGTAGTCGGCGTAGGTTAGCGGTGGATTTTTGCTTACGATGAATGCGTTCTGAACTTCTGCGATGAAAAGAGTGTGACTTTCCAGGTTTGTGCTTGAAAGAACTTTACATTTTAAGACTGAACAGACAGACTGTTTTATGTAAGGGCAGCCGTTTGAATCTAGTTCGTGGGAAAAATCAGCGAATTTATCTGTGTTTTTTCCGCTTTGCATTCCGAAATGTTTTATCAGGTCGAATTTGCAGGAATTGTCTAAGACTGAAAGGCTGAAAATTCCGGAAGATTTTATCATGTCGCAGGTAAGATTTTGGTTCAATACAGATATTGCGATTCTTGTCGGGTTGCTTGCGACTTGCATGCAAGTGTTTGTTATGCAGGCATTGATTTTTTCACCGCTGCAAGATCCTAAAACAAATACGCCATAAGAAAGATTGTATAAAGCTTTGTTGTCCATAAGCTCTCCTTGTAAATTTATTTTGTGAATTTTGAGTTTCGTATAATTCTGAAAAATCGCTCACGGCAGAAAAACAATTTGCTCCAGATGGTTGGGCTCGCGCTCCGCTTGTAGGAATTTGGGTGCTTTGCACTTTGATTTCTTTTATCGCCCAAAATCTTCACAAATTGTTTTTTTGCCTGCGCTTTTATCATTCTTTAACAAAAACTCAAATTTCACAATTTCATGTTACTTTAATTTAATGCCCGGAAACAGAATTCGTCAAATAAAATTATTGTTTTTTCTTTCTTTGCTGATTTTTGTTGTGCTGATGTGATATAGTTACTGAAAAGAGGTTTTTATGGGTGAATTAAAAATCCGAGAGGCTAAAAAAGAAGATATAAAAATTTTAAAGGAACTGATTTTGGGGCTCGCCAAACACGAGCGGCGTCCCCAGGATGTCACCGGTTCTGAACAGGAAATGTGCCGCTGGCTTTTTGAACGGAAAATTGCCACAGCACTGCTTGCGGAATTTGAAGGCGAGGCGGTTGGATACGCGATTTTCTATCCAATTTACGGCTCTTATTCGGCAAAGGGAAAAATTCATCTGGAAGATATTTTTATAAAACCAGAATTCCGCGGAAAGGGATTTGGAACAAAACTGTTTTCGTTCATCTGCAAATCAGTTTTGGCGGATGGATTTTCCAGCCTTGAATGGAATGCGCTGGATTTTAACACTGGTGCAATAGATTATTATTTTAAACTTGGTGCAGAACAAGAAAAAGGCAGAACTTATTTTGAATTCCCCGAAGAAAAAATGAAAAAACTTGCAAATCAATAAGAAAAAGAATTTCCCTAACTTGACTTCTACCAAACCGATGTTTTAGGTATATTTAATCAAGTGAAATTTATTTTTTGATGATATTGCTTTTTTGGAGAAGGATAAAAGCATAGGCACTTTTTTTGCTAGCTTATTCAATTTCTTTCACAATCCAAAAAAAACACTTACAGAGGATATTTATGAACTGCGATTTTATTAAAAAACTTGCTATTCCTGCAGAAATAAAGGAAATGTTTCCTGTCACAGCCGAAATGGAAAAAACTGTTGCAGAACGCCAAAGACAGGTTGAGGCGATTTTTGAAGGAAAAGATAATAGAAAACTTCTTATTATAGGTCCATGTTCCGCAGATAACGAGGACAGTGTTATTGATTATGTTTCTCGTCTTGTAAAAGTCCAGGAAAAAGTTAAGGATAAGATTTTTATTATTCCGCGGATTTACACGAACAAGCCGCGAACAACCGGCGAAGGTTACAAAGGAATGCTTCATCAGCCTGACCCTACAGAAAAACCTGACTTGGTAAAAGGAATTATTGCAACCCGACATATGCACATGCGTGCTTTAAAAGAAACTGGATTTTCTTGTGCGGACGAAATGCTTTATCCGGAAAATTATAAATATCTTGATGATATTTTGGCGTATGTCGCAATCGGGGCTCGTTCTGTGGAAGACCAGCAGCACCGTCTTGTTGCAAGCGGAATCAATGTTCCTGTTGGAATGAAAAATCCTACTTCCGGCGATTATTCTGTCATGATAAATGCGATTCACGCGGCGCAGGGGCATCACACTTTTATTTACCGCGGATGGGAAGTTCATTCACACGGAAATGCTCATTGCCATGCGATTCTTCGCGGTTACACAAACAAGATGGGAAAATCCCGCCCGAACTATCATTATGAAGATATAATCCGTCTTTGCGATGTTTACGAGGCAAATCCAGAGCTTAAAAATCCGGCTGTAATTGTTGACTGCAACCATGCAAATTCTGGAAAAAATCCTTTTGAACAGCCAAGAATCGTGAACGATGTTTTAAATTCTGCAAAACACAGCGAACGGATTGCAAAACTGGTAAAAGGTTTTATGGTTGAAAGCTACATTATAGACGGAAATCAGAAGCCGGGCGACGGTTGCTATGGAAAATCAATTACCGATGCTTGTCTTGGATGGGAAAAAACTGAAAAAATGATTTATGATATTGCAGAGAACCTGTAAATCTTAATAAAAAGCACGGGGAACAGAAAGATGGAAAAAATTGTATTCAGTAATCCGTTTGTGATTATTTTTGTGGTGGGAACGCTTCTTAGTTTTTTGATAAATCATTTTCTTGAATTTATTGACTGGCGGGCGCGCGTAAAAAACGGTGGAAAAATTCCTGATGAGTTGAAAGAAATCCCGGAATCTTCAGTTTTTGACACAAAAAAACTCGCTTCAATCAACGCGTATGAAAATGCAAAATATTTTTTCTGGATTCCACGCTCGTTGTGCGCGATTTTTTTGACATTGATTCTAGTTTTTTCAGGATTTTATCCGTGGCTTTTGAATGTTGTCTGCCGTTTTACAGGATTTCCGAACGGTTATTGGTCAACATATTTATGCGCTTTCTGTTTTTTTATTCTTGCTGGACTTCCTGAAGGAATTCTTGACATTCCATTTGACTTGATTGGAGAATTTAAAATAGAAAAATCTTTTGGTTTTTCAAATATGACGTTGAAACTCTGGCTTGTTGATCAGTTAAAAGGAATTGCCATGTCGCTTGTTCTTTCTGCTGTTTTGCTTGCCGCAATGATTGGAATTCTGGTTGCATTTCCGCATGGCTGGTGGATTTTTCTTACAATCGTGCTTTTTGCGTTCACTTTTGTAATGCAGATTCTTTATCCGCTGGTTATTGCCCCGGTTTTCAACAAATTTGTTCCGCTAGAAGATGGCGAACTTAAGACAAAAATCACTGAACTTATGCAGAATCTTGGCTTTAAATCTTCTGGAATTTTTGTGATGGATGCCTCAAAACGAAGCGGACATTCTAACGCATATTTTGGCGGAATTGGAAAGTCAAAGCGGATTGTTTTGTACGACACGCTGATAAAGCAGCTTACAACCGACGAACTTGTTGCGGTTCTTGGGCATGAGCTGGGACATTACAAACTTCATCACATTATCCGCCGCTTTTGCGTTATGATTCCTGTTGAATTTGTGCTGATGTTCATTCTGTACAAAATTGCTCAGTCAACTTCGATTTACACAGGATTTGGTTTTGCGTTGACAGGAATAAAAGTTGAGTCTGTTCAATTTATCGGGTTGTTTTTAGCGAATCTTGTTGCGGGCTCGCTTTCTGAAATTTTTTCGCCAATTGTTAATTTTTCAAGCCGAAAAGACGAATTTGCCGCGGATAAATTTTCGGCGGAACTTACAAAACATCATGAACACCTTGTTTCTGCGCTCATAAAACTTAACAGCGAAAACCTTAGCGAACTTTTTCCGCCAAAACTTTACGTTGCCTGGAATTACAACCATCCGACCCTGGTTGAACGCGTAAATGCGCTAAGGAAATTGGAAAAAAAATAGGCACTATAAATATTTTTATAGAACTTTTTAATTTTTGTGTTATATTTTTATTGGAGGTGACAAAATGTATATCAAAGATGGTATTTGCTATGCAGGTGAGTGTGTCCCGGAAATAGAAGTTTCTTCAATAAAACTTCTTGAAGATGGAATGATGCTTGTCACTTTCAATACTGGTGAAACTCGTCTTTTTGATGTTACTTCTCTTTTAGATAAAGGTTCTGCATTTGCACCTCTTGCGGAGGAAAAGAATCGTAAGACTGCTAAAGTGACTCATGGTTTTTTGTCTTGGCTTGATGGAGAAATTGATATAGCACCAGAAACTTTATATGCGGAAAGCTATAAGTATTCAACTGAAAAATTTGCATAGGAGAAATTCATGCCAGAATTAAGCCGTTTTGAAGGAATGGTTGTATACCTTTTGTTCAGGGATAATAAAGAGCATAATAAGCCTCATGTTCATGTTTATTATGGTGAATACAAGGCGGCAATTGGAATTGATGGTGAGTTACTTGCAGGAAAATTACCAGCGCGGCAAATGAAGATGATTGTAGGATGGCTCGCGTTGCATGAAGAAGAAGCGTATGCTGCGTGGAATTTAGCAGTTTCTGGTGAGCATTTTTCAAAAATTAAGCCTTTATAAATCCTCGTTTTTCTTAGTTTATTTTTCTTTTACACAAAAATATTCAAGAGAATCTTTTGTTTTGGTTAGGACGGCTTTTGTTCTTGCGTGGCAAAGTTCGGCGATGTTTTTGAACTTTGAGATTTTTTCGATTTTTTCGGGTTTTTGGATAAGAATGCATTTTCTTGTTCCGCCGTCAAGCTGGTTCTGCTCGATTGTTGCTTCCAGGGTAGAGCCGCTTCCGGCAAAAAAATCCATGACAGTTATATTTTTTGGCATATTTGCAATCTGGAGCAAATGTTGAATCAGGTTTACAGGTTTGGGATTGTCAAAAGATTTTTGTTCGCCAAGAAGATTGTCCAGATGATTTTGTGCGGCTCTTGTGCTTTCTGCGCCGTCGATGATATTTTTGGGAATAATTTCAACGGTTTCGCCGTTAAAAACTTTTTTTCGGGGAACATTTGAAAATTCTGGAGCTTTTCCCCAGTAAATTTTGTCTTCCTTTATAAGTTGAGCCATTTCGCTTTTTGAGACAAGCCATTGCCGCCGCCAGTGAATCCCGCTTGGCGAAACTATTTCGTAAAAATTTTCGTTTTTTGGGTTTGAGCGTTTTTCGTCAAAACTTATGCTTCCTGAAAACCATGCGCCTCTTTTGTCGCCGTCAATATTTTTTTGTGCCCATTCAGTTTCTTCAAAATCAGAAAATTCCTTCAGCTTTTTTTTATTTTTTGCGTAACATAAATTTGACTGCTGCATGGTGCGGCTCCAGCGGTCTTTTTTGCCTTTTCCGTGAAGCCACATAAAATCGTTCACAAAATTTTCCGCGCCAAAAGTCTGGTCGCACAAAATTTTCAGGATATGAACTTGTTCCTGCCCGATTGCAATAAAAATGCAGCCCGAATCTTTTAAAAGTTCCCGTGCGGCAGAAAGTCGGCGCTGCATAAAGCTAAGCCATTCGTCAAGCTGCATATTGTCGTTGTAAGTGAATTTTTTCCCGGTGTTGTACGGCGGATCTGTGTAGATAAAATCAATTTTTTCTTTGTATTCTGAAAGAAGTTTTAGCGCGGGAAAATTGTCGCCTTCAATAAAAGTGTGGCAAACTTTGCTTTCTGAGGAATTTATTGATTTTGATTCATCTTTTTCAAGAAAAAAATGTTCGGCAAAGTCTTTTGCGTCTGCTTTTTCTGAAAAATCAGTCCATGAAATTGAAAAACTCATTTTTACAGTATATTATAATTTTATGAAAAAAAAGGCGATTCTTTATACATCTAATTTTGAAAAACTTGCAACACTGGCGCAATATTTGGTTCATGATGACTGGGAAATTCTTTCTGCCGGCGAAACGGCGGAATTTCTTGCGGAAAACAATATTCCTTACACTTTTACAAAACAGCTTGAGCACAACGCAAAGTCCGATGACAGTTTTATAAATCTTGTTCATTCAGTTTTGGCTGCCGGGCGGAATCTTCTTGCGAGTTCATTTTCAACAGAATCGGTTGTGAATCTTGTTTGTATGAATGTTGAACCGGCCTTTCACAAGATAAATGATTTTCTTGAAATTGACAAAACTGACAACTGCATTGAATTGAAGGAAATGGCTTTGCTTGCTTCTGCGGCAAAAAATTATATGAATGTTGTTGTTCTTTGCGATCCTGCGGATTACCGGGAAGCGATTATCCAGATGAAAAACGACAGCATTTCTGATGAATTCAGGCTTTATCTTGCGTCAAAAGCGTTGAATCAGGTTGCGGCGTGCAATGCGGCAAATTCTGTTTCAATTTCGGAAGGGCTGAAGGCAAATTCTTTTCCGCCGTATTTTATGGTTCCATTTAAATTTGTGGGGAAACTTCATCATGGCTCGAATGATCATCAGAACGCTTATCTTTATTCCTTGAATGATCAGGTTGGCGCGCTCTCCGGAATGAAAAAAATCCAGGGAAAAGAAATGAATCTTAATCTTTACGAAAATTGTTTTGCCGCCTGGAAAGCAATCAGCATTTTTACAAGAATTTTAAAAAGTCCTTTCACGGTGGATAGCGTTGACTGTAACAATTATCCGTTTACAACCCAATTTACGCCGGCGGCGAGTTCAGTTTTTACAATCGGAATAAAAAATTCAAATCCGATTGGAGCGGCTTTGGGCGGAACACTTTTGGAATCTTTCAGAAAAACTTATTCCTGCGAGCCAGATTCTTTTAAAGGTTCAACTTTTGGATGCAGTTCAGTTGTTGATGAGGAAGCTGCGCGTGAACTTGTAAAAATTGATTTCCGTGCGATTATTGCCCCGGATTTTACAAAAGAGGCAAAGGAGATTTTTTCAGAGAAAAAAGATATGCGGCTTGTGAGTGCGTCGCGTTTTATAAGCGATTATTACGAGATGGCAACGATTGACGGCGGATTTATGCTTCAGGAGCCGGATTCAAAAATGTTCACAAAACTTAGTGTTGTTACTCAAAAACGTCCGACCCAGGCGCAGGTTGACTCAATGGCTTTTGGAATGTTGGTTGCAATGACATGCAAGTCTGATGCGGCTGTTGTTGTGAATGATTTTTCCGCGGTGGGAATTTCTGCCGGAAACACGAGCCGAAAAAGGGCGGTGCGCTATGCTCTTCAAGATGCCGGTGAATATTTTGAAAATAACCAGAATAATAATCTAATATGTAAAGACCGAAATTCCGAAATATTAATAAGTGATTCAGTCATTTATTTTGACGAATATGCAAAAAAACTTGCGGATGTTGGAATCAAGGCAATAATCCAGACCGGCGGCGTTGAATGCGATGCAGAATTCATCCAGTATTGCAACGACCACGACATCTCAATGATTTTTACCGGAATCCAGCACTTGTCAGTTTGAGCTTAACAGAGTGAATGTTGAATTTTTAAGGAAATGGATAAAAGCGTAAGCGGATTTACAATTTGTGAAGACTTTGTGCGATTGAATTTATAAAAGTTGCGAAGCAACCCGAATCAATACAAGCGAAGCGCGAGCACAACCGTCTGGAGCAAATTGGAAAGCCGCTGAAAGCTTTTTTTCACAATCCCTAAAAAAAATTCACCATTCAGAATAAAAAATATTACTGAGGATTTTATGCTTTATTATCTTGGTGCGTATCTTCAAAACTTTTTTGGACCGGCACGATTGCTTCAGTCTTATGCGGTTTTGATAATTCTTTCTTTATATAGCGGCTTTTTTCTTATGTACAAATTTCTTCCGAAATTTTACAACATTCTTCCTCATGACCGTGGCCGGGAATTTACATTGACCGCGGAAGCCGCAAAAGGAAAACCGACTGGAGCTGGCGTTGTTTTTATTACAACTTTTGTGCTTTTGTGCCTTGTTTTTGTTCCGATGGGCTGGGCGCAAGGCGGAATTCTTTTGCTCACATGGATTACAATGCTCACAGGATTTTTGGATGATAAGAGCATTTCAAGCTGGGGTGAATATTTAAAAGGCGCGCTGGATTTAATCATCAGTATTGCGGCTTCGATTCTTTTGTATTATGTTGCAAAAACTCAGTCTGCTGATGGAACTGTTTACTTCTGGCTTCCGTTTGTTTCTCATCTTATTGCGGTTCATCCTGTTGTTTATATTCTGATTGGCGTGATCCTTTTGTGGGCTTCTATAAATACAACAAATTGCACAGACGGTGTTGACGGTTTGAGCGGAACTTTGGTTCTGATTGCGCTGATTACAATGGGAATAATTTTTTACTTTATTCTTGGTCATATTGATATTTCAAAATATCTTCTTGTTCCAAATCTTGCGGATGGTGCTAAATGGGCTGTGATGGCTTTTGCGCTTGCCGGTGTTCTTACAGGATATTTGTGGCACAATGCTTATCCGAGCCACGTTCTGATGGGCGATGCGGGAAGCCGTGCGCTTGGATTTTTTATCGGTTGCGCAATTCTTATAAGTGGAAATCCACTTTTGTGCCTTGCGACTTCCACAATTATCTTCTTGAATGGTGGAATGGGGCTTGTAAAAGTTTTTCTGCTTCGGTTCTTTAATATAAAGATTTTTGAAAATATCCGCTTTCCGCTGCACGACCACATGAGAAAGAACAGAGGCTGGTCCGCAACCCAAGTTCTTTTAAAATTCATGATTATGCAGCTTTTGATTACGGTTGCAGTAATCGGGCTTTTCTTTAAAGTCCGATAAAAACTTCTGCAAAAAGCCGGAAATTCGCTTATTCCTGGCAGAAAAGTTCCGCCAGGGTGAGCGCGTCTTTTACAATATTTTCAACAATACAATATTCGTTTGGCATATGGGCAAGTTCGTCCATGGTGCTCCAGACAACGCAATTCATTCCTTCGCGTCTAAGTTCTGCGCCTACAGTTCCACCGCCAATTCCAATTGTTCTTGCCTTGATTCCGTGAACTGCGCGGATTGCTTCTTTTAATTTTGTTACAACTGCAGCATTTTCTGGAGTTGCGGGACTTTCTGAACTTTGCAGGATTTCATACGAAATTTTTACTTTGTAGAGTTTTTCAGTTTCGGCGATTTGTTTTTCAGTCTCTTTTAAAACTTCTGCGATTGTATAGCAAGGGAGAATACGGCAATCCATGCAGAATGTGTCTTCTCCTGGAATTATGTTTACACCTTCAACATTTGCAAAGCGCATTGTAGGCTGAAAAGTTGAATAATCCGGTGAAAAAAGTGAATCTCTTCTATTAAAAGTGTTCTGCATTGCATTCAGGCGGATGCTAAGATCACAGGCGGCAAGGCAGGCGTTGTTTCCTTGGTCTGGACGCGAACCGTGGCATTGCTTTCCTTTTACAGTGAGTTTTAGCCAAAGAATATTTTTTTCGGCAATTTCAATTGTCTCACCGTTTTTGTCGCCACCGTCCGGAATAAGATAAATATCATTTTTATGGAAAATTTTGGTATTGTGCAAAAGCCAAATCATTCCATAGGCAGAACCGACTTCCTCGTCCGCCATAAAAAGAAGTTTTACCGTATGCGCAGGTTTTACATTTTTTTTGATAAATGAAAGTCCGGCGAAAACGCCAGAAACAAGTCCTTGCTGGTTATCTTCCACACCGCGGCCGTAAATTTTCCCATCTTTTTCTGTAACGTGCCAAGGATCAGTGTTCCACAGTTTTAAATTTCCAACAGGAACAACATCCAAATGTGCCATTACCCAAATGCTGTAGTCATCTTTTTCGCCGGGAATTGTAACAACAATATTCGGGCGGATTTTGCTTTCTACCCGCGGATCTGGGGCGTTAAATTCCTGGATTTGGGATTCTTTTACACCTTGATTTTTCAGCCATTCAACAAGTGCCTTTGCCTTTTCAGTTTCACCTTGACCACCATTTTCCGGGGCAAGCGCCGGGTGCGAAGTCAGAAGCGACTCCAACTGAACCATCTGTTCTGTGCTTTCTTTTATATATGAAAATAATTCTGATTTAATTTGTTCGTTCATGGTTTTATTATAATGGATTTGGATTGAATTTTTAAAGTGGAAAAATCTGAATCCGCTTGCGCCGTGGTGGAGCGGTTTTGCCGGAGGCAAAAGGATTGGCGCGTGCGCCAAGACCGAGCGTGAGCGGGCCGCGGAAGTGCGGTTTTCAGGAGTGGCTTGTGTTTTATGGAGTTTTGGCTGAGACAGAATATTGAGTTTTTATGCTGAATCAACAAATTGAATGGGCGGGAAGAAAAAGAAAGCAACAACCGAGCTATTCGGAGCGATGGCAAGCAATTTTTGAAGAAAATTGCGTAGTCCGATACCTTGGTGCGCTCCGCATAGCGAATTGTTGTGCTTTTTCTGGTAGCTCATTCAATTTCTTTCAGAAAGAATGAAACTCAATATTCTGTCTCAGCCTGTGATGGAGGAATTTCGCCCGTAAAATTAAAAGTTAGCCTAAGCTAATTCAATTCTTTATGCTGTAAAAAAATAGACACGTTTTTTTGCTTATTGTATAATTCATGTTATGAGAAAACTGCATACTTTTAAAGGTGGCATTCACCCGAAGGAAATGAAGGAACTGAGCAACAAATGCCCGATTACTCCGGCTTTTCCTGCGTCTAAAATGGTAACTATTCCTGTGACTATGGGCGGTGCTCCGAATAGTCCTGTTGTAAAGGTTGGCGATGTTGTAAAAAAGGGTCAGATTATTGCAACTGGTGAAAAATTTATGAATTGTCCGGTTCATGCTTCTGTGGCAGGAACTGTAAAGAAAATTGCAAATAATCTTGTTACGGGCAATGGAATGGCGCCTTGCATTGTTATTCAGGCGAATGATTCTGGCGAGACTGATTTTATGGAGCCGCTTGATCCGTTTACTTGTGGTCACGATGTGGCTTTGGCAAGAATCAAGGAGGCTGGAATTGTCGGTATGGGCGGTGCGTCTTTTCCGGCTCATGTAAAGTTGAATCCGCCGGCAGACAAAGATATTGAGTATGTTCTTGTGAACGCTGCGGAATGTGAACCGTATTTGACTTGCGATGAGCGGACTATGCAGGAAACTCCTGAAAAAGTTATTGATGGTCTTGCGATTGTATTGAATCTTGTTGGTGCAGCTGGAATTATTGCGCTGGAAGACAATAAATCTTACATAAAACCGATTCTTGAGGCGGAAATTGAAAAGAAGGACTACGGTGATGATATTTCTGTTTGTCTTGTAAAAACAAAATATCCTCAGGGTTCTGAAAAATTTATTGTTGAGTCTTGTCTTGGAATTGAAATTCCTAGCGCAAAACTTCCGGCGGATGCTGGTTGTATTATCTGTAACGTTGGAACTGTATGTGCAATCAGCGATGCGTTCCGCCTTGGGATGCCGTTGATTGAGCGAAGCCTTACGATTTCAGGCGGTGCGGTTGAAAAACCTTGCAATATCCGCGTGCCGATTGGAACTTTAATCAGCGACTTGATGCCTGAAACTTTTAATTTAAAAGAAGGTGCTGCGGCAAAATGTATTTCTGGCGGTCCGATGATGGGGTTTGCGATGAGCTCAACTGGATTTCCGGTTGCAAAAGGAACCAGCGGCGTTACATTTCTTACAAAAGAAGAAACTTGCCTTGAAGAGGAAGACCAGTGCATAAGCTGTGCAAGATGCGCGAGCACTTGTGCAATGCGTTTAAGTCCGGTTATGATGTTGCGCTCTTTAAAAGAAGGAAATGTAGACAAGGCAAAGCGTTTTGGTCTTATGGACTGCATTGAATGTGGCTGTTGCGCGTTTGTTTGCCCAAGCCACATAAAGATTGTTCAAAGAATAAGGCTTGGTAAAGGAATTGTGCGCATGAAGATGGCACAGGAAAAAAATAAAACTGAAGGAACGGTAAAAAAATGACAGATATAAAATTCCATATTTCTTCAAGTCCTCATTTTTCACTTGGAAATTCTACTCAAAAAATTATGGCTTGTGTTCTGGTGGCTCTTCTTCCGGAAGTTATTGCTGGAACTGTATTTTTTGGGTTCAGGGCTTTGGCAGTTGTGCTTTTTAGCGTTTTAGGCTGCGTGTTTTTTGAGGCGCTTTTTCAGAAAATCACCGGGCAGAAAATCGTTGTGGCAAATCTTTCGGCGGCGGTAAGTGGGGTTATGCTTGCGCTGGTTTTGCCTTCTACAGTTCCGTTCTGGATGGTTCTTGTTGGTGATTTTATTGCCATGGTAATTGCAAAAGGGCTTTTTGGCGGAATCGGAAGTAATGTTTTTAATCCGGCTTTGACTGGCCGCGCGTTCCTGTTCATAAGTTTTCCGGCTGCGATTGGAGCTACTTGGTTTGATCCTAATCTTGTTCCGCGGATTTTTAGGGAACTTGCAGAAAAAGGTCTTACTGCTGAACAGATTGACGCAATGTCTCAGGCTACAAAATGGGATGGAATCACTTCTGCAACTGCATTGAGCCAGATTAAGGCTGGAACTCTTGAAAATTTTGACTTTTTGCAGTTTTTTGTTGGAAACCGCGCAGGTTGTATCGGTGAAACTTCAATCCTTTTGATTTTGATTTCTTTCGTTTTTCTTTTGGTTACAAAAATCATTGACTGGCGTGCTCCGCTTGCGATGGTTGGAACTGTTGTTGTCTGCACATTTTTTGCAGGAATTTCAGCAGGATTTTCTTCCGCGGTTGCAGATGTTGGAATCGCGCTTCTTACTGGTGGCTTGATTTTTGGCGCAACATTTATGATTACAGATTATGCGACCGCTCCTGTTACAAAACCTGGAAGACTGATTTTTGGTGCTGGTGCCGGACTTATAACATTCTTGGTGAGAAAATTCGGTGGCTACCCGGAAGGCGTTATGTTCAGCATTTTGATTATGAATGCTGTTGTTCCGTTCCTTAACAATGTTACAGGAAGAATGTATGGCTATGGAAAAAAAGGTCATCGTCGCCCGGAATCAGCAAAAATAAATATGGAATTTGACTTGAATTCCGCAAAAGAACGAAAAATTGAGATTTCTGCTGATTCAGAGGCAACATCAGATGGAGGCAAGAATGACTAGCTCAAAAAATGATGATTCAATTTTCAGCATGATAAAACTTGGCATTACACTTGCCCTTTACGCGGTTGTTTCATGCACGGTTCTTGCAGTTGTAAATAACTTTACGGCTCCAAAAATTGAACAGAACCAGATGGCAAAAGTTAACAAGGCGATGGAATCGTTTTTTTCTGGAGAAGGATATTCTTTTGCGCAAAAAACTGATTATGAGCCAAAAAATGTTGGTTCAATCAAGATTGAAAGTCTGATTATTGCTGAAAAAGACGGAAAAATTGCCGGCGGTGCGGCTCAGGTTTCTGGTCCTACTTATGATACTGCGACTCTTATTGTTGGAATGGCTGCAGACGGCACAATCAAGGGCGTTCAGTTTTTAAAAAATACGGATTCGCCAGGATTCGGGTTAAAAGCCAGCGATTCAACTTTTAAATTGCCAAACGGAAAAACTTTCTACGGTCAGTTTGAAGGAAAAAACGCAAAAGACGGTTTTGAAAAGGACAAAAATTTTGACGCAATTTCTGGCGCTACAATCACAAGCAATGGTGTTGCAAATTTGTTAAAAGCCGGCACAGAAACTTTGCTTTCATATATTGGAGGTAAGGATGAATAAGCCTCTTCAGATTTTTACAAACGGATTTATAAAAGAAAATCCGCTTTTGGTGTTGAATATTGGTTTGTGCTCTTCTTTGGGAGTTACAACGAGCATTTTCAATGGTCTTGGAATGGGAATGGGAATGTTGTTCGTTCTTGTTATGAGCGAAATTGTAATCAGTATCTTTAGGAAATTTATTCCTTCTGCAATAAGACTTCCTGTTTTTATTATCATTATTGCGGCTTTTACAACGATTGTTCAGCTTGTTCTTAATGCTTATGTTGAATCGCTTTACGAGGCACTTGGCGTTTTTCTTCCATTAATTGTTGTAAACTGTATTATCATGGGGCGCGTTGAGGCGTTTGCTTCAAAAAATAATGTTGGAAATTCAATTTTGGATGCGCTTGGAATGGGGCTTGGCTACACAATCGTTCTTGTTCTGATTGCGTTTTTCCGAGAGTTGCTTGGCGGCGGAACTTTGATGGCAGGAACTCCGCTGATGGTTACAGTAATTCCAGAAGCATATAGAATCGGCGTTTTTAACAGCGCACCAGGCGGATTCTTGGTATTTGGATTTTTAGGTGCGCTTGTTCAGTTTGGAAAATATGTTTCTGCAAAGAAAAACGGTAAAAAACTAGAGGAAGCAAAAGTCGAGGACTGCACTGACTGTTCATGCTGTTCTTCTGCGTGTGGCACAAAATCTGCTGAAACAGATAAAACTGGAGGCAAATAATGCTTGATTTGATTAAACTTTTTTTGAAATCTGCAATTGTTGATAACGTTGTTTTTATTCAATATCTTGCAATTTGTCCTTTTATCGGAATGACCAGCGAAACAGATAAGGCTGCCGGAATGGGAATTGCGACTTCGTTTGTTATTGTTCTTGCGACTGCTGTAACTTGGCCGATTTACAAGCTTGTTATGGTTCCGCTTGGGCTTCAGTTTCTTCAGACTTTGTTTTTCATTCTTGTGATTGCATCGTTGGTTCAGCTTGTGGAATTTTTCCTGAAAAAATCAATTCCTTCATTATATAAGTCAATGGGCGTTTATCTGGCTCTTATAACAACGAACTGTGCTGTTCTTGGTGTAACAATCAACTGTATTGGAAAAGATTACGGTTATGTTCAGAGCTTGGTTTACGCTTTGGGAACTGCCGCCGGATTCTTGTTGAGCATGGTAATTATGTCTGGTGTTCGTTCAAGGTTGAAGACAGCGAATGTTCCGCAGAGTTTTAAAGGAACTCCGATTTTATACGTGGCAGCTGGACTTCTTTCGCTGGCATTCATGGGCTTTAAAGGATTGATTAAATAACTGAAAAAATCAGGAAATCAAAGGTAGAAATATGAATTTAATTATATACACAATAATCGTTGCTATTGTAATTGGATTTGCGCTTGGTCTTTTGCTTGGACTTTTTAAGAAAATCTTTGCAGTTCAGGTTGATCCAAAAGTTCAGGAAGTCCGCGATGCGTTGAGCGGAGCGAATTGCGGTGGCTGCGGTTATGCAGGATGCGATGCGTTTGCGGAGGCTGTTGTAAAAGGAGAGGCTGAAGTAACTGGTTGTGTTGCCGGTGGTGCTTCGGTTGCTGCAAAAGTTGCCGGGGTTATGGGAGTTTCTGCAGGCAGCTCTGAACCGAAAATCGCTTTTTTGGCATGTGCAGGAACGAACGAATGCGCGCAGTCAAAAGGCGAATATGAGGGCGTAAAAACTTGTGCCGCGGCGCAACTTACAATGAATGGAACAAAAAAATGCGCGTTTGGCTGTATTGGTTTTGGCGACTGCGTAGAAGCGTGTCCGTTTGGTGCAATCTCAATGGGCGTGGATGGACTGCCAAAAGTTGATACTGAAAAATGCGTTGGTTGCGGAAAATGCGCAAAAACTTGCCCGAAACATCTTTTCTCTCTTATTGCAAAAGATACGGCCGGAGCAATTGCCCGCTGTTCAAACCATAGCGACAACAAACCGCAAATTAAAAAAGACTGCTCGGTAGGTTGCTTTAAGTGCGGAATGTGCGTAAGAAAATGTCCGGTTGGCTGCATAAACATTGCCACAGGAATTCCGCAGATTGACTACAACCAATGCGTAAGTTGCGGCGAATGTGTAAAAGCCTGCCCTGACCACGTTCTTACATTGATTGGAAAAATGAAACTGGCATAAAAGGCCGTTTTGTGGTTTACAATTTGAGATTTAGAATCTGATTTTTTACTCCCCTGAATATTTCAGGGGAGTTTTTTGTTTTTATAGGTTCGTGAAAAAAATTATTCACCCATTGCATCATCAATTATTGAACAGATTTTCTGTTTTAACTCCATGAGCGTTTGTTTTGACTTTGCATTTTCATCGTTTTTTGTTGGAAGTTCCAGAAATAGCTGATATGGCAAAATATTTAAAACATCAATGATTTTTTGAAGGACTTCTGGCGAAGGAAAATTCTTTCCATTTTCAACAGCATTAAGATAATTAGGGCTTATTCCTATTTTTTCCGAAAATTCAACCTGTGAAAAACCTTTGCTGGCACGATAAAAACGAAGATTTGATATAAAATTTTCTTGCAAATGAGTCATATTAAAGAAAAATACAAATTTTTTTATAGATTCCGAAATAAATTTGAAATCTATAAAAAACGAAATTCTAGAACAATTCTTCCCTTCTTATTTCTTTTCCGCTTTTAAATATGCTTTCCAGGTTGTTTCTACGAGTGTGTCTACGTCGCTGTATTTTGGTTCCCAGCCTAGGAGTTCTTTTGCTTTTTTGCTTGTTGCGTAAAGATTTGCCGGGTCTCCTGGGCGGCGTGGGGCTTCTTCGGCTGGAATTGGCTTGCCAGAGATTTTTCGTGCCGCTTCAATGATTTCTTTTACAGTTGTTCCTTTTTCTGTTCCAAGGTTCAGTTTTAGACTCTTGTTGTTTTTTGCAATGTAATCCAATGCCATAACGTGCGCGCGTGCAAGGTCTGTTACGTGAACATAGTCGCGGATGCAAGTTCCATCTCGTGTGTCATAGTCTGTTCCAAAAATTTTAAGGGAACGTTTTCCAAGGGCGGCTTCCATTACGCGTGGAAGAAGATTTTCCGGGTTTTGTTCAAGTCCGCATACAATTCCTTCCGGGTCGTAACCGGCTGCATTAAAATATCTTAACGCGGCAAATTTCATTCCTTTAAGCTGGTCGTACCAGTCCATAAATTCTTCAATCTTAAGTTTTGTAAAACCGTAGTAGTTCATTGGTTTTTGCGGATGATTTTCGTCCATCGGAAGGTATTGTGGTTCACCGAAAGTTGCCGCGCTGGAACTGAAAATCATTCTGAGGCAATTGTGTTTTACTGCGGCATTCATTATGTTCAATGTTCCGTTGATATTGTTCACTGAGTATTTTTCCGGCTTTATCATTGATTCGCCGGCTGCCTTGAATGCGGCAAGATGAATAAATGCATCAAAACCTTTTGAAAATGCGTTGTCCAAATCTTCTGGAAGAAGAATATTTCCGTAGATAAATTCGTTTTCTGGAAAAAGATTCTGTCTAAGTCCGCTTGAAAGGTTGTCAAAAACGGTAACTTTGTGTCCGTTTTTCATAAGTTCCTTTACAACATGACTTCCAATATAGCCTGCGCCACCAATAACTAAAACTTTCATAAAATCTCCTGTTCTATCCTAATTTGTCCATTGCGGTTTCCCACGCTTGGGTTAAAGTTTCTATCTTTTTGTTTGTTTCGTCAATCTTTGTTTGAACTTCTTTTGCTTTTGCTCCGTTTGAATATACTTCCGGCAATGCCATTTTTGCTTCCAGTGCGGATTTTTCTTCTTCGGCTTTGGAAATTTCTGCTTCAAGTCGGGCAACTTCTTTTTCATTTTTGCGGCGTTCCGCATCGATTTTTTTCTGTTCTTCCCAGCTGAGTTTTCCTGCTGATTTTGTTTCTTCTGATTTTATCTCGTTGTTTTTTGAAGAATTTACGCTGCTTGTGGCAATTCCAGTTCCTCTTTCAAACTGTCCTACGATTCCAGCTTCTTCCGCCTCAATCCGTTCCATGTAATATTTGTAGTTTCCCGGAAATTCGCGGTGGCTTCCTGGTTTTAGTTCAAGAACTTTTGTCGCAAGACCTTCAATAAATCCGCGGTCATGGCTTACAAAAATCACTGTTCCGCCAAAATCTTTCAGCGCATTCATCAGCACATCCTTTGAATGCATATCAAGATGGTTTGTAGGTTCATCAAGTATAAGAAGATTGTTCGCCCGCAGCAAAAGCTGAAGCAGCGCAATCCGGCTTTTTTCACCGCCGGAAAGAACATTCAGCGACTTAAAAACATCGTCGCCACGGAAAAGAAAACTTCCAAGCATATCGCGGACTTTTGGAACAAGTTCTGTTGGCGCCTGGCTTTCCACGTATTCAAGGATTGTTTCGCTTCCTTTTATTGTCTCCGCATTGTCCTGGCTGAAATAACCGATTTTTACGCCTGAACCCAAAATCACTTTGCCGCCAGAAATCGGGTCAACGCCAGCAAGCATTCTTAGCAAGGTTGATTTTCCCGCGCCGTTTCTTCCGGCAACAACAAGCATTTCGCCGTTTTCCACAGTCAAATCAAGGTTTTCTATTACATTTGTCTTTCCGTCGTAGGATTTTGAAAGTCCTTTTGTACGCAAAACAAGATGACCTGCGTGCGGAGCTTCCGGAAATTTAAAGTGGATTTTTTTCAGGCTTTCTGGAATTTCTATTTTTTGCGCAAGGATTTTGTCCAACTGTTTCTGCCGTTCTTGTGCCTGAGCCGCTTTTGTTGCCTGAACGCCGAATCTGCGGATAAAATCTTCCAGCTTTGCAATTTCATCCTGCTGCTTCTCATATTCTGCAATTAAAGTTTTAAGCTCAACTTCGCGCACCTGCTCGTAATGAGAAAAATTTCCCTTGTAGCGTTTAAGGTCGCCGCCAAAAAGCTCGTAGACTTCGTTTACAGTAACATCCAGAAAATAGCGGTCGTGGCTTACCAAAAGAAACGCGCCTTTGTAGTTTGAAAGAAATTTTTCTAGCCAGGTTCTCGCTTCAATATCAAGATAGTTTGTCGGTTCATCCAAAAGAAGAATGTCCGGGTTCTGCATAAGCGCCTTTGCAAGGGCGATTCTCATCTGCCAACCGCCGGAAAATTCTTCAGTCTGTTTCTGCAAATCTTCGTGCGAGAAACCAAGTCCCATCAGAACGCTTTCCGCAGTTGCTTCGCGTCTGTGCCAGCCGGATTCCTCCAGCTTTGCAATAAGTTCAGCCTGCTGCAAAAGCAGATTGTCTGTGTTTCTAGTTCCTTTTTCAAGCTGCTCGCCAATCTGGTCAATTTGTTTCTGAAGCTCGTAGCCAAACTGAAAAGCCCGGTCAGCCTCTTCTTTTAAGGAACATCCATGGTGGGTCAGGCCACTCTGAGGAAGATATGCGATTCTTGTTTCTTTCTGGCAGATTCTGCTTCCGCTGTCAGGTTTTATCAGCCCGGCCATTACTTTTATCAGCGTTGATTTTCCGGCGCCGTTTGCTCCAGTTAAAGCCGCTTTTGTGCCGGTCATAAGATTTACGCTTACATTTTTTAAAATATCCCTGTCGCCAAATGCCAGGGAAACTTGTGAAAATTGTACAAATGCCATGAGATTATTCCGCTTGCTTAAAGAATATGATTAAAGGCGAGATTCCGCGTTCCCTGAATACATTGCCGTCCAGAACAGCGCCAGTCGCGTCCTCAAGCCGTAGGCCATTCTCTTCCATCTTGTAGAAGAAATTGACTTCCTTGTTCATTCCTTCAAATTTGAATGTAAGAACGCCGTCGTAAGCCTGAGCCAATGAGCGGATAAGGAAATATTTTATCTGCACAGTTCCAGTATTTTTTGCCGAAGAAGAAATTACACCCGGCACAAGAAGATTTTTGTTGTTCCAGTTGAAAGAATGATCTTCACTCAAAGTAAGCTGACCGTAGCTAGATGAACGGAAATTCGGCCCGAACATATAAATCTGCTCGTATTCGCTTTCGCGGCGCTGCATTTCATCCTGAACAAGCTGGTTTATGTCCGCATCAATTGTAACAAGGTTGAAATCTTCTGGTTTTCCGCTTTCGCCAGTGTAACGGACAACAATATAAGAAGATTTTTTTATGCTCACAATGATTGGAATGTCGTTAAGCTTGTAAGATTTTGCGTTCACAATCGTGCTGTCTTCTGTTGCGCCTGTGTAGTCCCATTCTTTTTTTATGTCAGGCATTGTGAATGAAAGTTTATTTGTTTCTTCATCCAGATGAAGATTGTAGTTCAGGTTGATTCTTGCCGGATCAATTCGTCCGGAATCAATCATATTCTTGTATGAGTCAGGATACCAAGTGCCCTTTAGCATTTCCGTAAGCTCGGCGTCAATATGATTTTCTTCCTCAACAATTTCGCCGCTGATTTGGTTTCCATTGATGTCTGTTTCAAAAGGCCGAAGATTATAGCTGAAGCACCAGCCGACAGTTCCATCAGAAGTAAGAACACGGAGCCAGTCGCCTTCCAGCGGTTTTTTGCCGGCATAAACAGCCTGACCTTTTCCTTTGTAAAGAATTTTTATTGTTTCCGCTTTTTTAAGACGATAAACCTGCTTTGCGGTGTTCACCGGTTCAGCGCGCATAGGAAGCCCGTCCAAAGCGACAGAAGCATAAGTGTGCTTGTATTCCTCGAACTTTCGTGCTGTTTTCTTAGCCTTGAATTTCATCTCCGGGTCTGTTATCTGCCACAAAGGAATTTCAATTTTTCCCTGCGAAGTTCCAATTACATAAACCTGCGAAATATTTGAGCGAATATAAACGGGAACCAAATCTCCGTCCTGCAACTGGTGCTCCGGAAGATTCCACAAAAGAACACCGTATCCCTTAACACGGTTTCCGCAAGAAATAAAACAGCCCAAACAAAGAGCCAACAAAGAAATCAAACTGAATTTACGCATACCACAACTTTAACAGAAACACGAAAGAATGAAAACAAGGGGGAAAATCCCATTAAAAAAAAGACCGGACTTTCTGCCCGGTCATATTCAATATTTTTATATTAAGCTAGAACTTATTTTGCGGCTTTTTTTGTTCTTACGCTTATGGTTGCGTTTGCCTTTTCTATCTCTGATTCGCACTTTGAGGCAAAGTCTTTGTAGGCAGGCAGAGCGTATATTGCAGAAAGATACGGAACAAGCTGGTCGTTCAATGTGGCAATAAGATTTTTCTTGATGGAACTTGCACATTCGCCCTTGTTAACGCTTGCGTTTGTGTAGGCATCGTTTGAGCTGTTAAAGCTGTCCTGTGCAGTTCTTAAACTTGCAATCAGGTCGGAGATTCCTTCCAAAGATTCAATGTCGGACTTTAAGTTTTCTGCGGCAAAATCTTCCAGCATACTTTCAATTAAAGAAGACTCTTCAGCGTAGCTTTTTGTTATTATTTGTTTTCCATATTTATTGAAAACTGAAAGAAGTTTTTCTGCGGCGGCTTTTCTTGAAGGAACAGGAATTGCCGCATAACCGTTCAGCGCGTCAGAAAGATTGCGGATAACCGAATCGCGCGCAATATCCGCCTCGTCAAGATTGCTTGTTGTCTTGTCAGATTTGATTGCAGTTGTGATGTCGGCAGAAAGTTTTTCAACTTGCGCCATAATACCCAAAAGATTCGCATCCTTGGAAATCATGCCAGCTTCATCAGAAGCCGCATCTTTGTACAGCCGCACAAGAACATCAGAAAGAGAGTCGAGTTCAGAAACCCGGATTTTTGAAATAATTTTATTCATTTTGACCTCCACGAAAAAATGAATGGCTAGAATTTGATTGGTCATTCTGTCGTAAAAGTCAAAATGTACAATCCCAAACGGTTTGTTTCCTCCATCTAAAATTAGAAAAGTTAAACTCCGTGTTTCAAAGATAAGAATATAACTTGATAAAGGCAATATAAAAATTCCGAAAGCGGAAAAAATGTTTTGCCAGCGTTCGGAATCATTCCGAAGACAGAAAAAGTGTTTTGTCGGCATTCGGAATAATTCCGTTTGTAAAAAATGCCTTAAGTCAACATTCGGAATGGTTCCGATTGTAAAAAAAGCTTTTGGTGAACGTTCGGAACTGTTCCGTTTAAAGAAATTGCCTTTGTTCCGCAAACGGAATAGTTCCGCGCCAAGAAATAATATTTCTTCAGCTTTCGGAATTTTGAACTTCGGCAAACAAGCCGGATTTGTGTTATAATTTTTTTGTCAGAAGATAAAAAGGGAAGAAGATGGCTACGGAAGAATATAAATTATATCTTTGCTACCATAAGTGTGTTATATTATAAAAAACAAAGACGGAGGAAAAACTATGAGTTATGAAACTGTTCTGGAAAAAGTAAAGACTGTGCCAGAATCTTGTCTTGATGAGATTTCGGGATTCATTGATTATGTTGTTTATCGTTACAATGAAAAATACAGTAATCAGTCAAAACTAAAAGAATTCAATCTGCTTTGTGAAGAAAGTCAGTCCTGGGCGAAAGAAAATAATATAACCGAAAACGATATTAAGGATTCAATAAAAAGCGTCCGTGCGGAGAAAAATTCGAAATGAAAATTGTAATCGACACAAATGTTGTCATTTCAGGAATTTTCTTTGGTGGCGAACCGAATAGACTTCTTCAATATGCAATAAAAAACGAGCTGGAAGTTTTTGTGTCAAAAGAAATTGTTGATGAATATTTAGAAGTTGTTGCTAGAATTGCAGAAAAATATCCTAATCGTCCAAAGAAGTTTCCGTTGGATATATTTGTTTCATCTTGCAGAAGTGTTGAGCCTAAAAAAATAATTTCAGTCTGCCGTGATAAAGATGACAATAAGTTTATTGAATGTGCTTATGAAGCAAAATGCTTGTATATCGTAAGTGGTGATAATGATTTGCTTTCGCTTGAAAGTTATACAGACATAAAGATTGTGACTGTTGCGGATTTCCTGCATAAATTAGAAGATTTGATATAAAAATATTTTCAATCATTTTCATTCCTTCCCGAACTCAGGTTCTTCTTCTGCGGCTAAAAGGGCGGCGTCTGCCAAGTCGTTGATGTACTGGGCGTCAGCGGCTTTTTGCCAGGTTGTGCCGGCGGATTTTAGGGAATGCATCTGCTCTTCTTTGCGGGCGTTGCGTTTTTCTAGAAGGTGTTTTGCGGCAAGGATGATTTCTGTGGCTTCGTCCGCGCGTACGTGGAGTGTCTGGGCAACGGTGCTTTCGTCCGCGGCGCACATATTTTCCAGCGTTGTGAATTTTTTTGTAAGAGTTCTTGCCCGTTTTTCTCCGATTTTTGGAATTTCAAGGAAAATGCTTACGGTGTTTTCTTTTGTTCTTAGCCGCTGGTTTCTGCTGGTTGCGAATCGGTGTGTTTCATCGCGGACGCGCTGCAGAAGGCGCAATGCGTCGCTTCTTTTTGGAAGGCATACAGGTTTTTCTGCGTAAGGGCGCCAGATTTCTTCGTCGCGTTTTGCAAGTCCGGCAATCGGAATGTCCAGATTCAGAGATTTTAATACTTGGTCAACTGCGTTTACCTGTCCGATTCCTCCATCAATAAGAATCAAATCCGGCAAATCCGCCTGTTCGTTCAAAAGCCGTGTGTATCGCCGGCTGGTTGCCTCTCGCATTGACTGAAAATCGTCAATGTATCCGTCTGTTGTTTTCAGCCTGAAGTAGCGGTAATTTTTTTTGTCAGGATTTCCGTTGTAAAAACTGATTAGCGAGGCTACCGGGAATTTTCCGCCGATGTGGGCAATATCGAATCCTTCAATTCTGACAGGAAGTTTTTTCAGCCCAAGAATTTCTTTCAGCTCTTCAAGGGCAGGTATGTCGCCCCGTTCGCGCAATCTGCGTATTATGTCTTCTTTTGCGTTTTCTGCGGCCATGTTCATTGCTGCTCTGTGGCGCGGCGCGTTTTCTATGTTTTCATCTACAAGGATTATCTGCGGGGTCGCGTCAAACTGATTTTTTATCCATTCAGAGATGATGTTAAGTCCGTCCTGCGTAGGAACGTAGATTTTTGGCGGAATTTCATCTTTTGAGTTGTAGTATGCGCTCATAAATTCGGCTAGAAGCTCGTCGTTTTCATTCAAACTCCGGACACGGTAATTGTCGCGGCCAAGAAGTTTTCCTCCTCGGATTTTCAGGACAGTAAAACTTACAAGTTCTCCTTCCCTGTGCCATGCAAGATAATCGCGGTCTTCTGCGTCAAAACTTTCAACAATATTCTGATTCTGCATGACCATCAGCGCGCGGAGTCCATCACGCAGGCGGGCGGCTTTTTCAAAATTTAGCTGGGCGGCGGCTTCCTTCATTTTTGCGGTAAGTTTTTCGGTGGTTTTGCTTCCGTTTTCGTTAAGAAGTGCGCATATTTCTCCGAAAAATTCATTGTAGGATTCTTTTGAAATTTTTCCGCAGCATGGTGCTTTGCATTGCCCCATGTGATAATAAAGACAAGGCGCTTCGCGTGTAACAAATTTCTTGCAGTGTCTTAGCGGATAAATCTGATAAAGAGTGTCTATGAAAGTATCAAGCGCGGCTGCGTCTGGGTACGGACCAAAATATTTTGAACCGTCGTGAAGAATATTCCGCGTCTTAAATAGTCTTGGAAAATCTTCGCGGGTAATTCTTAGAACTGGATACGATTTTCCATCTTTTAAGTTGATGTTATACTTTGGTGTGTACTTTTTGATAAGATTATTTTCAAGCAGAAATGCTTCGTATTCGTTTGCGGTTGTAATGTATTCGATGCTTTTTGCGTTTGAGATAAGAAGTCTTGTCTTGATGTCTTTTTTGCCAGAAAAATAAGAAGTCAGCCTGTTTTTAAGGCTTTTGGCTTTTCCAACATAAATGACGGTGCCCTGTGGATTTTTCCACATATAAACGCCGCTGGAGGAAGGTGCTTTTAATGCAGTTTCGTGAAGAATTTCTCTGTACATATAATAAAAATAATTATATATCAAAAAAAAGCGTAGTTCTATTCGTTTTTGCAATTTTGACTTTTGCGATTTTTTCTTTTTCCTTGAATGCAGAAATTTATGAATTCGGTGGAAAAACCGGCTGGAACGATGTGAATGTCCGCAACGGAATTACAACCGGAAAAGGGCGTTATGGTTTTGAATGTCTTGAGCTTGAGACAAATTCCAACCAGCCTGATGAATTTACGGATTGTCTTCTTGATTTTGAAAATTCCACGGTTTTTGACAAGGCTGGAAAATATAAAATCAAAAAAAGCAATGTTTATTTTTCAAAAAAAGCTACGCTCGGAAAAGGTGCGGTTTTAAGCCGCGGTCGCGGTGGAATTGATATTCAGGGCGATGAGACAAGTCTTTTTGGCTCGGAAGGTCCGGCCGGCTCATTTATTATTGATTTCTGGATTTGTCCTTCTGCGGTGGAAAATGGCGAGGTTCTGCTGAATTGGCGTTCATCAAAGAATATTGGCGGTCAGGTTGTTTACCAGCTGATTTCAACTTCTTTCTATAAAAATAAGGTTACAACGCTTTTTTCAAATATATTTGAAGGCTATACAGACAATAATGGTGACGTGACTCTTTCTTCGTTAAGGACGATAATTCCGAACCAGTGGAGTCATCATCTTATTTCGTTTGAGGAAGAGACTGGAATTCTTGAGTACAGAATTGACGGTCAGCTTGAGGACATAAAATATCTTACAGACACAGGGCATGAAGGCGGAACAGTTTACTCGGCTGTAATGGGCGTTGCTTCAGATTTGCATATAATTCCTTCGTATATCGGTCTTATTGATGATTTTAGGATTGTGCGTAGCTACACAGATTTGCGCTCGGAAGAAAATTCCGAAAATTCGCAGATTGGATTGCGAGAGCGTTATAAAATAAGCGGCGGGCGTTTTGAGTCAATTCCGGTTCTTACAAAAGAAGGAACAATAATCAACAAAGTTTCCGCGGAACTTTCAGAGCCATCCCAAACAGAAGTGAATCTTTATGTTCGTGCCGGTGACAATTATTTTAACTGGACGGAAGATTTTCCAGAATGGGTTCCAGTTGTTTCTGGTCAGGAAATTGAAAATCTGAGCGGCTTGTATTTTCAGGTTGCGGCGGAACTTTTTCCTGATGGCGGCGGAAAAACAACTCCTTCTGTAACAGAAATCAAAGTTGAATACACAACGTTGCCAGAACCGTTTCCCCCTTACAGAATTTCTGCTGAAAAAGGCGATGGGCAGGTTACTTTAACTTGGAGCTATTCTGTTGATGATTCTGCCGGCGGATATTATATTTATTATGGAAACCGCCCCGGCGAATATCTTGGCCGGGTTGCCGTGGAAGGAGCTTCTCCAATCAATGTTGGAAATGTTACCAGCGCAACTTTAACAGGCTTAAAAAATGGCACGATTTATTATTTTGCAGTTGCGGCTTATTCAAAACTTGATGAAAGGATTTGCGGACCGCTTTCAAAAGAAGTTTATGCGCGTCCAGAACGAAAAAGATAAAAAGTGAAATGATAAACTAATCTGAAAAAGAGGATTTTTATGGAAGACAAAGAAATTGTATTAAGAAGAGCAAAAAATGCTGTGATTTCAAGGGATTTTAATCTTGCCATAAGATTGTACAAATCTCTTCTTCAGGATGATGTGAAAAATATTGAATATCTGACGACGCTCGGAAATCTTTACATGAAAAACAATGATGACGAGAAGGCACTTCCGTATTTCCAGCAGATTCTTACTTTTTATCCGAATGATTTTGAGGCGATGAACAGCATGGGCGGAATCTATCGCCGCATGGGAAAATATCAGGAATCAATTGATATTCTTCAGAAAGCTCTGGAAACAAAAATAAATCCGGCTCAGGTAAACTACAATCTTGGTTTTACATACAAACTGATGAAAAATTATTCCGACGCAATTGAATGTTTTGAGAATGTGATTGCGGTAAATCCAACGGACGTTTTGGCTTACAATCACCTTGGAACAATTTATGCCGCCCAGAACAACCATGAAAAAGCTGTTTCTGCATACAAAAGAGGACTTCAGGTTGACCCGAACCATCCGATTCTTCAGTTTAACCTTGCAAAAAGTCTTGAGGCAATCCACGATGATACTTCAGCGATTCAGGCTTACGAGGCGGCGTTGCGCGCAAAACCGGGCTGGCAGGAAGCAGTAATCGCATACTCAAAACTTTTGCTGAACCACAGAAAAACAAAACTTGCCGGGGAACTTGTTCAGAATGCGATTGGGCTTCATCCGCAGGACGCAGAACTTTACGCCCAGATGGGACAAATTCTTATGCGCCAAAGCAATTTTGAAAAAGCCGCAAGCTCATTTGAAATTGCAAACCGGCTGATTTCAGAGAATGCGGAAATTCTGAGAAATCTTGCCGAGGCATTTGAAAAGCTCGGAAAAAAAGATGAGGCTGTCTCAACGATAAAAAAGGCGGAAAAAGTTCTGCCGGATGATGAAAAAATCAAGAAAGCGGCGGCTTCAATTTATCTTACCGCGGAAAAATATGCGGAGGCTGCGGCTCTTATCCGTCAGATTGGTGCGGCGAACAAAAATGACTGCGAGGCGCTGGATTTGGCTGGTCAGTACAGCATTTTGATTGGAAAAGCTGATTCCGCTGAAAAATTCGCTTCTAAAATCAAAACTCTCGACCCGGAATACGAAAATTATCTGTATTCGTTTGCGACAAGATTTTTTCAGAAAGGCGATTTTTCTGCCGCAAAGGAAAAGGTAAAGTCTTTTATTGATGAAAATATGAAAAATGTTCCGGCGTGGCTTTTACTCGGACAAATTGATGAAAAACTTGGAAATTCTGCGGAGGCGTTGGATGATTTTTCAACTGCGGTTGCTTTTGACCCGAATAATTTTCTTGCCGGAAAACTCGCAAAAGAAATTGGAAGCAAAATTGATTCTGAAAAATCAAATTCAGAAGAAAAAAAATCAGAAAACAATGCTTTTTCAGATTCCCAGGAGATTTCGCTTGATGAATTTGGTTTTGGCGACGATGAAGAATCGGCTTCAACAGAAAATTCTGCGGCAGAGAAAATTTCTGCTCCAGAACCAGCTGTTTCAGCGGAAGAAAATTCTTCTGATTCAACGGAAGGCTTGAAACAAGAAAATGACACGAACATTTTTGCTCTGGACGATGAGAACGCGCTTTTTGAGGACAACGTTGAAGATGACGAAAAAAGCGCTGAAGAAACTGCTTTGGTTGAACCGGACGAAAATGCGGAAAAATCTGATGAAGAAATCAGCATGGATGAAATTCTTGATGAGCCGGATGATGATATTTTGCCGGCTGAAAAATTAGAAAATCCGGAAGATGAAAAAGAGCAGAAAGTTGAGATTTCTGTGGATTCAAATTCCGGGGCAGAACAAAAAACTGAAGAAAATTCTTTACCAGAAACAGAAAAAACAGATGATTCAGAAAATTCTGTGAATGTTCAAAAATCTGAAACTGAAGAAATTCCTTGCGAGCATAAAATTTCTCCCGAGCCGGAAAAAAATATTTCCGAACCTGAGAATGAACCAGAAATTAAAGAAGATTCAGAGGAATCTCAGTCTGATGAAGAACAGAAAGAAAATCGTGCAGAAAATGCCTATGAAAATCTTGTTGATAAGGTAAGTGAAGTTCTGCCTAAACTTTCAACTTTTATAGAAAACAGCGAGGAAGCCGCAAAATTCCAGAAAGAAATTGAACTTTTTAAGCGTTTGCGTCAGTTCGGGGAATCGCTTCCGTTTGAACAGCGCGCAAAATTCCTTGCGGGACGCGTTCGTCTTTTGCTGGACTACATAATCGCGCGTCTTTCTGGTCGTCCTGGACTTTTAACGGCTGCTTCTGAAATCCGCAGGCAAAATAATCTTCCTGTTGACAGCATGGAAACTGCAATAAATGGAAGCGACCGTCCGGCAATTGTGAATGTTTTAAAAGATATGGAAAATCTTACTTTCTATCTTGAAGATAAAAATCTTTCAAAGGCACTTATTGTTGCCGCGGAAGAAGTTGTTGATAAACTTTCATAGCTTGAATGTTGAGTTTTTATGCTGAACCAATAAATTGAATGAGCGCGAAGGAAAAAGGCAAGTTTGGCGTCCTTGAAGTGGCGAGTTTTCCAATGAAAACTCGCGAAGCAGAACATAAAATGTTCTGCGATTTTTGCCGAATGGCATAAAAGAATTATTGAGGATTTTACAAAGTAAAACCGCAAATAATTCTTCCCAAAAAACACTTCACCATAGCCAATACTTGCCTTTTGACTGGAAGCTTGTTCAATTTTTTTCAAAATTATTAAAAACTCGACATTCAAGAATATGACGGTTTAAAGCCGGATGATTCGTGAATGTGTTATTACTTCGTTTCCGTCGGCGGTTATCAGAACATCGTTTTCCAGGCGGACGCCACCGAGTTTTTCATCATATAGCCCCGGTTCAAGAGTTACAATCATTCCTGGCTGGAATGTTACATCAGCTGTCATTTTTGTGCTTACGCGCGGAAATTCGTGGATTTCAAGTCCGATTCCATGTCCAAGTGTGTGTGGCATTTTTCTGTTTTCTTTTGCGAATATTTTTTCTGCAAGTTCACAGGCATCTTTTACAGGAACATCTTTTTTGTAAAGCCTAAGGCATTCATCGGCGGCGTGCTGAACAAGCTCAAGAAGTTTTTCCTGCTCTGGCGAAAGCTCGCCTTTTGCGACTGCCAGCGTTGTATCAGAAGTGTAACCGTTGTAAACAACACCAAAATCAAGGATTGAAAGTCCGTTTCCTGGCCATTCGCCGTTTGTGTAGCCCGGAAATGCATGGATTGCCCAGCTTCTTGCCGGTCCTGCAGCCAATGTGTCAAATCCTGTACGTTCGCAGCCGTTGAGCCTAAGTTCTTTTTCAATAAGAAGAGAAACATCCATTTCAGTTTTGATTTCTCCGGAACGGATTTTTTCTTCTATTTTATCGATTATTAAATCACCGACTCTAGCAGCTTCTTTTGTACATTCAATTTCGTATTCATCTTTTATGGTTCTTTCTTGGACTACAAAATTGTGAACTCCATCGTCTTTGCAGACAACATCCCATTTTGGATTTGCTTCTATAAATTCAAGAAATTTCGGGTATGGAATGTAAGGCGGAATCTCAACTTTAAAGTTTTCGATTTTTTTTGCGCCATCCAGAATTGATTTTACAGATTCAATATCTGAATTTTTATATTTTGCATAAGGAATAATTTTGTCGCAGAATGCAATTTTTTTTGCAAGGATTTCATCCCACACAACAAGAGTTGAAGTTCCATTCTGAAGAATTACAAGAACCGCATCGCTTGTGTGTCCTGTTAAATATCGTATTGCAGGTTCTCGGTGAGCTTCGCCATCAATAAAAACTGCCGCGCCAATATTATTTTCCTTTAAATATTCAACGATTTTAGCCCGGCGACTTGAATAAATTTCTTTCATTTCCTTTGCGGAGTATTCTTTCATAGTAAAAATCCTTTAAATATGAAAATTGAGTTTGATAATTCTGAAAAATCGCTCACGGCAGAAAAACAATTTGCTCCAGACGGTTGGGCTCGCGCTTCGCTTGTATCTGTTGGGGTGCCATGCACTTTAATTGGTGCAATCGCCCAAAGTCTTCACAAATTATTTTTCTGCCTGCGCTTTTGTCGTATTTCAAATAAACTCAAATTTTATATTTCTATTTTTTTATCCGTCCTTTTATTTTAGTGAACATTGCAACTGCTGTCTCATCTTTGAATATAATAAGAAGCAGCACTCCTAGTAAACCAAAAATTAATGCGCTCAGAGCAACAGGAATTCCGAATGATATGAATCTGTTGTGTCCGGCAAAGGCGTTCAAAAAATATGGGCGCAAAAAATATGTCGGGCAGGCGGCAATTATGCTGAACGCAATTATTCTGATTATAAAAACGAGCATTTTTTTTGCGATTTCTGCCGCATCTATGCTGTTCAGTTTTTTCATAAAAATAAAGAGAAACAAAGTGTTTACAGCGCTTGCCAAAGTTAATGCAAGTGCGATTCCGTTTCCTTTCATTGGAAAAGCCAGCGCAATTGCAAGAACGATATTTACACCAAAGCATATAATTCCTGCAAGAGTCGGAAGTTTTGTGTTTCCCTGCGCGTAAAATGCCGGACTTAAAATTCTGTTCGCGGCAATAAAGAAAAGTCCTGCAATATGAAATCTGAAAACATTCAGCGTCATCAGAACGGAATCATCATCAAAACTTTTTGTCTTGTAAACAAGAGAAATCAAGTCTTTTCCGCATACAAGCGAATAAAAAGTAACAGGAATGCAAATCAGCGCGATTATTTTTATTGCCTGAGTAAGCATATTGTTGAATTCTTCCCATTTTTGTTTTTTCGCAAGTCCGCTAAGGTCTGGAAGAATTACAGTTCCGATTGAAACAGCAAAAATTCCCAGAATAAGTTCCTGTAGCCGCAGCGAATATTGAAGCGAAGCCACTGTTCCTGTTCCTACATTTCCTGCGAGCGCGGTTGAAACAACATCATTCAACTGGTAAGCCGCCATTCCGATTATTGTTGGAACAATCAGAGATACAACCTTTTTTGTTCCCGGATTTGAGAACGCATTTTTCAGCCCGGTTAAAGTTGTCTTCCAGCCGGTTTTCTTTACAAAAGGCCACTGGAACAATGCCTGAAAACATCCGCCGGTTATTACACCAAAACTCATCGCGCGCGCTGCAAGTGCTTCCTGCGGAAGTCCGTTTGGATTTGGAAGCTGTGGCGTAAGAATGTACGTTATGGCTACAACAATAGCATTGAAAAGAACCGGAGTGAATCCGCTTGGCGCAAAAATATTGCAGCCATTCAAAATTCCCTGGAAAAATGCCGCAATTGAAACAACAAACAGATACGGAAACATTATTTTTGTAAGAAGAGAAGCCTCCGCAAGAATCGCGGCATCCGCATCAGCTTTAAAAAAGAATGGAACAATAAATCTTGAAAGGATAATTCCAATCACTGTTACGATTGCAGTTAAAAAGGAAACCAATGTCAGCGTTGAAGAAATAAAAAGCTGGGTTTCTGCATGCTTTGCGTCGGAATTCTCTTCCTCAAGGTAACCGCGGAAAGTCGGGATAAAAGCTACGGAAATGCTGTTTTCTGCAAAAAGCCGCCTGAAGAGATTCGGAATCATGAACGCAATTCCAAAGGCATCCGCATAAGCACTAGTTCCAAGGAACGCAGCTTTGGTCATTTCACGGATTAATCCCATGATTCGCGATGCAAAAGTCATAAGAGAAAGTACAAGACCAGATTTAACAAGAGATTTTTTTTTGATTTGAGTCATTTGAATAATCTTATCTAAGTTGAGGTTTTTATTCAATTTACTTGTGAATTATAAATTACCAATTGCAAATTTACAGTTTCGCGTTTATATTTTATTAGATATATTGGCTTTGATTTTTTTATTATTTTAAGGTGAATGATTTGATGGAAACAACAAAAAAAACTGAGGGTGAAATTTTACCAATAAGAATAGGAATTGATATTGGTTCAACAACCGTAAAAATCGCTGTTCTTGATGATGATGACAAACTTATTTATGGAGATTATCAACGTCATCGCGCGGACATAAGAAATACTATAATTTCTGTTGTAACTCAGGCTTTTGATAAAATTGAAAATCAGTTTGCTTTGGGCGAAAATCAGCCTTTGACTGTAAAAGTTACCGGTTCGGGCGGACTTTCGGTTTCCCAGTGGTTAAATGTTCCTTTTATTCAGGAGGTTGTTGCAGCGACAACAGCCGTAAAGAAAATAATTCCTCAGACTGATGTTGTAATTGAGCTTGGCGGTGAAGACGCCAAAATAACATATTTTACAGGCGGAGTTGAACAGCGCATGAACGGAACTTGTGCCGGTGGTACAGGTGCGTTTATTGATCAGATGGCGGCTCTGCTTGAAACTGATGCTGCCGGCTTGAATGAACTTGCGAAAGGATTCCAGACGATTTACCCGATTGCGGCGCGTTGCGGTGTTTTTGCAAAGACTGATATTCAGCCGCTTATAAACGAAGGCGCTCGCCGGGAAGATATTGCGGCTTCAATTTATCAGGCTGTTGTAAACCAGACAATTTCTGGCTTGGCGTGCGGTAAACCAATCCGCGGACACGTTGCGTTTTTGGGCGGTCCGTTGCATTTTATGGATCAGCTTCGCCAGCGTTTTATTGAAACTTTAAAGTTAAAAGATGATGAGATAATTGTTCCTGAAGATTCGCAGCTTTTTGTTGCGGCTGGATGTGCTTTTAGCGCGGAAAGAAAGTTTGATGGCGATGGAGCGGCAAATTTCCATTTTCCAACGGTAAAAGAATTCAGGGATAGCCTGAATAATCTTGTTGGCGCGGAGCTCAGCGAAGTTCAGCGTCTTGAGCCACTTTTCACAAATGCAAATGAGCTTGAAGAATTCAGGAAACGCCATGCAGAAGAAAAGGCGATGCGCGGAAGCCTTGAAGATGCCCGCGGTCCGGTTTTCCTTGGCCTTGATTCTGGTTCAACAACAACAAAAGCGGTTCTTATAAATCAAAAAGGCGAGATTATCTGGGATTTTTATTCGCACAACATGGGAAATCCTGTTGAACTTGCGGTAAAAATGCTGAAGGAGCTTTATAAAAAGCTTCCAAAAGATGTTTATATTGCCCGCGCTGTTTCTACCGGTTATGGTGAAGCATTGTTCCAGGCGGCGTTTGGTGTTGATTCCGGCGAAGTTGAGACAATAGCGCATTTCCGGGCGGCGGATTTTTTTGTTCCTGGTGTAGAATTCCTTCTGGATATTGGCGGTCAGGACATGAAATGTCTTCGCATGAAGGACGGGGCAATCACTTCTATTCAATTGAATGAGGCTTGTTCGGCTGGTTGCGGTTCTTTCCTTGACAATTTTGCAAATACAATGGGAATGGACGTTAAGGAGTTTGGAAAAATCGCTCTTATGGCGGAAAAACCTGTTGATTTGGGCTCGCGCTGTACTGTATTTATGAACAGCCGTGTAAAACAGGCTCAAAAAGAAGGTGCTTCCGTTGCGGATATTGCTGCCGGACTTTCTTATTCAGTAATTAAGAATGCTTTGTTCAAAGTAATCAAACTTAGAAAGGCAAGTGATATTGGTACAAAAGTTGTTGTTCAGGGTGGAACTTTCTTTAATGACGCCATTTTGCGAGCTTTTGAAAAAATTGCCGGTGTTGAAGTTTTCCGTCCAGATGTTGCTGGTCTTATGGGAGCTTATGGTTCTGCGCTTATCGCTTATGATCAGTGGGTTGATCTTACTGCGCCAAAGCCTGATGAGGCTCCTGGAACTCCGCGGCATGAGCTTCATTCAAGTATTGCGACTTACGAGGAACTTGAAAAATTCCATGTTGATTTGGAGCTTCGCCGCTGTGGAAAATGCCAGAACAATTGTCTTTTGACAATCAATAAATTTTCAACAGGAACAGAAACTCGTACATTCATAACTGGTAACCGTTGCGAACGCGGTCTTGAAGTTGAAGGAAATGTAATCGACGCTTCAAATAAAAAGAATACAAAAGTTGATGATGTCGGTGAAAAAATGCCGAATCTTTTTGACTGGAAATACAAGAGACTTTTTGGTTATGTTCCTTTAAAACCGGAAGATGCTCCGATGGGCGATGTTGGAATTCCGCGTGTCCTGAATATGTATGAAAATTATCCGCTGTGGTTCACGTTCTTTACAAAACTTGGATTCCGCGTTGTGCTTTCGCAGCGTTCTTCAAAACGAGTTTATGAAAAAGGAATTGAAACTATTCCTTCTGAATCGGTTTGTTATCCAGGAAAAATAAGCCATGGTCATCTTGTTTCTCTTCTTCAGCGTGGTGTGAAATTTATTTTCTATCCTTGCGCGCCTTATGAAAAACAGGAAGATTCTGGTGCAGGAAATCATTATAACTGTCCGATTGTAACAAGTTATCCAGAAGTTCTGCGGAACAATATTGATGAGCTTCGTCAGGATTCTTCTATTACATATATGGATCCGTTCCTTCCGATTTATGATAAACCTCGCCTGAAGGTTCGTCTTTGCGAGGAACTTTTGCCAAAATTCCCGGCTCTTACAGAAAAACAGATAAATGAGGCTGTTGACGCGGCTTGGAAAGAACAGGAAAAATACCGTCATGATTGCCAGCAGGCAGGAGAAGACGCTCTTGAACAGATGATTCGTGCCGGTGGAAACGGAATTGTTCTTGCAGGCCGACCATATCATCTTGATCCGGAAATTAACCACGGAATTCCAGAGATGATTAATGCTCTTGGACTTGCGGTTTTCACGGAAGATTCTGTTGCTCACCTTGGTTCAATTGAACGGCCGTTGCGCATTATTGACCAGTGGGTTTACCACAATCGTCTGTACCGGGCTGCCTCGTTTGTGAGCGAAATGCCTGATTTGGAGCTGGTTCAGCTTACTTCGTTTGGTTGCGGTCTAGATGCGGTTACTGCGGATCAGGTTGATGAAATAATGCGGGCTAAAAACCGTATGTACACGCTTATAAAAATTGATGAAGGCTCAAATCTTGGTGCTGTAAGAATAAGAATCCGTTCGTTGATTGCGGCTGTAAAGGAGCGCAAGCGACATCACAGAAAAATGCCGCCAAAACGTTCTTCTGCTTACCAGCGACAGATTTTTACAAAGGAAATGAAATATACGCACACAATTATTGGACCTCAGATGTCGCCGATTCATTTCCGTATCTTGCAAAAAGCGTTTCAGGCTGAAGGCTATAATTTTGTTGTTCTGGATGCAGTAGATCCAAAGGCAGTTGAAGCCGGTCTGAAATATGTAAACAATGATGCCTGCTATCCTTCAATTCTTGTTGCTGGCCAGATGATTTCTGCGCTTGAGTCTGGAAAATACGATTTGAACCATGTTTCTTTGATTATCACACAGACGGGCGGTGGATGCCGTGCCACAAATTATATTGGATTTATTCGCCGTGCGTTGAATGATGCAGGTTGGGGGCATATTCCGGTTATTTCTTTGAGCGCCCAGGCGTTTGAGTCAAATCCGGGATTCAAAGTGACTCCAACATTGCTGCACAGATTGCTTATGGCAATTCTTACAGGCGATCTTTTGATGCGCGTGCTTTATAGGACTCGACCTTATGAGGCAGTTCCTGGAAGCGCAAACGCCTTGTACGAAAAATGGTCGGCGTATGCGGAAAAGCAGGTTCAGTCGCTTTCAATACATGGCTATCATAAGATGCTTAAGAATATCGTAAAGGAATTTGATAATCTTCCTTTAAAACCGATAAAAAAGCCTCGCGTTGGAGTTGTCGGAGAAATTCTTGTAAAATTCCATCCTACAGCAAATAACAATATTGTTGAGACGATTGAACGCGAAGGTGCAGAATGTGTGATGCCAGATTTAACGGATTTCTTCTTTTATACATTCTCAACCGGCATTTTCCGCCACGAGCAGCTTGCGTTCCCTAAAAAAACTGAACGCAATGCAAGACTTCTTGTCTGGTTCTTGGAACTTTACAGAAACAAGATGAAGAAATATCTTCGCCAGAGCCGACGTTTTGATCCGCCAAGTTCAATTTATGATTTGATGAAAGGCGTTGACGACATAGTTCAGCTTGGAAATATTACCGGCGAAGGCTGGTTCCTTACAGCGGAAATGGTCGAGCTTATTCATTCAGGCGCGCCAAGCATTGCGTGCGTCCAGCCGTTTGCGTGTCTTCCAAACCACGTGACGGGAAAAGGAATGATAAAGGAACTCCGCAGACGCTTCCCGGGTGCAAATATTTCCGCAATTGACTACGATCCAGGTTCTTCAGAAGTAAACCAGTTGAACCGACTAAAACTTATGCTTTCAAATGCTCCGGCCGGAAGACATCCAGACGAAAATGATGATGGAGTGATTGTAAATCCAGACGGAACAAAAACTCGCCCGATTGTAAAACTTGCAGAAGGCGCAGGAACATTTACAGACACAGAACCAGTCAGCACTGCGGATATTCCATTGGAAAGGTCAGAGGTTGAGACAGTTTCTGAAATTGTAATGAAATCAGAAGACTGAGGCCAAAATCATTTGTTGCGGAGAATACGGAGCTAATATGAAAAAACAGATTCTAGGAGTTTTGCTGATTCTGATTGTTCTGCCGGTTTTTGCGCTTTACAATCGTTACGGCGTGCCAGATTCATCAGAAATCCGTAAAGATTTGGTTGAAACTTGGTTTGAAGCTCCATTGCAGAATGTCCGTATGAATCGCCCTGAAATCCGCACAAACAGCGTTGGTCAAAAATTTCAGATTCGGCTGGAAGAAACCGAGGATTCATTCAATATTTTTGTTGCGCCCTATGCGCGCATTGAAGTCGATGTTTATTCAGACAAAGGAAAAACTACAGAAGTTCAGGATATTTATCCTGGAGATGCGCCTGGCAGCTGGCTTTTGGTGCGTGATAAAAAATCCGGGAAGCCATTAAGAATCCGTTATTATTTTGCCGCAGACAGCGAAGTTTTTGTTCAATTTTTGCCGGTTGGAAAAACGGCCTACTGCGATTATCTGATTTTTGGTTGCTATGCCGCAAAAGGTGTTCCGACAGGGCTTCCGTTCGGGCATTTTTATTCTTCTTCTTTTGAACAGATTGTCCGCTGGACGCAGAATTCCCTTCCGTGGCAGTACGCGCAAATTCAGCCGGAAGATTACCACGCTGTTCAGCAGATGTCAAATATCATCAAAGAAAAAAGTGAAAATGTGATTTTTGCTGATGACGCAATGTATGATGATGAAGGAAATCCTGTTTATATTTCTTCAGGAAAACCAAGAAAAATTGATGATTCCGAGGAAGGTAAAATTTCTGTTTCCGGGGCAGGATATTTAAAATGGATTGCGGACGGAATCATTGAACCGCTTGCTGGTGCCCGGTTAAAGCGTGAGCCTCTTCTTGAACCGACTGTTGAATACAAGGAAACTGGATTTCAGGGGATTTTGAGCGAAAGATATGCGATTTCCTTTTCGTTGGACTGGATTCGCAATATTGCAAGCGGAATTGTTTCTGTTCGTTCCGGAAGAAATTATCTTTACAAAGATTCCGGCGTTGATGTTACAATTGAACCGTTTTGCGCGGAACTTACAGACAAAGGAATAAGAAATTCATTGGGTTACATTGAAAATAACGGTTATTCAGTTAGAGTATTAAAGTCTCTTTTTTATGTTTTGGCTGCCACAAATCCTCAGCTTTTTTATTTTGGCGCAATCCGCGAAACAGACAGAAAAAGCCCGGAAGTCAAAATCTTTAACGAATGTTGCGCGTTTTTTCCATATTTTGATAGCCAGAAAAGATTTAAATGTGATGTTTTTAAGGACGGTGCACAGATGTCTTTTGAAGAATTTTTCAGCCGATATTGTTTGGATTCAGTTTCGCTCGTAAAAATCCAGGCTACAGAAGAATTTTATCCGGCAGAATAACTTTTGTAGACTTTTGATATTTTCTGAATTATTATTGAAGAATATGAAAAAGTTTTTTTTATCGATTTTTTTGTCTTTTCTTGCATTTGATTTTTTTGCGCTGGAAACAGATGTTTCAGTTTTTAATGAACTTTCTTCTGCCTACAACAGCGGATTTTATCCAGGAGCAATTCAATATGCAGACAAACTTTCTTCTGAATTTCCAGATTCTGCGTATATCGGTTCTGCACTTGCGATAAAAGGTGAATGTCTTGTGCGCCTTTCAAATTTTAACGACGCTTATGAAGTTCTTTCTGCCGCAGAAAAATTGGATTCTGAGCCACAGCTGAAAAAATCAACAAAATATTGGCTCGCAAAAGTTTATGACAATAAAAAAAATTATCCAGAGGCATTAAATCTTTACCACGAATATTGCGCATCCTCTGGTCAAAAAGGAAAATATTTTCCGGCTGCAATTTTTGATTCCGGCGTGATTTTTTATAGAACTTCTGACTTTAAAAATGCAATCTTGAATTTTGGATATGTCGTTAAAAACGGGGCGCTTTATTCTGATTCAGATTATTATTCGGCGCTTTTAAAGCTTGCGGATTCCTACAACAAATCTGGAAAAGCAAAAAAGACAATTCAGCTTTATTCTAAAATTGAAAAACAAAAAATTCCTTCTGTAGTTTACTATGCGTTCACGGAATATGCCGGCGATGCCTACAGCGCGTTAAAAAATTACAAGTTGGCTTACGAATATTATTGCGCGGTTTTAAAAAGCGGAGAAAAATCTCTTGCGGCAAATGCGTTAAAAAAAGCGTACAATGTTTCTTCTGAACATAAAAAAGAAGTTGGACTTGAGCCAGGAAGCGTTCTTCAGGATGCGCAGAAAAATTTGAGCGATTCACCGGAGCTTCTTTCTGAATTTTGGATTCGGCTGGGAACTGATGCTTATTTTGAAGGCAACTTAAAAAAATCTTCTGAATATTTTGATGAGGCGGAAAAATACGCGAGCCCAGAAAATCTTGAGCTTGTTGCAATGTACCGCGCGGAAATAACTGCCGGAAAAAATGTAACAAAAGATTCTGCAAAAAATGCTGAAATTCAACTTTTAGAAGCGCAGAAAAATCAGGCTAAAATGGAAAATCCAAAATATGTGCGCGACTACAACAGTCTTTTTGCAAAATATGCGGCTTATCAGGAAAACTGGGATGATGTAAAAAAATATGCGCCGCTTGGAAATCCAGAAAATGAGCGTACAAATTTTTATCTTGCGCTGGCAAATTATAAGACTGGCAATTTTTCAGCCTCAGAAAAATTGCTTGAGCCTTCAAAAAATGAACTTTATGCGCTTTCGCTTGCGCGTGGACAAAAATTAAAAGATTCTGCTTCGGTTTATCAGTCTTTTGAAAACGCAGGAAAAATCACGCCGCAGGAACGCTTGAATTATTCAAAAGTTCTGATTCTTTCAGGACGTTACAAGGAATCTCAGATTCAGGCGGCAAAATCAGGCTTGAACGAAGGAAAATATATTTTGGGACTTGCGCAGTTTAACACAAGAAGCTGGCCGTATGCGGAGGAAAGTTTTTCTTCATTTATAAAAAACGCGGACAAAAAAGATGCCGGGCAGGCGATGGAAGTTTCGTACGCGCTGTTTTATCTTGGTTATTCTCAGTATCGTCAGGGAAAATCAAAAGAAGCGTTTGGAAATTTGAATTCGTTTGTGAGTCAATATCCGTCGCATGAACTTTTGTGGAATGCGCAGATGACGGCGGCAAATTCTGCTATTCAGATGGAAAAATATTCGGATGCGGCAAAAATGGCTGAAAAAGCTGTAAAATCTGCAAGAACAACTGAAAACAAGGAAGATTCGGTTCTTCTTCTTGCGGAAATTTATTCAGATTCAGGCGATTTTAATAAGGCGATAGAAATTCTTTTGCCGTATTCAACACAAAAAAATGAATTCGGAATGAAAAGTCTTTATCAGCTTGCCCAGACTTATGAAAAAAAGAAGGATTTTTCTTCCGCAGACGAAAAATATAAGGAAGTTTTCAGCAGATTTTCTGACCAGAAACTTGCAGAAGAAGCCCTTTACCGCCGCGGTGAACTTTTTTATGGAATTCAGGATTTTGGGGCGGCGTTGGAGCGTTTTTCAGAATACAAGAATAAATGCAAAAACGGAATTTTTACAGAAGCCGCATGGTATTACACAGCCGACTGCATGGAAAAAACAGGAAATAATTCCGGCGCAATTTTGCAGAATCAGGCTTTGATAAAAAGATTTCCGGAAAGCACTTATGTTTATAATGCGGCAAAAAATCTTGTCGGACTTTACCGTGCTGAAGGAAAATATTCGGATGCGCTGGAAAATGCGAATTTTCTGCTGGAAAAATATAATTCACAGGCAAAATCAGATGGAATTCCTGAAACTGCGGTTCAACTGAAGAAACTTGCCGGCGGAAAAAATGAAACGATTGTTCAAAAAGAAACTGAATATAGAAATGCGGGCGGAAATTCTACGCCGACAGGACGTAAAATCGGTACAGAACTTGCAGTTTTATATGCTGAAAGCACAGAATTTTCCGCGGATGCAGTTAGGCTTGCGGAACAAATTTTGTCGCTTCAGGAAAAAAACAACAAAAATGATTCCGAAAGTTTGTACGCAGCTCAAAATTCAGAAATTCTTGGCCACGCTTATAAGTCTCAGCAAAAAAACAAGCAGAGTGCGGAAATGTTCTTGAAGTCCGCGAAATTTTATAGAATTTGCGGAAAAAATGACGAGGCGACAAGCGCAATGTACAGCGCGTATGATGCTTTTCTGGCGGCAGGAATGAAAGCCGATGCAAATGCAACTGCAAAACAGCTGAAGGAACTTTATCCTTCTAGCCGGCAGGCAAAAAATGTAAAAACAGACAATTAACTTTGAAATAAAAAAGTAGGAATAGAAATATGAAAAAAAACACGATAATTTTGGCAATTTTTACCGCAATTTTCACGGGTGGAATTTTATTTTCGCAGGAAACAGAAGAATTGGATGAAATTTCGCTTCCAGATGTTTCAACAGTAATTTCCGGAGGTGCGCCAAAAGTTGGAAAAAGTGCAATTTCTGATTTTTCGGATGTGCTTCCTTCTTCTGATTCTGAAACTGAGGATTTTATTCCGCGCCTTCCAGAAACTTCTGAAACTGGAACTTTGAATAGCGACGCGGTTTTAAAAACTTCCCCGGAAAAATCAATTTATGTTGAAGGTCTTGCCGGCGGCGGATTTCCTGGTTTTATAGCAGGAAATTTTAAAATCTACCGTGAAACCGGATTAAGTCCTTTTGTTGTGGAATTTGGGCACGAGTCAGCGAATGGTTATTCCGGCAGGAATCTTTCTTCAGCGTATTCAGACCGAGACACATTTATTTCTGCGGACAAAGTTTTTAAAACTGAAAATTTAAAAATCGACATAAATGGACGTTTTGAATCTGCGGACAATGGACTTCAGAATAAATTTGAAAATATCAGCAACGTTACAAAAGAAAATCTTGGAGCCGGTTTCAGCCTTGAAAAAGAAATTCCCCATGGAATGGAATTCGGTTTTTCTGCACTTGGCGATTGGTACAAAAGATATTCAACAATTACAGGAACTCCAGCGGTTAAAATAGAAGATTATGCAAAAAATGTTGGTCTGCTTTATTTTGATCCTGAATTTTATTTTTTGTGGCAAAATAGCGGTTTTTCTTTAAAGACAACAGTGGCTTATGGACTTGAATATGATACAAAAGATTCTTTTGAAGGAAGCCGAGCTTCAAACCGGGGCGATTTTTCTGTTGATTTTGGATGGAAAAATGAAACTGTAAATGTATTTTCTTCTGTTGGACTTGTTGTGGGAAATCATATTGGCGACAATTCTGTTGTTGTTCCTTTTGAAGCCGGTGTTGATTTTGCTTTTGCCTCAGGAATTTCTTCCCGAAAAATCAAACTTGGTGCAAAAGGCGGACTGGACTCTTTCCGTTCAAAAATCAGCGATTCTGAAAAAAATTATCTTTTTGCCGCGGCTCAAATTCTTCCGGAAGAAACAAGCGACTGGTTCGGAATTACACAGATGGTTTTGCCGATAAAAGACCGCTTCACATTGACTGCCCGAAGCGAATTTAGAAAATCTGCATTTGGAAACGGTGCTTTTATGCCGGATTATAAAACAAAAAAAGAATTGACCGCGCTTTTTGGACAGTACGTTTTTGTTCAGGAAGAATTGACTCAGTTCAACACAGATTTTGACTTTGCGGTTCGGCTTGGAAAAGTGAATCTTTCTGCTGACTGGAAATCATACTGGGCGGATGTTCCTGCCGGAAAATCAAATCATTTTGTAAGCGCAAATGTTTCATTTCAGGATGAAAAAGCAAGGTTCGGATTTGATGGAAAATTCGGAATGTCGCTTGATTCTGACTACGACAGCACACCGGAAATTGATTTTGAAGTATTTTTCAGGTTAACACCAGCCGTCAGACTTGCGGTTTCTGCGGATGATGTTGTAAAATTAATAACAACCAATGAAAGAGATTTCGCAGGCACCGAATACATCTCGCGCAGCGGCACAGCCTCCGTCCTTGTGAAATTTTTCTTTTAGGATGAATTTTAGGTTTTGAAAGAGATATAAGAGCGCAGGTGAAGTTACAATTTGTGAAGACTTTGGGCGATGGAATCGATTAAAGTGCGTAGCACCCAAAAAGATTCAAGCGAAGCGCGAGCCCAACCGTCTGGAGCAAATTGTAAATTCGCCGGAAGCGGTTTTTTCAGAATTTGTAAAAACTGAAATTAATAATATTTAGGAGACCTTATGTTTGGTGCTTTAAAAGCCGGCGGCATTCTGATGTTGCCAATCATTCTTTGTGGAATTTTCGCGACTTTCATAATTGTTGAACGTTGCTATTATTTTTATGTAACAAAAAAACGCGACATAAAACTTATGTTTGATTTGAAAAATTCAATTTCAAAAGCTGATTATGTTGCCGCAGAAAACGCTTGTTCGGAAGCAGATACTCCAACTGCTCAGGTTGTAAAAAAAGCGCTGGACTGCCGCGCATGGCCGGAAAAAGATTTAAAGGAAACCGTGGAGGCTGAAATGTCTGCGGTCATTCCGCGCTATGAACATTTCCTTACGCCGCTTGGAACAATTGCAAATATTTCAACATTGCTCGGACTTTTAGGAACAGTAACTGGAAACATAAAGGCATTTGGCGTTCTTGGGGCTGGCGGAACAATGGGCGATCCAGCCTTGCTTGCCGGTGCGATTGGAGAAGCTCTTGTGACAACAGTGGCCGGGCTTGTGGTTTCAATTCCAGCATTGATTTTCTACAATTATTTTGTAAGCCGGGTGAATCGCCGCGTTTCAGAGATGGAATCAAACGTAACAAATATTGTTATAAAACTTTCAGGAAGAGTTAAATAATGAAATTAAGAGCAAGACGAAAAAGCATTCACGCCACAGTTGATATGACTCCAATGATTGACGTTGTTTTTCAGCTTATAATTTTCTTTCTTGTTTCTACGACTTTTGCGGTTTTGCCGGGAATAAACCTGAATCTTCCGGAAAGTTCAACTGCGGAAAGCACATCGAATCTTGGAATTACAATCACCTGCGAAAAAAACGGGAATTTGTATTTCAATGATAAAAAAGTTTCATTCAAGTCGCTTGGAGATGAACTTTCAAAATTCGATACAAAAAAGACGAAAAAAACTGAATTTCCTATTACAATTGAAGCAGATGATTTGGTTACAAACGGAACAATCGTTAAACTGTTTGATGTGATTCGCCAGAACGGTTATGCTTCAATAAATTTGCGGACAACTGATAAAAAATAATGCAGGTAAAAGCACAGATTGAAAAAATTATAAAAATTTCCTCAGATGACAAGACGCAGAGTCAGGCGATTCGGCTTTCTCTTTTATTCACGCTGATAATCTGGCTGATTCTTTTTGTGATTCTTGCGGTTTCGCCGGGCTGGAATCAGAAGAAAAAATACAAGACAGTTAAGATTACACTTGCGCCGGTTGAAAAAACAGAAGAAAAAATCAAGCCGGAACAAAAAATTGTTGAAAAACCAAAAGTTTCCGAGGAATTAAAGCAAGCGGAAAGTGCAAAAAAATCAGAAACTGTAAAACAAACTCAGACTGAAAAAAAATCTCTAGACGCAAAGGCGAAAACTTCTGAAAATCAAAAAACGAGTTCAAATTCCGCACCGAAAAAAGTAGAAAATTCTCAAAATACTCAAAAAAAATCAGCGACAACTGAAAATTCTGCAAAACCAGCTGCTTCTGAACCAAAAAAAGCGAACATAAAATACGCAAAATCTGTTGATGAACTTTTGGAAGAGCAAAATTCTGTCTCAAAGAATAAAAATTTCGACTGGGACAGCATGGATTTTTCCGAAAACACAAATTCTTCTGCGGCTGGAAAAAATAATTCTGTGCAGAATACACAAAAACTGAACAATTCTGATTCTCTCAGCGGAACAGCCGGCACAAAAACTGACGGCGGCGGAAGAATTTCTTCTGAACCGCAAAAAAACTCGGCGGGAACAAACGCTTCTTCTTCAACTTTGGCTCAACTTGGTGAAATTTCAAAAAGCGAATATTCTTCTACTGCCGCAGCCGGACTTGAAACTGTTGCAAAAGGAATAAACCAGCATTTGAATGGAAAATATTCAATGGAAATGTCGGACGGTTCTGCCAGAGTCCTTGTTTATCCAGATGAGCCGCGCTTGAAAATTTCTGAGGAAAATTCAAAGACAATTGACAGCACGCGGAATTTAACAATAACGCTGAAAATTCTTGCGGACGGAACCGTTCCTCTTGGTGGCGTGTCATTTTCGCCTGCTTCCGCGATTGACAGTTCAGTCCGTTCTGAATTGGCGGCGCAAATTCAAACTTGGCGTTTTTCTAGCGCATCAACAGATGGACAGGCTAGCTTTTACTATAGTATCATAAAACGTTGATTCAAATATGGGGGATATGTGAACGTAAAGAATCTTGGGGAAATTGAAGCGATTGCATTCGATATTGATGGAACAATTTATCCGCAGTGGAAAATTCATCTTATTGCGTTTTTTCATTATGTCTGCCATTCAATTTTCTTTCTTCACTATGGACTTGTGCGCCACGAACTGCACGGTTTGGAACAGACGCCGGATTTTAATAAAGTTCAAACTGAAAAAATGGCTGAACATCTTCATTGTTCGTATGAAAAAGCAGAAGAAAAACTGAATAAAATCGTGTATCATGGTCTGGAAAAATATTTTAAAAGAATTTCCTGCTATAAAAATTGCGTTGAAACTGTAAAAAAATTCAAGGAAGCTGGATTTAAAATCGCGCTGCTTTCAGATTTTCCGCCTGAGCAAAAAGGAGAAATCTGGGGCATTAAGAAGTATTGCGATGTCATGCTTGGAACAGAAGCTCTTGGCGCGCTAAAGCCAGATCCTTTTTCTTTTATAAAAATGGCGGAAGAATTGAAAGTTGCTCCTGAAAAAATTCTTTTTGTTGGAAACAGCCGAAAATACGATGTTGCCGGCTCAAAAGCTGCTGGAATGAAAAGTGCGTATCTTCTTGCGTGGCGCTACAGGATTTTCAGGTTTTTAAACGTAAAAGAAGCGGACATTACTTTTACAAACTATCGTCAATTGCAGGACTTTGTGTTAAACTAAAAATATAATCAACAGGAATGGGTGGGAAAAGAAATGCCGGTTATCACAATTCTTATTGCCGCGGCAATTGCGGCTGGAGTTTCTTACGCTTTGCACTTTTTTGGCGAAGATAATAATAGAAAAGAATCTGTAAAAAGATATGCGGACAAACGTCAGGCAGAGATTGCAGCTTATATAAATGAACAGGTAAAACATCTTTCTGATAGTACGGCTTCCCTTGAGACAAAACAGATGCAGGCTGCCGCAGCAATAAAACGCCTTGATTCCCAGATAAAGGAATTTAAAGATGTCGCTGAAAATTTAAAGGACGATACTGATGCGGTAAAAAATATCGAGCAGAAAATAAAATCCTACGATGATGTTCTTCAGGAACTGTTTGATATGACTGAAAAAGTTGAGGAAAATCTTCAGCTTGTAAAAAAGGAATCACTGATTGTTGACAAATTGAATTCGCGGCTTGGCTCGCAGGACAAAACTCTTTCTGAACTTGAAAAGCGGATTCCACAGATTTCTTCTGAATTTGCGCAGAAAAATGGCGAGCAGCTTAAAATTCTTGGAAACAAGCTTTTGAGCGAATACGATTCCCACGGCGAAAAGCTCAAAAATGACATAAAACAGATTGAAAACAGCGCGCAAAAGGCTCTTTCATCATTTCAGAATGAAATTTCTGCGGTTTATGAGGAAGCCAGCCTGAAAGCACAAAAACTTGAAGATTTGGCATTTGAGCAGCTTAACAAAAAGTCAGATGAACGAAGCAATGATTTTGTTCAGAAAATTGACCAGAAAACATCTGAACTTGAGGCCGCATTGAATGCAAGAATCGCTGAAATTTCAAAATTGATAGAATCCCGCTCAAACGATGTTGGAACAGCCGCAGAGGCAAAAACTTCTGCCTTGGACAAAAAATACAATGAGATTTATATGGAGCTTTCAGCAAGATTCAAGCAGCAGACTTCAGAAATGAAGGAAAATCTTGATGTTCAATCAGCGGAAATCCAGCAGACTTACAAAAATTCAACTGAAAATGTAATTTCAAACATCAAGAAAACTCTGCTTGATTTTGATTCAAAATGTAAAACTCATATTGATGAAATTTCTGCAAAATATGATGAACGGATGAATTCTCTTAGCGAAAAATACAATAAACAGCTTGAAGGTGCCAGCGGAAAAAGCGATGCAAGAATTGTCGAGCTTCAGCAGAAAATTGCCGCCGCGGAGGAAAAATCCAAGGCTCATATTGATGCGCTTACAGCAAAGTATCAGCAGGCGGTTTCTAATATCCGCGAAAAGTATGAAACCGCGCTTTCGTCTGTTGATGGAAAGAATAATCAGCGCGTGCTTGATCTTGAAAAGCAATATGACGAATCTTATGAGCTTGTAAACAAAAAAGTCCAGGATTTGAATGCAAAATATGAAGAAATAACAGCCGCGTTAAAGCAGCAGATTGAATCAGTTCAGAAAGTTTATGCAGAAAAAGAAAACGGCGTTAATAATGAGATTTCTGCAAAAATTGATTCAATTTCAAACGAATACAATGCGCAGATTTCAGAATTGCGTTCAAGAATGGAAAATTCTATGGCTTCCTACGAGCAGCTTGCAAAACAGGCTGAAGAAAATATTGACGGTTACAACTCAAAAATCGACCAGAAGATTGAAACCGTTAAAAATCAGCTTGCAAATACGCTTCAGGCAATCAGCAGAAATGTTGAGGAATCTGTTCAGAGCGCGGAAAATACAATCCAGCATGTAAAAGAGGAATGTGCGCTTGCGCTTGAAAAAGCTGGAGAGGTTGAACCGCAGCTGAATGAAAAAGTGCAGACAATTGATGCTCAGATTAACAAATTCAAAGAAGAATCGAACGCAAAAATTCAGGAACTTAATGTTGTTCTAAAGGAATCTGGTGCGAAAATTGAACAGATGTGCGAAAAACAGCAGGCGGCGGCGCTTTCGGATGTGGACAAGCAACTTTCTTCCTATAAAAAAGACATGGAATACCGGCTTTCCAAGCTGGAAGGCATTGGTGGGCAAATCGATGTTCTTGAAAACAGCCTGAAAAATGCAATGGATGAAGTGAGCCGAAAAACTTTGAGCACTTTTGATTCTTTTGCGGAAAATCAGGAGCAGAAACAGAATCAGTTTGCGCAGTCGGTAAGCGAACACAACGAAAAACTTGAGAACGATATTCAGACTCTTGAGGAAAAAATTGAGGAACTCAAGAAAACTTCAATCGGAAATGTTACGGAACACCTTGAAGGTTTTGAGGCGAACTTTGACCGCGATTTAAAGACCCGTGGCGACAAAATCAACGATGATTTGGCAACCTGGAAAAATAGTTTTGACGGAAAAATCACAGCGTTCACAACTGAATATGAAAACGAGCGCCGGAATATCGAGGCCGATTACAATAAAAATCTTCAGGAAAAACTTGCCGCGCTTCAGACGAAAAGCGATGAGCAGTCTGAACGGCTTGCCCAAGGCATAAAAAAAGCGGAGACAGAAGTTTCCGAGCACATAAACGAAATGAAAAATCTTTTGAACAATTTTGCTTCAGAAATGCAGGCAAAAGTTGCAAAGGTTGATGAAGCTTCGGATGATGCGCTGAAAAATGCAATCAACCGTTCTCAAAAAAATATCGGCGAGCAGCTCGAAAAACTCCAGAACCAGATGCTGGATGAGCTTAAGGCATTTGAAGAAGCTGCAAACGGAAAGCAGGAGATAAGCGTTTCCACAATTGATTCGGCTTTGGCGGAATTTAAAACGTGGAAAGTTCAGCTTAAGTCTCAGCTTGATGATTCAAACACGCTTTTTAAAAGTGAGATTGAAAGTTTGCGCGAGCAGGCTGCTCAGAAAATTGAGGATGCAAGAAGTTACATTGAAACTGAATATCAGCAGGTTTACAGTCAGTCCGAAAAGAAAATTTCAGAGCTTTCAGAACGTGCGGATTCTTCGCTGGAAGAATTTGAAAAACGTTCAAAAGCAATTTCATTGCAGCTGGAAAAAAGTTTCGATGTGATGGCTGATCAGGCAGAACAGCAGATGAATTCAAAGATTGCTGATACTTCCAAGAAAATTCAGGACTTCAATGATAAAGTTCAGGAAACTGTGGATAAAGACCGTGCGCACCAGTCGGAACTTGCATTCAGATTGCAGAATTATTCCAGCGAAATGCAGACTCAGATGAGCGAGCTGAAAAAAGAAATGGATTCTGTAAAAACTCAGATTTCTGTTTACGAAAAAGCCGAGCAGATGAAAAAATCTCTTGATGAAAAACTTGCGGCTTTGGCTGCGGATTTTGAACGGATTGAAGGTTTTAAGGATGTTGCCGACGATTTGAACAAGGAATATAACCACGTTTTGAGCCTGAAAAATGATGTTGACAGGCAGGTTGATGAATTTGACGGTCAAAAAGCTAAAGTTGAGTCGATTGGTCAGCGTTATGAGAAAATGATTTCGCTTAGCGGTCAGATTGATGAAAAAATCCGTGAATTGAACTCAACATTTGATGGTTTGCAGACAATGGAAGTTCAGGTTAGGGATTTTCAGGATACGCTTTCCACAATTTCTGAACGTTACGACAGGCTTGAGCAGAAAAATGTAGTTATTGACCGCGTTTTAAAAGATGTTGATACTTCCTTTGAAAATTTAAAGGCAATTGAGGATCGCTTGAAGGCTTGTTCTAGACAGGCGGAAACTTTGCCGAAAGAAATTGAAGATGTCCAGAACAATGTTGATGAACTTCTTAAAAACGGACCGAAAATCGGCGACGCTGCGGCAAAGTTGAACAGTTTGCAGGAAATTTTGAATGAAACTGAACAGCGGCTGGAAGAAATCAATTCAGCACGCAACGGTGTTGGAAGAATTGAAGAGCGGCTTACAAAAATGGATAAAGATTTGGATGGAAAACTTAAGCTTGTTCAGGCAATGGTAAACACTGATGTACAAAAAAATCCGGATAAAAACAGCCAGTTTATATCTCCGCAGGAGCGCGAGCAGGTAAAAAATCTGGCGCGTCAAGGATGGACTGTTGCTCAGATGGCTCGTGCGCTGAACAGAACTCAGGGTGAAATAAATCTTATTCTGGAACTTCCTTCTGATTTGTAGAATCAGGGCGGGGGGGGGGGAGGGCGGAGATGCGAACGG
>Ga0256404_1001672_pt1 | contig 52303 bp, 45 predicted proteins | sample RumenRJG_01DNA_FD_185990 | JGI IMG/M metagenome (GOLD analysis project Ga0256404, IMG submission 185990) | Bovine rumen microbial communities from Lethbridge, Alberta, Canada - RJG_01 | ecosystem: Host-associated > Mammals > Digestive system > Stomach > Rumen | place: Canada: Alberta | collected...
TTTAAAGTACCAGAATTAAAATTAATATTTGTATTTGAAGTAACAGAAGTCGTTCCTGCTCCAACATTATTTCCAGCTCCATAAATATTACCAATAATAGTACCTCCAATTACATCAATAGTAGCATTATTAGGGTTTGTATCTTGAAAGCCTACTTGTCCATAGTTTCCTCCACCATAAACATTACCATTAATTGTTGCAGTATCAGCAATTATTACATGCGAACTATAAACTTTTCCAGCGGAAGTAGTATTTGAGTTACCATTACCTGCTCCAAAAACACTACCGCGCTCAACATTAAATCTTGTGGTAGTAGTTAAACTTTCATCCCCTATTGTTGAATTTCCACCAATATAAATTAAGGTGTGTCCACTTAGTTGACCATCACTTGAACCACCATTGTATGCATTGGAACCTCCAAATACATTATAGCCAATTGTTCCACCTGTTACAGAAACAATTCTATTTCCATATGTTGTTGTGGTGGCTGCTCCACCATATATAGTATTTATATATCCACCAAGCACATAAGCTGCTGTTGAGTTAGAAGTTAAATTATTCTCAACACATGGACCACCATTTAAAGCATTAATTTGTCCTCCAAGAATAGTTGCACGACGTAAAGAATTAGAATAATGAGTATTTGAACGTCCACCAACATATATACCAGAAGCTGATGATGAAGAGAATGTAATGTCTCCATATGTATAGGAACTACTCCACCAGCTACCAGAACGGGAAATAGTATAAGTAAGTCCATATTTACCACTTTTAACTAACATATCAGAAGATGGTGTTACTTTATCTCTACTATTATATCTAGTTGAAGAATAAGAAGCTAAAGCATTAAAATATACAAGTAATTTATCATTATCATTATTTACTCTGTCATAGTCAGAACCATAAACCATTTTAGCTTGAACATATCCATAAGTACTAGTACCATAAGCTGTTAATAATGAGTTATAGACTCCACTTTCTACAATAACTTTATATTTTATAGGATTATATGAGCTACCATTTTGAGTTGTTCCAATAATATTTTTAAATATAACGTAATGTTCATCATTTGTACTTAAGAGATTTCTACCAATCTTTAAGTTATGTGAATTAGCATTTATTGTATAATTTTCATTATATGAAATATCTTCTCCAAATGGTGAATCATAATTTGAATTACCATAGTTATTATTTGAAGTACCTGCATAAGAACTAGCATAAATATTTTCAATAACCATATCATTATTTAAATTATAATAAGATGTATTAATAATTTCATCTCTATTTGCAATAGCAGTTCCATCATAAGAACCAGTAACAGTCATAGGCTTTGATGAATTGGTAAAATTAGATAAATAAGTATTTGAATTAACATCAAATATATTCATATCTCTTGTTACTAAGTAATAAAAATTATTTATATCATAATTACTATAATTAGTAGCAAAATCATCACTATTTTGAATCAATTTATAAGTATTTCCACTACTACAAGTAGTATTACTACAATTTTGGCCAGAACCATTATAATATAGTGACCTATCTCCACTTACATCTTCTTTATAATAATAACCTGTTAAATCAGAATTATCATTAAATGGAAGTTCGTTTACTTCATGACAATCTTGATATTCAGTACCAGCTGGCGTTATATTGAAAGTAGCATCATCTCTTCTATAACGTCCTCTACCTGCTGAAGTAAAGAAGTAATAAGTTTTTGAAGAATCATATTCTGTATCTTCTGTTAATTTGTAATATGTACAGCTATTATTATAACAGCGATTGTTATTTGAATTGTAGTAATAGCTTCCACTATGATAATATCCACTATATCTTTCGTAGTAACCTACAGTTGCTTCTTCGTAGTATTCTTCTCCATCTATAAATGAGTATTGATCTTCTTCTGTTGTTTTAGTCTCACATACTACTTTTTGTTTTACCTTTTTCATGCCATAATCGTCAAAAGAATTAATTTTACTAGTATCAGTTTGAATATTCGCATCATACCAAATAGCATTCATAGTAATACTAATATTATTAGTATTTGAAACTGGAATTGTTAAATATCTTGTATAATAATCTTTATCAAAAGAAATAACTGCTCCAGAATAACTTGTAGCCCAACCATTAAAACCTTTACCAGTAGGTCTTGCACTAAATGGATTATCAATTAATTCAATTTTAACCTTTCCATCAACTATTGGATAATATCTATAATAAATATATTCCGTAGCATTTTCGGTTGGAGAAACATGGCCAACTAAACTACTATCATTATAGTCTTGGCCAAGATAGGCAATGGCTACTTGTACTAAATTAGATGATGAATATCTCAAACTATAACTTGGTAAATTAGCACTTGTTACTTCAGTATAGTTTTGTCCCATATAATAATTCCAACTAGACTCCAAATCATTTACATAGACAATTCCATTGCTTACTCCAGATTCGTGTACTGCTATACTATTTTGAGGAGCTTTTAAAACAAACTTTTTAGTAACAGGATTATTTTCAGTATTAGATGTCTTCTCATACTCTTTTAAAATAAGTTTACCATCATTAAATGTAAAATAATAATCAGTATTATTTTCATTGAATGTAGTTGTAATATTATCTTCAGTTACTTCTTTATCTCCTAAATAATATTTACTATTATTAACATAATAATTATTAGTAGATTTAGGATCTCCAGAAATATTAAATTTAAATTTATCATAAGAGAAATGATTAGAAGTTATATCAAATAAAGTATTATTAACATTACTTTCTAATTTATTAGAAAATAGACCAATATTATCAATATAAGAAGTATTTAAATCTAAATTTAAATAAATATTACTAATATTTAGATTAGATGATATTGTTCCACCTATTCCTCCAATAATATTATCTTTATTATAAGTAGTATCACTTAAATCAATGCTGCCACCTACAATAGATATATTATTTATACTACCAAGATATTTATTATCTTCATCTACTTCGCCAGATGAATTAATATTTCCAGCGATTAGACCAATGGACATTTTATTATCACTTTTTGATGACTTTATACTATAGGAAGAAATATTTAAATTAGTAATTGTTGCATTTTCAGTAGTAGAAAATAATCCATAATAATCAGTACCATTATAAGTATTGGCTTTATCTATTAAAATATTACTTATAGTATGTCCTCTACCATCTAAGCTACCTTTAAATATTTTACTATCATCTGTAGAAATAGTTCCGATACTACTAATTGAATGATTATCTAAATCAATATCTTCACTTATAGCATAATACTTAGTATTAAAACTATTGTAATCATCACCTTCAATTAGATTTTTAAAATATATTAATTCACTACCATTACTAATTAGATAGGGATTTTCTTTTGTTCCATTTCCAGAAGAAAAAGAAGTTGCAACTGTTACTCCATCCCACTTTTCTACTTCTGCAAGAGTTGATCTACTAACTAAAAAACTATATATAAAATAAACAAGTAATAAAACAATAAGAGCAGCAAATATACTTATATAAATAGTTTTTTTCTCAGAAATAACTTTATTCACTACTCTTCACTTCCTCCTGCTTAATAACTCTTTATCTTAACCATTCTTTCTATTTTATCTAATTCAAAAACATGTTTATTATCAAACCTTGTAGATACTTTTTTCATAAAATCGATTAATGTTTTAATCTGTTTAATACTATTTGAATCAGATTTTTTTATAACTTTAAATTTATTTTCATTATCAATCATTACTTTATACTTTAGTATCTTGTATATACCATCAAACATTTCATCATCATTATAAAGAATTGCATATGTAAGTAATCTCAAATAAACATGTAATGGACAATTATAAATTCTATTTCTAATTGTTTCTGTTAATCCAACTTTATCTAAATCATAATCATATATCTCATCAAATGGTGGATTTTCTATTGATTTAGTAAATTCTTCAACATTTCTATCTAGACTTAAAAAACATAGTTTATAGACATATTGATATTTTGTTAACCATTTCTTATTCATTTTAGCTTTTTGTACATGATTAGTTTTACATTTTAGAATAGATACTACTAAATCAATTGTTTCTTTATCTTGCGAATTCTTTTTCTTTTTATTATTGTCAGGTTCTTCTAAGAACTCATCTTCATCTAATATTTCAATATTTTCTTCTTTTTCTTTCTCTTCCGCTTCTTTTTCATGACTTTCATTTAAAGCTTCCATCTCATCTAATGATATTGTAACTGTAAGTCCAGTTGAAGGTTCTTCTTCTTTTCTTGGACTAGTAAATAAATCATCAGGTAATTTATCTTTTGACTTATCTGTTTTAATAATATATTTTTTTACTATACCATCAAAATTAATAAGTGCCAGAAATATAAATAGGATGAGAAATACTGCAATTGACTTTAAAATAAAACTTGGTGAAACAACTAATGAAACTTTTCCAATAATTTGATCTTTTTTTATTGGATTGTCTGCTAAATTATTAGCATCTCCTTTTAAGACATAACTGTTATTTTTCATACTTATTAATCTATGAGTAATAATTGCTCCATCATCGCTTTTATAGGTTACAATATCATTCAATTTAATATCATCTGTTATTTTAACAAAAACAATATCATTGACTTCAATCTCACCAGACATAGAACCAGATGCTACAACAAAATAAGTATAACCAAAAACATTTACATAATCTTTTTTCATAATATCAGTTACTACAAAAGTATAGACACTGATAGTTACTAATAAAACTAAAAAAGTTGTTGCTAATACTTTTAAAACATTTTTTAATGTCTTCATGAATTCACCACATTTCTATTCTTCAAGATATATTATAGCATAGTAAAATTTATAATTCCATAAAAAAAAAGATATTCGATAATATCTTACAAAATATCTAAATTTTCCCTATTTTCTGCTGTTATTTTAGTCATTTGATAAATATTATTAATAGTATTAATATTAATATTTGAATGTTCAATATTTTGAATCAAATTAATATATCTTAAAGTATCCATTGTAGAATCAATATTATCTTTATTAATTGACTCTTCAGTAACAATCAAATTAAGTAACTTATATTTTTCAGAAATTATATCAGTAATATTGTATTCTACTAAAGCATTTGTATCAATTAAAAAATCATTATTTGGATTAAAAATAAACTTAAAATAATTATCTACATTAGAATATAGATCTTTATCACTAAAGTTTTCATTAGTAGTAAACATCTTTTCAATAAAATAAAACGAAGATAAACTAATCATAAATAAATCATAAATACTAGCAGATTCATTTAATTTATTTAAATTAAAAGTTATTTCTAGATCATAATATTCATCATATAATTTTTTTATTTTTTTTATTTCTTCATTCATCTTTAGCATAGCATTTTTCTTTTTTACTTCATCTTTTCTTGAAAAAATTCCAATACCACAGGCTTTTAAATATTCCTTGTAAATTTTAACTCTATTTTTTTCTTCTTTATCAAGATCCTTTTTCTTATTTACAAAACTTGTTTTAGCGCTATCCTTATCTTTATATCTTTTTAATAAATCAGTTATTATAAATTCATAACTATAATACTTTTTTAATTCATTTAAAGTTAGATATAGTCCCATAGTTGAATTATTATAATTAGCCTTACCATATTCATCTAATGAGTTATAATCACTTGTAAAAGTATTAAAATTTTTAATTCTAGCAGGACTATTTTCTAAATAATCATTCATTTTAATTTTATCATCAAGAAATTTCTTAGTATTATAATATTCATCTTTAGCAATAGTACTTCCTATTTTATTTCTTGCGTTAATATACTCTGATATTACAGTGTTTTTATTTAGATTTAATTCATTTAATTCTGAAGTTATCTTTTTATCTACATACTCAGAAATATTCTTTTTATATTTATTTACAATATTAATCAAGTTCATCTTTAATTGTAATTTAATATCTGGACAATTAAAATAAATGGATTCAAAAATATCATTCATGTTATTAAATTTAAAATTTTTAAAATAACTATCCATATATTCTTCTGTAAACATGGTATATTTAAAATCTTCTAGACTAAGTCTAATATTTATTTCTTTAAACTTATCAAGGAATTTTTTAATAGCCATATTAAGTTCATCTAAAGATGTTTCATCATTAATTGAGGAGATTATAAAATCTAGCTTTAATTTAAATGAGTTGGAAATGTTACATGTTAGTTTTACTAACTCAAATAATTTGTTAACATTAGATAATTCTTTATTATATTGATTAGTTTTATCAATAGGCATAATTCTTTTTAGCCTTTTAACCATTTCATTTTGAATAAGTACTTTATAATTTTTAAATTTTATATTTTCTTTATTTATATAGTTGTTTCTTTCGATAACAGCATTTCTATGGAATTTTTCTTTTAGTCTTTTGGTGCCTTCTTTTGTTTCTAAAATAAAATTATCTATATGATTTTTATTAACATTAATTTCTTTAATAATTGGATATTCATCTAATTTATTCATCTTTTTTTTCCTCCTCTAAAGAAATAATGTTACTATTTAAATATTGTATATGTTCTATAACTTTATCATATAAAGTAAGTAATTCATTATCATCTAAATTTTCAAAAGTAATATTTTTTTTCATTTAATCACCTCAATATAATAGAATAAAAAGCCTTCAAAAGAAGGCTTTAAAATCTTTTAATTAAGCATTAGCATTTGAATCAATACTAAATGATAAGTTATAAGATAATGATCCACCAGAAGCCTTATCTTCACAGTCAACATCTTGTCCTTCAACCCACATGTAAATTCTTACCTTAGTAACACCTTCATCAATATGGAATGCATTTAGGTATGCAGTTGTTGGAATACCAGATGCAAGACTACCATTTGTTTTCATTGCTGTAAAATAATTAGTATCATCACTTTTTAATGGTTGATCTGCACTTTCAGCGATAGTTGTTTTGACACCATTATATGCTAGTTGAGTTCCACCTGTTGCTGTTGTTGTAATTCCATAAGTATTTCTTGCATTATCAATTCCAGATGCTGTATGAACATCATAGTTTGGTTCCCAAATATATGGTGTACCAGGTGTCTTTAATTTTTGTGCTTCACTAGCTGCAGAACCATAAGCAACATTTCCTTCAGTAATAAAAGCTACACGAGCAGCATTTTGAATACCAGAATCAGTTGTTGCAGATGTTGCTGTAACTGAAGAATTACTTGTTAAGTAAATATCATGTGCTTCATTAGATTGGAAGAATAAATCAAATGCTACAAAGTCTCCTTTTGTTGTTGAGTTTTCTTCAGTTGACTTTGCTGTTGTTAAAATGTTATTTCCAGTACTTTTGTTAGTAACAATTGTACCTTTATACATATTCATAAATCCTGTTTTAGAATCAGTTTCTCCTGCAGTTGAAACTGGAGCCATTACTCCACCTTTTCCATTAGGAAGTTGGTTCGTAACCCCATCCCAATTAGCACCAGTTATATCTGCATTAGTTACAACTGATTTCCAGTTAGTAGCATCTGTTGAGATTTGTAAACCAGTACTTGTTGTAACTGTAACATCAACGCTTTCAACTTTAACAGTTCTATTAGCTGTAAACCATGCATATGTACTTGCAGTTAAAATTATACCAGTAAATAAAATCATAATAAATGCTAAAAGTATTCTTCTTCTTTTACGATTATTTTTAGATTCATTTTTTTTCATTTCATTTCACTCCTTATTATCTCTTACTTTTATTAATATGTTCCTCGGTAATATCCATATGCATTTTAATCTCTCCACCTAGGAGTTCATTTTTGCACTCTGGATCATCACCTTCAATCCAAACAACAATAGTAAATCGGTCTTTTTCTTTAGGCTTAAAATTCTTTCTTTGTTCTAAAACAGCTATTGACTTAGAAGTAAACTCTTTAGTTCCCTCTTCAGCTTTACCTGTTATAGGGCTTTTCTTGGCATATACAATTCTGTTGCCATTCCTAATAATCATTACTCTGACAGCCTCATCTACTTTTCTTATGGTATCATCTATATCAACTTCATACCAATAATGAACAGTTTCCTTACCAGCATTTATAACATAGAATGTATAAGCAATATAATTATCACCATTATGAGCACCTGTAGATTCAGTATCAATATTCTGAGGTAACCATTTAATAGATATATTATCCATATAATCTATTGTTCCAGCAGCAAGCTCTCTAGTCTTACCACTCATTTTCCCATTTTCAGATAAAAATACATTCTTTCTATCAGATAAATTCTTATCAAGATTAACAGTAAATCTTCCACCTTGGTAAACAATATATAAGAATAAATAAATAATAGAAATAAGAATCATAAGTAAAAGAAAAACTATAAAAATTATTTTTTTAAAAAGTTTCTTTTTATAAACTGTTTGTGCCTTAACTTCGACTTCTTTATTCATAATATTCACCACTTTTATATACTATTTTCACATATTTTAATCAAATCAACCCTTCCTACTATGTCTATATTAAATTTAACACATTTGAATTTAATTTTCAACACAAAAATTAAATTATTATAAATTAAAAATGTAATATTACAATTGATATAAATTAATAGCTTATTTTTAATTTATTTATAATTAATCGAATAGAGTAAATTTCTGTTCGTTGGCCCTCGATTTTGTTTCACACTTCCTTTGGTCCTAATGTCACCATTAATGCTTTGTGTTTTTCTAACATTTCGTTGATACCTACGCGTGTATTGGACTTTCATCAACTAGATATATGCCATGCACGGCACACAAAAAAAGTTCATTTAAAATGAACTTTAATGAACTTTAAATATTAATATTTATCTATTCAACAGTTGATAATGATGAATTTGATACTTTTAAAACTTTGTTCTTTGGTTTAATACCTGTTTTTTGGATTGATTCCCAGAATGAAAATGTTTGTGAAGAACTTCTTAACATTATATCTGCTAGTTCTGTATAATCATTTTCAGCAATACATTTTTTATACTTTTCTTTATCAAACTCAGTAAAAACAACTGGTGGCAAATCATGTTGCATTAAGTTATGATTCATTATAATTCTTCCGGTTCTTCCATTTCCATCACTGAATGGATGAATTCTTTCAAATCTAATATGAAATTTTGCTTCTCTAATGAAATATCTTCCTATTCTTTTGTTTCTTTCTTCAGTAGTTATACCTGTTTCATCTATATTAGGTAACTCGCCATCTCCAAAATTTTTTTCATAATCATATATTAATTTTTCCATTTCTGTTGGAACACAAGTTTTATCACAAGTTTTAAATTTTCCACCTATAATATAGTTATTAACTTTTTTAAAGCCTGTTTCCTTGTTTGGATCACTATTAACTACTAAATTATTTGTTTCAATTATTTCTTGGATATTCAAATTCCTATTTATATTGCTAGCATAGTCAAATGCATCCATATTATCCTTTTGCATTGAATAAGCTTTTCTTTCACCATCACGAAGCTGAAATTCTAATGGAAATAAAATTGATATATTTTTAAATGTTTCATGAGCATCAAATTTACCATCTTTATTGAATTTTATAAAATATAAAATATCATTATCAAAATTTAATTGATATTCTTCATTTTTATTAATTGAAAAAAATTGTATATATAGTTTTTTTATTTCAGCATTTGACATGTTATGTATATCAATATTATACATACCATATTGATATCCAATAAAACATACCATTCTATAGATAGTATCATCTATTTCATTTCTTTCTTCTCTACTTAGTAATTTATAATATATATTAGCCTTTAAATTTTTCATTGATTCTATCTTTGACTTTGTATCTTCAAACTCTTTAAAAGCATTTTCGATTGAAACACTAGTTTTACTAAATGCCTTTTTAAATGATAATAAGCAATATTCAAATATTTCTTTATCAAAAAGTGTTCCTGCAAACATAATATCATTCATATAAAATCCCCCTTTTAAATAATTGCGCTTATTATATCATAGATAAGAAAAAAAAGCAAAAAAAAAGGCTTGAAGCCTTATATTTAAATTGGTGCTTCTAATCGGAGTCGAACCGATATGAACATAGTTCGCAGCATTTTGAGTGCTGTGCGTCTACCAATTCCGCCATAGAAGCAATTCATAAAGAGTATAGCATATTTTATCATTATGTGCAAAATAAAATTTCCTATATCTTTATTATTTTATAGATTTTATTTTTCGGTATACTTGGAAGTATATAAATCAGAATTATCTTCTTCATTTTCATTTGACTCTTGAATAATATCATCAATTTTTGGTAAATCTCTGATATCAGAAAGTCCAAAGTAATCTAAAAATTCATGGGTGGTCTCATAAAGTATTGGCCTACCTGGTAAATTACTTCTTCCACTTTCTTTAATAAATCCTTTTGCAACTAATTTTCTGATAATTGAGATGGAACCAACTCCTCTTAATGTATCTATTTGTACTCTGGTAATTGGCTCATTGTAAGCAATGATTGCAAGTGTTTCAAGAGCTGCTTGAGATAAAAAGTTAGTTTCTGGATTTTCAATTAGTTTTTGATAATACTTTCTATGCTCATATTTTGTAGTAAGTTTGAATCTATTACCTAAAAAATCTATTCTAAGTCCTCTTGATTCATCTTCATAATCATGTTTTAATTCTTTAATCAACTTTTTAGCTGCTTCTTCATCTATATCTAATACATCTTTTATCTGATCTATGGTTAATCCATCTTCACCTACTACAAATAAAAGACCTTCTAAAACTGCTTTATTCAAACTAAACCACCTCACATATAATATCAGAAAAAGCTTTATCCTGAGTAATAGTAATTTCTTGTTCTTTTACCATTTCCAAAACTGCTAAAAAAGTTGCGACTACATACTCTTTATTCAAGACTGGAAAAAGTTCAAAGAATGACATTTTCTTTCTACTTTTTAATAGTCTTTTAATATCATGTCGTCTTGAGGAAACACTTATTTCATTAACTGTAATCTTAGTTTTTAAAGGTTTATTATCTATTTTTCTTTGATAATATTTTTGAAATGCACTTATTAAATCATCTAATGAAACATTAGAATTTATTACTTTTTCTTCATCTATATAATTTTTAATATTTTCTGGTGACTTAGTATAAATATCTTTTCTTAAAGCTTCTTTTTCATGTAATACTTTAGTAATATCTTTATATGCTTGATATTCTAATAGTCTATTAACTAATTCTTCTCTAGGATCAATTTCTTCTTGCTCTTCACTTTCTACTTTTTCATTTGGAAGTAACATTCGAGATTTAATTTCTAATAATTCACTTGCTAAAAGTAAATATTCTGAGCTTACTTCTAGATTCATTTCTTCTTGTTTATTTAAAAAAGCAATATATTGATCTGTAATAGAAGAAATCTCTATATTCATAATATCCATTTTACTTTCTTTAATAAGATGTAAAAGTAAATCTAATGGTCCTTCAAAATCATTAATCTTAAATTCTATATTCATATTATCACAACCTAATAAGATTGTATCAAATTTTATTTAAAATGTCTTTAATGAATATAAAATATATTGTTTATTACTTGTCTCTACTACTATCATAATAATAACAACCATGACTTAAATCTATTATTTTTGAATCTAATTCTTGATTAGGGCCAGATTCTTCATCATAGGTATCTGATGAATATAGTGTATTTGGAGTATAATTAAAACTATCATTGAAATCATTTCCAAATAAATAGGATTTTAGTTTTTGTAAGTGTCATTATAATTTTTACTATATTTTTCCTTAAGTTTTTCACGATAATCTTTGACATTTAATTGTTTATTATCATAAGTTATTGTATTAGTATCAGTTATTTTATTATAATCACTATTTAGATATTCTTCCTATGTCATGTTTGTTTTATATTTAAAATTATGTAGTAACACATTTTATATGATAAAATGCTATTAATAAATAGTTTAATATATAAATTATTAATATATAGAAAGGAATCAATTAAAAAGATAAGTATTCTATAAAATTGATTATAATGTTTATGAAAAAGTTTAAAGAATTAGATGAAGGATTTATTTGTAAAAATTGTGGAAAAAAAGTATTACCTTTAGGTTATACATCTAGGGATCACTGTCCTTATTGTTTATATTCTCTACATGTTGATATTAATCCTGGTGATAGGAGTAATCCTTGTAAAGGGTTATTAGGACCTATTGGTATTGAGAAATATAAAGATACATATAAAATAGTATATAAATGTTTAAAGTGTCATGAAACTCATAAAAATATAATAGCCAAAGACGATGATATGAACAAAATAATAGAAATTTCTACTCAAAATTAAAACAGAGTTTGTTTATTTATTTCACTCTGTTTTTTTAACTTATTAATTTTGCATGTACCACTTTTCTACCTTTATTATCATCAGTACAAGTAGATAAAGTAATTATTTTATCATTACTTGAAACTCTTTCTGCAAAATCAAATTTACTTTTATTCTTAATATTTATTAAAAAAGTTAGATATTCATCAGAATCATAAAAATTTGTTTGTAAATAATCAGTTACTGGTTCACTATAATATATAGAAAATATTTTATATATATATTTCCCATTATCATTTACAACAATTATATTATGATTTGAACTATCAAACCATTTTTTAGAAAAGACTCTCGAAATACTTCCAAAAGAAGTTTTATTAATTAAATTATGTCCATAAAAGATTGTATTATTATCAATTAAATTAATATTATTTCTATAATCCATAAAAGTCCAACCATTAGAGTCTTTACTTTTTTTTATATTATGATTTAAGTAATAGTCATTATTATCTGTTTTAACAATAGGATAATTAATATTTGTTCCATCTACTATTAACCATGCTACAACTTGATCATTAGTTTTTCTTAATTCATTAAAATTAATAGAATCAATATTAGTTTTTCCATATATTCTAAATAAATTGGTTTCAATGGGATTTTCTTTTTTTTCTTCAACTGTTTTTGATGGAGCAGTAGTACTTTTTCTAGTATTATCTTCAATACTTACTTTTACCATTGTGTTATCAGGGGTATAAATATAAGTATAACTAAATACTCCTAAGATAAACAAAAATATAATAGCAAAGCTTGCTGAAGGATCTGACTGTAGTTTCTTAAAGAGTTTTTTTAAACTATTAAATATCAAAGAAATAAAGGAACTGATGGCATAGAAATAATAGAAAAAGCCTTTTGATATTGTAGAACAAATAAAGTAGAATCCATTACCAGTAGTTTTTAAAATATATTTAATAAATCTAATCATATTAAATCACTTGTAATAAGATTTTTATTATTATTATTATTATTATTTGATTCTTTAGTATTTATAACTGTACTAGAAATTATAACTGGAGTTGTAAAACTAATGGTTTTTGAAAACTTATCGTCATCATAATTTTTATGATTAGTTGGATTTATTTCATTGTAATCTTTTTCCTCTTTTAAAATCTTAATAGTTTCTTTAGTTTTTTTCTTTTTATGTTTATTTTCAACAATATTTAAAATAAGTCCAGTAATAAATGAAATAATAATTATGACTAGAAAAATATAATATATTGTATACATAAACATCACCATTCTTATTCCCTTCTAAATAAATTATAAATCATTATATTTAAGATTGACATAAAATAATGTTTAAATTATGTAAATTTTACATATAAATTTATGTATAATTATCGTAAATTAGTCTTTAGGATTAAAGATAAGTGTATTTATAAAAGAAAAGATAATAGCTGCGGTAATTCCCGCTGCAGTTAAATCAAACATTCCCATAAATATTCCAATTATACCAACACTTTCTGCTTTAGCTAATGCTCCATGTATTAGAGAATGTCCAAAACTTGTTATAGGAATTAAAGCTCCTCCTCCAACTTTTCTTATTATTTCATCATAAATATTAAATGTATCAAGGAATGCTCCAATAACTACTAAAATACTGGTAATATGTCCTGGTGTTAGTTTAGAATTGTCTAAAATAATTTGTGATAGTAGACAAAGAAAGCCACAAAATAAAAATGAATTAAAAAGTAACATTATACCGCCTCCAGACTTATAGCGTGACAGATTGCATTAATATTTTCTTTTTGATATAAGAGTGTTGGAGAAAATAATGCTCCTGTTGCTAGAAAGAGAACTCTTTTTATTTTTTTTCTTCGCATTAAATGAATTATATAAGAATAAACTACTAAAGCTCCACAAGATGGTCCACTACCTCCGGCATGGACATCTTTTTGTTCATAAAGGTCGTAGAGCATTGTTCCACAATCGTTATAATTTCCTTTTAAATTTATGTTGTAGCAGTCACGCATATAATCAATTAATATTTCTTTACCATATTTACCTAAATCTCCTGTAAGTATTAAGTCATAATAGTCTGCTTTTCTTCCTGTATCGTCCAAATGTCTTTTTAAAGTATCAATTGCTGCTGGGGCCATGACTCTTCCCATGTCATTAGCATCATTTTGACCATAGTCAATTATTTTACCAATTGTTGATGATTCTACTTTAATGGATGTTTTTTTTCTAGAAAGCAAGCAACTAGCTGCTCCAGTGGAGGTAAATGTTGCACTATCAGGTCTTGGGGCACCATACTCTACTGGATTTCTAAATTGTTTCTCACTACTTAGATTATGACTTGATACTACGCAACAGCAATTATTAACAAAACCAGCTTCTATAAAATTAGAAGCAATAATCATTCCTAAGACACTACTACTACAGGCTCCATATATACCAATAAATCCATTGCCTACCCCGTAAGTTCCATAAGTAGAAGCTGTAATTTGATTAAGTAAATCTCCACCTATAACTAAATCAATATTATATTTATCTATATTAGCTTTTTTTAATAAAATTTTTAAGGAAGTTCTTACTAGTTTAATTTCTGCTTTTTCATAGGAATCTTCTCCTATATATAAGTCATCATAACATTTATCAAAATATCTTCTTAATGGGCCTTTTTTTTCATATGGTCCACAAACTGTAGCAGTATCATCAATATAAACATTTTTATAATATGTTGTCATATACTACCTCCTATTAAATATCTTATTAGGCCAAAAAGCCATGCAGAAACTACTCCATATATAATTACTGAACCAGCTAATTTAAACATATTTGATCCTATTCCATATATTGGACCTTCTCTTTTGAAGTCTAGACTAGCACTGGTCATTGAATGGGCAAAGCCAGTAATAGGTATAAGTAAGCCACATCTACAAACACTTACTAGTTTGTCAAAAAAGCCTAAGGCTGTTGATAAACTTGCTAGAAAAATATAGACAACTATCATAAGAGTTCCTGCATCTGTTCTAGACATTGAAAAGTTTAAGCAAAATAATTCAATCATTCCTTCACCAATTAGTCCGATAAGTCCTCCTGTAATAAAAGCTATAAAGGCATTTTTTTTCCTAGTTTCTTCAGATTTATGAGAATTTGCTATTAGGTCATATTTTGTATTTTTCATCATTCATCACCATTAATAATCTAACCAAATTTATTTTTTTCATACAAAAAAACTTAGAATCATAGATTAGTTCTAAGTTTCTTAAGAATTTTGGCCTCATTTCTTGATACTTGTACCTGACTAATTCCTAATTTATTAGATGTTTCACTTTGAGTTAAACCAGTAAAATATCTTGAAATAATTATTTCTCTTTCTTCTTTAGGTAATTTATTTATCTCCATTTTTAAATCTAATAAATCAATATTTATATTATCATTAGATTCTAAATAATTAAAAGATTCTTCAATACTACTTACTTCATCAGTAGAAATTAACGCTTCATTTATATCTTGTTCAGGAACATCTAGATATAGGGCTATTTCTAGATTACTTGGAATTCTACCTAATTTTTGAGTCATTAAGTCAGTTACTTTTATTATTTTCTTTTTTAATTCTATTAAATCTTTACCTATCTTTAAACTACTACATTCTTTTATATATTTGTTAACCTCTCCTACTATATAGTAATAAGCATAGGTTGAAAACTTAGTATTTGCATGGGGATCATAATGCTTATAAGCATCAACTAAACCTAACATTCCAGCTTGAAATAAATCTTCTTTATCAAATCTATTAGGATATTTACTTATTATGCTATATATAAGTCCTTCATAGTCTAAGACAGTATCCACATATCCTCCCTTCATTATAATTATAAAATAAATAAAATATAATTCTATTAATTAGACAAAAGTATATTTTTTTTTACAAAAAAATACTGCTTATAAAGCAGTATTAATTATTTATCAGTTGAACCAAAACCACCAGTTCTTACTCCTTCAGCTTTGTCATCGTCCGCTACTAAATATTTTTGGAATATTCCTTGGGCAATCGCTTCCCCTTTTTTAATTTCAACATCTTGATCTTTTAAATTGATAACTTGAATAAAAATATGTCCTTCATTATCACTATTATTATAGTAATCGCTATCAATTACTCCCATATTATGAGGAAAACTAATTCCTTGTTTTTTAGGCCCTGAACTTCTTGGAACTAGTAGCAATACTTCATCATCTTGCATATAAGCTTTAAGTCCTGTTGGTATTAATGTTGGTTTTATACCTAACTCAAATTTTGGTAAAACTATGTCTTCAGCAGCTTCTAAGTCATATGCTGCAGACTTAGCAGTTTTACGAACTGGTATTTTTATATTTTTATCTTTGTAGGTACTAACTATTTCGAATCCTCTTTTTTTCATACTTCTCCTTTAATCTGTATTTAAAACAATTTTTCCACTTTTTTGAGTCTTTTTTATATCTATTACTCTTTGGTTAGAAGACCCTTTCCATCTAAGAGTTGGATCATGTAATTCATCTACATACTGGCCATCAACCATAACATCAATATAATCAAATATTTCAGGATTTCTTTTTAAAATATCATCATAAAGAAAGCCACTCCATACCCAAATTGTTTTTTTAGGAAATTTTTCTTTAAATTTCTTGGCAAGTTCAATTGTACCTTCAATATTTTTAGGATGCATTGGTTCCCCTCCTAAAATAGAAAGCCCAGATACTGTTTCTTTGTCAGATAATTCAAGTATTTTATTTATTGTTTCATTGGTAAACTCTTTCCCACTTTTAAAACTCCAAGTTTCTGGATTAAAGCAATTCTTACAGTGAAATTCACAACCTTGTAAAAAGATTGATACTCTAATACCAGGACCATTAGAAACATCCATTTTTCTTATTTTATTGTATCGCATATTTACTCCTCATCACTATCATGATTATCTAGGTGAACATATCTTTCTTTAATTTCTTGGGTTCTTCCTTTATTCCAGAAATTTGTTCCAATATAGCCACAAGTACGTCTAGCAACATTTAAAGTATCATGGTCTTTATTGCCACAATTTGGACAGTACCACTCTAAATCATCATTTAATAAGATTTCACCACTATAACCACATTTTTGACAATAATCACTCTTAGTATTAAGTTCAGCATACATTATATTATTATAAATAAACTTAATTACTTCCATAACTGTATCAAGATTATTTTCTAGGTTAGAACATTCAATATATGATATTGCTCCACCTGGTGATAATTTTTGAAATTCACTTTCTAATTTTAATTTTTCAAATGGATCAATTTTTTCAAATACTGGTACATGATAACTATTAGTAATATAATCTCTATCAGTAATTCCTTTAATTCTACCAAATCTTTCTCTTAAGCATTTAGCAAATTTATAAGTAGTTGATTCAATTGGTGTACCATAAACTGAATAATCAATGTCTTCAGCTTCTTTCCACTCTTTACATTTGTCATTCATTTTTTGCATAACTTCTAGAGCAAATTCCTTGCCTTTACCATTATCAGTATGAGATTCTCCTGTCATATATTTAACACATTCGTAAAGTCCAGCGTAACCTAAAGATATTGTGGAATAACCGTGATGTAGTAATTCGTGAATTGATTCACCTTTTTCAAGTCTTGCTAGGGCTCCATGTTGCCAAAGAATTGGTGCAACATCACTTGTAACTTTAGATAATCTTTTGTGTCTAATTTGAAGTGCTCTATGGCAAAGTTCTAGTCTATCATCAAATATTTTCCAGAATAGTTCCATATCTTTTCCTGAAGTTAGAGCAACATCTGGTAAGTTGATTGTTACAACGCCTTGATTAAATCTGCCATAATATTTTCCTTTACCCTCAACATAATTTTTAGCTTTAGCAATATTACCTAAACTAATTGATCTATCTGGTGTTAAGAATGATCTGCAACCCATACATGGATAGCAATCTCCTTCACCATTTTCATTAATTTTTAATTCTTTCATGACTTTTTCAGAAATATAATCAGGTACCATTCTCTTAGCAGTACATTTAGCAGCAAGTTCTGTTAAGTAGTAATATTTTCCCTTAGGATTAATATTATCTTCTTCTAATACATATAAAAGTTTAGGGAATGCTGGAGTAATATAAACTCCTTTTTCGTTTTTCATTCCTTGAATTCTTTGCTTTAATACTTCTTCTATTATCATAGCAAGTTCATCTTTGTATTCATCAGTTTCTCCTAAATACATGCAAACGGATAAGAAAGGAGCTTGTCCATTGGTAGTAGTCATAGAATTGATTTGATATTGGAATGTTTGTACTCCATCAACTATTTCTTTGTGTAAATCTTCTTCAACAAATTTATTTATTTGAGCAGCAGTTAATTTCCTAGCTTTATATTTTTTTTCATAAAACTCTCTTGATGATCTAACAAATGGGGCTAAATGAGTTAGGGTAATGGTTGCACCACCGTATTGAGATGAACTAACAGCTGTAATTAATTGAGTAGCAATTGTCATAGCAGTTAAGAATCTATGTGGCTTTTCAATCATTACTCCATTAATATTAGTACCATTTTGTAACATATCATCTAGGTTAATTAAGTCACAATTATGTAAAGCATTTTGAGCAAAATAGTCAGCATCATGGAAATGAATAATTCCTTCATCGTGAGCTTTAACTATATCTTCTGGAAGTAGGAATCTTCTTGTAATATCGGTACTTGTAATACCAGCTAAATAATCTCTTTGAGTTGTTACTACTTTGGCATTTTTATTAGAGTTTTCAGTATTCCAATACTCATTTTCTCCATCTATTAACTCTTTAATACTTCTATCAGTAGTATTACTACGTCTTACTAATTCTCTTGTATATCTATAAGTAATATACTCTTTAGCAAGTTCATATTTACCAAGAGCCATCAGTCTTTTTTCAATAACATCTTGGATATCTTCTACTAACATTCTTCTTTTATGAAGACCCTCAATATACTTAATAATATTTCTAATTTGAATATCACTAACTCTATCTTCCTCACTAACTTCATTATTAGCCTTAGTAATAGCATTCTCTATTTTATCAGGACTATAATCAACAATATGTCCATCTCTTTTTATAACTTTCATATATATACCTCACATTCTATTTTCTTGAAATTACAAATCCATTATAACTCAAAGGTTAAAAATAAAATGTTGCAATTGCAACATTTTACATTTTTTGCTAAAATAAATTTTGGAGGTGTAAAAATGACAAAACTTTTTGAAAATATTTCTGAAAAAAATATATTGAAATTAAAGAAAATTTTAAAGTCATCTACCCTATTTTATCGTAAAGGTGTAAATGTATTGTCAAATGTCAACTTGCAAGATTTTATTGCTATAATTGACACTGGAAGTGTCCAACTAATATATAATGATTATAATGGTAATAGTACTGTTTTAGAAGAATTAGGTGAAGGTGAATTCTTTGGAAGTTTAACTTTAAATATTAATTCTGATGATATAACTTGTATTACTAAAGAAGAGACTAAGATTACTTTTATTGAATATAATGAAATAACTAATGATGAAATTATTAGAACAGACTTTTATATAATATTTATTAAAAATTTAATTAAGATATTAAATGAACAATTGCATAATAAAAATAATAGAATAGAACTTTTAACTAAAAGATCTATTCGTGATAAGTTAATTGAATATTTTACTCAAGAAGCACAAAAAACAGGTCGTAATAAGTTTAAGCTTGCTATGACTTATACAGATCTTGCTAATTATTTATCTGTTGATAGAAGTGCAATGACAAGAGAGTTAAAAGCTTTAAAAAATGAGGGTTTTATTGAAACTAATAATAGAATGATAAAAATTTATTTCTAATTAATAAAATGTATTTTATTTTCATCATATCTATTTTGTTGTTTATGTTTTTTAGCTGGATATCCTACTGGAAATAGACAAAATGTATTTAAATTACTGTCTAAATTTAATATTTTGTTAACATATTCTACTCGTTCTTTAACAGGTGCTATGCCTATCATACAAGCTCCTAAACCTAACGTTTCTACTTCTAACCACATATTTTCTACAGAAATGGCTAAATCGATTAGTTTAAAGTCTGGTTCTGGAATATTATTTCTGTAGCAAGCAACAATTATTACTGGAGCTTCTTTAGAAAAGTTAGAATATGGACTTGCTTTACTCAATTTTTCAATTACATTCTTATTTTTGACAACAAAAAATTCCCAAGGTTGTTGGTTTTTAGCAGATGGTGATTGCATGCCGGCTTTAATTATTTGTAAAATTTTTTCATCTTCAACATCTTTTTCTAAATAATTTCTTACACTTATTCTTTTATATATTTCATTCATTATAATCTTCCTCCAAATAAGATTTAGTTCTATTCATGTCTGTTATAAAATCTGGATTATCTTTTTTTACTAAGTTAATAAATTCAGTTATTTTTTCAGGATTATTTTCTAAAATAGTTAATTCTTTTTCTGTTATTCCATATAATTGAAGAAAATCTACTTTTCCAAAATAGGTATTAATTGTTTTTACATCAGTATCTTTAATTATTATAAGGGCAGTTATTTTGGAATCGATATTAGGATTAAGAGACTTTCCACCAAATGGTATGATATCGTGTATTGTAAATTTCCTTTTTTTAATATTAGTGAAGCTAGCTAAGGATGAGAGAATATCTAAGGCCCATAAATAATCATTATTATTTATTTTAAAAGTCATTTCATAGCCCCATTTACTATATTCTTTGCCAAAATAATTTGGATCAGCTTCTAACTGACTCATACCTAAAGTTACAATATGATTGTAATCTTTTTTTGATCTGTAAATATCGAATTCATCTAAATAGTTAGAACCACCAAACTCTTTTCTATTTGCTATAGGTATTTCATTTATTATTGGTTCTTGATTGGGATAGATTCTACTAAATTCAGCGTCAATCGCATCTCTTCCTGGTTCCCAATCTTCATCTTCTTCATCCATCATTTTAATAAAGTCTTTCTTTTTCAATTTATCACCTACTATCTATAAAAATTATAACATAAAAAAAATTTGACAGGTATTTTTTCTATATCTATAATTATAATGTATTTGGAGGTAGTTAATGAAAAGAGATGTTTTAGTAGTAAATGGTATGACTTGTGCAGCTTGTTCTGGTACTGTTGAAAAATATGTTTCAAAGCAAAAAGGTGTAAGTTCTGCTGTTGTTAATTTAATACTTGGTACTTTGACAGTTACTTATGATGATAGTTTAAGTCGAGATGATATTGCAAAATTTATTGAAAAGTCTGGTTACAAATATGGTGGTGTTTTTGATCCTAATAAGGATTTAAATACTAATAAAACAAATAATAGATTATTAATTATATTTGGAGTTCTTTTAGTAATATTATTATATCTTTCGATGGGAGGTATGATAGGATTACCTACAATTAGTAATATGATAGTACTTGCTAGTATTACTTGTATATTTTCTATTATTTATATGATTTATGGTAGAGATATTCTTAAGGTTGGATACAAATCTCTATTATTAAAAGATCCTAATATGGATTCTCTTGTCTTAATTGGAGTTGTTGCTAATTTTATATATTCTTTTATTAATTTAATCTTATTATATTTAGGTCATCATACTATGAATAATCTATATTTTGAATCAATTTGTACCATAATATATTTTGTAAAACTTGGTGAAGCAATAGAGTCTAGTGGTCGTGATAAAACAAAAGATGCTATTAAAGAAATGGTTACTATGACTCCGAGTATTGCTCATGTTTTAGTTGATGGAAAGATAAAAGAGATAAGTATTGATTCTATTAAAAAAGGAGATATTTTGTGTGCATCTCAAGGAGAGAGAATTGCCGTAGATGGAATTGTTACTAAAGGAGAAAGTCATGTTGATAGTAGTTTTGTCTCAGGTGAAGCAGCTCCCGTAAAAATTAAAAAAGGCTCTCAAGTACTAGCTAGTTCTATAAACTTAGATACTTATATTGAATATAAAGCTGAAAATATTGGACCAAAGAGTACAATATCAGAAATAATTCATATGGTTATAGATAGTTCAAATAATAAAACTACTGTTGAGAAAAAGGCTGATCTATATAGTAGTTATTTTACTAAAGCTATCTTACTAATTTCTCTTCTTACTTTTTTAATCTATATAATAGTTACAAAAGACTTTAATAAATCTTTAACTCACTTTGTCTCAGTCTTAGTAGTTGCTTGTCCTTGTGCCTTAGGTCTTGCTTCTCCCCTTGCTCTAATGACCTCTAATAATACTTCTTTAAAAAATAAAATATTACTAAGAAATAGTATTCCCTTAGAAATAACTAAAAATATTGATACAATTATCTTTGATAAAACAGGTACTTTAACTGAAGGTAAAATAACGCTTGATAAAATAAATAATTATTCTAAAATGAGTGATGAAAATATCTTAGAGATTATCTCTTCTCTTGAACATTTATCAACTCATCCCCTTGCTCGTATATTTGATAAATATAATTATTTAAAAGTAAAAGATTTTAAGAATTCATCTAATGGATTAGAAGGAATAGTTAATTCTACTAAGTTTTATATTGGTAATATTAAATATATTGAAAAGTACGTAAAAATAGAAAAAGATAGGGATGCTTCATTTTATCTTGCAAATAACAAAACAGTTCTAGCAGCAATTTATGTAAAAGATAAAGTAAGAAGGGAAGCATCTAAATTAATTAAAGATTTGCATAATAGAAATATTAAAACTATAATGTTAACTGGAGATAATGAAGTAGCAGCAAATATTGTTTCTAAAAGTCTTGGAATAGATGAGTTCTACTCTTCTCTAATGCCTAAAGATAAAATTGACTTCATTAAGAAAGAAAAGAAAACACATAAGATTATGATGGTAGGAGATGGAATAAATGATGCTCCAAGTTTGGAAGAAGCAGATGTCGGAGTTAGTTTATCAAACTCTACTTCTATCGCAACTAATGCTGCTAATGTAATATTATTAAATAATGATTTAATGGATATCATTAAACTTATTAATATCAGTAATAGAACTGTTAAAATAATAAATGAAAACTTAATTTGGGCCTTTTTCTATAATGCTTTGATGATACCAATTGCCTGTGGCTTAACTAAGATTAATTTAAGTCCATCTATTAGTAGTATTGCTATGTGTATGTCTTCACTATCTGTTGTACTAAATAGCTTAAGATTAAAAAAAGGAGGTAAATAAAATGTTTTTTAAGAAGAAAGAGGAAAATACTAAAAATATTAAAATAGAAGGAATGAAATGTGAAAACTGTGTAAAACATGTAAATAATGCTTTATCTAGTATTGATGGAGTAACTATTTGTAAAGTTTCACTAAAAACAAATTCTGCATCTATTAAAACTAATAAAGAAATAGATAATGAAATAATTAAGAAATCTATAGAAGATGCTGGATACAAAGTAATTTCTATAGACTAAAAGATTGCGAAATAGCAATCTTTTTTATTCTTTAATTTCAATCTCTTTAGATATTCCTTTTCCAGTATTTGGTTTAACAAATGTTGAATAGGAAAAGTCTATTAAGAATAAAATAATTAAAACTACTGAGATTATTCTTTTTATACTAATATTCCATGTATTAAATATATTATCAAGTACTGGAGCAAATATATAAGTAAAACCACAGCCCCCAAGTCCAAAAACAATTAATCCTTCTAGACAGATTCTTCCATCTAAATTAAGAAAATATCCTGAATAGTCCCAATATTTTAAATGTTTAAATGTTTCTAAATACCAAGCCCCGGTGTACTCTATAACACCACATAGTATAACTGATGTTAGAAACATAAGTATTGGATGAGATCTAAATCTTTTTAAGAAGAAAAGTATTGAAACTCCACCTATTCCATATATTGGTAACCAAGGTCCATATAAAGTTCCACGATTTACAAATACACCATTATTTACTAAATGTAGTAATACTTCCCACAACCAACCAGTAAAACTAAAAGTAAAAAATAATAATATATAAGTATTAAGACTATAATCTTTATTAAAATCTATTAAAGTAATAGTCTTTTTCTTTATAACTTCTGGATATTCTTCATCTACTCTTTTCTTTATAAATAGTTTATTATCATTAAGTAATTCTTTATTAGATAACTCTCTATATTTGTTTTCTCTTACATGAGCATAGAATTCAGTATATAAAGCTTCAGTATAGACATTAGTATAAAATATATTAAATAAATTAAAAGTAAATAAACCTAGTATTTTCCAACCTATTAAATATAAATCTAATTTAAATAAATTTAATTTATTACCATTCATTAATTCTTTACTTAATCTAAAAGCATCTTTTCTTTTTATATTAGGATTTTCTGCTAATATGTAAGGTATCATAGAATATTCATAATATTTAATTGGAAATCCTATAATTGTAAATGACCAAAGTATTAATTTTAAATCTTTAATTAATAAAATAATAGCTAATCTAAAATTTTCTCCTGATCTATATGGAAAAAGTAATCTATCTACATTAGTTTTTAAATATCTTCGCTCTTCTAGGAAATATCTATTACTACCAATCTTTAAAACCATTAGAAAGAATACTCTAAATAGTATTAATATAATATTGGAAATAAGTATTATAATCGCAATAGATAAATTACCTCCTAAAAATATATTAATACCATTTAATAGACTAAACAAAACAGATCTAGTAGAAGCGACTTCATTAACAAATACAGATAATACTCCCCTAGTATATTTATGAGAAATATCTTCGTCCTCCTTCTTTTCTTTGTTACTCTTACCAAGTAATTCATCTAGGACTTCACTATTACTCTTAACATTATAACTATCTACTGTTTTAACATTATCTTTATTAGTTAAATCTATACTTAATATATTCTTAGTAGAAAAATTTATTACTCCAGAAAGTAATATAGTACAAATAAATACTACAATTAGATTTCTAAAATAATTATGTTTCAAATTCTTTTTAGCTTCACTCTTTATCTTACCTAAATTCATATACTTCACCTATTAATATTATAAATTATTATTACTTCTAGTCAAATTATTTCCAATTAAATTAAACATTTTGTATTTTAACTTTATAGATAATTGATATATAATAATTTCGGTGATGTCTATATGAATGAAGAAATAAAAGGATTAACTACAGAAGAAGTAAGAACAAGAATTAAAAGTAATAAGACTAATATTGTAACGGTTGATACTGAAGATAGTATTAAAGATATAATTTATAAGAATATTTTTACTTATTTTAACTTAATATTTTTAATCTTATCAATACTTTTAGTATTTGCTGGATCACTACGAAATTTATCTTTTTTACCAATAATTATTATTAATATTTTAATTGGTATAGTTCAACAGATTAAATCTAAATTAACTTTAGATAAGTTATCTTTACTTGATAAAACGAAATATACGGTAATTAGAGATGGAAAAGAAGTAATAGTAAATTCTGATGATTTAGTACTTGATGATTATGTAGTAATTGCTTCTGGCAATCAAATACCTGCTGATGCGGTTGTTGTCTCTGGTAGTATTTCAGTAAATGAATCATTACTTACTGGAGAAGCTGATGAAATAGAAAAAACTAAAGATGAAAAATTAATGTCTGGAAGTTTTTGTGTATCAGGTAAGGCTATTATTAAATTAACAGCTGTTGGAGATGAGTCTTATTCAGCTAAAATTATGAAAGATTCTAAAAAAATAAAAGAAACTAAATCCGAGATGATTTCATCAATTGATAATATTGTCAAAATTGCTGGTATTAGTATTATTCCTATTGGAATACTTTTATTTATAGAATCATTTATCATAAATGCTAATAGTTATAAAACAAGTGTTGTATCAATGGTTTCAGCAGTTATTGGTATGATACCGGAAGGATTATATCTACTAACTACAGTTGCTCTTGCCTTAAGTGCCATGCGTCTTGCTAGAAAGAAAGTACTATTACATGATATGAAAAGTATTGAGTCCCTTGCTCGAGTAGATGTTTTATGTGTTGATAAAACTGGAACTATTACTAATAATAAAATGAGTGTTACTAATATTTATGATAAAAATAAAAAAATAATTGATATAGATGATAAAAATGTCCAAATATTAAATAATTATATTAATACTATTGAAGATAATAATATTACTATGCAAGCACTAAAAGATTATTTAAAAAAAATTACTAAAGAAAAACTAAATTATCTAGAAAAAGAAGATTTTAATTCTAAAAATAAATATTCTTATATTAAAGTAAATGATAAATTAACTTATAAGTTAGGAGCTCCAGAAATATTATTAAAAGATGATTTTGCAAGTTATGAAGATTTTATAAATACTTTAGCAAGTACTGGAGAAAGAGTTTTATCTTTAGTAGAAATTAAAAATAATAAAACATTTCCTATATTATTTGTATCTTTAAAAAATGAAATTAGAAAGAATGCTAAAGAGATATTTAATTATTTTAATGAACAAGGAGTAGAAATTAGAGTAATATCTGGAGATAATCCTAAAACTGCTTCATCTATTGCCAAGATGGTTGATATTAAAAATGCTGAAAAATATGTTGATTGTCGAGATTTAGATACTTATCAAAAAATTAAACAAGCTGTTCAAAATAATATTGTCTTTGGACGTGTTAGTCCTAAACAAAAAAGACAAATTATTAGAGCTTTAAAAGAAGAAAATTTAAAAGTTGCGATGACTGGAGATGGAGTCAATGATATTTTAGCCATGAAAGAAGCTGATTGCTCAATTTCTGTTGGAACAGGATCTGATGCTGCAAGAGATGTTGCTCAAGTAGTACTATTAGATTCCGACTTTGGTAAAATGGAAAATATTGTTTATGAAGGTAGAAAAAATATCAATAACATTACAAGATCTGCCACTCTATTTATTTATAAAAATATATTTTCATTCTTACTAGCAGTTTATTCTATTATTTTTGCCACTACCTATCCACTAGAACCAACTCAAGTATCCTTAGGAGCAGCTTTCACTATTGGTATCCCAGCCTTTCTATTAACATTTGAAGAAAATCAAAAGAAACAAACTGGTAGCTTTATTAAACAAGTTCTTTCAACCTCAATTCCTGCAGCTATTACACCATTTGTTGCAATTGTATGTATGGTAAACTTTTCTAATCTATTTGGTGTAAGTAGTAAAGATATAAGCACAGCCTGTTCATATTTATTCTTTGTAGGTGGTTTTTTAATATTATATAGAATAATTAAACCAATGAATGTATATCGCTTTATAGTTATGATTTTATGTATTGCAGGAATGATTGCTACTATCCATATTATTCCAGACTTCTTCGCTATTTCTAGTATTTCTACTAAAAGTATTGTCCTTGTTGTCTTATTTGCAATAGCAGAATTTTCCGTAATGCGTTGGATATATTTATTCATTGACAAAGTAAATGAAATTAAGAAAAAATTAAAGAGTTAATTATATTATTATATTTTTCTATAACTTAAATATTTATTTAATTAATATAGATAAAAAAGTTCAAATATTAGAATTTGAACTTTTTATATTACTTATAATTTTTAAGATAAAGTAACTTTAACTGTTTTTTCTTCATATTTTCTTCCTGATGCATATGCAATTGTTAATTCTACTGTATCTCCTTTTTTCTTCTCAGCTAGAACATCTTGAATATCACTTAATGCGGTGACTTTTTTACCTTCAATTTTAGTTATAATATTACCAATTTCAAGACCAGCTTTTTCAGCACCTGAGTCTTTAACTATTCCTATAATATAGAAACCTGCTGGATAATTATATTGATTGTTTTTACTAATTATTTGACCTTGAACTCCTATTGAAGCACTTGATGTTGAATCTTGTTGTCCATTCATTAGTTTTTCAATTAAATCTTTTACATCAGATATTGGAATTGCAAAACCCATTCCTTCAATTGATGCTTCTGTTGAACTGCTTGATGAATATTTAGCAGAGTTAATTCCGACTACTTCGCCGGCACTATTAAGTAATGCTCCTCCACTATTACCACCATTTATGGCAGCATCAATTTGAATCATTTTTGATTTTTGACCATCAATTGTAACTTCACGATTTAAAGCACTTACAACACCTGTTGTTACAGATTGACCGTAGCCTAAGGCATTACCAATAGCAATTATACCATTACCAACTTTTAATTTATTACTATCACCAATAGTTGCTATTTTAATTTGATTTTTTGTATCACTATCTAAATCACTTAATTTAACAGCTATTACAGCAACGTCTTTCCTAGAAGATGTACCTTTAACAGTAGCATCTGCTGTTTTTTCATTAACAAATTGGACAGATAATTCATCAGCACCTTCAATAACATGATTATTGGTTAAAATTAATAATTCAGAATCCGTTTCACTGACAATTATTCCAGATCCAGCTCCTTCAGTATATTGATCTTCTCCATAGCCGAAGAAACTAGGACCATAATTTCCAGAATTTATTAAAGACTTAGAAGTAATAGAAACAATTGATGGCATAACATTACTAACGACGTCTGAGACATCTGTTATTGTTACTCCACTCTTTGCTTCACTTGTTTCTGTATAATTTAAAGTAGCTTTTTTATGACCACTTTTTCCTCCAATATTTAATAAGCCAACATTATTTAAAGAAATTATTAAAGCATAAACTATAATTATCACAAATAATGCAACAACAATATATGCTATACTTTTTTGATTATTTTTCTTTTTATTTTTTTTATCTTTGGTATTTATACTATCAAAATCATCAGAATCTTCTATTTTTACATTATCCTCATCATCAATTTCAATTTTTCCCTTTCTCATTCTATCACCTCAAAACTTTCATTACATGTTAATATTATACTTTGATTGTGAAATATATGTGAAAAAAGTATTATTGTTTTGTGAAGTATTTCCATTCAAAATATAATAATTAATTTCCGTAGAAACTATTCTACTATCTATATTTTAACATAATTATTTAATTTTTAGAGTACCTTGTCGTAATATTTTTTCATTATCTTTATCATCTACTTGAACAATAGTTGAAGATACCTTAAGTTCTGATTCTCCACCATCTATTATAGCATCAACCTTATCTGCAAAATTAACTTCAAAATCAGCAAGTTTTATACCTGATTCTTCTCCGGAAATATTGGCACTAGTTGTCGCTAAAGGATAATTTATACTTTCTAGTATTTTTAATGATACCATCATTATCTAATATATTTACTACTCTTTTTAATTCTTCTTCATTTATATTTTTTCCTTATTACTATTAAATTATATGTTAAATTTTAAAAAATATTATTTTTTGATTAAGCTAACTCCAGTCATTTCTTTAGGTATTGGCAGACCAAGTAGTTCTAGTATTGTTGGAGCAACATCGGCTAATTTTCCGTCATTTAATGATATTCCTTCTTTAGTTACAATACAAGGTACTGGATTTGTTGTATGCGATGTTACTGGTTTATGATCTTTATCCCACATCATATCACAGTTTCCATGATCTGCTATTATCATTAGTATTCCGCCTAATTCAACAACCACTTTTTGGTAGAATTTAGCGAGACATTTATCCATATCTTCAACAGCTTCAACTGCTGCTTCATATACTCCGGTATGCCCTACCATATCTCCGTTTGCCAGATTCATAATAGTCACATCATAATTTCCGACTTCCTTCAAGAAACTATCACAGACTTTATAAACACTCATCTCTGGTTGTAAATCATAAGTTGCAACTTTAGGAGATGGAATAAGAATTTTTTTCATATCATCATATTCTACTTCTTTTCCACCATCAAAGAAGAAAGTAACATGAGGATATTTCTCAGTCTCGGCAATTCTTAATTGACTTAATCCATTATTATGTAAATATTCTCCTAAAATATTTTTTAAATCTAAATCGTTAAATGCATGTGGTGATTTTACTGTTTCAGTTACTGGAAACATAGTTAAAGTTTTTAAATTATTAAAGTGTTTTACAATTAAACCTTTTTCATTGGCTTGTTTTTCATAAGCTGTTGGGTTAGATAGAAGAGTAAATAATTCTCTTAATCTATCTTTTCTAAAATTAAAAGTAATTACTCCATCGTTATCAGATAATTCTTTATGATCTTTTAATAGTGCTGGTATGATAAATTCATCAGTCTTACCATTATTATAACTATCTTCTATTAGTTCTTTATAATTATTATAAATTTTACCTTTACCATAGCATATTGCATCATAGGCTAGTTTTAAACGATCAAAGTTATTATCTCGGTCCATTCCATAATATCTACCACCAATTGTAGAAATATGGCCACCTACTTCTTCTATTTTTTTATTTAAAATATCTAAATATTTTAAAGCACTTTTTTCATATGTATCACGGCCATCGGTAAAAACATCAATATAAATTTTCTTTAAATTATTTTCATGAGCAATATCTAATATGGCAAGTAAATGTTTAATATGAGAGTGTATTCCTCCATCACTTAGTAGGCCCATAATATGAAGATTAGAATTATTATTCTTTACATGATTAATTACTTCTAATATTTTTTTATTTTCATATATTTCTCTACTTTCAATTGACTTAGTAATAGCTTGCAATGGTTGAAGAGCTATTCTTCCTGAGCCAATATTCATATGTCCTACTTCACTAGTTCCCATTTGTCCTTCTGGTAGTCCAACATAAGGTCCACTTGCTTGAAGAATACTATGAGGATATTTTTTAACTAACATATCAAATGTTGGCTTTTTGGCATTTTTAAAAGCATTGCCATCACTGTCTTCTCTTAGACCACAGCCATCTAAAATACATAATACAACTGGTTTATTCATTAATATCATCCTTTCTTATACTTCTTATTATAACACTATAAATAGACAGAAAAAAAGACTGATTTTCAGTCTATTAATTTTTTAGCAAACATTTTTCTCACAAGTTGTACTTTCTTCTTTTAAACATTTAAATAAACAATCAAATTGATTTTTATTCGATTTTTCACCATTATTAGAAAAATTAGTTGCTTTTTCATAAATTTCTTTTTTGGAAATAACTAAAATACTTGGAGTTTTTCTAATATCTTCTATTTTATTATCTCCTTTATTTAGAGCTTCTTTTAATTCATCTAATGAGGAATCATATTTTTTTGTATCAATATAATATAGATACTTTACATTATTATCTTTAGCAGATGATAATAATAAATTAATTATTTTACGTGATTCATTATCTTTAGCACTGCCTAGATATAGAACAAATAAATCATTATTATTAATTTTTGCAATAACTTTTTTAGGAGTTGTATAAACTATTGGATTGTCTTTAGTTATTTTTACTTTTAAATAATTTAGTTCTCCATCACTTTTATTATTAAGACTTTCATATTCTTTTTTAAATTTTTCTGCGTCTGTTAAGTTCTCTTCTTTTTTAGATGTACAACCAGTTATAAAAGATGAGAATATTATAATTATAAGAAATATTTTAGTTATTTTTTTCATACTACCTCCGTTATAGATACCATAATTTTTTATCATTTTTTCTAACTTCTTTTATTATACCACCACCAAGACATTCTTCTCCATTATAGAATACACAGGCTTGTCCTGGGGTTACGGCTTTTACCCCTTGTGGATATTTTACTAGAACTTCGTTATTTTCTAACCACTCTAATTCTACAGGAATATCTTGTTGACGATATCTAAATTTTGCGGTTACTTTAGTTAATTTTTCATCACCTAAATAATTTATTTCATTAACAAGACATGAGGTGCTTATCAAATAGTCATTATCTTCTCCTAGGCAAATGTATAATATGTTTTTTTCTAAATCTTTTCCAACAACAAACATCTTGTCTTTAGTACCGCCAACATTTAATCCTTTTCTTTGACCAATAGTATAATTCATTAGACCAATATGTTTTCCTACTACTTCATTTGTTTCAATATTTACAATATTTCCTGGTTGATTAGGTAGATAATTTTTTAAAAAATTCTTAAAATTTCGCTCACCGATGAAACAAATACCTGTTGAATCTTTCTTTTTAGCAGTTATTAAATCATATTCTTCAGCTATTTTTCTAACATCTTTTTTTATCATATCGCCTACTGGAAATAAAACATTTTCTAGTTGTTTTTTTGATACTTGTGACAAGAAGTATGTTTGATCTTTATTAGAATCTACTCCTCTTAGTAAATGGCCATCTTTTAGTCTAGCATAATGGCCTGTTGCGATATAGTCGGCACCTAACTTTCTGGCTTCACGCTCAAACATATCAAATTTAATATATTTATTACACATAATATCAGGATTTGGAGTTCTTCCCTTTTTTAACTCATCCAAAAAATAAGTAAAAACATAGTCCCAATATTCTTTAACAAAGTCTTTTCTATAAAGTGGTATACCTAACTTTTCACATACTTTTTTAGCATCTTCATAATCCGCTTCCTGTGGACATTGACCATTATTTACAGTTGGTCCATCTAATTCACCATCAGCAAGAGAATCCCAATTACGCATAAATAATCCTACTACTTCATAACCTTGTTTTTGAAGAATGATTGCCGCAACACTGGAGTCTACTCCTCCACTCATTCCAATTACTACTTTTTTTGGCATTTTATCACCTGTTTCCTTAGTTATCTAAATCTCGTATAGTATAACACTAATTTTAATTTTTTTAAATAGTCTATTATTTTAATTATTAATTTTTAAAATTATCTAAAAATATTCGTATAATTTTTCTTAATTTGCAAAAAATAATTATAGGAGGATGTTATGGAAAAAGATATTGATATTTTAGATGAATTAAATAAAGGTTGTTCTATGGGGTGCGAAGCAATTGATATGATTATGAAGAAAGTTGATAATATTGAATTCAATGAATTATTAGATGATCAAAAGAATGGATATATTGAACTTTCTAATAAAATAGATGAATTATATAGAACAAAATCAAATAAAGATGTACATGAAGCTGGTACTATGACAAAATTAATGACTTGGTATGGAATACAAAAAGATACTATTTTGGATAATAGTACTTCTAAAATAGCTGATATTTTAATTAATGGTACTAATATGGGTATTATTGAAGGTAGAAAGTTACTTAATAATAAAGCTATGGATAAAAAGACTAAAAAATTAGTTACTGAATATATTAAGATGCAAGAAAGATATATTGAGAAATTAAAGAAATATTTATAATTAATTATATTTATATAATAATTCCAGAAAAGTTATTTTACTTTTACTGGTTTTTTTTATTTTTTGCTACTTTTTACGACCATTTCATCTAATTTATCAATAATATTAGATAATGGGACATATTCTTCTTCCCCATTTTTTATGTCTGTTTCTATTTCAATACTATATTTTGTACATAAATTATAAATATATTTTATTTGTTCTAATTGAAATTCATTTAATTCTTTTGGAATAAACATTGGAAAAGTCTTACTATAAGATAGACACATATTTACAGTTGAATATTTTTCTTTGGCTTCTAATTCCCAAAATAAATATTTTCCATCAATATAATCATCTGTAAATTTAGTAAAATTTGAATCTAATTTTTTGTATATCTCATTAGCAGCAGTTATATGATAATCAAGTGATGGCCTAAATATTATTTTATCTTTTGTAATAACTACAGCAACTGCTCTATCATATATATTTTTTGATTTATTTTTCATTCTAATTAAATATTCTTCTAAATCAAAGTTTTCACTTAATAAATCTATTCTTTTTTTTATTTTATCATCATTCATAATATTCACCTCTTTAATTATAGCAAACAATTATTATATTTTGTATTAAGTTAATATGTTATAATACTAATTTAAGAGGAGAACTTATGTATAATGTTGAAAAAAATTTAACTAGACTTGATTATGGTCAACCTACTTTCTTTCTAGATCCAAAAGAGTTAAATTTAGTTAAAGTTAAATTAAAGAAAAATGAATATAAAGTATATTATCCATATCCAGATAGTGAAAAGAATATTATTTATAATGATAAATTACCAGAAGTTACTTTATATGAAATTAAAACAAAAGAAATTCTTAGACATCAAGATATACTTGGTAGTATTTATTCTCTAAATATTGATAGTAGTTTATTCGGAGATGTGGTAATTATTAATAATAGATATTATGTTTATGTACTTAAATCTTTAAGAAATTATTTTGAAAGTAATTTTTTAATGGTTAAAAATACACATATTGAGTTATTAGAATTAGATATTAATTGTTTAAGTAATTATCATAGAAGTTATGAAGAGTTAGAATTTATTGTATCTAGCAATAGAATAGATACTATTATATCGGCAATTTGTCATACGGGAAGAAGTAATATTGATGATATGATTAAGAAAAAAGAAATTATTTTGAATTATGATTTATTAAAAGAAGTTTCTTATAAGTTAAAAAATGGGGATATTTTTAGTATTAAGCGAATTGGTAAATTTAAATATAATGGTATTATTAAGAGTACTAAGAGTGGTAAATATATAATTAGTATTTATAAATATATATAACTATTTATATCTAATATCAATATCTACAGAGCTTTTTATTCCTTTTACTTTGCCATTATTACATATTTGCCAGACTTTATATTTCCCTTCATAGTCTGTTTTATCAGTATAATGAGCAAGCCAGATATTACTATCTAAATCGTACCACATATTTTCTAAATAGTTTTTAGAACTATAGACCATACTTTTATAACCAGCTTTTTCAATTGTTTTACTAAATTCATTAGCAACTTCGGTTAAATTATAAAAACTCAAATTATATTTTTGAAACTCATCCCAGTTTTCCCAATCAAATACTACTTCTAAAGATACATCATATTTTTTTATTTGTTTAAGTACCCATTTAGCTTCACGTCTAGCATCATTTAAGCTATTAGCACTTGAATAGAAATATACTCCTACAGGTATTCCCACTTTATTGAATCCTTTTATATATGTTTTAAAATTATCATCAAGTATATAATCTTTTCCAATACCATCTCCTCGACCTACTCGAATATAGACAAATTGTACTTTTGATGATTTAAGTTTTTTAAAGTCAATATCTCCTTGCCAATGAGAGACATCTATTCCAATTTGAGTTTTCTTAGTTTTATATTTTTTTACTACTTCATTAAAATCAGTATATTCAATATTTTCTTCTGAATTAGTTTGACTTTTAGAAGGCTTATTTTTTTCTTTAACAATTATATTCATCTTGTGAGTCGAAATATTGTTTGATGAATCTTTGCCAATAAACTCAACAGAGTATGTTCCAACTTTGTTTAAATCATAATCTCCTTTTAAATAACACTTAGGATTAGCATCATAATTATCTCCACAAAACAACTCTTTTTCTATATTTTCTTTTTCTCCTCTAGTAACTATATAATTATTAATTAAAGAAATTATAGGAGGAGTTGTATCTTTAATATTCAAATTAATAGTATATTCTACTTTTATATTATCATTATTTATATATTTAAAAGTTATTTGTTCTTTACCAAGTTTTTTAGTATCAATTTTAGGATTATCTATTAATTTACCATTTATTTTTTCTATAATATCAGATAATTTCACATTGCTATATACTTCTAACTCAGTTGTTTTTAATTTAACTATTTTTTTAGCATGTTTTATTCGATAATTTTTATATATAGAAAGAAGGATAATTAAAATTAAAATTATCCCCATTATTGTTGAAGTTATTTTGATTATTCTTTTCTTAGACAAATTATCACCTACTTCTGTTTACTTTTTATTTTGTCATGAATTAGTAATATTATTATACCTCCTAGTCCAATAATTGTTAAAATTAAACCTTCTTTTTGATATGGTGCAATATATTCTATAGAAATATTATGTTTTCCCTCTTCTAATTTAAAACCTAGAAAAGCTTTATTTATCTTGAGTGGTTTTATTTTTTTATTATCAACAGTTATTTTAAAGCCTTTATCGAAAGGAATACTTGTTACAAAATAGCCATCTTTCTTCATGTTAATACTACCTTCTATTTTATTATCAATATTCTTAGATTTAGGAATAAACTTACTTTGATTTTCTTTTATTTTATTTAATGAATTATAATTTAATTTATATGTTTCAATATTATCTATTTTATAAATTCCTTTATTAAAGACAATATGTAATAGGTCAATTTTATTGTTACTGGATATTACATAATGAAAAGTTTTATTATTATTTTCATAGAATGTTTTGTTGCAAGTTAAAACATTACTAATATTATTAATTGTTATTCTTTGATCAGGAGATGTTTGGCTACACTTTTCTTGATTTAATAATTTTAGTTTTATGATTAGAATATCTCCTTTATTTAGATTATTTACTTTTAAATTAATATATCCTTGATCTTTAGATTTTATTAGTAACTTATTGTCTTTATTTTTGATAGTTACTCTTTTAGTATATATTAATTCTTCTCCTAAAGGAAATTTTTCTATTGCAAAATCAATGCCTTTAGTAGTTTTTTCATTTGGAGTTATTACTCCACTAAGAAAGGCTGAAATATTATTAGGATATTCTAAAGTTTTATAATTATTGTAATTAATTATATTAGATGTTCCATAAAATACTGGTAAAACATTATTATTTCTATAAATATTTTTACTTACTCTAGTATAACCTATTGGAGGAGTTGATGTTGTATAAATGTACTTTACTCCCATAAAAGTTTGGAATAAGATATCATTATTTTGAGGATACATTAATTTGTTACGATATGGTAAAGCTTCATGAAAAGCTTTTTTATAAAAACTTTTATAATATTTATTAGATGAAGAGGAATAAACAGAGTTTTGATTGAAATTATTACCATAAATTCTATTTATTGTATAGTCTGTATTATCTAGAGTATTTGTTCTAACAATATTTTTTTCTTTTGATAAAACTTTATCTAGTTCTTTTGTTATACTAGGATTTTCTACTTTACTTATTAGATCTTTAGTAACATAAATATCATAATAATTTGAAATTGTTACTACTATTAAAGATGGTATTAAAATTAGAATTGAAAATAATTTGCTTTTTATTTTATTATTTTTATATAAGAATAGAATTAATAATACATAGAATATATCAATAATTAGAATATATAAATTAGTTGTTTTTTTACTTAATATAGTAGATATTATTTCTAGTATAATGATTGTTGATGAAAGATAGATTGTTTTTTTAAAATATAATTTCTTATTTTTTATAGTTTCTAATAATTTAATAAGTAATATACCAATTAAAGGAATAAAAGGAATTAATATTTTATTTCTAAAATATAAGTTGCCATTTAATAGATATATAAATATTGGGATATTAAATATAATTAGTAAAGCTATACTTAGAAATTTATCTTCTTTCTTTTTAGAAAATAAGGCATAGAAGATACTTAATAAAGAAATAAAAGTTAGGCCAATAGAATAATTACTATAAAGAACAGCATCAAAATTTATTTTAGGAATTATTTTTTTTATAAGAGTAATCTTTTTAGCACTATTACTAATAGTTCGACCATCTATTAAAGTATGAGCTGTTGGTAGTAATAAAAGAGATGCTGCTAGTACGGCAATAATTATAGGTATTATAAAGATTAATCCTTTTTTTACTAATTTTTTTATTTCTATTTTTTTATTAAATTCTAAATATCTGTAAATTGCATAAATACATAAAACTAAGATACAAGTAATACTATAATAATAACTTATCATAATAATTAAGAAAATTGAAATAGCAACTAATGACAATTGATCTTTTTCAATATAATTATCGACACCAATCATAGCAATTATTAAAAAAGGTAAATAGTCAACAAACATATATTGTTTATGAAAATGAAATAATATGGGAGAAGCACATAATAGAATTAGAGTTACTATAAGAGATAATTTATTATCATGATGTCTTTTAAAATAAAAGTATAGTAAACAACCAAATAAAATGAATAAAAATATATTCATTAGACTAATATATGTACTCATTTTTATAAAGGGAAAGAAAAATGAGAAAATAATTAGTGGATTATATAAACCATAATAAGAAAAATTATATATATTTTGACCTGCACCTAGAGAAAAAGCAAAACTAGGTAGAAAGTTATGGGTTTTATAAAATAATTGTCTAAAATAATCAGGAAAAGCTATATGTTGAGGTAACCAATCAATAGTTGATCCAAATATTCTATTTCCTGAAGAAATCAATAATACTTCAACTAGACAAAATAAAATAACAATTAAATAACTATAATCTATTTTCTTTTTCATATTTAATTTCCTTTTATTTCTTCTAAGGCTCTTGCTAATTGATCTCCACAAGAAGTATTTTTATTGTTACAAGTTATTCCTTTTAATTTATTTATGACTTGATTAATATATTGACCATTTACTAAGGAAGAAATAGCTTTTAAATTACCATTGCAACCTCCAGTAAATTTTACATTATATAGTTTATTATCTTTAACATCAAAATTTATTTCACTTGAACATGTTCCTTTTGTTTTATAAGTTTTGTGCATATTGTACTCCTATTTTTTTATTTTATGAATTATATCAAATAATTTATAATGCCAGGTAATTGGTAGAGCAAACTCTCCAATTAATTCTTCAACATAACCATTAAAACCTCTTTTAAATTCATAGATACCATAATCTTTAGGATGTTCATTTATATGAGCAGGTATTCCATAAAAGTTATGTTTCTTAAAACCATTTTCAATACCATATTTAATAAGTTCCCATTGAATTAAATATTGTGAATTAAAATTCATATATTCTTCATAATTTCCACTAGATAAATAAATTACTTCTGGTTGTATTAACATAAACATAGAGCCAGATAAAGTAATTACATCTTTTCCAGTATCTTTTCTTATCTTGTTAGATTCAGCAATTCTTTTATTTATGGATGCTATCTCATTATTAAGATTTTTCTTTTGACCATCATTATATTTAGCATCACTTAGAGAAGATAGTTTCTCTTCTTTTTCACTTTTTTCTCTGGTTAATCTTTCAATATAAGCTTTTAAATCTAATTCTGTGATAAAATATTTAATTTCATTTTTATCATGAAATAATTTATACATTTCTTGAAAGTATGATAGATTTCTTACATGAAAACCTTTTCTGGCACCAGTTTCTTCCATAATACTTTGGAATCTATCTAATTCGTCATATGATATTTCATTGACAGTTATTCCAAATTTTTCTGCCTTACGAATGGTATTTCTTGTATTAGGTTTCATTTCCTTATAAATTTGTTCTATTGTTTTACCTTCAAGATTTAGTGAGAACATCCAACCTACTTGCTCCATATTCTCTTCGGCGATCTTTTTATAGCCAAGTTTTAATAGATTGTTGACAACATCACTATTGTCTTCACCACCTTCAACGATATTTCCATCTATATCTCTTTGTTTATAGATAACATATGGATCAATTCTTAAAACATAACCTTTTTTATCCTTAATATATTGTTTTAATTCTTTTGTAAAAAAGGTAAGTAATTCTTTATTTTTAAAATCCATTAAATAACCACGTGGTGAATAAAATTCATATTTATCAAAATGTCTTTTATGGGCAAGTAACATAGTTGCGGCAATTATTTTTTTATTTTCTTTTACACCAACAAAATAGGTAATCCAACCAGACTTCTCACGTAATTTAGATATTTCTGGGGCGGATAAAAATGTTTTTAAAGGATGATTTTCCCAAAACTTTTGATATTCTTTCTCGGTTATTTCTTGAAATTTCATTTTAACACCTACATTTCTATTAGTATTATAACATTTTTTAAAAAAAATAAAACCTTATCTACCTACTTTGTAATTTTAGAAATTGGTGTAAAATATTTTTTCAGTATTTTTTAGTCTCATATATATCATTCGCAAGAAACATAATATTTTAAAAAAAATCTAGTTATTTTCTAGATTTTCTATTCTTTTTAAATATCTTTTTTGTTACTTTTATATCTTCTTCAAGTTTTTCATCTATATTATCAACTATTTTATCTTTATTAAAGATGGTTGCGATTAATAGAACTATTACAATTAATAGGAGCAATAGAGAAATAAACAAAATAATATTAAATCTATTTTCCTTACTTCTAGTAGTATCTAGGTAACTATTAGTTAAATATGTATCATAGTTTTCGTTGGTTATTTGAACTTCATTTTCTGCTGGTACAAAGTTTTTTATATTTTTAATAGCTAGATTTTTTATTTCATCATTTGTAATTACAGGATAACCATATACTTTTATAGGCTTTGGAATTGTTGTTGTTCTCTCATAAGTATAATCTATTATAGCTTTGTATTTATTATAATCATTTTCATTAATAGCAATCAAATAAGTATGCCATAAACCAGTTGATTCTTTTTCGATAACAAAATGTATACCAACATTAGTGTCTTGATAATAGGCAAATTTTTCAGACATTTTATTAATAGTTATATAAGTATAATCTTCTACTGTTTCAACATCTGACCATGGAACTACTTCCTTTTTTTCTTCAAATATTCTATATGAACACACAAAAAGAATAGTTATAATCATTAAATAAACTAAGCACATAAACATTTTAATAGCAAATCTTGTTTCATCTATTTCTTTTTTTATTGGCTTTCTTCTTTGAAGTTTCTGAGTTTTAATTTTAACTACCTTTTTGTCATCCATTATAATTTACTTCCTTTATTATATTAATAGAATAACATAAATTCAAATTAAAAAAAAGTTGATATTCAACTTTTAAGATATTTCTTTTACTTTCTTTTTTGGAAGAATATTCTCTAGAAATTTATAGCCATCTCTATTTATAATATACATATAACCTAGAATAGAGAAGACTATAGCTCCTATAAAATTAACAAATAGATCTTTCATTGTATCTATTATTCCTATATCTAAGTAGCCATTATCAATAGTAGTCATTTCATTACCATTATTACTATATATAATAGTTTTAGTAATATCTTTTAAGACAACGGGTACATTTTCACCAGTCGGATTTATTTTAACAGAAGAAATAGTTGAGACAATACGGTCTTTTTGCATGTCTTGATAAAAATAGTGATCAGCACCAAACTCAACAAATTCCCAAATAACACCAACTGTCATAGAAAATGTAAAAGCAACTAAAGCTACAAATCCTGGTGTCATGTTGATACGAGAATCATTTTTATTTAAAATATCTACTAAAGAAAAGCCAATAGCTGCTTGCAAAAAGCCATTTAAAGTATGTAACATAGTATCCCAGTATGGAAATATTAAGAAAAATCTTTGAATTTCACCTAATATTTCAGCAGCAAAGATAAACAAATAAGTAATTATTTCTAAGGTATCAGGAAGATCAACTTCAAATTTATTAGAGACGAAATCTGGTAGAGTGAATAATATTAAAGTTAAAATACAAAGTAAAACATTATTTAAGTCTCCGTGTAATATTTCAGCAATCATACATATAATTACAAGTATTCTTAAAGTAATATAAATTATTAACTTTTTTCGATGTTCCTTTTTGGAAAATATTTTATTAATATTAATTTTATTTTTTTTTAACTTCTTTGTCACTACTAACACCTCATCATTCTTTAAATATTTTCTTTATATTATCATTTGGTACTTGCATTTTAATGCATTGATCTAGATCAAATTTAAAATTAATTGAGGCAGACTTATACTCTTCTCCATCTAAACACCAAGATGTTTTTGGTGGATCGATGAATTCCATTTCTAAATTATCTGTTCGGTAATATGTTATTCCAGGTATATCTTTGATATCAAGTGTTTGTGTTTGTACTAGCATTCTAAACATATCTTTTTTGTCTTTTACATTAGCAAGAGCTACTTCAAATTTCTTGTCATCTAACTTAACATCATAATAGACATCTGATTGACCTGCAATTCTTGATGAATTCGAAATAAAAATAAATGAATATACTCCTTCATACTCTTTATTATCTATTTTATATTTTATGTGATATTTATGAATTTTATTTCTTAATTGTTTTGCTCCATATAGAACATAAGCTATTTTTCCATATTTCTTTTTTAAGGAGCGAGGTGTATTATAGGCCATATCAATATAGTCTCCTAGACAAGCTACATAAACAAATGGTGTATTATTAATAAAACAAACATCTACTTTTTTAGCTTTTCCTGATAATATTTTCCTTAAATTACCATATACACTCTGATCTAGGCCATACATGTTTCCAACATCATTTGTACTACCTAACGGTAAAGGAGCAATAGTAAGTGGATGTTCTCTTCTTACATCACCTGTTACTATTTCATTTAATGTCCCATCTCCACCCCCACTTATGACTAAAGAAATATCATTTGGAAGAGATTCAACAATTCTTGTGGCATCACCCTTAGCTTTAGTAAAAACAATTTTAGTATCATAACCATAATCTCTCAAAATATCATAAAACTCTTCATAAGATTTAATATGCTTCTTTTTCCCACTTTCAGGATTCATAATAATTACACACTTTTTGATAGGAATCAACTCCTTTGATAGATTTATTATAATATTTATTTTATTAAATTACTAGTACAAAAGAAAAAGGACTATTGGTAATGGTATATTTATATTTTTTTATAATAATAATTAAATAATAATATTGTTAGTTGTATGTAAATGGATAATTAGTATTTTTATTTATATTTAATTTTAAAGAATCTAGTTAATAAATAAAAGAATCTAGTTATTTTTCTAGATTCCTTATCTCTTCTGTAGTTAGACCGGTAATTTCAGAAATTGAATCAATATCAAAGCTTTTCTTTAACATATTTTTTGCAGTATATTCTATCCCAGATTTACGAGCATAATTTATCTTGGTATTATACATTTTTCTATCATCTTCTTCTTTAGTCATATATTCTTGAAACTTTGGTTCTTCATTTAATTTAGTTATTTTATCTTTATATTTATTCATTATAGTATCTCCCTTAGGAATTGAATCTAACTCATCTTTTTCAAGCCCCATCATAATTAGGTACTTGAATTTTTCTTTTTCCTTAGAATTACTATACCATAGTTTGAGTAGTTTTTTCATATCTATTTCATAAATAATAAAATTTTTTACATATTTCTCATAATCTTTATTTTGTATTAAAAACTTATCTATCTTATTTTTATTATTTATATTATATGAAATATTAATTTGAATAAAGTCTGTATCTTCTGAGTAACTTTCTCCACTTAAAGTATTTGTTGAATACAAGTTACAAATATAAGCCACATTTCTTGGTCGATAGAAGTCCTGTCTTTCGTTATTTATTTCAATTTCTACTACTTTATTATTTGCTTCTATTACTGCATCTACTATTTTTTTCTTAATAGAATAATTTTCTTTAAATAGTTCATTGTTTCTAACTTTTAGTATTTTTACTCTAGTATCTAATACAGTATAAAGAACTTCTTCTAGCAAATCAAAATTTTCTTCTTTCAAGAAAATATTTTTAAAAGCTTCATCATAACTACAATTATAAAACTTAGTCAATTACTTTCTCCTTCCTATTAGATATTTCCCTAATTTATTCTTCATATATATTATTAGGAAAAAAGTAAAGAAAAGAGAAAAAATCTAGTTATTTTTCTAGATTTCTTCTATTGTTAGACTAGTTATTTTTCTAAGAATTTTTTTCTTGTAATAAAATTAAATACCATTACAATTATGGTTGCAAGTATTTTAACTAGCATTGCATTCCAAGATAGTTTATTAACGAATATAAATATTAATAATTCATTGATACCTAAACCAATTAATGAGAATATAATAAATTCAGTGAATTGTCTGGTTTTTGATTTTTCTTTATTAACTTTAAATACATATTTACAACTAGCATAGTAATTATAAACAACAGATACTGAAAATGATATAATATTTGCAACTATTGGTTCTAATTTAATAAACTTATATAATATAAAGTATATTAACCAATCTATTATAGTAGCAATTCCTCCAACAATAACAAACTTAAATATTTGTATTAATAAACTTTCTCTTGCTGGATCTAGTTTTATATTCATTGATTTTAAAACACTTTCTACAGTAGAAGTTGTTTCATCTTTTTTATCTATTTTAGTATTTTTATTTACTCTTTCTTTATTCTTTTTAATTTTATTTTCTCTTTCTTCATTTGTTTTACGACGATTACTCATATGTTACTCCTTTTAATAATAAAATATACTCATATCTACTCTACCATTTATTCCTGGAATAGAGCCATCACTTGTATATTGCCATCCTTCATATGGACCAGTATATGTTAATTGATTACTCCATTGAGCTACCCATGTAGCATAATTCTTAGCATAATCTGGAAATCTTGTTTCAATATAATTTTTATTAGAATAAACTCTTGTTTTAATACATAGATTTTTTTCGGTATTATCTATGAATGTTGTTATTATTTGACCATAAGCATCTTGTGAAATATTATTACTACTTTCTCCTGTAGAATTAATAGTCCAGCTTTCTAGATCATAATATATCGGTAGGATATTTGAAGCTATTTTTACATTGTTATTTCTTATAGCATTTATAAAAAAATTTGATTCTTGTAATGCTTCATTTGAATTTTCAGCATAACCAAATAGATATACTGAATATGGGATACCAAGACGTTCTAACTCAGCTTTGTTTTGTAAAAATCTACTATCTAGCCATCTATTTCCATAACCTATTCTTAATATTACAGCATCAACTTGTCCAGAATTCTTTACAGTATTCCAATCTATATCACCATTATGAGTTGAAATATCAATAACTCTAAATTGACGAACATATTTTTCAAAAGCACCGGTTATTTCATTAAAATACCAAAATTTATTAGTCATATATTGAACTCCTTTTGCTTGAGTTCCATCTGGATTGTAGTAATAACTTTTACCATTTTCATACTTAAATCCTGTTAAAAATCCAGTTGTTTCATCAAAATGATAATTTCTTCCATCAATTGTTTGGTTACCTTTCAAAACAATGCCTGATGAATTTTGGTACCAATAATTTCCGTTTAAGCTTTGCCATCCTGTTTTTAATGAATTATTAACTTTACTAAAAAAATATAAATTATCATTAATAGTTATAAAACCATTTTTTAAAAAGTAATTGTCATCAAAATAATAAGTCTTTCCATCAATTACTTGTAATCCTTTTTGCAATTCTCCACTATTATTTGAAAATAAGATAACTCCATTCTCATTTTGCCATCCATATTTTAAAGCATTTGTATTTTTATCAAAATTATATTTTTTATTATCAATATCAGCAATTCCTTTAACAGCAAAGTTATCTTTAAAATAATATGTACTGCCATTAATTACTTTCCATCCATTATATACTGTTCCATCATCATTTAGATAAAATATACCCTGACTATTTTTTTGGATTCCTTTTTTTAGTATATAATTTATATTACTAAAAAAATATGTTTTTCCATCTATTTCTTGAAAGCCTTTGACAGCAAAGAAGTCATCTCCAAAATAATACGTGTTTCCATCTATTACTTGGAATCCTTTAACAGCGATACCTTCTTGTGTTAAATAAAATAATTTACCATCTATAGATTGCCATCCTGTTTTTAAATAACTTCCATACTTACTAAAAAAATATGTTTTGCCTTCTATTTCTTGGAAGCCTGACACTGCATAATTATCTCTAAAATAATATGTGTTCCCATCTATTTTTTTCCATCCATTATAAATGGTGCCATCTTCGTTTAGGAAGAATATACCTTGTTCATTTTTTTGAATGCCCTTTTTTAATGCATAATTAACAGTACTGAAAAAATATGTTTTACCATCTATTGTTTGAAATCCCTTGCTGGCAAAAAAATCGTTTCCAAAATAATATGTATTCCCATTGATTGTTTGAAATCCTGTTACTGCAATACCTTCTTGTGTTAAATAAAATGGTTTTTCATCTATAGATTGCCATCCTGTTTTTAAGTGTCCATCGTAATTACTAAAAAAGTATGTATTTCCATTGATTGTTTGAAATCCAGTTACTTTTATATTATTCTCATAATAATATGTTTGTCCATTTTCTATGCTCCATCCTTCTTTAGCATAAACTTTGTTAAAACTTAGACAAATAGCAAGTAACATAATCATAAAAAAGTATTTGCATTTCATTAGCATAACCTCCTCTCATATTATAACAAAGTATTTTTTTATATCAATATTCTAATTACTAAAAAATTAATTTTAAAATTATTTTTAGTGCGGAGATTATTGAGAGTATGAAAAATTTTATATTAATAACGATTTCTTTTAATAGCCTTTTTATCGAACGTAACCAATCTAAAATTATGTTTCCCTCATTTTTAATATTATGTTTTATTAAAAACCTATTTATTTTTTGCTTTAAAAGATATTTTTTTGAATTTTCTTCTACTATATTTTTTACTGTTTCGTTATAATTATATTTTAAATTATAATGAGATTCTATATAATTTTTGCAATAAAAGTAATATTGTTTGTGTAGGGCTTCAATTGCAAGATTATAATCAATATATGTATTATCAGTTTTTTTAGTATTTTTTTCTTGCACAATACTTTTATCTATTATTTTTTCATACTTCTTTATCATTAAATTTAGAGTAAAATTATCTAAAATCTTTTTTCGACAGTTTTTGCTTATACTAGGCAATTTGTCTAATATTTTAATTATTGAATCCACATATTCATTAATTTCTTTTTCATATATTTCCTTTGTTGGATTTATATTACAATGAACTATTGCACCTACACTATCATCAATTAATTCAGTTTGCCCTCCAACATCTGTTGAAACTACAGGGACGTTCATTGAAAGAGATTCATATGAAGTTAGAGCTAAGCCCTCTAATGTCGAACAATTTACTGTTAGATCACTTATTGCATACACTTCTGCAGTTTCTTTAATCATACCAAGTAATTTAAAATTATCATCAATAATTCTTTTTACATTTGGCATTAGATAACCATCACCAGCTATTACGAAGTATAAATCCTTTCTCTTTTTATATAATCTTTTACATATTTCAACAAACATTTCCGGCCTTTTTTCTTCAGATAATCTTGCTACAAAGGATATTATTTTTTTATCTTTTGGAATATCATATTTTTCTTTTAACTCGTTTTTATTAATTTTTTTAGGATCAAATTTATCTGAATCAGTACCAATATATAGAGTTTCAACATTATTTTTGCCATATCTTTCCTTTAATTGATTTTTAGTAAAATTATTGCAACAATATGTTTTTGTAAGATATTTATCTACATCAAATGAGCATCTTCCAAAACCTTCCCTTGAGTCTTTTAAATCAATTGAATGAATATAATCAATAAATGGCACCATTGGATATTTTCCTTTTAAATACGGAATCATATAATAACCATATCTTGAATTACTTACAACAACTGCATCAATTTTTCTAGATGAAATAATGTAATCAGCAAAATTAATATAGTCTGATCTTTCTAGAAATGTAGACATATCATAAACTTCATCTGAATATTCTTCAAATTGTTGTCTTAATGGATTATCAGATGGTAATGTTGTTATAACGATTGAAGAATACTTTTTTCTATCTATTCTTTTTAAAAGTTCAAGATTAAATAAATCTGCTCCTCCTACAACCATCCAAGGTAGTATATAAAGTATCTTTGTTTTGTTACTCTTTTTATATTCTGGTAGAATCATATTATCGTGATTTTTTACTATATCAAATTTATTTCCAATTCGTGGAAATTGAATAATATCTACATCTTTTTCTATTGTGTCTGCTATTTTGTTGACATAGTACATTGCTTTTTCTTTATTTTTATTTGCTCTTGAAAATTCTCCTGTGTTGCTTACTCTATACCAAAAAAGCGGAGCATCAACTCTTACAGGTTTTTTACCCTTTGCCAACAATTTTAGCCAAAGATTCCAATCTTCATACATTGATTTTTCTTTAATTTCAAAGCATCCTACTTCTAATAAATCTTTTTTTCTAACAAGACTTGAAATACATATTAAATTTTCACTACACTCTTGCTCTACAGTTAAATATTTTTCCCAAATAAATTCTCTATCACCAAAATTAACCATAGTGGTATATGCAAATGATGCATCTTTATGAGTTTCAAGTGTCCAATAAAGACATTCTAGCATAGTGTGATCCGGTAAATCATCACAATCTAAGAAAAATATATATTTTGTATCTTTGTCACTTTTTTCAATTCCATAATCTCTTGCTTGAGATGGCCCACCATTTTCTTTATGATACACTTTAATTCTGTCATCCATTTTTTCTAGTTTTTTTAAAGTTTTTAATGATTCTTCATCTTTTGAACCATCATCAACAATTATCCATTCAAAAAAGGGATAAGTTTGATTAAAAACTGCAGTAGCAGTTTCCATTAGTGTTTTTCCACCATTATAAAATGGAGTAATAATACTTATTGTTGGTTTTTCTTTCTTTACTAGTTCTCCAATTAATTCTTTTTTTTGTCCAGGTTTTTTATTATAATCCATTTGACTTGCCTCCTCTATTTTTTATTTTTCTAACTAATCGATATATAATACTTAAATGCTTATTTTGACCATTAATTTTCTTTTCTAATTCATTAATCTTTTTGTAACAATCTTGATTTCTCAAATATAGTTTTTTGTTTTCTTCTTCTAACTTTTTTATTTTATCTGAATAATAGTTTAAATTATTAAAAACTGAGTATAAATCATCTTCTAATTTAAATGGTTCTATTGTAGTTAAAATATGATCATCTATATTTAAATTTTTTACAATGAAATTATAATTGTCATTAATAATTTCTTTTAATTTTTTTTCACTTGTTGAAAACAATTCATTTATATTTTCCTCAATATTATTTCCTGTAAAATTCTCTTTTGTGGCATCTTTTATATTTTTTGGAGTAACAAAAATCAAATTTCCTTTATAACTGCATATTATAGAAGGTTTTTGTGATGCAATTGATTCTAATATACATCTATCTACACCTAATACTACATCTGCTTCATTCATAACTTTTGCAGCATCTTTTACCGCACCAATAAAAATTATTGAATCATTGCTATATTTACTTTCAAGCTTATTATATATATCACCATTTCCTGCAATAGTTAATTTAGCTGATGAATTATATTTTTCTTTATATCTCTTAAAGAAACTTATTGCTGTATTTATTGAAACTTCCTTTTCTTTTGATAATCTACTAATTAGCAAAAAGTTTGTAAATGGATATTTCAATATAATTTTTTCCTTTTTCTTATACTCAGTAAAATCTAAGCTATTATTTAAAATTATATATTTTTCTTTTGGAATATTAAATAAATGTGAATTTTCTTCTTGAACACTTTTTGTAATTGCTATTATTTTAGAAGCATTTTTAAAATAAAGAGGAAATAATACATTATATATATCATATGTTTTCATGAACCATTCGCATGTTTTAGGTACAACACTATGTAAATATGCAAAATAAGGTATTTTGAGTTTAAAAATTACAGGTAATAAATATGGTATACATGGAAATTGATGAATAATAATGCTATCTATTTTTTTGCTTATTATTATGTTTTCAATTTCTTTTACCTTATTGAAGTTTATATTATTTTCTAGTTTGAAATCAAATTCTAAAAAATGAATATATTTATTGTTAGATATTTTTTCTTTTAATAAACCATCTTTTGCTAAAATATAGCAATTTATTTTTTTTCTAGATAATGCTTTTACTTGGGTGATTGTAAATGTTTCTATACCACCAATATTTAATTGCTCTAGACATATTAGTACATTTTTCATTTTAACTCCTAAATTTTATTATTTTATTTTTTATGTTACATATTCTATCAATTGTTTTAAATCTTTTACTATTTTTTATATTGTTTAATTCGTTCTTTGTATAGGTTAATTCATTATTTATGGTATTTAATTCATTTGATAATTTTATTATTTCTTCACTTCTTACATTTTTATTATTATCAAAGCCTTTACTTAAAATATTTAATTCGTTGTTATTAATTTCATTAAAGATTGTGTTTCTTTCTAGTGGCATCTCTGCTGATTTAATTAAAGATTCATTATATTTAGAAATATCTGATAATGTAGTTTGTAATATATCAAAGTGTTTTTTTACTTTGTTAATTAAATCTTTACCTTTGCTAGTTCTTATTATTACGGCTGACACACCATTATCTGAAAAAAAATCTTTATTTATATTATATATTCCCCAAAAATCGCCAAGAATAATATCAGCAGGATTATTAGATATTCCTTTAAAAGAACACTCATAACAGCTTTTTCTTAAAATAAGATTATCCAAGTATAATTTCATTAATGGGTCTTCATTAAATTTATATACTTTGTTTATTCTTTGTAAGTTATATTCAACGGATGAATTTGACCATCCATTTTTCTTGGAGCGAAAATTAATTTGAGTTAGCTTTGATGAATATTGCTTTTCAAGTTCTCTTTTTCTTTTTTTTACAATATCATTATTCATAACTCCATGACATATAACACTAACTAAGTAAAGTGAAGTAGATTTCTTATCAAAGCATTTTTTTATTGCTGCTACTTGACATGGTGTTCCAGCAAATAGTACTTTTCTATTATTATCTAAATCTTCTTTTATCATCTGATATATGTTATCTATAGAACTTTGTGCATATTTTGAACCTGTTATTTTCTTTAAATCTTTTATATCTGTAATTCTTATATGTTTCACATTAAAATTAACCAAACTTGCTCCATAAATAACTCCGCCTTCTTTTAAAATTATAGTTGCTAAAGCTTGAAATACGCCTGCCGATGAGCTATTTTCACTTTGTGACTTTTCTTTGGCCTTTAAACCTAGACATTCTGTTTTTACTTCTTCGTGAAAATTATTTAATACAATACAATTTCTACGGCATAAATTACAATGTGTACATTTATTTAAGTCTATTTTAGGATAAATGAATCCTTCTGTATTTTTTATCATTTTAATAGCATTTACTGGACAGACTTGTTTGCAAAGTGAACAACCAGTACATTTTTCAGGATCACATATCTTAATATTTTCTAGATAATTTAATTGTTTGACCATAGTTTTATATATATTTTTTGATTCTAAAATATATTTTTTTATTTTTGATTTTAAATTTTCTCTAATTTTGTTTTTATTTCTATTTAGATAGTTAAATTTTTTAATTAGGTTATAACTTGTTAATTCTTCTGTTGGGATGACATAATTTTTATAATTTCCAAATATACATTCAGCTATACCTCTTGATTTTACACTATATCCAATTACAAGTGTAGGTGTTGATGTAGAGTATGCCGCTATTGAAGCATGTGTTCTTGCTGCTATAAAAATATCACATTTTGAAATCAAATATTTAAGTTCTTGACAATTATATTCTTTTTCTTCTAAATATACTCTATCTTCTTCTTTATACAACTCTTTTATATTTTTAAGTATTTCTAAGTCATTTGAATTATCTAATACAACGTGAGGTATTAATGAAATTGAATAATTTGTCTTATCTAAAATATAATTTATTAAATCTATAACTGCTTGTTTTTGCATATCATTTTTTATTGTCAAAGGGCTTAGATTTAAACCTAATACTTTTTTGCTTTTGTACCAATTATTTAATTTTATTTTCTTTGGTTTTAGCGAAAAAGCTGAATCAGGGGCTAACATAAGTTTATCTTTAGAAATATATTTTTTTATAGCATCGTAACTTAATTTTTCTCTTACTATTACTATATCATATTTTTGTAGATCATCTATCATTTCTAAATCAGTTACTTCATCGTATAGTGATGCGCACCACAAAACTATTTTTTTACCTAATTCTTTTGCCTTTTTATTGATTGCATATATCCATTTGTTTTCTCCATAGCAGTAATTATCTCCACCGATATGAATACATAAATCGGCATCTATCATTTCTT
>Ga0256404_1001674_pt1 | contig 52246 bp, 45 predicted proteins | sample RumenRJG_01DNA_FD_185990 | JGI IMG/M metagenome (GOLD analysis project Ga0256404, IMG submission 185990) | Bovine rumen microbial communities from Lethbridge, Alberta, Canada - RJG_01 | ecosystem: Host-associated > Mammals > Digestive system > Stomach > Rumen | place: Canada: Alberta | collected...
TTTAAAGAATTTAACCAATCTTTACCAAAATTTTGAAAATCAAAAAAGCTAGATTTTAAGCCGTTTCAGGCAACTTAGGCAACAAAAAAAGGCAGTTAAAAAACTGCCTTTTTTGGTGCCGGTGACCGGACTTGAACCGGTACGGATGTTACTCCGAGGGATTTTAAGTCCCTTGTGTCTGCCTATTCCACCACACCGGCAAAGCGCTGCTTTATTGCTAAAGCAATCCCCCTGCCAAGTGACAGGGGGGTGGTGACCCGGACGAGAATCGAACTCGTGTTACCGCCGTGAAAGGGCGGTGTCTTAACCGCTTGACCACCGGGCCATATCCGAACAGCCGTACGAATACGGCTGTCGTGATTTGGTAGCGGAAATAGGACTTGAACCTACGACACTTCGGGTATGAACCGAATGCTCTAGCCAACTGAGCTATTCCGCCGTATCTGCTTAGACGAGATCCGGTAATCTCGACCTAAAAGCAAAAATTATTATATTATAACAATGCCGATTTGTCAAGTGTTTTTGCACATTTTACTTGATCGGATTATTATTTTTCAAAGTACTTTCTCAGCTTCAAACCATCCTTGAACTCAAAAATCTTGTCCTCCCATTTACACATCCGGCCGATGATGAAGCCGTTGATCAACGCGCACACAACCGTACCCCAGCTGATTCCGACAAACGTCCCCACACCGAAGAAGAGGAACGAAAGCCCGATACCGACCAGACAGCTGACGATATCATAAATCCACTTCACCGTGCCTGTCGAAAGCCGACTCCTCTTCCCTATCTCCGATACGAAGAGCTCATACGCCTCAGGCGGGATATAGGTATGGAATACCATCGAAACCCCCAGTGTACAACACAGCTCGCCGACGATGAAGAACACGATCCTCAGCACGAGGTTATCCGCGGTGACCGCGGGCATAAGCCACATAATCAGGTCGAGCAGATAACCGTACACCACCGCCGTGACAAATGAAAAGAAGTAGGATAACCGAAACTTGCGCATTATCGCCATCAGCACCAACACCAGCACAAGCTGCAAGGTATACTCCGCAACGCCGAAGGTAAACCACCCCATCCCCGGTATGGTCGAGATAAAACGGTGCAGCACATACGCCGGAGCCACCACCATACTCAGTCCGAAATCCGCTCTCTCCATGAAGGTCACACCCAGCGCCAGCGCGACAATTCCCACAACATAAGCGACTTCGGTATAAAAAACGGGTTTTTTCATAATCTCCTCCAAAACACAGCAAAGCTCCCTGTGTTTGGTACAGAAACACAGAAAGCTCACAGAAAATATACCACAGCCTTCGACAAAAATCAAGTTGATTCTTGCTAACCGTTCTGGTATAATAGAGCAAACATAGAAAGGAGGATCGGGATGCTCGATATACACAGCCACTTTCTGCCAAAGATGGACGACGGCAGCAAATCGACCGAAATGTCCATGCAAATGCTGCGTTCTTCGCGTAAACAAGGCGTCACTACCATTGTATCCACGTCTCATTTTTACGGTGACAACGAGTCGCCCGACCGTTTTCTCAAGCGGCGTCAACATGCTTTTGAAAAGCTGAAGCCGCTGCTCTCCGCCGACGATCCCGAGATTCTGCTCGGCGCCGAGGTGCTCTATTATCCCGGCATATCCCACAGCGAGAGCGTCGCGCAGCTGGGGATCGGTGGCACCGATCTCATCCTTATCGAAATGCCGTTTGTTCCTTGGTCGGACAAGATTTTCGACGAGCTGATTTCCTTCCGGTACAACACCGGTCTCAATATCATCCTTGCCCATGTCGAACGCTACCAAAGCTTACAGAAGCGCGATATCTACGAACGTCTTTTCGATCAGCCCTTCTACTTCCAGTGCAACGCTTCGGCGTTCACCTCCTTCCGCTCACGCCGATTAGCGCTGAAGCTGATGGCCAACGACCTGCTCCATTTCATCGGCACGGACTGTCACAACACCGACAAACGTCCTCCCAACATGCAGGAGGCTCAAAAAATCATCGAAAAAAAGCTCTCCCCTGCCGACTGGCGCCATTTCGCCCGCGCGTGCGAGAAACGATTTGATGCACACAGAATATAAAAAGCGAGATGCCGGGGCATCTCGCTTTTTCCTTTGCGTTATTACACCTGCGCCGCAGGCTCAGCGGCGTCGGGCTGTTTGTTCAAATCCTTAGGCTTTTTACCGATTTTTTTCAACAGCCTTGTCACCAGCGCGATCAACTCATGAAGCGCCGCGGCAAGCGCGATCGAAACCACCGCAAGCAGGAAATAATACCCATCCGTGTGGAACTGTGAGAACATCTGATTGCGAAAAGCGGTCAGCGCTTCGCCGTTCAGTATTTCCATCAATCTCTGATGGATCAGATAAATCTCAAGACTGTACCTGCCGCAAACGTAGAACGGAAACAACAGGATCTTGCCGACGATCTTAAGATATCTTTCCGCCTTGTCAAAGATGAAGCCGAGGATCACGCTCAGCGACGGTGCGACAAACAGCGCGGGATAGCAGTTCAACCCCCAGAAGATAGTCGGATTCTTGACGTAGGTATGGATATAATACGCCAACACGATACCCACAAACAGCAGTGAGACATGCACCATCCAACTCGCCTTTTTTTCTTCCTTTTTCTCATACAGGAACCAGCCCATCCAGTAGCCGATCAAAAAGATCGGGATACGCACGAACGTACCGTACAGCACCTGTCTGCCCGTATGATAACCGATGATGCACAAGATCGGCGAGATCATGGAAGCCAGCAGAGTAAATTTCCATTTGACGCTTGCTTTTTGAAACAGCTTGTCATACAGCGGCGTCAGGAGATACAAAACGAACAGCGTCGGCAGGAACCAGTCAAAGTATTCGGGACGATTGGAAACCGTGCCGCGAAAGTAGTTGATACCGAGAATCGACAGAAGCTTGTCCACAAAGGAAACGTCGGTTTTATAAAAAGCGTACCAACCGATGGTAACGATCAGATAAGCGGGCAAAATACGCACCGCGCGTTTTTTGTAAAACTCGCCGATGCTTTTGGATTTGCGCATCGAAAAGTACAAACCCAATCCCGAAACCATCAGGAACATATCCACGCCGTAAAAACCGATCCTGTGAAGGATTTTGGATACTTCATCGGTGCCGGTATATGCGGAGTGAAACCACATGATCCACATCATTGCCGCACCCATGATGTGCGTGCGGTATTTACTGAGTAATGATAGTTTCATTTCAATTTTCCCTCATATCTTTTTGTCACTTACTTACTTCAATCTTTTCCATACCGCCCATATACGGTCTGAGCGCTTCGGGGATGTTCACGCTGCCGTCCTCGTTGAGGTTATTCTCCAGGAACGCGATCAGCATACGCGGCGGTGCGACGCAGGTGTTGTTCAGCGTATGCGCAAAGTACTTCTTACCGTCCTTGCCGTTCACGCGAATCTTCAGTCTTCTTGCCTGCGCGTCACTGAGGTTCGAACAAGAACCGACCTCAAAGTATTTTTTCTGTCTGGGGCTCCACGCCTCAACGTCGATGCTCTTAACCTTCAGATCAGCGAGATCGCCGGAGCAGCACTCGAGGGTGCGGACAGGGATGTCTAAGGTGCGGAAGAACTCGACCGTATTCTGCCAGAGCTTATCAAACCACATCTTGCTGTCGTCGGGATGACAAACAACGATCATTTCCTGCTTCTCAAACTGATGGATACGGTAAACGCCGCGCTCTTCCAGACCGTGCGCGCCTTTTTCCTTGCGGAAACAGGGGCTGTAGGAGGTCAGGGTGTACGGCAGATCCTTTTCATCGAGAATGGTGTCGATAAATTTGCCGATCATACTGTGCTCCGAGGTACCGATCAAAAACAGATCCTCGCCCTCGATCTTGTACATCATCGCGTCCATCTCGGCAAAGGACATGACGCCCGATACCACGTTTGAGCGGATCATGTAGGGCGGAATACAATAGGTAAAGCCCTTGTTAATCATAAAGTCACGCGCATAGGAAATCACCGCGCTGTGCAATCTGGCGATATCGCCCATCAGGTAATAGAAGCCGTTACCCGCAACCTTGCGCGCCGCGTCAAGGTCGATACCGCTGAGCTTCTCCATGATATCGGTGTGGTAAGGAATCTCATAGTCGGGCACAACCGGCTCGCCGAAGCGCTCGATCTCAACATTCTCACTGTCATCCTTACCGATCGGTACACTGGGGTCGATGATGTTCGGGATGACCATCATGATCTCGGTGACCTTGGCGTTCAGCTCCGCCTCCTGCTTCTCCAATTCTTCAAGCTTCGCGCCGTCGGCGGCAACCTTTGCTTTCAGCTCTTCCGCCTTTTCACGCTCACCTCTCGCGTAACAGCCGCCTATTTCCTTGGAAATCTTATTGCGGTTGGCGCGCAGCGCGTCAGCCTCGCCCTTCGCGGCGCGGGCTTTTTTATCCAGCTCGATAACCTCGTCTACCAGCGGCAGTTTTTTATCCTGAAACTTGTTTTTGATATTCTGCTTGACGATTTCAGGGTTCTCTCTTAAAAATTTAATGTCAATCATGATTCATCTGTTCCTTCCCAAACCCGCGGTTCATCACTTTTCGGATCAAACAGGGGTGTATTCCATAATTTTTCAATTTTATTGGCAAACACAAACAGCTCCGCGGGATCGTAAAATTCGATACTCAGCGTACCGCCCATGTTGTCTTTGTTCTCGGTCACCTTGACCTTGGTCCCCAGATGTTCGGTGAGCGCAAGCTCCACCTCGGTAAAAACAGGGAGCTTCTTCTTTCTTTTCGGCTTATCCTCTTCATCATGCCGATCCTCGATGTTGAGCTTTTTGACGAGGTTTTCCGTCTCGCGGACAGACAAGCCTTCTTTCGCGATCTTCTCGGCGGTCGACAGCATCTTGCCGTCGTCCTCCAGTCCGAGGATCGCCCTTGCGTGACCCGCGCTGATCTTGCCCTCGTCTACCAGCGGCTTAACGCTGTCGGGCAAACCCAGCAGACGGAGCGTGTTCGCGACGGCAGAACGTGACTTGCCGACCGTTTTCGCGACCTCCTCCTGTGAAAAGCCGTATTCCTTCATCAAGGTCTGATAGCCCTGTGCTTCTTCCAGCGCCGACAGATCGCGTCTTTGCAGGTTTTCGATCAGGGCGATCTGCATCGTCTCGCTGTCGGACAGCTCGCGAATGATCGCGGGAATCTCCGTCAACCCTGCAAGCCGTGACGCGCGGTATCTTCTCTCACCCGCGACAATCTGGTACCCGCCGTAAATCTGGGGACGCACCAAAATCGGCTGCAGTACACCGTGTTCGCCGATACTCTGCGCCAGCTCCTGCAGCGCGTCGTCGTCAAAGCTCTTTCGCGGCTGACTGCGGTTCGGTTCGATCTGCGAAATTTTTAAACTGACAACTTCATTGTTATCCTCGGTATCGTTTTCGGAAAAGATCGCCGAAAGCCCTTTTCCGAGGCCGCCTATCTTCTTAGCCATGCTTCTTCTCCTTACTGATGATCTCCTCTGACAGATTCAGGTATGCCTCCGAGCCCTTGCAGTTCTTATCATAGTACATGATCGGCATACCGAACGACGGCGCCTCGCTCAGGCGCACCCCTCGCGGGATCACCGTTCCGAAAACCTTTTTCGGGAAAAACTGCTTGACCTCGCTGACAACCTGCTGGGTCAGGTTCAACCTTCCGTCATACATCGTCAGCAAAACGCCCTCGATGTAGATGTGCTCGTTGAGCTTGCGCTTGACGTATCGCACCGAGTTCATCAGCTGTGAAAGGCCCTCCAGGGCATAGTATTCACACTGGATCGGTACCAGCACGCTGTCGCACGCGGTCAGCGCGTTTGTTGTGATAACACCCAGCGAAGGCGGACAGTCTATGATGATATAGTCGTAACTCGCTTTGATCGGCAAAAGCGATTTTTTCAGCCTTTGCAGGCGGTCGGATGCCTCCAGTATCTCAAACTCCGCCGCAGCAAGGTCGATGCCTGCGGGAATTAAGTCCAAGTTGTTGTACTTTGTATGTAAGATAACTTCCCCTGCCTTCGCCTCGTTCAACAAGATCTCATAGGTGCTTTTCTCGATACTGCGCTTGTCAAAGCCCACGCCGCTGGTAGCGTTGCCCTGCGGATCAACGTCTACAAGTAAGGTGCGCTTGCCGTAGTACCCCAGCCCCGCGGCGATATTGACCGCCGAGGTGGTCTTGCCTACACCGCCCTTCTGGTTCGCTATCGCGATGATTTTAGCCATAATCTCACCTTCCTTTGCATAATGAACAGAGCCAAACTTCTCGTATTCGGCTTTATTCATACTATCTGTTTTTTCATACAGTTGTTATTGTACCATAATTCCGCCTATAATAAAAGAGGTTTTGCGAATTTTTTGCCGAATCATGTTTCACGTGAAACATTTCTCTTCCACTTTGCGCCACACCTCACCGTAAAACAAATCCATCATCCCTCACCCCCATCCGAAAACGCTATACCTCTTTCCGTTGGGATGAGTATTGCTCGTCTGATACCTCTGTGAAGCACATAAAGCCTTCCCTCATGCCCGTATAAACGCCAACAGCCGCACGCTTTCGCGCACGGCTGTCGGCAAGGGGTTCAGATAAGGAAATGGGTATGAGTGGATAGGAGCACGCGATTGCATGCCTATCGGGAAAGAAAATATATACCAAAGGCTTACGCCTTGATACCGATATTTTGAGAGGCGGCTCTCCGTCAAATCTTCGGCACATCATGACCGATAGCTGTCAGGAGATTTTCTCCCGTCTTGCGGCCTTCGGAATTTTTACCGTATATTCAATATACTCGTCGGTTTCCGATCTGCGCGAGATCGCGTTGATCCCGGACAGACGCATCGTATCGACCGCTTTATTGATTGTATTGACAAAGATGCGTACATCCTTGATCGCGATCTTGCGCTCGGGTTTTTTCTCGGGAGCGGACTCAGGCTTTTGCATCAGCACGTCTGTAACCAGCGCTTCCGCCTCCCCTACGCTGAGATTGTCCGAGATAATACGGCTGAGCACTTCTCTTCTCAGTCCTTCGTCGTTGATTCTCAAAAGCGTTCTCGCATGGCGTTCGGACAGGCCGGCGGTCAGGATCCATTCCTGTTCTTCAAAACCAAGGCGCAGTAATCTCAGCTTATTTGCAATCGTGCTCTGCTTTTTTCCGAGCTTGATTGCCGCCTGCTCCTGCGTCAGACCGTACTTGCGTATCAGCCGCGCGATCCCCCGCGCTTCTTCAAACATATTCAAGTCGGTACGCTGGAGATTTTCGATCAGTGCGAGCAGGGCGCTGTCTTTGTCACCGCATTTATGTATCACGCAGGGAACTTTATTCATCCCCGCCATCACAGCGGCTCTCAACCGTCTTTCTCCCGCGATCAGCTCAAACTCTGTTTGATTGATGCGGCGTACAACCAACGGTTGTAGGATACCGTTCTCTACGATAGAGCGCGACAGACTTCTCAGTTCTTCTTCGTCAAAATTTCGGCGGGGCTGAGTACGGTTGGGGCGAATCTGAATTGTAGAAATATTCAGCACCTTATTATCTCTGCTCATCGGCAGACTCACCGTCCTCACCTCACCTCCGAAAAAACCGTGATACTTCGTTTTGTATCACAAGGCTTGTCCTTACAGGTATTATCATAGCAGGTGATTGCCGAAAAACCTGTCGAACGCTGAGCAATTTTTTTCCGATCTTTTGTCACAGATAAAAGAAAAATCAAAGCTCTTGTCGAACGGCAAGCTCCGTCGGTTATTAAAAAATAACAGAGTGCAGAAACAACTATACTCAAGCTGTTTCTGCACTCTGTTATACTAAGTAGCAATAAAAAGCTTTAAAAAGATATTAGCGGAGAATTTTGCATAACAAGGCGGAGGGCGCAGGCAGGCTTGAGGTGTTGTCCAAATCTTTGATTTGGCTTACAACACCCATGCAACAACACTCCAAGAGCGAAGCGATTGGCTTAGTGTCACTGCTGGCGCCTGTCAAGACTGACAACGCAGTTATGCGGATTTCTCCGCAATAGATATTAAAGTGTTCTATTGCTACTTAGTATTAGTTATTGTCAAAGCGGTTTGTTTTTGATTGCTTTACTTTTTCGCGGAAATCTTTCAGGGGTGGGAGCGAGCTTTTCAATTTCGATGATACTTCTCTCTCCTGCTTCACCGAGGATGAAATCATGTTTTGCTCTCAGTTGACCACCCAGCGTTTCGATCGCGTTCCGCGCCGCATCAATTTCGACCTCAGCATCCTTCCCCTTCATCGCGATAAACCTGCCGCCCACTCGAACATAAGGCATATCGTACTCGCACAGAGTGTTCATCGCGGCGACCGCGCGCGAAACAGCGATATCAAAGCTGTCGCGCAGCTCGGTGCGCGAGCCGTCCTCTGCACGGCTATGAACGAGCGACACATTCTCCAATTCGAGAGTTTCACAAACTGTTTCCAAAAACACCAGCCGTTTTTGCAAACTGTCCAGTAACGTCAGCTGCAAGTCGGGTCGCACGATCTTTAATACCAGCCCGGGAAAACCCGCTCCTGTTCCGACGTCGATGACACGCGCCCCGCCTTCGATCTCGGTATATTGCAGAAGCATCATGCTGTCCGCAAAGTGCTTCAGCGCGACATCCTCGGGCGCTGTCAGCGCGGTCAGATTGATCTTTTTGTTCCATTGTACCAAAAGATCATTGTAATCACAGAGCCGTTCGATCGCTTTATCATCTAAATTAATCCGAAAATCCGCCAGAGTTTTTCTCAAAGTTTTTTCGAAATCATTCATCCGTCTGCCTGCCTTTCTGTTTGATAAGGTAGATCATCAGTACGTTAACGTCAGCGGGAGATACTCCGCTGATCCGGCTCGCCTGACCGATGTTCAGGGGACGAATTGCGCTGAGCTTTTCCTGTGCCTCCAAACGCAGCCCCGTGATTCTGCGGTAATCTATATCGGCGGGCAAAAGCTTATTTTCCAGCTTTCTCATATTTTCTACCGCGGCAAGCTGTTTCTTGATATATCCCTCATATTTAATTGCAATCTCAACCTGCTCAAAAACCGCGTCCGGCAGTTTTGGACGATCAAAATCAACAGGGGAGAGAACTTGATAATTTAATTCGGGTCGCTTCAAAAGCTCGATCAAACGGATACCGGTCTTTACGTCAGATGTTTCACGTGAAACAAGTATATCCGTAAGAACCGGAGAGGGCGCGATCACCGTTGCGGCAACGCGCTTCTTTTCCTGTCGAATCAACTCCTGCTTCTCAAGATATCTTTGATAACGTTCTTCTGAGATCAGTCCCAGATCATAACCGATCGGGGTCAAACGTTCATCAGCGTTATCCTGACGTAAAATCAAACGATACTCGCTGCGGCTGGTCATCATGCGATAGGGCTCGTTCGCACCCTTGGTGACCAGATCGTCGATCAGCGTACCGATATAGGATGACGCGCGGTCAAGGACGAGGGGTGCTTTACCCAGCACTTTTTGAGCGGCGTTAATACCGGCGATCAGTCCCTGGGCGGCAGCTTCTTCGTAACCGGAAGAACCGTTGAACTGACCCGCGCCGTAGAGACCGGGAAATCGTTTGAACTCCAGTGTAGCCAGCATGTCGGTCGGGTCGATACAGTCATACTCGATTGCGTAAGCCGGACGCATGATGAGCGCGTTTTCAAGACCCGGAATCGTGTGGTAAAACGCGAGCTGAACCTCTTCGGGAAGAGAAGAACTCATACCCTGCAAATACATTTCCTCGGTATCCTCGCCGCATGGCTCAATAAAAAGCTGGTGACGCTTCTTGTCCGCAAAGCGGACGATCTTATCTTCTAAGCTCGGACAATAGCGCGGTCCGACGCCTTCGATTTTGCCGCCGTAGAGAGGACTGCGATGAATGTTGTCCAGGATAATTTGCTTGGTCGCTTCGTTCGTCCATGAAACATGGCACTGCACCTTATTTTCGGGCGGCGTCAGCGTATCATAAGAAAACGGAACTGTCGGTTCATCTCCCTCCTGCACCTCGAGATTGGTAAAGTCAATCGAAGAACGCTTCACACGCGCGGGCGTACCCGTTTTGAATCGGCGCGTTTTGACGCCGAGTTTTCGCAGACTCTCACCAAGATAGGCGGCGGGGAAGATGCCGTCGGGTCCGCTCTCAAAGCTGACCTCGCCGACGTAGATACGACCGCCGAGATAGGTACCTGTCGCGATAACGACAGCTTTAGCGCGGAACACACCGAGCATGCGTGTGGTCAGAAGCCACGCACCGTTATCCTCCTGCGCTATTTCAGTGATCTCCGCCTGACGGAGATCGAGGTTTTCCTGCAATTCCAGCTTATGCTTCATCACGGCAGAATACTTTCTGCGGTCGATCTGGGCACGCAGGGAATGGACAGCAGGCCCTTTGCCGCGGTTGAGCATGCGGCTCTGGAGCGTACACTCATCGGCGGTACGTCCCATCTCGCCGCCGAGGGCGTCGATCTCACGCACCAGATGACCTTTAGCCGTACCTCCGATTGATGGATTGCACGGACAGTTACCGACAGCGTCCATATTGATTGTAAACACAGCGGTATGACATCCAAGTCGGGAGGCCGCTAACGCAGCTTCGATTCCTGCATGACCCGCACCGATTACGGCAACGTCATACTCACCTGCAAAATAGGTTGACATAGTATCACATCCGATACAATTTGATATGTTTCACGTGAAACATTTGCTTATTTGCCGACACAGAATTGATGAAAAACCTTGTCGATTACTTCATCGGTGACGCGTTCTCCTGTCAGCTCACAAAGAAAGCCGATCGCCTCTTCGATCAATACTGTCACAGCGTCTAAGGTAAATCCCATATCCAGTGCTTCTATAGCTTCTTTGACACAAGATATGGTTTTTACTGTCAGCGATCGCTGTCTTTCGTTATAGATCAGCGCACTTGCTGAGTTGAGATCACCTACCGCACAGACGCGCTTGATCGCGCCGATCAGTTCATTCACGCCGTCAGCGTTTTTCGCCGACATCGGGATCATTTCGTCAAAGGACTCTTTCAGCTGATCGGCGTCCGCCATAGGTGAGAGATCACTTTTATTGAGGATGGCGATTGCGGGAGTATCTTCTACCATATGAATGATCGACAGATCGTCCGCTGTGAGCTCGGCAGATGAATCAAATACGCAGAGGATCAGCGACGCGCTTTGCAACCTGTTACGCGCTTTGTCAACGCCGATGCTCTCAATTTCATCGCCTGTCTCATGAATACCCGCGGTATCGCTGAGATTCAGTACCAGGTCATCCAGCACAACGCTTTCTTCAACAATATCGCGCGTTGTCCCCGCGACAGAGGTAACGATACTTTTGTCGTAGCCGGCAAGCAAATTCATCAGCGTGCTTTTTCCGACATTCGGTTTGCCGGCAATCACAGTGTCGATACCGTCCTTTAAGATACGTCCGTTATCATAGCTGCGGACAATCTGTTCGAGACGGGTTTGCGATATTCTCAAAGCGTCACACAAAGCGCTGTTTTCAACCGCAGAAATATCCTCTTCGGGATAATCCGCCCATGCGTTGAGGTGAGCGGCACGATTCATCAGCTCATCTTTGATCTGATGAATCTGTCGGGAAAGAGCGCCCTCTTTGACATTCAGTGCCGCTCTGGACGACGCTTTTGAACGTGACGAAATAATATCCATGACGGATTCGGCTTCGATCAGATCGAGCTTTCCGTTCAAAAAAGCGCGCTTGGTAAATTCGCCCGCCTGTGCCGCCTGCGCTCCGGCGTCATATAAAGCGCGCAGTACCCCGGCGGTCACATACATACCGCCGTGACAGGAGATCTCAACCACATCTTCACCGGTATAGCTGTGCGGCGCTCTGAAAACGGTAGCGATACACTCGTCGATCTTCTCGCCGTTTGCAAAAGCATAACCCAAAGCGCAGGTATAGCCCTTCATTTCGCAGAGCTGTTTTCCGGATTTTGATTGAAATACCTTGTCCGCTGTCTTGATCGCTTCATCACCCGAAACACGGATCACGGAGATACCCGCGCTCGCCTGCGCGGTAGAAACAGCGGCAATTGTTGTATCGTTCATAATTGCTTCCTTTATCTGATTGTCTGGAGAATTTTGTTATCTACAGGTTTTGCACAAAGAAAAACGGGCGGATAACCGCCCGTTAGTGACTGAAAAATTTCACGGGCAAATGCCCTTATCCAATTACTTGTCGATTCTGCCGTACAAACCGACTTCGCCGCCTTCGTTCAGGGGCTTGCGATCAGGATTCGGCGCCTGAGAGGACTGCTTCGGTCTGGAGCCGCGTCTGTTGTAGTTGGAACGTCTGCCGCCTCTGCCGCGGTTATTGTTTCTCGACTTGCCGTCGGGACCGATGACAACATGACGGTTCATGTTCTCACCCTCGCTCCACGAGGTAGCGCCGTCAACCTTTTGTACCGCGGTATGGATAATACGGCGTTCGTACGGATTCATCGGTTCAAGAGAGCTTTTTCTGCCGGTCTTTGCCGCTTTGATCGCCAGCCTGCGGCCGAGCGACTCGAGCGTCTTTTCACGCTTCTCACGGTAGTCGCCGGTATTGATGACAACTCTCTTATAAGAGCTGTCGATACGGTTAGCCGCAAGACACGCCAGATACTGAAGCGCGTCGAGTGTTTCGCCGCGTCTGCCGATGATGAAACCAACGTCCTCACCCTCGATATCAATGGTGATAACGTTATCTTCTTCGCTAGTAGATACGGTAATATCGTTCAAATCCATGTTGCGAATGATGTTCTTGATAAACTCTTCAGCCGCCTGGGAAGCATTCTTCTTGATGGTAACCTTTACCTTTGCGGGATGACCGCCGAAGAGACCGAGCACCTTTTTGCTCGACATCTCTAATATTTCAAATTCGACGCCGTCGTCAAAAGCTTCTACGCCGAGTTCTTTGCACGCCGCTTCTTTCGCTTCTTCAACGGTCGCGCCTGTCGCGATTGCTTCTCTAATCAAAATGACACCTTCTCATTCTAAAGTGGTTATTTTTTCTTTTTGTTATTGTTGTTTTGTTGGGGAACCGATACCGGCTGATAATCATATGGTACCTTTGCTTCCTTGATCTCCATCAAGGCAATATGCTCAGCCTGCGCCTGTGCGTTCAAATGTCCGGCTGAGAAGAATTTGTTGATAATCAGAGTCTGTAAGAATCCGAAAATGGTAGACCAAACCCAGTAGAAACCGACTGCGCCGGGTACGATATACGAGATGTAAACCGTGATAAGGGGCAGAAGAAGCATCATATACTTCATGCAGCCCTGCTGACCCTGCATGGGGTTGCCGTTCATGCGCATCGTCAGGATCTGGGAACCTAAAGAGGTAATCAAACACAGGATGGGGATGATGATGATCGCGTTGGTGAAACCCGTACTCTGCGGGATATTGAGCAGGTCGAGACCTAAGAAATTGAAGCCTCCCGCGAGATTATGGATCTCATGCATCTGTTCCGCCGGTAAACCGTGCTGGATCAGCAGGTTAACGTTATCGGCGTTGGTAAAGAGCTTCAAAGCGTTCATTTCCGAGTAAATGTTGTTTTGAGTCAGATAAACGCCGGGGATGGAATTGAGCTGGGTGATAACGCTGCTTGACAGATGGATCACGTTTGACAGAGGTCTGACAACCGCGTAGTAGATGCCCAGCATGATGAACATGGGGAAGAGGGAGGTCAGACAGCCCGACATGGGAGAGACGCCCTCTTTGTCATAGAGCTTCTGAATCTCTTCGTTCTGCTTTGCTTTGTTGTTGGCGTACTTTTCTCTGATCTCTTTTTGCTTCGCCTGCAGGCTGGCGTTTGCCGCCATGCTCTTCTGCTGTTTGACAGACGAAGGGAAGAGGATTGCCCTGAAGATCAGGGTAAAAACAATGATGGCGATACCGAAGTTCTGGAATACCCAGAAGACCGCCCACAGGATGTAGCCGAAGATGCTACCGATGAAATTAAAAACAGTGAACATACGAAAAAGCCTTTCTGAAAGCTTTCATAAGCTATCTGAGCTTATGTGTTTTTTCGGGAACGGGGTCGTAGCCGCCCTTTGACCACGGATTACAACGCAGGATTCTCCACAGCCCCATGAAGCCGCCTTTGAAAGCGCCGAAGCGCTCGATCGCTTCGTAGGTATACTGGGAGCAGGTAGGATAATACTTACACTTGGGTCCGGTGTGAGGGGAGACAGCAGTCTGATAAAATCGGATGAGCTTTAATAATACATATTTCATACTAGTGGATAACGCCGAGCTGCGTTAGATGCTGCCGCATAAATTTTTCTACCTCGTAGCTTTTACAGTACGCGGTACGGGTGCGGGCTACAAAAATAATATCGTACGACGCGCTCATGTCCGGTCGGATATTTGCGAATGCCGCGCGGATGAGTCTGCGGCTGTGGTTGCGTTTGACTGCTTTGCCGACCTTTTTTGAGGTGGTGATACCTATCCTAAGGTTATTATTTTTCGTTTTGATTGCATAGGTAACAAGACAGGGGGATACCAGCGACTTACCTCTATGGTAGACACGCTGAAAATCCCGGTTGCTGGTAATCGTAGTAATCTTCATCAAACCACCGAAACAGTTAGTCCTTTGCACGGTTTTAGCTGTCGTGCCCAGCGTTTTGTCACAGAAAACCCGTAACAAAAAAGCCGTATATATCCATAAAAACAGTTCATTCGACAGGTTTTTCGGACAAAATAAAATTCCTGTTAAAATGAAAAGAAAGACCACTGCCGACAGTGGCCTTTAATCTTAGTAGGATAATTGCTTTCTGCCCTTCGCTCTTCTTCTGGCAAGAACTTTGCGGCCGTTACTGGTAGACATTCTCTTTCTGAAGCCGTGCTCCTTTTTACGATGAATCTTCTTAGGCTGATATGTTCTGAGCATTGATACTCCTCCTTTCGGGTACATAACCTTACAAGTTAGCATTATAGCCCAGATTTTGCTATTAGTCAATATCCAATTTTGCTTATTTGCGCTATTTTTTCACATTGTTTTTATTTCTTTTTTTCCTGACCACAAGATATAGTATTTATCGAAAAAAGCGACACAATTTGATTTTTTTGACTCTCTGTCATAATGCACATTTTTATGGTTATATAAAATACTTATATATATGTACTTTTTTTCCACATTATCGGTTGCTTTTATGTGGAAAATTTGGTATAATATTTTACATCTATGGGCAGTTCTTAAAATTGGTTTTCAAGGAAGGCTTTTTTGACCCATATATGGGAAAATTAACTAGGAAGGTTCATAAGGAATGGAAAATTTCAGAGAAGGTTGGGATATCATCTGCGATTATCTCAGACAGGAAAATAAAATTGTGGAGGTCGCTTATAAAACATGGATCTCCCGTATCGAACCCGTAGGGATCGACTTTGAAAAAGGCGTCATCACCTTGATGGTACCGAATGAGTTTCACCGTCAGACGCTGATCCGAGGTTATCTGCCGAAGCTGGAGAAAGCGTATGAAACGGTGCTGGGCACAAGCTTTGAAACCATCTTCCTGATTCCGGAAGAAAATGAAAAGAAAAAAGAAAAGCTCTTAGGCGACGAGACCTCTGCCGAAACGGGCTATGAATTTACCTTTGATACCTTTATCGTCGGCTCGTCCAATAAGTTTGCTCACGCGGCGTCAATGGCTGTCGCTCAAAATCCCGCTTCTGCTTATAATCCGCTGTTTTTATACGGAAATTCGGGACTGGGCAAAACCCATCTGCTGTACGCAATCGGCAACGAAATCAGACAGACGCATCCCGATTATACGGTGATCTACATCAAAGGCGAGGATTTTGCCAACGAGATCATCCAGTCAATTATGAATAAGACAACCGCGCAGTTCAGACAGAAATATCGTCAGACGGATGTTTTGCTGGTCGACGACGTACAATTCATCGGCGGTAAAGAAAGTACGCAGGAGGAATTTTTCCATACGTTTGACGCGCTGTATGACGCAAAGAAACAGATTGTGCTGACGTCCGACCGTCCGCCGAAGGAGATCAAGGTGCTGACCGACAGGCTCAGAGGAAGATTTGAGATGGGTCTGCTTGCCGATATCCAGGCTCCGGATTTTGAAACAAGAATGGCGATCATCAAACGCAAGGCGGAGATCATCGGTCTCGATCTGAATGACGATCTGTGCGAATATATTGCCAACAAGCTCAAGACCAATATCCGACAGCTCGAGGGCGTGGTTAAAAAGCTGATGGCAAGATATAATCTGACCAAGGAAAAACCGACGCTGTCGATCGTCAACGAATCTATCGCGGATATTTTGAACGACGATACGCCGCCGGAGCTGACGGTAGAAAAAATTGTTGACGAGGTTTGCCGCACTTACGGAGTAGACAGCGATGACTTGCGCTCGCAAAAATCACGCAGAGCCAATATCAACAAACCGCGTCAGATTGCGATCTACATCGTCAGAGAGCTGACAACGCTGTCGATGGAAAGCATCGGCAAGGAGTTCGGCAACCGCCATTATTCAACGATCGTTTATACCGTTCAGCAGGTGGAAAAGGATATCAAAAATGATCCTTCCCTCAGAGAAACGGTGGAGGATATTATCAAAAATATCAGAGAGAGATAAATATAACTGTTATCATAAAAGTTGACTGTCATCACTTTGAATTGTTGTTTTGATACGTCATATGTGATCTCTGCAACAAAAATGAATGATGATTTTTTCCATAAATTTTTCCACATTCACTCAACATATTTCAACGCGATGTTTATAATGAATACGCTATATGATATCACAATTGAGTTTTGCTTAATGTTTATTGAGAAGTATGAGGTGGAAAATAAAGGAAAAATGCGGACAAGAGAGGATATCCTCATTTCAACGTCCCCTACTACTACTGCTAAATATAATAATATCATTACATTCTATTAATTCATTCAAACAGAGAGGATCCTTATTATGAGATTTAAGTGTATGAGAACGGATTTGTCCTCAGCGGTTTCAAACGTATCGAGAGCGGTATCGGCAAAAGCAACCATCCCCGCGCTGGAAGGCGTTCTGATTAAGGCATATAACAATCAGTTGGAGATCAGCGGTTATGATCTGGAGATCGGTATTGTAACAACGGTGGAAGCTTCGATCACGGAAGAGGGCGAAATCGTTGTATCAGCAAGACTGTTTAATGAGATTATTCGCAAGCTTCCCGAAGAGATCGTCAATATTGAAACAGACGACAGATTGGTTACTTATATCAACTCCGGTTCGGCGGATTATCAGATCGTGGGTATCAGCTCTACCGAATATCCCGAACTGCCGAATGTTGAGGAGATCAACGGACTGACCATCAACGCAGAGATTTTGAAGAATATGATTCGTCAAACGGTTTTCGCAACCTCTGATAATATGGCAAAGCCGATCTATACCGGTTCTCTTTTTGAAATTAAGGACGGTTTGTTTAAGATTGAAGCGGTAGACGGCTTCCGCATGGCAATCAGAGAAGAAAATGTTGACAGCGATATTACGGCAAAATTTGTTGTTCCCGGCAAAACGCAGAATGAGATTTTGAAGCTGATTACCGATAATAAAAAGGATATCACCATTGTAGTCGGTCAGCGTCATATCATCTTTAAGATAGAGAACTACAGCATTGTATCCCGTCTTTTGGAAGGTAATTTCTTGGATTACAAGATGCCGACCTCCGCGTCGACGGAGTTTGTCATCAATACAAGAATCCTTGCTTCTTCGGTTGAGAGAATGGCTCTTTTGACTAATGAAAAGATTCAGTCGCCTGTGCGCTGTACCATCACCGCGGATGAGATCAAGCTGTCCTGCTCGACCAGCGTAGGCAGAGCAAACGATGTGATTGCGGCTTCGGTCAGAGGTAATGATGTGGAGATCGGCTTTAACAATCGTTATCTGCTTGACGCGCTGAAAAATGCCGACACAGACGAAGTTAAGGTGATGCTCAACGGCAGTTTGCAGCCGATGATTATTCGTCCGATTGACGGTCAGAGCTTTACGTTCCTGGTTGTTCCGATGCGTTTGGCAGCGGAATGATGAAAAGCTGCATAAATTAATTGAATATAACTCATTTATAATCGGAGTTTATATATGGAAATTATCAAGATCAGTGAAGAATATATTCGACTGGACAATCTGATGAAGTTTTCGGGACTGTGCAACTCCGGCGGCAGGGCGAAGTATCTGATCCAGAACGGTGAGGTCATGCTCAACGGCGAAGTTTGCACGATGCGCGGAAAGAAGATCAGACCCGGCGATAAGGTAGAATATCAAAACAGAACGGTTGAGGTTGCGGTTGAAGGTTAATGCGCTTCACTTTGAAAACTACAGAAATCTAAAAGATAATACAATCCATCCGTCGGATAAGGTTAACGTCATCTACGGCGAGAACGCCAACGGAAAAACAAATCTGCTGGAGGCGATTTGGCTGTTCTGCGGCGGTCACTCCTTTCGCGGCGCGAAGGAAAATGAGCTGATTCAGTTTGATAAGGAATTTTACAGGCTGAGGATGGATTTTTTCTCGGGAGAGAGAGAGCAGACGGCTCAGATTATTTTTGATAAAAGCAAGAAGAGTATTCGCATCAACGAGGTGGATAAAAATTCGTCCTCTTATCTGACAGAGGTTTTTTCAGCGGTGGTTTTTTCACCGGAACATCTGAGCCTGATTAAAAGAGGACCGAACGTCCGCAGAAAGTTTTTGGACGCGGCGATCTGTCAACACAGGATTCGGTACGCTTCAATGCTGTCAAAATACAATCAGATTATCAACCAGCGCAACGCGCTTTTGAAGGATATCTATAAGCATAAAGAGCTCAAAGAAACGCTTTCAATCTGGGATGACAGCCTGGCGGTTGTCGGCGCGCAGATACTTTCGGAACGATTTTGCTATCTCAAAGAGATGATAGAACCCGCGCAAAAGTATCACAGAGGGATTTCCAACGATAGAGAAGAATTGGAGATCGGCTATCTTTCGACCTCAAAAGCAAATGAAAATGACAGCGTTGATGAGATCAGAGAGAAACTAAGTAAGGCTTTTCTGGAATCGAGGCACGAGGACTATCATACCGGTTATACCTCGGTAGGCCCTCACAGGGATGATATCGACATCAAGATCAACGGAATCTCCGCGCGCAAGTTCGGCTCACAGGGTCAGCAGCGTTCGGCGGTGCTTTCGATGAAGCTCAGCGAAGCGCAGCTGCTCTATCAAAAGAACGGTGAAAGACCGGTGATACTGCTTGACGACGTTTTGTCGGAGCTGGACAACAGCCGGCAGGATTTTTTGTTGAATAAGGTAGAGGATTATCAGGTTTTTGTCACCTGCTGTGAAGAAAGCAACAAGGAACAGCTGCAAAGAGGCAAGGTGTTCTATGTGGATAACGGAGAAATCAGAGAATGAAATATCTGCATCTCGGTAAAGATACTTCTATCGAAATCAAAAATATCGTCGGTATCTTTGATATGGATACCAGCACCGTGAGCAAGCATACCAGAGATTTTTTGGCTGTGTGCGAAAAGGAAAACAGAATCGTCAGCGTCAGCTACGAGCTGCCGAAATCCTACATTCTCTACGACTTCGGCGGTGAATACTCCGTTTATCTTTCTCCGCTGAATACGGCGACGCTCCTAAAACGTATGGCGGAGTAACAATACTAATCCTTCACAATGACTATTTTGAATATACAGGAAAGGATACTGTTATGAATAATTGTAAATGTCCGTACTGCGGTAAGCGTATTTCATATTTTACCGCGCTCTCTATCCGCAGGAGGGGAGAATATTACTGTAAAAAATGTAAGAAGGAAAGCAATATTCATATCAAAAAGACAATCTGGATTCTCTTTTTTGTTATGCTGGTGCTCGCGCTGATTATCATGGGCTTTTATCTGTTCATGACCAATAGGGAAAATCTGTGGTTTGTCCTGCTGGTAGCGATTCCGTTCATCGTTTTTTATCTGTTTTCACCGCTGTTTGTCATACTGCGTCCGAAGAAAAAATTTCAGGATTCGCTGTATGACACCGATATGGTCAATACGCCGATGGTCGATCCCGATCCGACGATGGCTTCTTCTGCCAATGTCGCGCCGGCGTTTATGGATGATATCGGTATGGGCGGCGAAGACTATACGCCTTCGATCAACTCGGACGTGTTCAACGCGATCAAAGAGGAAAGAAAGGTTGTCAGCGATTCCGAAGGCGGTACCAGAAGTTTTGATCGGTTTGAAACCATCAACAGCAGCAACAACAGCGATGATATCGGCAGTACCAAGCTGGTCGGAAACCTCAAGCATATTTCTTCATCCGGTGAGCAGGACGGAGAAGACTATACGCCTTCCAGGCTGAGATAATGTTTAGGCTGCCTGTATGTCCGCACTGCGGAACGGTTTATCGCTATAAAGATACCAAAGAAGCGATCAGAAAGAAGGAAAATGTCTGCTATCACTGCAAGAAAAAATTTCTTGCGAAGCGATTTCCGTATATCTTTGTCGGTGCGCTGATTCCGTTGGTACTTTGTATCGTTATCAATATTGTTATTTTGTCAAGAATGGAGAATTTGCAGTTATTGCCGCTTTTCGGCGTCACGCTGGTATTTCTCCTGATTATATATATCATCATACCTTTTTTCACGAAATTTAAGAAAACTGAGGATAAGGAAAAGAAATAATGGTTGTGATTACCGTGATCTTTTTTGAATAGGATCAGACAATCACGATTGATTACGGAGGAATGTTTTTTGGAGAACAAAAACGAAGAAATCAGAACCGTACAAGAGGTTGTAGAGGAGCTTGTTGACAGAGCCGATACACCGATCGAGACCGTCGACGTTGTCGATGAAGAGAAAATGACAAAGGTCGAGGGTGAGTACGGCGCGGATGAAATTCAGGTTTTGGAAGGACTCGAGGCGGTCAGAAAACGCCCGGGTATGTACATAGGCTCGACAGGAGAAAGAGGTCTGCACCATCTGGTATATGAGATCGTTGACAACTCGATCGACGAGGCTCTTGCAGGCTACTGCGATAAGATCGACGTCAGCATCCTGCCCGGCAACGTGATTCGCGTCAAGGATGACGGCCGCGGTATTCCTGTCGGCATCAACTCAAAGATGGGTCTGCCCGCGGTTACGGTTGTCTTTACCGTTCTGCATGCCGGCGGTAAGTTCGGCGGCGGCGGATATAAGGTATCCGGCGGTCTGCACGGCGTCGGCGCTTCGGTAGTCAACGCGCTGTCCGAGTGGCTGGAGGTAAGAGTCTGTGACGGCAAGGATATTTACTTCCAGCGTTATGAGCGCGGCAAGATCATGAATGATCTCGAAAAGGTCGGCAAGTCCGATAAGCGCGGTACCGAGGTTCTGTTTAAAGCGGACGCGGAGGTCTTTAAGGATACCGACGTCTATGATTATGAGACGCTGGCGCGCAGACTGCGCGAACAGGCGTTCCTTAACGCGGGCGTTAATATTGAACTTAAAGATGAAAGAGATCCCGAGCATATCAAGGATAAGACCTTCTTTTATGAGGGAGGTATCCGAGAGTTCGTTAACTATATTCATAAGAAAAAGGGTTATACCCCGATTCATGACGAGGTTATCTATCTGCGCACGGCAAATATGGAAAACACCTGCGAGGTGGAGATTGCCATGCAGTATAACGACAGTTATAACGCCGATATCCGTTCTTTTGCCAACAATATCCATACCACAGACGGTGGTACGCATGAAGAGGGTTTTCGCAGAGCGCTGCCGCGTATCATGAACAATTACGCGACAAAGTTCAATAAAATCAAGGAAAAAGATAAGGACTTGAAGCTTGAATTTGACGATTATAAAGAGGGTCTGACCGCCATTATCTCAGTCAAGATCACAGAGGCGCAGTTTGAGGGTCAGACAAAAGCAAAGCTGGGCAATACGATCGTACGCTCGATGGTATCGAAGCTGATCTCCGACAAGCTCAGCGAGTTTTTGGAGGAAAATCCCGCTTCCGCTTCCGCTATCCTGGAGAAGGCTCTTGCCTCAGCGAAGGCGCGTGAAGCCGCTCGAAAAGCGAGAGAAAATGTCAGAAGAAAGACGGGTCTGGAATCTGCATCGTTGCCCGGTAAGCTTGCCGACTGTCAGAGTAAAGACCGCAGTGAAACGGAAATCTATATCGTAGAGGGTGACTCCGCGGGCGGTTCCGCAAAACAGGGTCGTGACAGAAAATTTCAGGCGATCCTGCCGCTGTGGGGTAAGATGCTGAACGTCGAAAAGGCGCGTCTTGACAAGGTTTACGGCAACGATAAGCTGACGCCGGTCATTACCGCGCTGGGAGCGGGTATCGGCGACGATTTCGACATCGAGAAGCTGCGTTATGACAAGATTATCATCATGGCGGATGCCGACGTCGACGGTTCGCATATCCGTACGCTGCTGCTGACCTTCTTCTTCCGCTATATGCGTCCGCTGATCGAAGAAGGACATGTGTATATCGCTCAGCCGCCGCTGTACAGAATCTCTAAGGGTAAGGATAATCACCGTTATGCTTATACCGATCAGGAAAGAGATGAGATACTCAGTCAAATCGAAGGTAAGACGACCATCCAGCGGTATAAGGGTCTCGGTGAGATGGATCCCGAGCAGCTTTGGGAAACAACCATGAATCCTGAGACAAGAACGATGCTCCGCGTTGAGCTCAACGACGCGCAGGAGGCTGATGAGACCTTCTCGATCCTCATGGGCGATCAGGTTGAGCCGAGAAGAGAGTTTATCGAGACGAACGCGAAGTATGTACAGAACCTCGATATCTAATTAGGAATTAGGAATGAGGAATTAGGAATTACAGATAATGAGGTGAACCTTTTTGGATAACGAGAATAAGAATATCAACAATAATGAAAATGAGGATTTTGAGGCGGAATATGCCGATATGATGAATCATACCGAGTACAGCTCTGGTAAGATTATTGACGTCGATATCAACCGCGAAATGAGAAAGTCGTTCCTCGATTACTCGATGAGCGTTATCGTCGCGCGTGCGCTGCCCGACGTCCGTGACGGCTTGAAACCCGTACACAGACGTATCCTCTATAATATGTACGAAAACGGCATTACGGCGAGTAAGCCGCACAGAAAGTGCGCGTATACCGTCGGTGAAGTGCTGGGTAAATATCATCCCCACGGCGACGCTTCCGTTTATGACGCGATGGTCAGACTGGCGCAGGATTTCTCGATGCGCTATATGCTGGTCGACGGTCACGGCAACTTCGGTTCGATTGACGGCGACCCGCCCGCGGCTTATCGTTACACCGAGAGCCGTATGAGCAAGATCGCCGCGGAAATGCTGGCGGATATCGACAAGGAAACGGTTGACTTTATGCCGACCTTCGACGATGTGCTGACAGAGCCGACGGTTCTGCCGTCGCGTTTTCCGAACCTGTTGGTGAACGGCTCTAACGGTATCGCTGTCGGTATGGCGACCAATATTCCGCCGCACAACCTGGGCGAGACCATCGACGCGATGTGTCTGTTGATCGACAACCCCGACGCGGAAATTGCCGATCTGATGGAGTGCATGCCCGGCCCGGATTTTCCGACCGGCGGTATGATTATGGGTCGCTCGGGTATCCGCGCGGCATACGCGACCGGTCGCGGCAAAATCGTTGTGCGCGCCAAGACGGAGATCGTTGAGGCGAAAAACGGTCGTTTCAAGATCATTGTCACGGAGATCCCGTACGGTGTAAATAAGGCGAGACTGATCGAGAATATCGCTAATCTCGTCAAGGATAAAAGGCTTGAGGGTATCTCGAACATCGAGGATCACTCTGACAGAAACGGTATGCATATCGAGATTGACGTCAAGCGTGAAGCTTCTGCGCAGGTTGTGCTGAACCATCTGTTCATGATGACCCAGATGCAGACGACTTTCGGCGCAATCATGCTGTCGATCGTAGACGGTCAGCCGCGTGTTTTGACGCTCAAAGAGATGCTGCAGTGCTACATCGAGCACCAGGCGCAGGTTATCGAGAGACGCACGATCTATGACCTCAAAAAAGCCAAGGAACGTATGCATATCTTAGAAGGCTTGAAGATCGCAATCGACTTTATCGACGAGGTTATCGCCATCATCAGGAAAAGTAAAGATCAGTCGGCTGCAAAGCTCGCGCTGTGTGAACGCTTCGGATTGGATGATGTGCAGGCACAGGCGATCGTCAGCATGCGTTTAGGTCAGCTGACCAATATGGAAAGAACCAAAATTGAGGACGAGATCAAAGCTCTCGGCGAAAAGATCAAAGAGTATAACGAGATCATCGCAAGCGAAACAAAGCGTCTGTCTATCGTCAAGGAAGAAGCGATGGAGATTCGCAACAAGTATGCCGATCCCAGACGTACCGAGATCTGCGCAATTACGGGCGAGGTGGATATTGAGGATCTGATTCCGCAGGAAGACTGTGTCGTTACGATGACAAAGTTCGGATATATCAAGCGTCTGCCGCATGATACCTATAAGACACAGCGCAGAGGCGGCAGAGGCGTCTCCGGTATGTCCAGACGTGACGAGGACGTTGCGACAGAGATGTACCTTTCGAACTCACACGACTATAACCTGTTCTTTACCAACAAGGGCAGAGTTTACAGAATCAAGTGTTATGAGATTCCCGAAAGCACCCGTCAGAGCAAGGGTATCAATATCGCCAATATTCTGCCGCTTGCGGCGGATGAAAAGGTTACCTCGATGATTCGTATTCCTGAATTTGACGAGGAAAAATACCTGATTATGGTCACCCGACAGGGTATCATCAAACGTATCGCACTGAATGCCTATAATACCGCGCGCAAGGGCGGTTTGATCGCGCTCGATCTCAACGAGGGCGACGAGCTGGCTTGGGTACGCATGACGAACGGTGATGATGAAGTTATCATCGCAACCAAGAAGGGTATGGCAATCCGCTTCCGCGAAACCGACGTCCGTCCGATGGGCAGACTGGCACGCGGCGTCAAGGCGATGAAGCTCAAGGAAGGCGACAGCATCGTCGGCATGAGCATTATTGAAGAGGGTAAACTGATTTTGACCGTTTCCGAAACGGGCTACGGACGACTCAGCTCTCCGGATGACTATCGTCTGCAGAGCAGAGGCGGTAAAGGTCTGACCAACTATCATGTCGCAAAGTACGGCGACGTTGCCGCGCTGACGGTCGTTCCGCTGGAGGATGATGTTATCCTGATTGCCGATAACGGCGTTATCATCCGCATCCTTGCTTCTACCATCCGCGTTTGTTCCCGACCCGCAAAGGGCGTTACCGTGATGAAGATCAAGGGTGACGATAAGGTTGTATCTGTATCGGGTGCGCCGCATGATGAGGAAGAAGCGCAGGCGGCGGAGAATGATGAGAATGCCGAATCGGCAGAGGATATGATCGAGGAATCGAATATGGATGAAGCGCAGGAAGCGCATGCAGAAGAATGATTCCCGACTATCAATGTACATAGATTAGCCCGTCAAGGGCAAAGAGCGGGGGATAAGGTGACGCTGCGTTATCTCTCCCCCAACCCCCTCGTCAGAGGGGGCGGTATCAACCTACTTCGACGAGGACAGTATTATGGATAATAAAATCAAGGTGAGTGTGTTTGTCGCGGGACAACGCTTCAATATCATCACCGAAAAAAGTGAAAAATATGTGCTGGATATCGCGTCGGAAATTGACGCGCGAATTAACTCGCTGGTGATTTCGGGCGATATGACCCGTGAGCGCGCCGCGGTGCTGACCGCGTTGGATTATGCGGATGACAGTGAAACGGATAAGGAAAACATCAACGCCGTCAAGGAACAGATGAAGGATTATCTGCTGACGATCGAGCGTTTGCAGGATGATAACGCGAAGCTGGTCGGCGATTACAATCTGCTGAAGGCGGAATATGAGCGTCTGATCGCGGAGCATCAGTCTGCCGAGGACGCGCAGAAAGCGTTTGAGGATAGTAAAAAAGAAAACGAGGCGTTGAAGGAAAAACTGAAAAAAACGCAAGAGCGCCTCGAATCCTTTCAACAGCAGCCGGAGAGTGTAATTTCAGAAGAAATACCTCTTCCCGAAGAACCGCCCGTTAGGGAAGAACATACCATCACGGCGGAGGATGATCTTTTCTTTGATGAGCCGGAGGAAACTCCCGTTAAACCGCAGAAGGAAAAGAAAAAACGCCACGATCACAGTCATGTGAATCCGTATCAGAAAAAAGCGAAAGAAAAACAGGATAAGGGTTATACCCAGCAAAGACAGTATTCTTTCTTTGACATCAGCGATGAAAAAGATTGAGATTCTTGCTCCTGCCGGCGGGTTTGACAGTGTGATTGCCGCCGTTCACAGCGGCGCGGACGCGGTTTATATCGGCGCAAAGGCTTTTTCCGCGCGTGCTTCGGCACACAACTTTGACGAGGAAGAACTGCGTGAGTGTGTGCGTTTTTGTCATCGGCGCGGGGTCAAGGTGCATCTGGCGCTGAATACCCTGATCTTCGATGATGAAATGGCAGACGCACTGGAGCTGGTGAAAACCGCCGCAAATGCGGATATTGACGCGCTGATTATTCAGGATTTGGGACTGGTTTCCTTAATCAGGAAGATGGTTCCCGATCTGCCGCTTCACGCGTCGACACAGCTTTCTGTTCATACGCCCTACGGTGTGAAAGCCTTGTATGAAATGGGCTTTGAGCGAGTGGTATTATCCCGTGAGCTGTCGTTGGATGAAATCAAAGAGATTCATGAATGTTGTCCCGAGGTGGAGTTGGAGGTCTTTGTGCACGGCGCGCTTTGTATGTGTGTCAGCGGAGAGTGTTACTTTTCCGCTATGCTCGGTGGGCGTTCTGCCAACCGCGGTATGTGCGCTCAGCCGTGCCGTCTGCCGATGCGGTATGAGGAAAACGATCACGCGCTGAGTTTAAAGGATAACGGCTCTTTGCATTATCTCAGAAAATTGCAGGAGATGGGGATCGCCAGCGCGAAGATCGAGGGCAGGATGAAACGTCCCGAGTATGTCGCCGCAGCGACCCTTGCCGCGAGAGAGGCGCGTGACCTCGGCTTCATTACCGAGGTTTCACAGGAAAGACTGCGTTCGGTTTTTTCACGCACAGGGTTCACCGACGGTTATCTGCGCGGCGAAATCGGCGAAGAGATGTTCGGTTTTCGACAGAAAAGCGATGTTGTATCCGCTGACAATCAACTGTTAAAGGAAATCAGAGTCCTGTACAAGGACGAATATCACAGCGTTCCCGTCAGCTTTGACTGTCACATCAAGACCGGAGAGAAAATGCGGCTCACGGCGACCGACGGTGTGCATATCGTGAAGGTTGAAAGCGATGAGGTTGCCGAAAAAGCCTTGCACGTGCCGCTGAGTGAGGAACGCGTTCAAAATAGTTTGCAAAAAACAGGCAATACGCCTTATTATATCGAAAAAATCACCATAAAAATCGACGATGACGCGGCGGCATCCGCGGCGTCGATCAACGCGCTGAGAAGAAAAGCGTTGGAATCGCTTGACCTTTTGCGCGAAATTTGTCATAATTACACAATCAACGAAATCGACCTTTCTGCTGTTCTCGACGGCGGGGAAGAAGTAAGGCAAATGAACCGCGCTGTCGTGCGTGATTTGCATATTCCCGAAGAAATGAAAGAGATGGACATCATTTTCGCGGACGTCTTTGGACTTGGGGATAAGGAGCGGTTGAAAAACTTGCTCGACAGAGGTTTTGTGATCGGCGCGGAAGTACCGCGCGCAACCTTCGGCAACGAAAAGGAAGTTTTTGAACGGCTGAAGACGATCAAGGAGAGCGGTGTGAGCGACCTTTTGGCGCACAATATCGGAGCTGTTTACATGGGAAAGATGCTGGGCTTCAGGGTTCACGCAGGCTTCGGAATGAACATCGCGAACTCTTATACGCTGAAATGGGCGAAAGAGTATGGGATTGAGACCGCCGTGCTGAGCGTGGAGCTTGACATCAGGCACATCGAGAAGATGTATAAGTGTATCCCGGTCGGGATCATCCGTTACGGCACCTTGCCGCTGATGATTATGCGCAACGCGCCTGCCGGAAAATCCTGCAAAACAGAGTCGTATTTGCAGGATAGAAAGGACGAAAAGTTCCCTGTAAGCAGCCGTGAAGGATACAGTGAAATCTACAATTGCGTGCCGATATTCATGCCGCAAAAGGATTATCCGATGGGTGGAGAGGTTTTCTCGGATTTCCTCTTTACTGTGGAAAACTCTGTGGAAAACATGGAAAAGACTCTGAAAAAATTAAGAGAAAATCGGGATTTTGAGCGTAAAACCCATGGGTTGTATCTCAGGGGTGTTAAAAAATTCACAATCTTTTAAAGAATTATCGAAAGGAATTTCATCATTTTCCGTTAAGATAAAATCGGAGATTTTTACATATTTTTGCAGAAATCGTGTTTTTGGCAAAATTGAAGGAAAACTTTTGATTTTGCAGGAAGGTATTATATGAGTGTTTTGAAGATCAAAAAACTAAAAAAAGACGCACGCGTCCCGTTTCGCGCGACACCCGGTTCCGCGGGAATGGATCTCTATGCGTGTATCGACGAAGCGATCACGATCGCGCCGCATGAAATCAAGCTGATTCCGACGGGAATCGCGATTGCGCTGGAAAGCGCGGAGTATGTCGCATATCTATACGCGCGGTCGGGACTTGCGATTAAACACGGGATCGCTCCGGCAAACTGTGTCGGCGTGATCGACAGCGATTATCGCGGCGAGGTTTGCGTAGGGCTTGTCAATCAGACAAATGAACCGTTTACGATCGAACCGGAGGAAAGGATCGCGCAGATGGTGATTTCGCCCGTAGTTTTGCCCGAGATCGAGGTTGTCGACGAACTGGATGACACCGAAAGAGGCGTGGGCGGATTTGGCTCGACAGGAAGATAAAAGCATAAACAGTAAAGCTTTTACTAATAATAAAATGGAATAAACAGAAACTAATACTAATCCTTAATAAAAACCTTTATCATCTATTGCGCTATATTTCGTATAGCTTTGTTGGGCTCCTTGACAGGCGCCAGCCTGTCTGCGTCTCCCGTCGCGCTATCCGAAATATATCACTAATATCTGATTAAATCTTTTTATTAAGGATTAGTATAAAATCATATTTGCGCCACAGAGCGGAAAGGGGTCAGGTATGTTTGCAAAAGATATCGGTATTGACTTGGGTACAGCCAACACGTTGGTTTATATGAAGGGTAAAGGCGTTGTCATGCGCGAGCCGTCGGTCGTTGCGGTTGACGTCAAGCGTGATATGGTTCTTGCGGTAGGTCACGAGGCAAAAGAAATGATCGGTCGTACGCCGGGCTCGATTGTCGCGATCCGTCCCTTGAAGGACGGCGTCATCGCGGACTTTGAGATCACCGCGACCATGCTGAAATATTTTATCAAGAGCGTTGTCCGCGGCGGCATGTTCAGCAAGCCGCGTATCATCATCTGTATCCCCTCAGGCGTTACCGAGGTTGAGAGAAACGCGGTGGAGGACGCCGCGCGTCAGGCGGGCGGCAAGTATGTTGAGCTGATCGAAGAGCCGATGGCGGCCGCGATCGGCGCGGGTCTGCCGGTCGATTCGCCTGTCGGCAACATGGTTGTCGATATCGGCGGCGGCACCAGCGAGGTCGGTATCGTATCGCTCGGCGACATCGTCGCTTCCTGCTCTGTACGAATGGCGGGCGACAAGTTTGACGAGGCGATCGTCACATACATCAAGAAGAAGTATAACCTGCTGATCGGTGAGCGTACCGCCGAGGATATCAAGGTTACCATCGGCTCGGCATACCCCTACGAGGGCGAGGGCGCGATGATGGTCAAGGGCAGAAATCTGGTAGACGGTCTGCCGAAGAATATCCGCATTACCGCGGCGGAGGTGAGAGAGGCGCTGAAGGATCCGCTGATGACGATTATCGACGCCATCCTGAACACGCTGGAAAAAACTCCGCCGGAGCTTTCTGCCGATATCATTGACAACGGTATCATGCTGACGGGCGGCGGCGCGCTGCTCAGGGGGCTTGATAAGCTGATCGAGGAAGAGACCGGCATGCCGGTCAAGATCGCGGAGCGTCCGCTTGACTGTGTTGTCGACGGCGCGGGTATGCGGCTTGATCCGAATTTCAGAGCGAACAGAAGAGCCAAACAACAGTAAGATACAAGGCGTCTTTTATCAGGAAGGTTAAACTTTTTGATCAAGTGAAAGGTTTCTTCACTTACCGAAAAACAGAAACGGGAATCGGAAAATGAAAGATTTTTTACAATCCCCAAAAATTAAAATATTTCTGTCGGTACTGCTGGTGCTGATTATGCTCGCGGTGTTTACGCGGAATGTGGAAAATAACTTTATTTCCACAACGCTGAACACGCTGACCTACGGTCTTTCAAAGGTGACGGCGGCGGCTACCGCCGATCATAGCAGCAACAAAAGCTATGACGAGCTAAAAGCCGAAAACGAAGCGCTGACGACGGCAAATCGTGAGCTGAGAGCAAGGCTGGTAGATTACTATAACGTCAAGGAAGAAAATACCCGGCTGTGGATGTTCTATGACCTGAAAAAGGAACACGAGGACTATCAGATGATTCCCGCGACGGTGCTCAGACGTGATACGAACGATGAGTTCGGCTCCTTTACCATCGACAAGGGGACAGCGTCTCAAATCAGCGTCGGCGATCCTGTTATGGGAGAAAACGGTTTGATCGGCTGGATCTCGGAGGCAGACGCGTATACCGCGAAGGTGATTACCATCCTCTCACCGCAGACGAGCATAGGCGCGATTGATAACGCGACCTCTGATACCGGTATCATCACCGGTTCGGCAAAATACGCCGACGATAACCGCACGACGTTCACCAAGCTGAACTCCGAGAACAAGGTGGAGGAAGGCGATATCATCACCTCGTCGGGCGCGTCGGGTATCTATCCCAAGGGCATCCCGCTGGGAGAGGTCATCGAGATCGGTTACGATACATACGACACCTCGTATTATGCCGTGATCGAACCGTATGACAATATCGACAAGGTGACGGACGTCGCGGTTGTGACAGACTTTGACGGTCAGGGCGAGATCTTGAAGAGAGAGAGCGCAGAATGATGTCGGACAGGTCAAATTCTTTCTTCAGATATTTAGCCTATGTGCTGGAGCTGATCCTGGCGTTTGCGCTGGTGACGACGCCGGGACTTTTGCCGGAAATCTTCGGCGCGAAACCCGCGCTGATCCTCTGCGTGGCGCTGACGGTCGCGGTGTATGAGCGCGAGATCCCCTCGATGATCTTCGGCATGCTGGCGGGACTGTTGACAGATATCGGGTTCAGCAACAGTATCGGTTTGTTTACCATCTCGCTGACGATGGTTTGCTTTGTTGTGGGTTACGCGGCAAACAACCTGATTGTCGCGACCTTTTTGAATTACCTGCTGTACGCGTTTTTTGCGGTCGGCGGGTTATTTATGCTGTACTTTTTGGTGCGGTTCGTGATCCCCGGTGTGGAAAATATGTGGAGCTACTTTACGCAGCACTTGGTCTCACGCATGGTGCAGACCTTCCTCTTTTCCATACCGATTTATTTTCTTAACCGGTTTATCTACTTTACGCTGTCACCGGAAGCTTAGGGTGACTGCAATAATCCGAACCGTGGTTTTGACGGGCATATTTTCGCCTGTCTGCTGCTAAAATCCACGCGAATCCGTTACGGACGGTTACAACACAGAAAGGAGGTATCACGTTGAATAACAAGGGCAGAAAATCTTTGCAACAGCCGAATTTTCACGCGGATAAGATTCTGTCGGCAAATAACCGCAGTATGTTAAATTCGTCAAACAATAAAGAGCCGCAGGAAGAGAAAAAAGATCGCTCTAAGCCGCGCGTCATCATCTGCGTGATACTTCTGGTTGTGATCTTTGCGCTGTTCGCGGCGCGGCTGTTTAACTGGCAGATCGTACACGGTGAGGAATACAAGGAGCTTTCGAAAGCCTCTACCGCGCATACGGTGCAGTCGGACGCAACGCGCGGCGAGATCCTCGACGTCGGCGGCAAGCCGCTGGCAGTGAACGAGACCGCGTATAATATCGTGATTAACAAGGTGTACGCCGACAATGACAATCAACTGAATCTGATTATCATCGACCTGCTGAACACCCTGCGCGAATGTGGCGAGAAATATATCGACGAGCTTCCGATCTCTTATATGGACGGCGGGTTTGTCTTTGACGAGGGCAGTGAGGGCGACGTCGAGTATATCGAGTCTTCCGTGATGCTGAATCAAGAAGGATTGTCGGCGGACGAGATTGTCGAGGGGCTTGCAAAGCGATATAAAGCGGATAACATCGCCGATCCGTTTACCAGACGGTCGGTTGTTTCGATCCGCTATAATATGGAGAAAAAGGGTTTTTCCTATGAGCAGGTGTACGTTGTCGCGTCAGATGTGAACAGCGATACCGTTGCGGTTGTATCGGAACGCACGCAGACCGTACCCGCGGTGGAGATCCGCACGGTGAATGAGCGCGTTGTCAAAAACGGCGAGCTGATTCCGCATATTCTCGGCGTCGTCGGCAAGCTCAACGAGGACGAATATGAGGCGAACAAGGAGAAAGGCTACAGCCTAGATGACAATATCGGCAAGTTCGGTATCGAAGCCGCGATGGAAAGCTATCTGCGAGGTGAGGCGGGGGAAAAGACCATCGTTACGGACGAGGACGGTCAGATCGTCGCCGAGGAGGAAACGGTCAAGTCAAAGCCGGGAGATACCGTTTACCTGACCATCAACTCGCGTATCCAGGAGGTTGCCGCCTATACGATCGGAAAGAATATTCGCGAGGCGCAAAAGCTTGGCGAACAGGACGTCAAAAACGCGAAGGCAAGCAACGCGAAACAGCAAAGCAAGCTGGGTGAGGACTGTGTCGCGGGAGCGGCGGTGATGCTGGATGTGCGCGACAACTCGGTCATCTGCGCGGCGTCTTATCCGAACTATGATATCTCGCGTTACTATGATCCCGATTACTCGGATTACCTCTTTAACAACGAGGATATCCCGATGTTTAACAGAGCCTTTGAAGGCGCGTTCGCGCCCGGCTCGACCTTTAAACCGTGTGTCGCGACGGCGGCTTTGCAGGAGAAGATCATCTCGACCGATACAGAGATCCACTGTTCGGGTGTGTATGACTACTATAAAGACGACGTCGTTCACTGTCTGGGCGTTCACGGCGATCAGAAACTGGAAAGCGCGATGGCACATTCCTGCAACTGTTACTTTGCCGAGGTCGGCAGGCGTGTGGGTATCACAACGATGTACCTGTATGCCGAGAAATACGGTTTGGGAGCAAAAACCGGCCTGGAGGTCTATGAAAACACCGGCGTGCTGGCAGGCAGAGATTCGACAACGTGGTTTGAGGGCAATACGGTACAGGCGGCGATCGGTCAGAGCGATAACGCCTTTACGCCGGTACAGCTGGCAACCTATGCTTCGGCGATTGCCAACGACGGTGTACGCTACAGAACCCATCTGGTGCGCAAGATCATGAACTATGAGCGCGACGAGACCGTTCTTTTTAACGATCCCGAAAGACCGGAAAAGATCGCGGAAACCGGCGTTTCTCAGGAAAACATCGAGTTGGTCAAAAAGGCGATGTACGCGGTAACTCAGACGGATACGATGCAAACAATGGCGGGAAAATATCCGATCAAGATGGGGTGCAAGACCGGTACCGCGGAAAACGCCGGCTCCGACCACAACGTTTTTATCTGCTTTGCGCCGTATGACGATCCCGAAATCGCGCTGTGCGTGCTTTTTGAGCACGGCGGCAGAAGCTACCTGCCCCAGCAGGCGGCATGTGATATTTTGGACGCGTACTTCTATGATAAAGATGTGGAGGATATCAAGGATGATCCGTGGAAATTCTGAGCGATTTTCGATCACCATGAGCTATTCATACTAAGTATCACACATGAAAATCACGGAAATAGGAACTTGTGTTTATTGAATATGTCTAATTTTCGGAATAATTATTCTACAAAAAGAGCAGCTCATTGAGGTTGCTCTTTTTTTGCTTTTGTGATAAAATAGTAACAGGTATAGCTATCATAATTTATGAAGGATGTCTGTTTTTTAACGATAATGTGTGAAGTAATCGTAATAGCATCCGGCAAAGGCGGTACGGGAAAAACCACCGTTTGTACGGCTTTGGCGGCGGCTTTGGCAAGAGCGAAAAACAAGGTTTTAATCATCGACTGTGACAGCGGGATGCGCGGCGTTGACCTGATGCTGGGTATCAGCGATCAGCTGGTATATGATTTGTCCGACGTTATCAGCGGTGAATGTGAGTATAACGACGCGCTGTACCGGGTGGACGGCGACTTTGAGCTTTACAGCATTGCTGCTCCGTTGTATGCCGATGATGAGGTCAGCCCCTCGCTGATTAAGCGTTTTGTGGACAAGGTCAGGGATGACTTTGACTACATCCTGGTTGACTCGCCTGCCGGCACGGGATCGGGCTTTTACTCTGCGGCTAACGCGGCTGACAGAGCGTTGGTTGTCATCAACGCCGAGCCGATCAGCATCAGAGGTTGTAAAAATATCGGCTACAGGCTCAAAGAGTTGAAGATCGACAATTGCAGGCTGATTATCAACCGATTTGACAGAAAACGTTTTGATGAAATGGGGCTGTACCGTGATCTCGATGAGGTCATCGACGAGGCGGGTATGCGGCTGATCGGGCTGGTTCCCGAGGACGTCAGGGTGACGGCGCTCTCTCAGCGCGGCGCGCTGACCAATAACTGGTCGCAGACTTCCATCATTTTCGATACCATCGTCAAACGTCTTGAGGGCGTTGACGTACCGATAGTAGTCAAAGAGAAATAATATAGATTAGTGGAGGTGCGTGTATGAATATCGCGATAATTGCACATGATGAAAAGAAAGAGCTGATGGTACAATTCTGTATTGCTTACTGCGGGATTCTCAGCAGAAATAAAATGTGCGCCACCGGTACGACCGGCAAGATGGTTGCGGAGGCGACAGGTCTGGAGATACAGACGTTTCTGGGCGGCTCTCAGGGTGGTGACCAACAGATCGCTGCGCGTATCGCCTGTAATGAGATAGATATGCTGATCTTCTTCCGCGATCCTCTGACGCCGAAGCCGCATGAGCCGAACGATATGAATCTGCTGCGTCTTTGCGATATGCACAATATCCCTGTCGCGACCAACATCGCGACCGCGGAGGTGCTGATCCACGGTCTTGAGAGAGGCGACCTCGACTGGAGAAATATCGTCAGATAATAGATTGATTCTTATTGATGAAAAAGATAACCGCAACGGAAGTTTCCGCTGCGGTTTTTTTGTGCTTTAATGATACTTTGTATAAGCTCTTTGATAATAAAACTATTCGTCGTCGGTGGGGATGATGGGAAGGATAAAGTAGAAATCGGAGCCTTCACCGAGGGTGGACGCGACGGCAAACTCGGCGTCGTGGGCGAGCAGGATGTTTTTGACAATGGACAGACCCAGGCCTGTGCCGATGACAGCGCGGCGGTGTTCTTTGTCGACGCGGTAGTAGCGGTCCCAAATGTATTTGAGCTGTTCTTCGGGGATGCCGTCGCCGTGGTCGATGACGTCGACGCGTACCTTGTCGCCGGTCACCGTCTGGCGGACGATGACGGTTTTGTCGTCGCCGATGTAGTTGATGGCGTTGTTGATGAGGTTATAGAGCACCTGCGTCATGCGGAGCTCGTCGCCCATGATGAATACCTCGCCGTCGTGCTCAAAAACGATGTTCAAGCCGTCGTTTTCGATCAGCTTGGTGTAGCGCGAAAAGATGCTCTCGATACACTTTGTCAGAGAGAAGGGTGCTTTCTTGACGTCGGCGGTACCGCTTTGCAGGCGGGAGATATCGAGAAGATCGGTGACGAGGGAGTTCAGACGGTTGGCCTCGTCGATGATGATCTGGATGTTTTCGGGGGTCATCTCGCCGGGCAGGTCGCGCATGACCTCGCTGTAGCCGGTAATCATCGTCAGCGGTGTGCGCAAGTCGTGGGAGATGTTGGCGATCAGTTCCTTTTGGAGAGAATCGACCTTTTTCAGCTCGCCTGCCGCATAGGTCAAGGTGGCGTTCAGCTCGGTGATCTCGCGGTAACGTCCGCCCTCAAAGGTAATGTCGTAGTTTTGCTCCGCGAGCGCCTTTGCCTGTTCGTTGGTGTCGGAGATCGGTTTTGCGATGGCTTTGCCGAGGAAGATGGCGATCACAACGCTGAGGATCAGGATGACAGCGGTGACGATCAAGAGCTGGATTCGCAGGGTTTCGACAACGCTGGTAACCGGCGTGATCTCGCTTTCGACAATAATCATGCGCTCGCCGGAGGAAGTGTTGATGATCTTGGCGTATGCCAGTACCTCGGAGGTCTCGCGCTCAAACGCGGGTTCGTGGCGGTGGTTTTGTATCTCTCCGTCGGGCAAGGAAGGCTCGGCGCTGCTCGGCGCTTGTCCCGACGAGGCAAACTGCTTTTCTGTATCGGCGCTGTTATTGTTTAAGAGCGGTTTGTCGGAGCGTTGACCGTGGACGATGTGGGTGATGGTGGAGTGTTCGCCGTTATGCTCGGACGCCTGCTTGTAGAGATTGTAGACGGTGTTCATAGCGATATCCGCGTTGAAACCCGGGTGAGTCTGAGTGGTATAGACGCTGGTGAAAATGCTGTCGTCCGTATTGTACACGTCGACAGTCATGTTGTTTTGTTCTTCGATCTCGGTAATGAGGGAGTAAAAATCGGAGGATTCGGCATAATCCGTGAGGGAATAGGTGCAGGATTTAACCTGCTGGGTCTTGACAGTTTTGTAGAAGGACTCGAGAAAGACCGTTTGAAAGAACCATAGAACCGCCAGGAGCAATACGGAAAATACTAAAAATCCGATCCCCAGGTAGATCCGAAGGGGGTGTTTTTTCTTAAGTTTCAAAGCGGTATCCAACTCCTCTGAGGGTGACGATGAGCTTTGCGTAGTCGCCCAGACTCTTGCGCAGCAGCTTGATGTGGGTGTCAAGGGTGCGGTCGTCACCGAAGAAATCGTAGCCCCATACCTTGGAGATCAGCTGCTCACGGGTCAGGGCGATGCCTTTGTTGTTGACCATGTAGAACAGCAATTCGTACTCACGCGGGGTCATCTGGACGCGCTCGCCGTCAACGGTGACGACGCGTGCCGCAAAGTCGATGGAGAGACCCTCATAGGTAAACTTTGATTTGCTGTCTTCTTTTTTATCATTTCCCGCACGGCGCAGGACAGCCGCCGCGCGCATCATCAGCTCCTTCGGAGAAAAGGGCTTGACGACGTAGTCATCGACGCCGGATTCGAAGCCCGAAAGGCGGTCGTACTCTTCGCCGCGCGCGGAGAGCATGATGATGGGAGTGTTGCTGAATTTGCGAATCTGCTCAACCGCGCCGAAGCCGTCGAGCACGGGCATCATGATGTCCATGATGATGAGGTCATAGGTGTTGTTGCGGCATTTCAGCACTGCCTGTCTGCCGTCTTCCGCCTCGTCGACCTCGTGACCCTCGTATAAAGCGTACTTTTTGATCAGCTCGCGGATGCGGAACTCGTCGTCTACGATCAGTAATTTGCTCATGGTATCCCCTCCGTTATCCGGTATGTCTAGTCTATCATAACCGATGAATGTGACGGTTGTATGATGAAATCGTTACAATTATTATATATGGTATTGTTGCTTTGCGCAAGAAAATATGACGCGTTTTACAAAAAAAGCGGCGCTCCTCATGAGCGCCGCTGTGAGTTGTCAATCGGTTATTACTCTTCCGGTGCAACATAGGGCCTGGAGCCGTCAATGTTGCAGATCTGAGCGAGGAATCTCTGGATACGGGTAGCATCCATGATGGACACGAAATCATCCTCATCAACATCGGCAGCGTCTAAGTCGAAGGACATGCCGGTCGGCTGGGGAAGGTTAGCCAGATATCTCTGGATGCAGAGAACGTCGTTGATGTCAACGGACTTGTCGTTGTTGACGTCGCCGGGCTTCGCGTGGTTATGATCGGGGTTGACGCAGGACGCGGTTCTGCCGTGAAAGTTCGGGCTGTCGGTGGTGTAGTTGCCATAGCAGCCTTTGCCGTAGTAAGCGTACCACTGGGAGCCGTAGCTGTCAAAGCCGGTCAGCGGGTTAGGCTCGCTGTGATTATAGTCGATGATCGCAATCAGACCGTCGCAGGTCCACTCGTCGGAAGAACCCTCGGGCAGAGTATCGGAGCTACCCGCCTCAACACCCTCGGTGTTCAGGTTGATGATCTGACGCGCGTAGTTGAAGATCTCCTTTGTTTTGTCCATACCGCCGTTGACGCCGTTGTTCCATACTACAGTAGGAGTACCGCCGTCGCTGGGGATTCTTGCCGCATAGATACGGTTCTCTTTGTCGACCAGGTGAGCCTGGTAGCCGCACCACTGAACGCCGGTGCCGTCGGGCCAGGTACTACCGATGCCGCTCCACCAGTAGATGCAGACGTGCATATAAGGCTCGGAATCGTCGGGACCCGCAAAGGTATTGAACTGGTTAGCCCAATCGGCAGGAGCCTGGAAATAGAGCATCATGGTCTCGGAAAGATCGCCGCCGCAGGCTACGATCGCCTCTTCGGCATAGGGGGTGTTAGCGTCTACGGTGTAAGAACCGATCAGACCGGTCTCGGGGTCGATCGGTTTGTAGGAGACAGCGCCTACAGATACAGCCGCTACAGACACCACCAGCATTACAGCAAGCACAATGCTAATAATTTTTTTCATGAGAAATCCTCCTAATAAGATTAGTAAACACATTATAACATATTAATATCTCAGATTACAAGTATCTTTGGTTCACAATTTCGTAAAAATTTTAAAAAAATATGAAATTTCTGTAATATTGCATAAATTCGGCAAGGAAAATATAACACTATCGACGAAGAAAAAGAAGATTTTGGCAAGAATATTTACTGACTCATATGGTAGGTTGTGTTGACATTATCGGATTTCGGTGTAAAATGAAAACAGATTTTGATAACAGGGTGCGCTATGAAAGATTTTTTAGTGGAAAAGTTAAGAGAAAACCGTGATCTGAGCGATACAGAGCTCAAGGCGCTGATCGAGACAAACGAACATGACAAAGCGCTGATGACAGCCGCCGACGAGGTGCGGCGTGAGCGTTACGGCGACAGCGTGTATCTGCGCGGGCTGATCGAGATCAGCTCCTACTGTAAGAATAACTGTTTGTACTGCGGGCTGCGCGCCGGTAATCAAAATGCCGAGCGGTATCGGCTGAGCAAAGAGCAGATCCTCTCCTGCTGTGAGGAAGGATACGCGCTGGGCTACCGCACCTTTGTGCTGCAGGGCGGTGAGGACCCGCACTTTAGCGACGATTTGATCTGTGATATTGTCCGAGAGATCAAGGGGCGTTATCCCGATTGCGCGGTGACGCTGTCGCTCGGCGAAAAACCGCGCGCGAGCTATGAAAAATACTATGAAGCCGGGGCTGACCGTTATCTGCTGCGCCATGAGACCGCGGATAAGGCGCATTACGAAAAGCTGCATCCGGAGGATATGAGCGCGGAGAACCGCAGACGCTGCCTGTATGATCTCAAGGAGATCGGCTATCAGGTAGGGTCGGGGTTTATGGTCGGTTCACCGTACCAGACGACGGAGAATCTGATCGCCGACCTGCGGTTTTTGCAGGACTTGCAGCCCGATATGATCGGGATCGGCCCGTATATCACCCATAAGGATACGCCGTTCAGGGATGAAAAAGGCGGATCGCTGGAGCTGAGCCTGCGGATGCTGGCGATCCTACGGCTGATGTTCCCCTACGCGCTTTTGCCGTCGACGACGGCGCTCGGCACGATCGACCCGATGGGGCGTGAGCTGGGGCTGAAAGCAGGCGGCAACGTCGTAATGCCGAATCTTTCGCCGACAGACGTGCGGGAAAAATACGCGATCTATGACAACAAAATCTGCACCGGCGAGGAATCCGCTCAGTGCAGAAGGTGCCTGGAGATGCGCATCGAAAGCGCGGGTTACAGAGCGGTGACAGACCGCGGGGATGTGAAAAGAGGATAACGATGATAAATGAGTTTTCGAGAACAGAGCTTTTGCTGGGCGCAGAGGCGATGGAAAAACTGAGAAACGCGCGGGTCGCGGTATTCGGCGTCGGGGGCGTCGGCGGCTATACCGTAGAGGCGCTGGCGCGCTCGGGAGTCGGGGCGCTCGACCTGATCGACAACGACCGCGTGAGCCTGACCAACATCAATCGTCAGATTATCGCGACGCATAGTACGGTGGGAGAGCTGAAGGTGGAGGCCGCGAAACGGCGCGTGCGCGATATCAACCCCCGTTGTGAGGTAAGGGCTTATCCTACTTTGTATATGCCCGAAACGGCGGATGAATTTGACTTTTCCCGGTACGACTATGTTGTCGACGCGATCGACACCGTGACGGGGAAGATCGAGCTGGTCATGCGAGCCGAGGCGGCGGGTACGCCGATTATTTCGTCAATGGGTGCGGGAAATAAGCTCGATCCGACTGCTTTTGAGGTAGCGAATATCTACAAAACTTCGGTCTGTCCGCTGGCGAGAGTGATGCGCCGCGAGCTGAAAAAGCGCGGGGTGAAAAAGCTGAAGGTCGTTTACTCGAAGGAAGAAGCGATCACGCCGATCGGCGAGACCGAAGAGGACGCGAAGGGACGGAGGTCGATCCCCGGGTCGACCGCGTTTGTGCCGTCGGTTGCGGGACTGATTATCGGCGGCGAGGTCGTCAGGGATATTATCAATGCATGAAGAAAGCGCCGAGAAGGCGCTTTTGTTGTATCGGCGGCAAAAACAGCAGGGCAGCACGGATACGGTAGGAGGAGGCTGCGATTTTCGCGGGGTTTATGCAATATTCATAATTATTTTTTTGCGGATACGATAAGGCTGTTGACAATATTTACTTGCAGTTTGAAGCAAAATATGGTATGATACCATTAATAATGTATACCTATGCGTTTTTTGAGTGAATTTGCTTTAGAGGATCCCGTGTAACTTGAAAAAGGGATCGAGGGTATAACATTATAGCAAGCCTTTGAAAGGAGTTTTGCGATATGTGCGGTATTTGCGGCTTTACCGGTGAGATAGAGCAGCGTGAAGAAACCCTGCGTAAAATGACGGAGGTCATCACTCACCGCGGTCCCGATTCGGACGGCTATTTTTCGGACGACTATATCTCGATGGGTTTCCGCAGGCTCTCGATCATCGACCTCGAAAACGGCGATCAGCCGATCACCAACGAGAACGGTAATCTGGTGCTTACCTTTAACGGCGAAATCTACAACTATAAGGATTTGAAGAAGGAGCTCGAGGAGCTCGGTCACCACTTCCATACCACCTCCGACAGCGAGGTGCTGGTTCACGCCTTTGAGGAGTGGGGCGAGGATATGTTTGAGAAGCTCCGCGGTATGTTCGCCTTTGCGATCTACAACAAGGAGACGAAGGCGGTCTTTTTGGCGCGCGATTTCTTCGGCATCAAGCCCCTGCACTATACCCTGATCGGCGACGACCTGTGCTACGCTTCCGAGATCAAGAGTATTTTGGAGCATCCCGACTTTACCAAAAGGTTCAACGACAAGGCGCTGGACGCGTATCTTTCGTTCCAGTATGTTCCCCAGCCGATGACCTTCTTCAAGGATGTTTACTGCCTGCTGCCGGGTCACTATATGTGGTTTAAGGACGGCGTCATCGAAACACAGCGTTACTTTGAACCGAAGTTCAGACCGAATAATGAGATGACGGAGGAAGAGGCGATCAATAAGATCGAAAAGGTCTTTGAGGACAGCGTCAACGCCCATAAGATCGCGGACGTTGAGGTCGGATGCTTCCTCAGCTCCGGCGTGGATTCGTCCTATGTCGCCTCGTACTTTGAGGGTCAAAAAACCTTTACCGTCGGCTTTGACTTCGGCGAAAAATATAACGAGATCGACTGGGCAAAGTCCCTGTCGGAAAAGATTAACGTGGAGCATCACGCAAAGCTGATCTCCAGCGAGGAATTTTGGGCGGCGGTACCGAAGGTACAGTATCACATGGATCAGCCGCTGGCGGATCCCTCGTGCGTGGCGCTGTACTTTGTCACGAAGCTCGCGAGCGAGCATGTCAAGGTTGTGCTGTCGGGTGAAGGCGCCGACGAGCTGTTCGGCGGCTATACCTGTTATAACGACCCGCGCGTCTTCAAGATCTATCAGACAATTGTGCCGTACTTTCTGCGCCGCGCGATCGGCTGGATCTGCAAAAAGCTGCCCGATATCAAGGGCAGGGATTATCTGATCCGCGCGACCCATCCCTTGGAGAAGCGTTACATCGGCAACGCCTATATGTATGACGAAAAGCAGAAGCAGGCAATCTTGAAAAATCCCGAGATCGCGACCGATCCCGCGCGCATGACCAGAAGAATGTATACCCGCGCCCGCCGCTATGATGACGAGACGAAGATGCAGTATCTGGATATCAACATGTGGATGGTTGGCGATATCCTGCTCAAAGCCGACAGAATGAGTATGGCGAACTCTCTTGAGCTGCGCGTGCCTTTCCTGGACAAAGAGGTCTTCGGCGTGGCTTCTACCATTCCTACTCCGCTGAGAGTGAATAAGTTTAACACCAAGTACGCGATGCGCAAGGCGGCTCTGCGCCACCTGCCCGAAGAGGTCGCCGAGAAGCCGAAGCTCGGTTTCCCCGTACCGACCCGCGTATGGCTCAGGGATGAGCATTACTATCACGTTGTTAAGGATATGTTTACCTCGCCGACGGCTGAGAAATTCTTCAACACCGAAATACTTCTCGAGTACCTCGACGAGCACTTTGAAGGCAAAGAGGATCACTCCCGCAAGATCTGGACGATCTATGTGTTCCTGGTATGGTATCATATCTACTTCGGCGCGGTTTCGCCCGAGGATCTCGCTCCCGCCGAAAGACCCGCGCCGCCTGAGAAGCCGGAACCTCAGCCGGAAGAGCAGGTTGACAACGAGGCAGACGAGCCGGCAGATGAGGGCGACGATGACGCCGAGGGTACAAAGATCTTTACCCCGGTGAAGGAACAGGATATCCCGCAGGAGGAATCTCAGGCGGAAAATGCCGATCCGGCAGAAGGCGATGCGGCGGTTGAGGAAGAACCTGAGCGTGAATTTGAGGACATTTTCTCCTCTTCCGGCAATACGGCAAAACGCGTGGATATCGAGCTTGAGGAAGAGGCAAAGCCGATCTCCTTTACTGACGATATTGACCCGGAAGATTTCTTTAACAACCTCAAGAGCCAGCTCAGAGAAAACTTTGATTCGGAAGAATCCGCGAAAGATTCAGATACGAAGGACTAATACTAAGTATAAAATGAAACGCCGCTCCGACGAGCGGCGTTTGGATTATCGGAACCATACTATGATTGAATTTAACAGTTTACAACATTATCAGCCGCATGAAAACGGCGCGCATGTCGCGCTCGGGTTCTTTGACGGCGTTCACCTCGGTCATCGCGCGGTGATCGGCGGTTGTGCCGACAACAGCGGAAATCTGCCGTGCGTGGTACTGACTTTTCATGAAAGTCCCGCGAAATCGCTGGGAAAAAACACGCCGGCGATGCTCAGCGATAACCGCCGCAAGGCGGAGCTGATGGCGAAGATCGGAGCGGATGAAGTGATCTTCGCGGATTTTGCTCAGATCAAAGATGAAAGTCCGCAGGAGTTTGTACAGGGCGTTTTGCGGGATAAGCTGAACGCGAAAAAGGTGTACTGCGGCTTTAACTACCGCTTCGGTAAAAACGGACGCGGCGATACCGAAACCCTCAGGACGTTGTGCGGAGACCTGGGAATCGAGGTTGAGGTTGTTGAGCCGGTCTCGGTCGGAGGTGAACAGGTGTCGTCTTCGGTGATCCGTGAGTTTATCTCCGGCGGAAAGATTGAACAAGCGAATGAGATGCTCGGCTACCGTTTTGCGGTCGGCGGCGACATCGGCACGGGAAATCATTTCGGCACGGCGATGGGCTTTCCCACGGTGAATATTCCGCTGACGGACGGGATTACGGCGCCGCGGTTCGGAGTTTATGCTTCGATCATCACGGTAGACGGGACAGCGTATCGCGGCGCGACCAACATCGGTGTGCATCCGACGGTCGGCGCGAACGAGAAGCCGCTTTGCGAGACTTTTTTGCTCGATTTTCCCGGAGGCGATCTTTACGGAAAACGCGCGGTGTGTGAGCTTGCTGCGTTTATCCGGGAGGAAAAACGGTTCGGCTCGGCTGAGGAGCTGACCGAACAGGTCAAAAAGGATTGTGATACGATCCTGTCAATGAGTTTTTATACTAATCCTTAATAAAAAGATTTAATCAGATATTAGGGATAAATTTTGCAGAGCACGGCGGGCGACGCAGGCAGGCTGGCGCCTGTCAAGGAGTCCAACAAAGCTATGCGAAATTTAGCCCAATAAATGATAAAGGTTTTAATTAAGGATTAGTATTAATACAGTATCAACAAACCTTCACGTTGGCGATCATAGCCGAGGTAATAGGAGGGGTTTCTCCCTACGGTCGATCAATTGACGCAATCCCTCACCCGCTCCCGCGGGAGCTCCCTTTACCAAAGGGAGCCTTGGAAAAGTAATACTCATATTATTTATGATACTTTTTTGATAAGCAAAGGCGGCGCTTTTCAGCGTCGCCTTTCTGTGTTTATTTAAAATAGTCATTGCGAGGGGCGCAAAGGAAAAGGTAGAGATTGCCACGTCGGAACTTTGTTCCTCCTCGCAATGACAATCTGAAATGCGCCCCGTGGCAATCTCAACCGATTAAAAGGGTCAAATACCCCGCTGCTTGCAGCGCAAGAGCCCGTAGGGAAGGATTTATCCTTTTAGGCTAATACCCCGCCCGAGCATAGCGAGGGTAAAGTGTCCGGCGGACACTTTAGTGCTTGCACCGGGGAAGTTTATTTTTCTTTAGTCCGGTTCGCGGTTTCCGCTGCGGCTTTTTCGGCTTTTGCCTTCTCGCGCGCCTCGGTTCTCGCTTCAGCCGCCGCGTAGGCTTTCGCGAAAATTTTGCGGCGTTTCGGGATAATCAGGATCATCGCGATAAAGATCACGACGGCAAGCAGCGTCAGGATCACACCGGGAAGGAAGCCCTCGGGGATGTAGGTCAGCTTGATGGTGTGGCTGCCCTTGGTGAGGGGGAATGCCAGCATCGCGCCGCCGACAGGAGTGATCTCGGTCTCGACGCCGTCGACAGTCGCTTTCCAGCCCTTGCTGTAGGAGATCGAGGTGTAGAACAGACCGTCTTCCTTGACGTCGATCGTGCCCTCGATGCAGGCGTCTTCGACCTTGGTGGCGTTCAGGGTGGACTGAGAAAGCTTTTCATAGCCCTGTTGGAACAGGCTTTCGTTCACCATCGCGCAGTAGGCGGTGAGCGTGCCGCTGGGGCTGTTGTTCATCGAGCAGTGCAGGGTGACGGTATCGCCTGCTTTGACGTTGCCGATCATCATGATGAACGGACGCTTGATATAATAACCGATCTTTTCGGTACCGTTGACGCGCAGAGATACGTTCTCGGTGTTCCCTGAGACATACGCGACCGCGACGCCGTCTTTGGTTGCGGTGTAGTTGATATCATAGCCTTCGTTGCCCGAGGGGGAGCTGTAGTCAAAGGCTCCGAAGCTCTTGACCTTGATCGAGGCGGTGTCGGAATCCGCGGTTGAGGAAACGGGGTTCATATAGTCATAGACATTTCCCTCAAGCCCCGTCGCCTGACGGAACATCTGATTTTGGTTGTCCATCGGGTTGGCAAGCGCGGTTTCGACGTTATAGGAGGACAGATCGCTGTTTACCATGAAGCCCTGCGGCAGGTAATATTTGTTGCGCATCAGCTTGACGTTGCCCGACTGGTAGACGAGATCGTTGTGGGTGGAGTCGAGGTACGCGCCGTAGGGAGCGATGATATACTTGACGTTCAGCATCAGGTTGGTGAACGGTGAGCTTTCCTGGTAGGTGTAGCGGTTGGACGCGACCCATCCGCAGATACCGAACTTCTCCATGTAGGAGGTGATGCTCTTGTTGGTCATCGAGTTGAACATGGAGATGCCGTCCGCGCCGATCAGCGCGTTGTCGTTGAGGGAGTGGTATTTGTTGACCTCGGTACGGGGCAGGTCGACGGTGTCTTTTTCAAGCTCTTTGACCTGCGCGACGCAGTTGAGGGTATCCTGAGCGCCCAGCGGATAGGAGGTGGCGTCGGTTACGCCGACAGTCTTGACGCCGCCTGCCGCGGAGAACAAGCCTTCTACCAGCGCGAGCACCAGCACAAGGACGGTTAGTACAACCTTGGTCATCTCGTGGTTTGCGTTCATATCCTTGGAGTAGAGCAGCAGCGCGGACGCGGCTGTCAGCAGAAGGATGATGACAGCGACAAAGATATAGAAGCCGTTTTCAGCCGGCTGATTGACAACGGAGTTGACGAGCGATCCGGAGGTGAGCACGACGATTGCCGCCGTTACCCCCAGCGCTGAGGTGCCGATCACCAGACCGAGCCGCGGGATGGTGCGGCGCAGGGAATACAGCAGAATCCATGAAGCGAGGATCAGCCCGATCAGTCCGGACATCAGCACGGGATCGGCTTTCTGATTTTCAAAGATGGGTGAGAGCTTGACGGTCTCGCCGTCGTAATAGGTGGTGGCGATACCCAGATAGACCGCAAAGCCGAGGATCGCGCCGATCACCGAGACCAGCTTGATATCGTCGATGTGCATGAACACGCGGAACGCCATGTAGATCAGCACAAAGGAATACAGGAACGAGAAGCGGTGAGGCAGCATGTTGGGGAAGTGGAAGCCGTGCCATACATAATCGAGCTGACGGACGATGAAGCTGAGCACGAAGAAGATCAGCAGTCCGCCGCAGAAAATACGCTCGCGCTTCTTGATCTTGGAGCAGAAGAAGAACAGGATGGCGAGGAAAATTGTGATGACGCCGCAGTAGATGTTCGGCAGACCTTCTTTGGCGGTCGGCTGGATGAACGCGACGGAGTTCGCGATGGTTTTGCCGACGCCCTCCAGCACGCCGCCGAAATCGGCTTTTGAGCCGATGTTGATCGCGAACTGCGCCGGGAAGGTGTTGTCGGACGAATGGGTGTAGCCCAACGCAAAGTAGGCGGGCAGGGTGAGCATCGCCGACATCATCAGCGCGACGATCGAGCAGCCTGCCATCTTCAAGAACTGGATGACAAGGTGTTTTAAGCCTTTGTACTCGACGATGCAGTAGCCGATCGACACAAGCAGGACGAATACACAGGTGAACAGTCCGATGTAGTAGTTGGCAAGCACCGACAGCGCCAACGCGATGACATAGAGTCTGAACCTGCCGTAGCGCAGCAGCGCGAAGGTGCCCGCGATGACCAGCGGCAGGAGCGCGATGGTATCGAGCCAGATGATGTTCCAGTAGTAGCCCATGATAAAGGCGCACAGCGCGTACAGAACGCCGAACGCGGTGATGGAGACGTCCTTGCGCTTGAAGGTGAGCTTGAGGAACAAGGCGTAGAAGAATCCGGCGAGTCCGATCTTGACGCAGGTGATGACATAGAGGAACTCGCGCAGCTTATCCGCGGGAACAAGCACGGAGAAGAAGTTCAGCGGGCTCGCGAGATAATAGGAGATCAGCGCGATGTAGTTGGTGCCGCCGCCGCTCTTCCATGTCCACAGCAGCGAGCCGCCGTGCTGGAGCTTGTCCTGATAGTCGACCATAAACGGATAGTACTGGTGCCACAGGTCGGTGACCAGAATCTGGTTTTTGCCGAAGGGCGAGACGCCCGAGATCCGAAACGCGACGAACATCAGCAAAAACGGAATGAAAAATGCCAGAAAAAGGTAAATCCATACTCCGTAGCGATCCATAAAGCCCGCTTTTGCCAGAGTAGGCTGTCCGCTCGGCGCCGCGCCAGAACGTTTTTTCACTTTTGAGGTCATAATATTCTCCTGACTTTAAGAGATTTGACGGATACCGCAGGTATCAACACGCGGTATCGCTTTTCATATACATACATATTTAATATAGCATTATTTGCCGTTCAGGTAAACACTAATTTCATAAAAACTGAAAAAAATTTCAATTTTCATTTACACGACGGCAAACTATTGGTATAATACATATATATGTGCTTTTAAGATTGACGAGGTGAGTCTATGAAATTGATTGATATCATCGTCCCCTGCTATAACGAGGAGGAGGTTCTGCCTCTCTTTATCGAAGAAACCAACAAGGTGATCGCGACCATCCCGAGCTATGACTTTCGCTATATCTTTGTCAACGACGGTTCCAAGGACGGGACGCTGAGAGTGCTCAGAGAGCTTGCCGCGAAATACAGCAACGCGAAGTATATCTCCTTTTCGCGCAACTTCGGCAAGGAATCTGCGATGTATGCCGGGCTAGAGAACTCTACCGGCGACTATGTCATCGTGATGGACGCCGACCTGCAGCATCCGCCGGCGATGTTTCCGCAGATGATACAGGGCGTGGAGGAAGGCTACGACTGCTGTGCGCTTTACCGCGCGAAGCAGAAGGGAGAGAATCCTATCCGCCAGCTGATTTCCAAAATGTTCTTCGGCTTCCAGAACAAGATCTCAGACGTCAAGATGCCCGACGGCGCGGTGGACTACCGCATCATGTCGCGCCAGATGGTGGACAGTATCGTCAGCCTGTGTGAGAAACAGCGCTTTTCGAAAGGGCTGTTCTGCTGGGTCGGTTATCAGACCAAGTGGATTGAGTATCAGAACGTAGAACGTACCGTCGGTACGACCAAATGGAGCTTTTGGGGATTGTTCAAGTACGCGCTGGACGGTATCACCAGCTTTTCGGTAACGCCGCTGCGCTTTATCGCGGTGCTGGGCTTTGTGATATCTGCGCTGGCGTTTATCTGGATCATCATCACCTTGATCCAGACGCTGATTATCGGCATCGACGTGCCCGGTTATGTCACGACGCTGTGCGCGGTGCTGTTCATGGGCGGTATCATCGAGATGTCTGTCGGTGTGTTGGGCGAGTATATCGGCCGGATCTATATCGAGTCCAAGGGTCGCCCGATCTATATCGCTAAAGAAACCAATCTGGAAGATAAGGATCAATAAGGATGGAAAAAATCAAAGCTTTATTCATCAAATATAAAGAGATCATCATGTATATCATCTTCGGTGTGCTGACCACGCTGGTTAACTGGGTGGTGTACACGGTGCTAATCAAGATATTCGGCAGCGCGGCAGAAAGCGAGATCATTCTTTTTACGATGTTCGGCAGGAATATCTCGATGAAGATCTTCTACATCTTTATCGCGAACTTAGTCGCGTGGATCGCGGGTGTGATTTTTGCTTTCATCACTAACAAGATCTGGGTCTTTGAGTCAAAGTCGTGGCAGTTAGGGCTGCTGATGAAGGAGCTGTGGCTCTTTATCCTGGCGCGTTTGATTACCGGTGTGATGGAATGGTTCGGCGTTCCGCTGCTGTGGGCAATCGGCATGGATCAGGATCTGTTCGGGATCGACGGATTTTTGGCGAAGATTGTCGTCAGCGTGATTGTCGTTATCCTTAACTATGTGTTCTCAAAGCTCATCATCTTCAGAAAGAAGAAAGAGCCGCAGACAGAAACAACAGAATAATATCATCAAGGCGTGGTTTATCCGCGCCTTTCTCTTTTTCTGCTGTTGTGATTCCTGAGAACATAGTGATTTTACACAACTGAGGCACGGATTTTTCTACATCGAATGTTGAAAAACCCCTTTTTTCTGTTTTTTGCTTATGTTATACTATTCGTATATGGCAACTGCGCATATAAAATTCTCACTTTTCGGAGGTTGTTATGAGTTATACAGTAGGTATTGATTTAGGCGGCACCAACATCGTTGCGGGCGTTGTTGACAGCGACTGCAATATTATCGCCAAGGCGGAGTGCAAAACCAATGTTCCCCGTCCCGAGGCTGACGTATGCGATTCGATGGCGGCGGTCGTTAAAGAAGCGATCAAAAAGGCTAAGCTCAAAATGGATGATATCGACTACATCGGTATCGGCGTACCCGGCGCGGTCAATCCCGAGACCCGCGTGATCGAGACCTCTCCGAACCTCTTTTTCAAGAACTGGGAAATCGCGAAAATGATGGAAGAACGTCTCCATAAATATACAAAGGTAGAGAATGACGCGAACGCCGCGGCTCTGGGCGAGTTTCTCGCAGGTTCCGCTAAGGGCAGCAAGAACGCGATTGCGATCACCCTCGGCACCGGTGTCGGCGGCGGTATCATCATCGACGGCAAGATCTATTCCGGCTCCAACTACGCAGGCGCTGAGCTGGGTCATATGGTTATCGTCAAGGACGGCAGAGAGTGCGGCTGCGGCAGAAAAGGCTGCTGGGAAGCCTATGCTTCTGCGACTGCGCTCATCAACATGACCAAGGAAGCGATCCGCAACGAGAAAGCAGAGTTTTCTTACATGCTCCACCTTGCTGATGACGATATCGACAACGTCAACGGTAAAACCGCTTTTGACGCACAGCAGGCAGGCGATAACACCGGCGCGGAGGTCATCGACCAGTATATCGGTTACCTGGCAACAGGTTTGATCAACGTGATTAATATCTTCCAGCCCGACGTTCTGTGCATCGGCGGCGGTATCGCGAACCAGGGCGAGAACCTGCTCGGACCGCTGCGCACCATCATTGAACAGGAGCGCTTTACCAAGTACAACGAGAAGCAGACGCAGGTTTGTATTGCATCCCTCGGCAACGACGCCGGTATCATCGGCGCGGCGCGTCTGTAATCTGCTATATATAAGTATATATACATATATAAGAAAATCGCAGCGTCGAAAGCGCTGCGATTTGTTGCTATAAAGTTCTGCGAATGAAATCTTTGACGAGGGTTTGGTAGCGTTCGGTGTCGTACAGATAGCTCAGACCGTGATCCGCGTCGGGAAAGGTGTGAAGCTCGATCATGGCGGGATTGGCGCTTTGGATTTCGCGGCTCATATAAGTCGGGACAAAATCATCCGCTTCACCGTGGATGACCATGAGCGGTTTGGATGATTTTTTGACTTCGTCAGCCGCGGTGGTTTTGCTGATGTTGAAATGACCGAAGATCAGCGCGGATAACCATATCAAAGGCCAGCATAGATCGGGATTGAGATTGATTTTTCCGCAGACGTGCTTGATGATGGCTTTCGGCGAGTTAAAGGGACAGTCGGCAACAATCCCCTTGACGTTGTCGGGTAGATCAAGTCCCGACGCCATCGTCACCGTACCGCCGCCCAGCGAGATACCGAAGATATAGATCGGAGTCTCTTTGCCGAAACGGCCGTTGGCGTAGCTCAGCCAAGAGAGGACGTCATAGCGTTCGCGGATACCGAACGTGATGGTGTGACCGCCGGAGCGCCAGTGGGCGCGTTCATCGACCAGCAGGACGTTGTAGCCCTCGTCGATCAGGAACAGTCCGCAGCCGGAGAAGTCGCGGATCGCCGAGCCGCGGTAACCATGGAAGCATATGCAGAGGGGCTTGCCGGGTCGACCGGCAAAGTAGCGCGCGCTCAGCTTCAATCCGTCATAGGATTTGGTTGTGACAAATTCGCATGGGATATTGGAAAGACGGTCGATGTTCTTGACGGAGGTATCGTGGAAGGGGTGTTTGTTAAGCATTTCGGGGCTGACAGTTTCCGAAACACCTTTGTGGGGAGAGTAAAAGGTTTTGTGATATACCGCGAACAATCCGATCAAAATTCCGATCAGAAGTATCGCGAGGATTATGATTGCAATCAACATAGTATCACCCGCGCTCAGTATAGCACGCGAAAATGCGTACGTCAATTGCGGTGCGCAAAAGTCATATATATGGTATATACGAAAAAACGGTGTCGGTTTATCGGACTTTATTGCGTTGATGTGCAAAATGACCAACTAGATATTGTGCTTATAAAGCCAAAAACCACCAAGAAATTGGGATTTGAAAAAAATTTAGATTTTTTATAAAAAATGCTTGACTTTTGTGGTTTCACGCAGTATAATCTAAATGTTCGCTAATCAAGAAAGCGACCTCAAAAATCTCCGTTTTCAACAACGGAAAGAGATCATTTTCGTGATTTGTGACAAAGGACCTTGAAAATTAAACAACGAAGAAGAAACCCGTAATTACTTTGAGAGCATTTGTGGAGACACAAAGAGTACTCAAGAAATTACAGATGTAAATTACATCTAAAAGTAATCCGGAACATGA
>Ga0256404_1001675_pt1 | contig 52237 bp, 40 predicted proteins | sample RumenRJG_01DNA_FD_185990 | JGI IMG/M metagenome (GOLD analysis project Ga0256404, IMG submission 185990) | Bovine rumen microbial communities from Lethbridge, Alberta, Canada - RJG_01 | ecosystem: Host-associated > Mammals > Digestive system > Stomach > Rumen | place: Canada: Alberta | collected...
AACTTGGCAGTAAAATGGCGGCGTGTACGGGACATGATGAATCTCCTTTCAATTGGTACCTTCAGTATACCACGAGATTCATTATAAAGGCGGCTGGGATATGTCTTAATTCATGGTGCCATTATACCGTGACCGATGTCACCATCGATACACCGCACGAGCTCATTATCCAACGTCTTGAATGCCCCTATCAGGTCTGCAATTCCTTTAAATATGCGTTCCGGTTCTTCCTCGTGCTCATCGTATTGTACAATAATAGCAAAACAATCTTGTATATCATTCATTCTTCCCCTCCGCCTTTCAATCTCAAGAATATATAGAGCAAGGCGGCCTCCGTGTGAAGCCGCCCGTTGTAGAGAGTTCGTTAGTGAACCGGGCTGCGTCGGTTGATTACGTGCCCGCCGCTGCACGAGCTCTTTTGAGAGCAAGAATTATCCATACACAATTATACCACGCCGAAAGGAGGTTATCCAATATGAGTGCTTACAAGGACGAGGAACACGGCACATGGTACGTCAAGTTCGCCTTCGTTGACTGGACAGGTAAAATACGGTGGACTACAAAGCGAGGATTCGACGGCAAGCGCAAAGCCGAAAGATACGAGCGGGAGTATAAGCAAAGGTCGCGCAACCAGCAGCCGGATATCACCGTAAGCAAATTGGTACAATATTATTTAGAAGACCGCAAGCTCCATCTGCGTGAGAACTCATACCGCAGCCGGGAAAGTGCCATCACCCATCACATCCTTCCATACCTTGGGAAGCTCAAGCTGAGCCAGCTCACGCCACTTCGCATGAAACGCTGGCAGAATGAACTGATGGCATCTGACAATATTAGCCGGGAAGGGAAGAAACTTTCACGCTCCACTATCCTGATGATCAACAGCATCTGCTCTATTCTCTTGAATTTTGCAGTAAAATTCTACGGTATGAAACAGAACCCTCTACGCATCATTGGCGCGCCAAGCATCCCGCAGACAGCACCGCAACAGGGAAAGTATCCGATATGGTCGCCGGAAGAATTTAGCCAAGCAATGGGGTTTGTCAGCGATCCGCAGGAACGTTGCATCTTCGAGATACTGTTTTACGGCGGGCTGCGCATTGGAGAGCTCCTGGCGCTCAATGCCAAAGACTTTGATTTTCAGGCTAATACCATCAGCATAACGAAGAGTTACAACGCGCGGCAGAAAAAAGCCGCCCCAACAAAAACGGCCTCGTCCGTGCGCACCATCACCATGCCAAGAACCATTATGCAGAATGTACAGGCTTTTATTAAAAAGTCCGAGCCTGTCCCCTCCCCCTTGTTTACGATGGCACAGATTACCCTGCGCGTGCATCTGAAAGCCATAGCCGATAAGGCAGGGCTGCCACAGATTCGGCTACATGATCTACGTCACAGCCATGCCAGCTATCTGATTCACAGGGGAATTCCTATAACAACCATCAGTCACAGGCTGGGGCACAAAAACTCAAGCATAACGCTGCAGGTGTACTCACACCTATATAAAAATGCAGATGCAGATTTAGCGGAAATGCTGGAATCAGACATAAAAAAGTTGTGAACTTGGGTCAAACTTGGGTCAAAAGAAATACACGAAGGCCGCTAACCCCCGTCAGATAAGGGATTAGCGGCCTTCATGTTGATTATATGGCTTAATCGATTGAGATTAAAGCTGCGGGCCGGCGGCCACGAGGGACTTGCCGTGCTCGTTGCTTTCGAATTTGTGGAAGTTCTCGATGAACATGCCAGCCAGCTTCTTGGCTGCCTTGTCCCACTCTGCCGGATCCTTATGCGTATCCTTCGGATCGAGAATACCCGTGTCAACGCCCTCGAGCTTCGTCGGCACCGTGAAGTTGAAGTACGGGATCTGCTTCGTCGGAGCCTTGTCGATAGCGCCGTTCAGGATGGCGTCAATGATGCCACGCGTATCCTTGATGGAGATGCGTTTGCCCGTGCCGTTCCAGCCCGTGTTCACGAGGTAAGCGCGGGAGCCGTTGGCCTTCATCTTCTTCGTGAGCTCCATGGCGTATTTCGTCGGATGCAGCTCGAGGAATGCCTGGCCGAAGCAAGCGGAGAACGTCGGAACCGGCTCAGTGATGCCACGCTCCGTGCCCGGAATCTTGGACGTGAAGCCAGACAGGAAATAATACTCCGTCTGCTCCGGCGTCAGGATGGAGACCGGCGGCAACACCTGGAAAGCATCAGCAGACAGGAAGATAACGCTCTTCGCCGCCGGGCCATGGGAAACCGGCTTAACGATGTTCTTAATATGGTAGATAGGATAGGACACACGCGTGTTCTGCGTACGGCTGGCATCGGAGAAGTCGATCTTGCCGTCTTTGTCGCAGATAACGTTCTCGAGCAGGGCGTCGCGTTTGATTGCGCCGTAGATATCCGGCTCGGAATCCTTATCGAGGTCGATGACCTTTGCGTAGCAGCCGCCCTCGAAGTTGAAGACGCCTTCGTCATCCCAGCCGTGCTCGTCATCGCCGATCAGCATGCGTTTCGGATCCGTGGACAGCGTCGTCTTGCCCGTGCCGGACAGGCCGAAGAAGATAGTCGTGTTCTCGCCATTCTTGTCCGTGTTAGCGGAGCAATGCATGGAGGCAATGCCCTGCAGCGGCAGGAAGTAGTTCATCATGGAGAACATGCCCTTCTTCATCTCACCGCCATACCAGGTGTTGATGATGACCTGCTCTCTCTCGGTGACATTGAAGAGGACAGCCGTATCGGAGCGGAAGCCCTTCTCTTTCCAGCCATCGATGATGCCCTTGGAGGCATTGTAGACCACGAAGTTCGGCTTGAAGTTCTCAAGCTCTTCCTTGCTCGGGCGGATGAACATATTCGTTACGAAATGAGCCTGCCAAGCAACCTCGACGATGAAACGGACAGCCATGCGCGTATCTTTGTTGGCGCCGCAGAAACCATCGACGACATACAGCTTATCCTTGTTGGACAGCTCTTTCTTGGCCGTCTCCTTGGCAGCTTCCCACATCTCCTGCGTAGCCGGATGGTTATCATTCGGATACTCCTCGGAGTTCCACCAAACCGTGTCCTTGGACTTCTCATCCATGACGATGTACTTGTCCTTCGGGGAACGGCCCGTGAATTTACCCGTCTGCACATCGACAGCACCGAGCTCGGAAACCTGGCCAACCTCATAGCCCGTCAGACCCGGTTTCGTCTCTTCCTCGAAGAGCACCTCATAGGACGGATTGTGGAGGACTTCCTTGACACCAGTGATGCCATACTGACTCAAATCGACATTTGCCATTTTACTTTCAACCTCTTTCATTGAAATTAAGAATGTCTTCGCGAGGAGCCACAAGCGAGCTTGTGAACTTCATCACAGGTATTATAATAGCTTATCGGCTCATAAATGTCAAATATTGTTTATGCCGCAATAAAGTATTTTTTATTTATCGAAGTGCGCGGAGTGTGTACCGTTTCCACAGGCTTTCTTGTCTGGAGTTTACTGCCGTGCAAAGGTCAGTACCGCCTGGCGCATGTCCGCCTTCCCGCAGACGTCCTGATGGCGGATCTCCTTCCTGGCCAGCGCGGCAAGTCCCCCTGGCACCGGATTGTCGTTGTACTCGGCGAGCTTCGCCAGCAACGCGAACTCATCGAGCCCTTTGTACTCCGCGCCAAGCGCCTCGAGTACACTGCCATTGAACTTGTAGGGGCTGGCCGTCGAGGCGACAACCATATGACGTGTGTCGCCCGTCTCCTGCTGGTAGCGGCGGGCCACGGCATAGGCTACGGCCGTGTGGGGATCGCAGACGTAATGCTCTTTTTCGTAGACGTCACAAATCGTCGCCTTCGTCTGCGCATCATCCACCCAGTCGGCCCAGAAGACGCGCTGGATCTCGCTGAGCAGCTCGGAGCCGATCGTATAGCAGCCATCGTCCTGCAGCTGCTGCATCCACTCGGCCACGCGGCCCGTGCTGCCCGTCATGTGGTAGAGCAAACGCTCCAGATTCGAGGAAATCAGGATATCCATGGACGGCGTAATCGTCTTGTAGAACGTGCGCTGACGGTTGTAGACGCCCGTGCGCAGGAATTCCGTGAGCACATTGTTCGCATTGGAGGCGCAGACGAGGTGATGGATGGGCAGGCCCATCTGCCGCGCGTAAAAGCCCGCGAGAATATCGCCGAAGTTGCCCGTCGGCACCGTGCAGTTGATTTCCTCACCCAGCGCAATCGTCCCCGCATGCACGAGGTCGGCGTAGGCACTAAAATAGTAGACAATCTGCGGCACGAGACGGCCCCAGTTGATGGAGTTCGCGGAGGAAAGGCGCACGCTCGCCGCCTGCAGCTCACCGTTGAAGGCCTCATCGCCAAAGATCTCCTTCACGCCGCTTTGGGCATCGTCGAAGTTCCCTTTGACCGCCGTGACATTGACGTTTGCGCCCTCCTGCGTGCACATCTGCAGGCGCTGGATGCGGCTCACACCACCCTCGGGATAGAAGACCATGATCTTCGTCTGCGGCACGTCGCGGAAGCCTTCGAGCGCTGCCTTGCCCGTATCGCCGGACGTCGCGACGAGGATGAGCACGGTGTCCGTGACCCCCGTCTTCTGCAATGCCGTCTGCATGAGCTGGGGCAGGAGCTGCAGCGCCATGTCCTTGAAGGCACTCGTCGGGCCATGCCAGAGCTCCAGCACGGAGGCATCGCTAAGCGTCACGACTGGCGCACGCCTCTCACTGTCGAACTTGCCGCCGCCATAGGCGCGCGCGACGCATCCCCTGAGCTCGTCCGCCGTATAGTCGGTGAGGAAGAGGCCGAGTACCTTCTCCGCCCGCTCCTCGTAGCTCAGCGGCTGCAGCGCCGTGATGAATTTCTTGTCGATCTGCGGCAGCGACTCCGGCACAAAAAGCCCGCCATCCGGTGCGAGGCCCTTCAGGATAGCCTCGGCTGAGTCCAGGCGGCTGCTGTGACCGCGCGTGCTGAAATATTGCATGGAATGACTCCTTCCCTAATCTATAGATGAATACATGATTTCCTGCGGTGATTCACCCCGTCCGGTTTATTCCTGCGGGGAACTATGGTAAAATATACCTGTTTATGTCAGCTGTTTTGTAAACCAGCCAACCTCTACAGGCCAGATAAGCACTCGATAACGTAAAGTTGCGTCAGGTTGTTCCTGTCATATCGCTACAAGTGTTTGCGGCCATTATACCATAGATTGCTGGTTTTGTAACTAGGTGAGGTGTTTTATTTTGCTGAAAATTGCCATGGCCCAGATGGAGGTCATCCCCGGCCATCCGGACCAGAATACGGCCACCATCCTGCGCATGATCAAACAGGCGAAGGCACAGCAGGCCGATATCGTCATCTTCCCGGAGATGGCCGTACCCGGCTACCTGCTCGGCGACACGTGGGAGCAGCCCTCCTTCATCCGCGACTGCGAGAGCTACGGGCAGGACATCATCGCGGCCGCACAGGGCATCACGGTCATGTTCGGCAACGTGGCCGCTGACTGGACGAAGAAGAACAACGACGGCCGCGTGCGCAAGTACAACGCGTTCTTCACGGCACAGGACGGCGAGCTCGTACAGCCGGACGGCAGCCCCTACCCTTTTACCATCAAGACGCTCATGCCGAACTATCGCGAGTTCGACGACACGCGGCATTTCTTCAGCCTGCAAAAGCTCGCACGCGAGCTCGGCACGACGCCAGCCCAGCTGCTCGCACCGCTGACACTGAGCATCGGCGACCAGGATTACCGCGTGGGCTGCCTGCTCTGTGAGGACGGCTGGAGCGACGACTACGAGCTCTCTCCCGTCGAACTGCTGCGCCATCAGGGCAAGGTGGATTTCTACGTCAATATCTCCGCCTCGCCCTACACGCTGGGCAAGAACGGCAAGCGCAACCGCGTCTTCGGCCACGAGGCCAGCGAGGCCGGCGCACCGCTCTTCTACGTGAACTGCATCGGCCTGCAGAACAACGGCAAGACCGTCTACACCTTCGACGGCTCCAGCACGGCCTACGATGCCGCGGGCCGCGTCGTCATCTCGGCACCGGAGTACAAAGAAAGCCTCGCGGTCGTCACCCTCGATGAAATGGAAGGAATGCCCGCGTGCCAGCCCCCCGAAGAACCGGAAATCGCGCACATCTACCGCGCACTGCACTATGGCGTACGCCGCTTCCTCGAAAACATCCATATGAAGAAAGTCGTCATCGGCATCTCGGGCGGCATCGACTCAGCCGTGGCCGCCGCGCTCTACTGCGACGTGCTCGGCCCGGAGAACCTGCTGCTCGTCAACATGCCCAGCGTCTTCAATTCCGAGACGACGAAGGGTCTATCCCAGCAGCTCGCCGAAAACCTCGGCTGCCGCTACATGATCGTGCCCATCCAGCATTCCGTGGACCACACCATCGAGCAGCTGGAGCACACGCCCGTGACGCTGCTCGAGAACGGCACGAAGAAATCCCTGCAGGTAAGCTCCTTCGTCGCCGAGAATATCCAGGCGCGCGACCGCAGTGCCCGCGTACTGGCCGGGGCCGCGGCGGCTTTCGGCGGCGGCTTCACCTGCAACGCGAACAAGGCCGAGACCACCGTTGGCTACTCCACGCTCTACGGCGACCAGTCCGGCTTCCTCGCGGCCCTCGCCGACCTCTGGAAGCATCAGGTCTACGCGCTCGCCCACTACCTCAACGATGTCGTCTACGGCCGCGAGGTCGTGCCGCAGGGCATCATCGACATCGTGCCCTCCGCTGAGCTCTCTGCCGCCCAGAACGTCGACGAGGGCAAAGGAGACCCCATCAAGTATCCTTACCACGACTACCTGTTCCGCTCCTTCATCGAGCGCTGGCAAAAGGCCACGCCGGAGGACGTGCTCATCTGGTACGCAGAGGGCACGGTCGAGGAACATCTCGGCTGCGAGAAAGGTCTCGTCGCGCGGTATTTCCCCACGGCTGAGGCCTTCATCAAGGACCTCGAGCGCTGGTGGAACCTTTTCACAGGCATGGCCATCGCCAAGCGCATCCAGGCGCCGCCCATCCTCGCCGTGAGCCGCCGCGCCTACGGCTTCGACCACCGCGAGGCCCAGAACGGCCCCTACTACACGCGCAAATACCGCGAGCTGAAGGCAAAACTTCTCCAAGAAGCATAGGAGGTAATTATATGTTCCAGTTCACCCACAACAACTTCAACGTGCTCGACCTCGGGCGCAGCCTGAAATTCTACGACGAGGCCCTCGGCCTCAGGGAAGTCCGCCGCCTCGAGCAGCCGGACTTCACGCTCGTCTACCTCAGCGACGGCAAGACGCCGCACGAGCTCGAGCTCACCTGGCTCAAGGGCCGCACGAAGCCCTACGACCTCGGCGAGAACGAGTTCCACCTCGCCTTCACCACGGACGACTACGAGGCAGCCCATGCAAAGCACAAGGCCATGGGCTGCATCTGCTACGAGAATCCCGGCATGGGCATCTACTTCATCAGCGATCCCGACGGCTATTGGCTGGAAATCCTGCCCGCCAAATAATTTTTTCCTATAAATTGGCCATCCTCCTGGCAGAATTTTCCGGGAGGATGGCTTTTTCTCACACTTTTTTCGTCAGATACATTGTATTCCATGCAGGAGATAGCGTATAATAGGGAAGATATATACGGAGGGGTGACACCATGAAAATCAAGCTGGACGAGCTGGCCAGAGCGCTGGAGCAATCGGACGTCCGCCAAGGCTATGTCGATATCCAAAAGGGCAGGGTAATCCTGCTCGACGAGGTCACGGACGAAAACGCACTGGACCATGTCTTTGAAATCGAGGATGATTTCGAGCATTTCGTGCCGCTGCCGAATCTCTACGACAGCGAGGAGAAGGACACCATGCGCGACTTCGCCGCAGCTCAGCAGGAGGCCACGCGCCAGCGGCTCGAGGAGGCCCTGCAGGGGCCCGGCAGCACGGCGCGGTTCCGCCAGCAGGTGCGTCATCTCTTCCTGCTGCCTGCCTGGCAGGCATTTCTCCACCAGCACTTCCTGGAGACAGCGCGCTGGTGGTGCGAGGAAAACCAATTGGACTATGAAGAGTGAGGCCTAGACAAGTGAAAACCACCATCATCGGTATCGCCGGCGGCACGGGCTCCGGCAAATCCACGTTCACGAACCGCCTGAAGCGCTATTTCGGCGACCAGATTACGGTCATCTACCACGACAACTACTACAAGCCGCATGATGACCTGCCCTTCGCCGAGCGGCAGCACATCAACTACGACCACCCGAACTCCCTCGACACCGACCTGCTCATCGAGCATCTGCAGGCCCTGCGCGCGGGTAAATCCATCTGCTGCCCGGTATACGACTTCACGCAGCACACGCGCGCCGAGGAGACGACGACCATCGCGCCGAGCCGCGTTATCATCGTCGAGGGCATCCTCATCCTGCAGGACGAGCGCCTGCGCGACCTCTTCGACATCAAGATCTTCGTCGAGGCCGATGCCGATGAGCGCATCCTGCGCCGCGTCGTGCGCGATATGCAGGAGCGCGGCCGTGACCTCGACAACATTATCGAGCAGTACCTCGCCACGGTGAAGCCCATGCACTATCTCTACGTCGAGCCGACGAAGAATGTCGCCGACATCGTGCTGAACAGCGGCCTCAACGACGTCGCCTTCGATATCATGAAAACGAAGATTTCCGCCCTGCTCGCCCAAGCGGAGGACTGATCGCCTTCAGCTGAGCATAACACACGCACCCAAAAGGAGGTTCTCCCTTGTCCATAGCTTCCGGCATCGCCAATATCATCAGCTTCATCATCTTCCTGTTCCTGCTCGAGGTTTCCATCCCGAACATCCGCGGTTCCTGGCGTGAAAGGGACTTCACTACCCTCGCCTGCTGGCTCATCGGCTTCGTCGTCATCACAGCCCTGCTCGTCATGGGCAACGACTACATCCACACATACTTCGATGCCTGACGACACGCCTGTATGCAGGAGCTGGCAGCTGTAACATTTCATACTGAAGCGAAAAAGCCTCCGTGCTATGATAAACACAGAAAGTTCATCAAGACGGAGGTTTTTTATTATGAGCGCATTTTTAGCTCCGATTCATTTCTGGATGTTTGATAAAATCAAGGCACAGGACGAACTCACGCGCCGTCTGGCACAGGCAGCTGTCGCAAAAGGCTGGCTGTGCGAGGCAGACGCCAAGCCCTTCCTGCACGAAGAGACGACGCCGCTGGAGGAACTCGTGGGCGATGATATCCACGGTTGCCTCTCCGGCCTGATCGATGCCGCCGAGGAGCGTTACGCGAAGCTTTCCGGCCGCCTGCTCAATGGCCATGATGAGCGCCTGGACGACCTGAAGCAGGTCGCCAATGCCTTCGGCCAGTCCCGCGCCGCTGCCGCAGACAGCAGTGCCGAGGCCAGCTATCAGGCCATCAACGACGTGCTGCTCGATGGCATGCCCTGCGACGGCGTCAACATCGTCACGGACAAGGCTCCGGAGCACTTCAGCTGGGAACGCCGCTTCGACGTACACGGCGACCACTGGACAAAAAACGGCCGCCAGGCAGACGACTACTACCAGCTACGCCTGCAGGTCATGGCCGGCATCCTCTCGGACACCCCCTACGCCGTAAGAACCAGCGACTACCAGAACTACACCCTCGTCCAGCAGGCTTGAGAAATAACCGCATAGAAAAAATCGCCGTGGCGGAGCACGGCGATTTTTTGTTGCAATTCGTGATGTTTTTTACATTTGGCCCATGATTTTGTGCGTCTGCGGAATCACACGCACGTCATCGAGAGACTGCAGGGCGAGGTTCTGCAGGTAGAGCACGCGCTCCGGGCTCGCGGCGTGGCAGGCTTCGTTCGGCGTGACGGGCTGGAGGATGAAGAGCTTGTCCGGTGCATGCATGGCCACGAGCTGCACGGCGCGCTGGAATTCCTCATCCGTCGTTTCTGCACTCACTACGAGCTTGATGTAGAGGTCGAGGTCGCGGGCCGCCTGCAGGAAGCGGCTGTGGTTATCCCACTCCTCCGTACCCGTGACACTGGGCAGCTTGATATCCATGCTCACGATGCTCGCGACGTCGGCGAGACGCTCCATCTCCTGCCAGAGCGTGCCATTCGTCTCCAGCATGATGGGCACCTGCAGCATAGGGCCGATTTCTTCGATAAACTTCGCGTGCAACAACGGCTCGCCGCCCGTAAAGCTCACGGCCTGATGCGGCACCTCGCGCAGCATCGCATTGACGTGGGAGGCCACTTCATCCACGGTCAGCGGATTCGGCAGGTCCATAAAGCCGCGGTTGCCCGCCCCCGTCTCCGCATGGCAGACGGAGTGCTTGCCCGGCTCTTTTTCCGTATCGCAGTACGAGCAATGCAGGTTACAGCCCTCGAAGCGCACAAACACCTGGCGGCAACCGACATATTTACCCTCGCCCTGAATCGAGGAAAAAATTTCAATAATGTTATCTGTTAACATAATAATCCTCCAACATCTCTGCGTGCCACCTTCGCCTACACGCTCTTTTCGTCCTCATTTGCCGCGTGATTCATTCATCGCGCTCCGTTCTCAACTCTTCACTCTCAACTCTTCATGCTTCGCTATATGTCACAGACGAATTTGGTGACTCGAAAACTGTCACAGCCGCTAGGCTCACATTGCCCTGAAAGATCTTATCCTCGCGCAACTCACCGTAGATGATGCGTGCAAGATTCTCCGCCGTCGGGTTTACGCCATCCTTGAATGGCTCAAGCTCGTTGAGGAAGCGATGGTCAAAGCGTTCCAGTACATCCCCCAGCGCTTTTTTCACGACCTTGAAATCGACGAGCATGCCGAGCTTGTCGAGCTCCGTGCCCTTGATTTCCGCCTCGACGACCCAGTTATGACCATGCAGGCGCGCACATTTACCTGGATAGCCCTCGACCTGATGGGCTGCCTCGAAGGCACCTTCTACTTTCAACTTATACATCGTAAGATTCTCCTTCAGAAAAAAGCCTTTCGCGTAACGGAAAGGCTCTTTTTATGCATTTTTTATTTAGCATTCAACGCGGCAAATGCTTCGTGCTCTTGACGTTGCCGACAAGATCATCCATGCTCATGGCACGCGTATGCTTCGTATGGCTCCACTCATGCTCGTTGCGGTGGATGAAGCCAAGGAAGATGATCGGAATCCAGGAGTAGATGAAGACCGGATAGAGCAGCATGTAGGCCCAGGCCTTCCAGCGCACCTGCATCTTGAGCAGGATAATCATCGGCAGGATGTACTGGCCCAGCATGATGGCCGTCATCAGGCTCGACGGCATGACGTTATAGATGTTCGTATAGAATGGCGGCATGCCCAGCTGGATGTAGCTGATGATGATGAAGATTGTGGAAATCATGAGGAAGTGCGGCTGCATGAGGTAGATGCACTCATCCCACATGCGGATATCCTTATGCTTCCAGCCCTCTTTGAGCATCTTCGGGATGTAGCGGTTGCCGACATCGAACTGGCCCTGCGCCCAGCGGCGACGCTGATTCCACGACTGCTTGAAGGTCAGCGGTTTCTCATCGTAAACGATAGCGTCATGCGCCCAGCTCGTCTTGATGCCCTCCGCCATGCACTTCATCGTGAACTCCATATCCTCGGTGAGACAGGTTGCCTTCCAGCCGTGCTTCTTCAGAATCTCGCTGGCAAAGCACATGCCCGTACCGCCGAGGCAGGCCGAAAGGCCGATATTGGACTTTGCGAGATGCGAAATGTAGCAAATAACCCAGAATGCAATCGCAAAGGTACCGGACACCCAGGTATCGTACGGATTCTTCGCATCGAGGAAGCCCTGGATGACCTTATCACCTTTGCAGAGGCGATTGTTCATCTCCATGAGAAACTGCGGATGCACGAGGTTATCGGCATCGAAGACCACGACCGCATCGTACTGCTTCTCCATCTTGAAGAGGCGATCGAACATCCACTCCAGGGCGTAGCCCTTGCTCTTCTTCGTATCGTCGAAGCGCTTGTGCACGATGGCACCTGCCTTGCTGGCAATCTCCGCTGTGTCGTCATTGCAGTTGTCGGCTACCACGTAGATGTCATACATGTCCTTCGGGTAGTTCAGCTGCTGCAGATTCGAGACGAGCTGGCCGATGACCGCGTGCTCATTGTGCGCGGCCACGACGATGGCGAACGTCTTCTCGGGCGTCGTGATCTTGTTCTCATGGCGTCGCCACAGGCCGCAGAAGCCGATAACGAAAAAATACAGCGTAAAGAGGAAGATCAAAATCTGCATCGGCACCATCACGATGTCGAACGGATAGTTAAACAAAATTCATCAGCCTTTCCGGGCGCAGGCAACCAAAGAATTGAGGATGCCTGCCGCCGCATAGGTGCAGAATACAGCCGTGGCCAAAGCCGGCAGGATTGCCGCATGGCCGAGCCAGAGAATGCCCACGAACATCACGAGAGCAAAGAGCTTCGTCACGAGATAGATCGGCTCACCACCGTCGCCCTTGAAATTCGGGTAATGCACATGGCTCACCATGAGCCAGCCCACGAAGGCCATGATGACCGGATAGGCGAGGCCAAAGGTATGCGGATCCACACCCGTGAGCGTGAAGAGGAGCGTCGTCATCGCCACGATGTTGCCGCCCGCCGGGATGGCGAGGCCCATAAAATAGCCATGCACAACGCTCGCGTTCACGTTGAAGCGCGCGAGACGCCACATGCCGCAGATGGCGAACATGATGACGACCGCCACGCCGAGATAGCCGTAGTCATGCAACACGAACTGCCAGGCGAGGATACCTGGCGCGATGCCAAAGGAGCCGAGATCGCAGAGCGAATCCATCTCCTTTCCCATCTCGCTCGCCACACCGAAGAAGCGTGCCGTGCGCCCGTCCATGCCGTCCGCCACCAGCGCCAGCAGGATGAAGATGGAACCCCAGATGAGGTTGCCGCTCAGGCTGGAAAGAATGGAACATACGCCGAATACCAGATTCATCGACGTGCAGATATTTGGCAAAAGTACACGATAATTCATCAGTCCGTAATCCTCCCGAGGATAGTCTTGCCACCCGTCACCTTGTCGCCCTTCTTCACTTTCACGGCGACATTCTGTGGCATCACGACCTCCAGGCACGAACCGAAGCGGATCATGCCGTAGAGCTCGCCCTGGCGCAGCTTATCGTCCAGCGTCACCCACGAGACGATGCGCCGCGCGAGGATGCCTGCGATCTGCTTCACCGTGATGCGCACGCGCTCGTTCTCGAGGCCGATGAGGTGATGCTCATTCTCAAAGCCCACCTCATCCTTATAAGCAGGACGGAAGCGGCCGCAATAGTATTTCTGCAGCTTGATCTCACCGTCGATGGGGCTGCGGTTCACATGCACATTAAAGACGGACATAAAGATGACCACCTTGTTGCATGGTCCCTCCACGAACTCATCGCCGTCGAGATGAACGACCTCCTGCACCGTGCCATCGGCTGGCGAAAGAATCGCATCCGGATCGCGCTGTATGGAGCGCCGCGGATTGCGGAAGAAATACATGAAATAACACATGAGGACCAGGAACGGCACCGCCGCATAAGGCGAACCGAAAGCCCAGAGCACGGCCGCCAGCAGGCCGCTGACGCCGATAAAGGGGTAGCCCTCCGAGATGATGGGATACAAAACTCCACCTCCGCTGCGGGATACGCCCTCCCGCTCTTTCACGTGACCACGTTACGGCTAAAAGCCGCCATTCACAACTTACTATTATAACGGATACCATGGCCTTTGTCTACGCCACGGTTCCCATGCTGCCTGCTTCGCAGCCGGCCTCAGCGATTGTGCTCATGCTTGAAATGATGCACCTTGAAGACGAACTTCGGCAGCGCCATGAGACGGCCGGCGCGCTTCGGCTGCATCATGCCGCGGAACAGCCACTCCAGCTTTGCCTTCTGCATCCAGCGCGGCGCACGCTTCATCACGCCCGCCATGACGTCGAAGGTACCACCGACGCCAATCGATACGGGTACGCCAAGCTCCTGCTGGTACTTCTTCAGCCACTTCTCCTGCTTCGGCACGCCGAGGGCACAGAGCAGCAGATCCGGCTTGGCCGCCTGTATATCCGCGATGATCTCCGGCTCATCCTCCGGGCCAAAATAACCATTGCGCGTACCCACGACCTGAATGCCCGGGTAGAGCTTCTCCGCCTTGGCCTTAGCCTTGTCGGCAACCCCCGGTGCCGAGCCGAAGAAATAGATCCGGTAGCCCCTTGCCGGTGCCTCGCGCATCAGCTCCTGCGCGAGATCGTAGCCTGCTACGCGTTCCGGCATCGCATGGCCAAGATGATGGGCTGCCCATACCGTACCCGCGCCGTCCGGCACGACGAGTGCCGCAGCATTCAGGATGTCCTTCAGCTCCTGGTCATACGTCGCGCGCATCAGCATCTCTGCATTGGCCGTAGCCACGAGCACCCCGGCCTTTTCATCCATATATTGCTCGACCTGGCGCACGGCCTCCCGCATGGTGAGCGAATCCACGTTCACGCCAAGGATATTAATCTTCTTCGGCAAACTGAGTCCTCCCATATTACTTGACTTGTAGACATCTCATTTTATCACAACTTCAGGCAAGTGTAAATTCGCCATTTCTCCACCACCGTCTATTCATCCGGTGCTGCTATGGAATCCAGACCTCCAGGCCATAGTAAACATAGAGTTACAGCAAATCCTGCCACAACTCATGTCCGATAAAAGATGTCTGCCACGTTCACGAACAAGTCCTCATACAGGGATACCTTGATCTCGGTCTTGACGGCCGCGCGCTCTTTGTCGTCCATCATGCTGAGCTCCAGTTCCGAGCACTCCACATAGGTCTCATCGAGCACGAAGATACCCTTCTGATTGTAGTACACCTCTACGGAGCGTCCCATCGGTGTTACGATCCAATATTCTCTGACTCCCGCCCTGGCGTAGGCCTGCATTTTCAGGCCACGGTCATTTTTCATCGTCGAGGGGGATAGAACCTCCACGATCAGATCCGGCGCACCGTGGATACCGTCTGCTTGAATAATATCTGGGTTACAGACAATCATAGCGTCTGGAATAAACCAGTTCTTGTCATCGAGATGCACGTCCACACCATCGGAAAATGGGACGCACGGTTTCCCACGCAAATAACTGGCAAAAGCAAAGTAGATGTTACTAGAAATGACATTATGCTGTATCAATGGCCGCGGTGACATCAAAAATGTTTTGCCATTGATAATTTCCACGCGCGGCGGGTATTCCCGGGCAGCGTTCTCCATGCTGCTTCCTCCTTTTTCGATGCTGTATCGCTTTTTCTCGGCTAAAGCATATTGCGTGCCTGCTGCCTGGCTGGCAGTCCTTCATTGAAAGGCATCGACATCCAGAAAAATATCCTCCAGGCTGACCAGGAAATCGTCATAGAGCGAGACGGGGATCTCTGTCTTCGCGGCCGCCCGTTCCTCATCGCTCATCTGCCGCAGTTCCCAGTCCTCGTAAATCGTGTAGGTTTCATCGATCTCGAAATGGCCGTCCGCATTGTAGTAGACCTCCACGAGTTTCTGCTGCGGCGTGACGAGCCAGTACTCCTTGACGCCTGCCTCGGCGTAATGACGCATCTTCGCGCCGCGGTCGTTTTTCGCCGTGGAGGGCGACAGCACCTCGACCACGAGGTCCGGCGCACCGTGGATGCCGTCATTCCTGATGATGGAACGGTCGCAGACGATCATCGCGTCGGGGATGTACCAGTTCTCGTCATCGAGGAACACGTCCGTGCCATCCCCGAAGGCCATGCAGGTCTTTCCCCTGAGATAGCGCTCGAAAAGAAACGCGATATTGAGTGATGCACGATTGTGCTGCCCTCTCGGTCGCGGCGACATGAGATAGGTCTTCCCCTCGATGCGTTCCACGCGCGGCGGTTCCGTATAAGCAAGATTTTCCATGTTAATTCCTCCCTTTTTCATCATCCTTCTCTATCGCTTCTTTGCCACGACTCCTGCTTGAAAGAATCACAGACGATGGAATCCGCGTTTTCTTCATTATAGCATTTCTGTGCTGAAAATGCGAAAAAGACCGCTGGGGTGTGAAACCTCAGCGGTCTTTTGACAGGCGAGTGCCTGGGAGGGATTGGGCTTAGGCCTGCTCCTCTTTCTTCTCTTTTTTCTTCACGGCCGTGCGGATGGAGAGCTCACGCAGCTGCTTCTCGTCGACGGAGGACGGCGCGTCGCTCATGACATCGCGGGCGCTCTGCGTCTTCGGGAAGGCGATGACGTCGCGGATGGACGGGCGCTTGGCCATGAGCATGATGAGGCGGTCGAGGCCGAAGGCCAGGCCGCCATGGGGTGGCGTGCCATACTGGAACGCATCCATCATGAAGCCGAACTTCGTGTGCGCCTGCTCCGGCGTGAGGCCGAGGGACTCGAAGACCTTCTCCTGCAGCTCGGCGTTGTAGATACGGAGGCTGCCGCCGCCGACCTCGACGCCGTTCAGCACCATATCATAGGCGTTGGCCTTGACGCGGCCCGGATCGCTCTTGAGGTACTCGATATCCTCGTTGCGCGGTGCCGTGAACGGATGATGCATAGCCTTCCAGCGTTTCTCTTCGTCGCTCCACTCATACATCGGGAAGTTGACAACCCAGAGGAAGCGCAGCGCATCCGGGTCGATGAGGCCGCGCTCCTTGCCCATCTCGAGGCGGAGCTGGCCGAGGGCATTGTCGACGACGAGGCGCTTGTCCGCAACGACGAGCAGCAGGTCGCCCGTCCTGGCACCCGTGGCCTCGGCGATCTTCTTAAAGGTCTCGTCATCGTAGAACTTCTTGAACGGGCTCTTGACGCCTTCCTCGCAGTACTGGATCCAGGCGAGGCCCTTCGCGCCGTGGCCCTGCGTGAACTTCACGAGGTCATCGAGGCGGCGGCGCGGGATATCCGCATAGCCATCGACCTTGATGCACTTGATCATGCCGCCGGCCTCGAGCACGGAGTTAAATACCTTGAAGCTGGAGCCGCCGACATAGGCGGAGATATCCATGAGCGGCATATCGAAGCGCAGGTCCGGCTTATCGGAGCCGTACTTGTCCATGGCCGTATCCCACTCCATGCGCTCGAACGGCGTCTTGATATCGACACCGAGCGTCTTTTTGAAGAGCTCCTTCATGAGCTCCTCCATCAGCGTCTCGATCTGGTTCTCGTCCATAAAGGACATCTCAATATCGAGCTGGGTGAACTCCGGCTGGCGGTCGGCGCGCAGATCCTCATCGCGGAAGCAGCGCACGATCTGGAAATATTTCTCCATACCGGCGACCTGCAGCAGCTGCTTGAAGATCTGCGGAGACTGCGGCAGCGCATAGAACTCGCCCGGATTCACGCGGCTCGGTACGAGGAAGTCACGCGCGCCCTCCGGCGTGCTCTTGCAGAGCATCGGCGTCTCGATCTCGAGGAAGCCGTGCTGATCGAAGAACTGACGCATGAGCATCGTAACCTTGCTGCGGAGCATGAGGTTCTTCTGCATCTCCGGACGGCGCAGATCGAGGTAACGATACTTCAGGCGAACCATCTCATCGACGTCGATGCCATCCTGAATGTAGAACGGCGGCGTCTTCGCCTTGTTCAGGATGCGCAGCTCCGTGCAGACGATCTCGATCTCACCCGTATCGATATTCGGGTTGATCGTCTCTTCGCTGCGCGCACGAATCTTGCCGCGCACGGCGATGCAGAACTCATTACGCAGGGACTCCGCCTTGTGGAACGTGCCCTCTGCCATCGCCGCTTCGTCGAAGACAATCTGCACGAATCCGGAACGGTCGCGCATGTCGACGAAAATCAGTCCACCGTGATCGCGGCGGCGGGAAACCCAGCCGCACAGGACGACCTCAGTGCCGACGTCGGCTTTACGCAGTACACCGCAATGATGGGTGCGCTGCATACCTTCTAATGTTTCCATTAACCTTTCACCTCAGCACATAGCTTTTCTATTATATTAGCAAAAGAAACCTTCGTCTGCTCGCTCTTGGCCATATCCTTGAGCTGTACGCAGGCCTCCTTAACTTCATCTTCACCGAGAATCAGCGCGAAGCGGGCACCAGCCTTATTGGCCTGCTTCATCTGCGCCTTCATGCTGCGGCCCGCATAGTCCATGCCGGCCGTAAGTCCCGCGCGGCGGAGCTCCGTGAGCAGCTTAAATGCCGGCCCCTGTGCCGCCTCGCCTAACGCGACGATAAAGGCATCGATGCGCTTATCCTGTTGCGGCAGCAGCTCCTGCTTCTCCAGGGCCAGCAGCACGCGCTCCAGGCCCGTGGCAAAGCCCACGGCCGGCGTCGGCTTGCCGCCGATCTCCTCGATGAGGCCATCGTAGCGGCCGCCGCCCGCCACGGCGCTCTGCGCACCGAGGGGCGGATACTTGATCTCAAAGGCCGTCTTCGTGTAGTAGTCGAGGCCGCGCACGAGACGCGGGTCGAGCATGAAGTCCACACCCACGGCCCTGAGGCACGCCTGCACCTGCTCGAAATGATTGCGGCAATCGTCGCAGAGATAGTCCGTGATCTTCGGTGCATCCGCCATATAGGGCTTTTCCGCATCGACCTTGCAGTCGAGAATGCGCAGCGGGCTGCGCTCGAAGCGGTCGCGGCAATCCTCGCAGAGATCATCGAGATGCGGACGGAAATAGTCCTGCAGCGCCTTGCGATACTCCGCACGGCACTTGGGGCAGCCCACGGAGTTCAGCGCGAGCTCGAGTCCCTGGAGGCCCAGGGACTGCAGGAAGTCGATGGCGACGAGGATAACCTCCGCGTCCACCATCGGGTTCTCCTCCCCCAGCGCCTCAATGCCGAACTGATGGAACTCGCGCATACGGCCAGCCTGTGGACGATCGTAGCGGAACATGGAGCCGATATAGAACAGCTTCACCAGCGAGCTGTCGCCATAGAGCTTGTTCTGCAGGTAGGCGCGCACCGCCGAGGCCGTGTTCTCCGGACGCAGTGTGATGCTGCGGCGACCGCGATCCTCGAACGTATACATCTCCTTGTCCACGACGTCGGTGCCATCGCCGATGCCGCGCTGGAAGAGCTCCGTATGCTCGAACATCGGCGTGCGGATCTCCTGATAACCGTAGCGGTGGCAGAGGTCGCGGATCTTCCCTTCCACATAGTTCCACTCGCCGACGCTGTCGGGCAGGATGTCCTTGGTGCCGCGTGGGGCATTGGTTAACATAGTATTCCCCCTAGTTGTTGTCTTTATGCTAAAGTCTTTTGATATGCCCTGGCTAAGAGCGCATCGCGCTTGGCGATGTACGTGTCGATCTCGCGCAGGTAGGTCGTGAGATCCTTCGCGTTGAAGGTGGACTGCATGACCATGGTCTCGGGATCGACCACCTTCGTGGCCGCTGCCCCGCCGATGCCGATGATCGTCTGGTGTTCCTCCATGATCTGGATATTGTACATGCCCTCGGCGCCGGGACGCGCGCAGCCGATGTTCTCGAGGTCACCAGACATGTAGCCCTGTCGATAGAGATAGTAAGGCTGCAGACCCGCCTCATGCACGGCGTGCAACGCCACCTCTGACATACGGCGCGTCTCCGCATCGCCGGGCAGGTCGACGTGCTTCTCCTGCATGATGAGCTTCAGCCGCGAGCCGCGCTTGATCGCGAGGGCGTGCAACGTGATGTCGTCGGGGCCGAGTGCCACGACCTTCGCCATGGTATCGGCGACATCCGCCGCCGTCTCTCCGGGCAGACCGAGGATGAGGTCCATATTGATATGCGGAATACCCGCCTCCCGGAGTGCATGGTACATCGTGACGACCTGCTCCGGCGTATGCTGGCGGCCGATGAGATGGAGTGTGCGCTCCTGCATGGTCTGCGGGTTCACGCTCACGCGCGTCACCTTGTGTGCGGCCATGGCCGCGATCTTCGCGGGGCTCATGCTGTCGGGCCGCCCCGCCTCCACCGTAAACTCGACGCAGTCGGGCCCATAGAAAGCATTATACACCCGATCCAGCATGTCCGCAAAAACAGCGTCTGGCAGGCTGGTCGGCGTGCCGCCGCCGATGTAGATATTCTGCACGCGCAGGTGATAGCGCGCCACGGCGGCCGCCGCGGCCTCGAGGTCTTTCTGCCAGATTTGCATGAAATGCTGCAACTGCTTTTCTCCCGGCAGGATATTCGCGGGAAACGAGCAGTAGAGGCAGCGCGTGAGGCAGAAGGGAATGCCGACATAGATGCTCACCATGTCCTTTTTCCCCTGGGCGAGGAAAGGCAGCTGGCGCACGGCCATGGGCACGATGAGCTCCGCCTTCTCCCGGCTGCAATCGTAAACGCTCTGCAGCCGCGCACTGGCCTGCGCCGGCGTAAAGCCCGCGCGCAGCCAGCGGTGCACGATCTTCGTCGGGCGCACGCCGTGCAACACGCCCCAGGGCGCCGACGGGAAGCCCAGCTCCTCCACGAATACGCGGTAGAAGTTCAGCTTCGCGATGCGGTGCAGGGCTGCCCTGGGCCGCTCATCGCGCTGGCCGATGTCATCCCGCTCATAGCGTTGCATATTGCCTTGTGCGTCGAAGAGCCAGACAATCGTCTGCAGCCGCGGCAGGCCGTCCTGGTCGGGCAGCCGCCGATGCACGACGGAGAGCTGATCATAGTCCGTCTCCGCCCGGGGGCCGGTAATCTCTACCTTGTAGAGGGTCAGCACCTCGCGGGTGAACTTCACCATAGCTTCCTGCCGCGTATTCAGCGTAAAGGTCTTAATTCTCACCCTTTTCCTGGCACTCCTTACATATCCCGAAAAATTTCACCTGATGGTCATGGATCCTGAAGCCGCACTTTGCCGTAATGTCGGCCTCGAGGCTCTCCAGCATATCGTCGTCGAACTCCATCACCTTGCCGCACTGTGTGCAGATGAGGTGATGGTGATGATGCCTCTGATGAGAGGGGTCGTTCGTATTCAGCTCGTAACGGCTGCAACCGTCACCGAACTCCAATTTCTGCAAAATGCCGATCTGCGCCAACAGCTCGAGGCTGCGGTAGACCGTCGCGAGACCGATTTCCAGCTTGCCATCGCGCAGGATCCCGTGCACATCCTCGGCACTGAGATGCTCGCCATGATGATCGAGGAAAGCCTGCAGCACGATCTGTCGCTGCGGCGTCATCTTGAGCTGACGTTCCTGCAGGCGTTTTTTCAGGTCTTCCATCGTAAATTGCTCTGCCATAGCTGTTACCCCTTTATCTTATATGCAGCGGTATGCCTGCCGCTCTGCCGGACACACGGACGCGCCGACAGCCGCAGGTACCACTCAAATATTTTTATTATAGCAAAGAACGGGCCAAAACACAAAACGTATTGTCCCAAGTTTCAATTGCCCGCGTGACGGCCCATGGCACGCGCGACCGAGAAGACATCCTTCACGCGGCGCAAGCGGTTCATGAGCTGCTGCACCTGGTCAGCATTGCGCACCTGGATGCCGAGCAGCACCGTCGAGGTCTTGTTGCTGTGATTCGGGTTCGCGTTGACGCTGCTGATATTCATCTTGAGCTCGGAGGGCACCGCCAGGATCTCGGCGAGCACGCCGGAACGGTCGTTGCAGACGATCTCGATGTCCACCACATAGTCCTTGTCGAGACCGACATCCCAGCTCACGCCGATGAGCCGCGACAGGTCGTTGTCCTTGAGCACGTTCGGGCAATCGGAACGATGCACGGAGACGCCACGCCCCCGCGTGATGAAGCCCGTAATCGGATCGCCCGGTATCGGGTTGCAACACTTCGCGAGGTGCACGAGGATGCCGCCCTCGCCCTCCACGAGCACACCGTGGCTGGATTTCAGCGTCTTCTTGTCGTTATTGCGCGAAACCGGCGCCTTGATCTCCGCCAGCAGCTTCGAGACATCCTCCGGCGTATTCTTTTGGACTTCCTTTTTCTCCAGCTCGACGAGCTTCGTGAGCACGCCGGGCATCGCGGTGCCACCGAAGCCAACGGAGGCCAGCAGGTCGTCCTTGTTCGCCACATGCACCGCCTCGGCAACGGCGGTGAGGCGATCGTCGGCCAGCACCTGCTTCGGCACGTAGCCGAGACGCTTGATTTCGTCCTGCAACATTTCGTAGCCGTGCTGAATATTCTCCTCGCGCTTCTCCTTCTTGAACCACGAGCGGATCTTGCTGCGCGTGTCCGAGGAGGCTACGGTGTTCAGCCAGTCGCGGCTCGGGCCGCCGTTCGACTTGTTCGTGACGACGGAGACGATATCGCCGTTCTTCAGCTTATACTCCAGCGGCACGAGCTTGCCATTGACCTTGGCGCCCGTGCAGTGATGACCGACCTCCGTATGGATGCGGTAGGCGAAATCGATGGGGTTCGAGCCGGCCGGCAGGTTGATGACGTCGCCCTTCGGCGTAAAGACGAATACCTCATCGGAGAAGATATCGACCTTCAGCGCCTCGAAGTACTCCTTCGGGTCCTTCAGCTCTTCCTGCAGGCTGACCATCTGGCGCAGCCAGTTCATCTTCGCATCCATCTTGCTGGCCGCGCCGATGCTCTTGCCCGCCTCTTTATACTTCCAGTGTGCCGCGACACCGAACTCCGAGACCTGATGCATCGCGTGCGTGCGAATCTGGATCTCCAACGGATAGCCGCGCGTCATCACCGTCGTGTGCAGCGACTGGTAACCGTTCGACTTCGGCATCGCGATATAGTCCTTGAAGCGGCCCGGGATTGGCTTCCACATCGCATGGATGATGCCCAGCACGCCGTAGCAATCCTTCACGCTGTCTACGAGCACGCGCACGGCTGACAGGTCATAGAGCTCGCTGAGCTGCTTGTGGCCGCGCTTCATCTTGCGGTAGATACTGTAAAAATGCTTGGCACGGCCCTGAATCTCGGCCTTCATGCCCATCTCCGCGAGCTTGGCGCGAATCTGCTCGATGGCCGTATCGATAAAGGCCTGACGCTCGCGGCGCTTCTGCTTCACGTCGCGCACGAGGTGATAGTAGATGTCCGGCTCCAGATAGCGCAGGCAGAGGTCCTCCAGCTCCCATTTGATGCTGGAAATACCGAGGCGGTTCGCCAGCGGCGCATAGACCTCGATGGTCTCACGCGCAATGCGCTTCTGCTTCTCCTCTGGCACGTATTTCAGCGTGCGCATGTTGTGCAGGCGGTCGGCCAGCTTGATCATGATGACGCGGATATCCTTGGCCATGGCCATAAACATCTTGCGGTACGTCTCCAGCTGGGCTTCCTCACGCGACTTGTACTGGATGCGGCTGAGTTTCGTGACGCCGTCGATGAGCATCGCAACCTCATCGCCGAACAACTCCTGCATCTGCTCCTTGCTGTAGATGGTGTCCTCCACCACATCGTGCAGCAGCGCCGCCGCGATGGTCACGTCATCGAGATGCAGCTCCGTGAGGATTTTGGCAACGTGCAGCGGATGGATGATATACGTCTCGCCCGAGGCGCGCTTCTGCTCCTTATGCGCATCCGCCGCCAGCTGGTAGGCCCGCTGAATCAGGTCGAGATCCGCCGTCGGCGAATATCCCTTGACTGCGTTCAGGATATTTTCTATCGTCACCGGCTCATTATCTTTCGTCATATCGTTCACTCCCATGTGCTGCGTCCGCCACGCAGATACCCGCGACGTTCCCATGATGCAGCCATCCCGTCATATATCCTATCCCTTTATTTTACTCGCATTTGTATTCGTTATCAATAGCACAATCTCCTGCCAGCAAAGAAAAAAGCCCCTGCCGCAGCAAGGACTCTGTAGAAGATAAATTTCCGTATAAAACAAAAACAGGTATCTGATCCGCTCTTTAATCGTTGGCCGTGGGATCGCCGACGAGGAAGAGGTAGGCGATGACGATGATGCCGAGGACGATGCGGTACCAGCCAAAGGCCTTGAAATCGTTGTTCTTAATATAGCGCAACAGGAACTTGATGGAAAGGATGGAAACGATGAAGGCCGTCACCATACCGACGAGCATGATGATGATCTCCGCACCCGTGTAGTTCCAGCCAAACTTCACCATCTTCAGCCCACTTGCGCCGAACATGACGGGGATGGCGAGGAAGAAGGTGAACTCCGTCGCGACGTAGCGGCTCGTACCATAGAGGATACCGCCGAGGATGGTCGCGCCGCTGCGGCTCGTGCCCGGCACCAGCGAGAGCACCTGGAACATGCCGATGATGAACGCCGTCTTGTAATCGAGCTTATTGAGGTCGCTGACGCGCGGCGTGCGGTGCTTGTTGTAGTTCTCGACCACAATGAAGAGCACGCCATAGAGGATCAGGGTAGAGGCCACGACCGGTGCCGTCATGAAGTGCTCTTCCATGTACTTGTTGAACAGAAGGCCAATCACCGCGGCCGGAATGCAGGCCACGATGACCTTGCCCCAAAGGCTGATGGTATCGCGCTTCTCCTGCTGTGATTTCCAGCTGGAGAACGGGTTGAGCTTCTCGAAGTTCAGCACCACGACCGCGAGGATGGCCCCGAGCTGGATAACGACGAGGAACATATCCTTGAATTGCGTCGTCACGTTGAGCTGGATGAACTCATCCACGAGAATCATATGGCCCGTACTCGAGACTGGCAGCCACTCCGTCAGGCCCTCTACGATGCCCAGGATAATGGTCTTGAGCAATTCTACAATACTTAAATCCACCGTATTGCCTCCTAAAAAATTATGCATGGATTTGCTGACCTGCCGCGCCCATCGGTGGAGTGCGGTTTTTGCAACAGGTCAAATTATAGCATAGCCTGTTCGATATGCCTAGATGTTCAACCATACTTTTATGATATCTTGCCTTGAAGTTTAACGTATGTTTACAAAAAAAAGCCAGCCGACGGCGCATAGGCCATGCGGCTGACAAATCTGCCTATAGTTATGTTACAAAAAGCCGACTCAGCGGAACAGCTGAGAAACGGAGCGATGGCTCTGGATGCGCATGATGACGTCGCCCAGGGCATCGGCCAGGGAGAGCACGACGATCTTGTCGCTGGCCTTCTCCGGCGGCAGCGGAATCGTATCCGTGATAACGAGCTTCTCGATGGGCGAATCGTTGATGCGCTGCACGGCCGGATCGGAGAGAATGGCATGCGAGCAGCTGGCGAAGATACGCTTGGCACCGCGCTTCTCCAGGGCACGGGCACCCTCGCAGAGCGAACCGGCCGTATCGACGATATCGTCGATGATGACGGCCGTCTTGCCCTCGACATCGCCGATGAGGTTCATGACCTCAGCACAGCCCGGCTTCGGGCGGCGTTTCTCGATGATGGCGATCGGCGCCTGCAGGTGATCGGCGAGGATGCGTGCGCGCGTGACACCGCCGAGGTCCGGCGAGACGACGACGACATCGTCGAGCTTCTGCGAACGGAAGTAGTTGGCAATGACCGGTGCGGCTGCCAGATGATCCACAGGGATATCGAAGAAGCCCTGAATCTGGCCGGCATGCAGGTCAACGGTGACGACGCGGGTCACGCCGGCCGTCGTCATGAGGTTTGCGACGAGCTTCGCAGAAATCGGTTCGCGGCCACGCGTCTTGCGATCCTGACGGGCATAGGCGTAGTACGGTACAACCGCCGTGACGCTGTGCGCCGATGCGCGCTTGCAGGCATCCGCCATGATGAGCAGTTCCATGAGGTTGTCGTTGACCGGGTAAGACGTCGGCTGGATGATGAAGATATCCTTGCCACGGATACTCTCAGAAATCATCACCTGCGTCTCACCGTTGTTGAAATGACCGACGTATGCATCACAGAGATTGACGCCGATGTGGTCAGCAATCTTCTTGGCCAGGTCCGGGTTTGCGTTACCGGTCAGGATGCATAAATTGCCAGTGTCTAAAGCCATTTTGTTAAAAACCTCCGTCATTTTCATGGATATGAACATTTCCGAACAGGACACGCGTCCTGTATTGATAGTATAACACGGTTCTTCCTGCTTTCACAACCATTACGGCAAAAATATAAGCGGGAAAAACCGTGTACAACGCGATTATTTGCGGCGATCCTTCCAGTTCTTGACGATAACCTGACGCGCACGCGCGATGGCGAGGCCCTCGGAGGGGACGGTATCCGTGATCGTCGAGCCCGCGGCGATGTAGCCGTTGTCCTCCACCGTCACCGGTGCGACGAGATTCGAGTTGCAGCCGACGAACGCATCGTTGCCGATGGTCGTGCGGTACTTCTTCTTGCCGTCATAGTTGACCGTCAGCGAGCCGCAGCCCATGTTGACGCGGGCACCCATGTCCGTATCGCCGATATAGGAAAGGTGCGGCAGCTTCGAGCCCTCGCCGATGTTGGCATTCTTGACCTCGACGAAGTTGCCGATCTTCACCTTGCGGGAGAGATGCGTATTTGGGCGGATGTGCGTGAACTGGCCAAGGATGACCTCATCGTCAACGACGGCATCATGCGCATAGATGAACTGTCCCGTCACACGACTCCCGACCTGCATATTCTGGAAGCGCACGGAAGGACCGATCTCGCACTCCTCACCGATGACCGTATTGCCCTCCAGCCAGGTCTGCGGATAGATGACCGTGTCGCGGCCCACCTTGACGTCCGCATCGATATACGTGGAGTCGGGATCCATGATCGTGACGCCCGCCGCCATAAGCTCTTCGTTCTTGCGGCGGCGCAGGATCTTCTCCGCGCCCGCGAGCTGCAGGCGGGAGTTGATGCCCAGCGTATCCTCGTAGTTGTCGGCCGCCACGGCCGCGATCTTCTCACCCTGCTTCTTGAGAATCCAGAGCACGTCCGGCAGGTAGTACTCGCCCTGCGCATTGTCGTTCGTCACCTGGGCGAGCGACTGGAAGAGCGCCTGCGCATCGAAGCAGTAGATGCCCGAGTTCACCTCGCAGATCTCGCGCTCCGCCTCCGTCGCATCCTTGTGCTCGACGATCTTCTCGACGGAACCATCAGCGGCGCGCACGATGCGGCCATAGCCCGTTGCATCCGGCATGATGGCCGTAAGCACCGTAGCCTTTGCCCTGGCCGCCACATGCGCATCGTAGAGCTTCTTCAGCAGGTCGCCCGTCAGGAGTGGCGTATCGCCGCAGAGCACCATGATCGTGCCCTTTTCATCCTGCAGCAGCGGCTTGGCCTGCAGCACGGCATGGCCCGTGCCCAGCTGCTCCTTCTGCTCGACGCACTCCGCCTGCTCGCCGATGGCGGCGCGCACTGCCTCGCTGCCAAAGCCCGTGATGACGACCGTGCGGCTGCTGCCCGCCGCCTTCGCGGCGTCGATGACATGCTGCACCATACTCTTGCCACCGGCCTTGTGCAGGACCTTCGGCAGCTTCGACTTCATACGGGTGCCTTTGCCGGCAGCCAGGATGACGGTTACTAAATCAGACATGCTCTCTTGTCTCCTATTCTCAAGCTTGATATTTTTTCTGTCTTGCTTCCTGTTCCTTCTGATGCTTCTGCTCGATGGCATCCATGGCCTTCAGGAGCGTGGACTCCGAGTTCTCCATGTGCTTCTCGGCGGCCTGACGTGCCGCCTCACTGTCGCCCGCCGCGATGGCGTCGACGATGGACTTGTGCTCCTCCATCGTCGCCTCGAGACGTCCCGGATAGGACATCGACAGCGTGCGGAAGCGCGTGAGCTGGTCGCGCAGGTTCGAGATGATGCCCACGAGGCGCTTGTTGCGCGACGCATGGTACAGGAGGTCGTGGAACTCGATATCGAGCTCTACGATTTTCTCCATGTCCATCTGCTCGACATACGGCTTGAGCATCACGAGCAGATTCTGCAGATGCTCCAGCTCATCTGGCGTGATGCGCTTCGCGGCGAGACCGTTCGACAGCGACTCCAGCGCCGAGCGGATCTCGAAGATATCGCTGATGTCGCTCATGGACATGTTCGCGACATAGGTGCCGCGGCGCGGCATCATGATGACATAGCCCTCCAGCTCCAGCTTGCGGATGGCCTCGCGGACCGGCGTGCGGCTCACACCCAGCTGCTCTGCGAGCTGAATCTCCATGAGGCGTTCGCCCGGTTTCAGCGTGCCATTGCGGATAGCCTCGCGCAGGGATTCACAGACGACCTCGCGCAGCGGCTGATAGCTGTCGAGCTTGATTGGTGCTAATTTTGACTCCATTTAGATACATCCTTCTTTCCGGTGGCTGCACGTATCACCCGTGCGTGCAAACCCTGGGCCGCCACGCTCCCGTAACGGCCGCAGGAACGGCAGGGAACCTCTCTCTGGCTCCTTATGCTCTCCCCGCTGTAGTGCGCGCGACAAAGACCCGCGCCTCCGTCGCCGTCTGCAGGCAGCTGGCAATCTCCCGTGCCCGGTCTTCCGTGTCTGTCAAACCGAAAACCGTCGGGCCGCTGCCAGACATCATGCTGGCCAGCGCGCCATGTTCAAGCATCAGCTGCTTGTAGGCAGAAATTACCGCATACTCTTTTATAGTAACACTTTCGAGCACATTACACAATAAGGAAGCCACGCGATTGCGGTCACCCGCGGCAATTGCCTGCTCCACGGCCGCATTATCGGGGTGGCGCTCCGCGCCATCGGCATCGTAATGCTGGTAGGCCCAGGCCGTCGAGACGCCCACGGGCGGCTTTGCGAGCACGACCCAGGTCTCGGGCAGGTCCTTCAGGCGGCGCAGTACCTCGCCGCGTCCCGTCGCGAGCATCGTGCCGCCGCGGATGCAGAAGGGAATATCCGAGCCCAGCTGTGCGCCGATGTCGCAGAGTTCTTCCATAGGAAGGCCGAGACCAAAGAGTTTGTTCATGCCGCGCAGCACCGCCGCCGCATCCGTGCTGCCGCCCGCGAGCCCCGCCGCGATGGGGATACGCTTCGTGAGCGCGATGTCGACACCCTGCCTGAGCCCCGTAGCCTGGCGGATGGCCTTTGCCGCCCGCCAGGCGAGATTCTTCTCATCCGCCCGGAGCTGGGGCACATCGATGGTGAGTGTAATCCGCTCATCCTCGCGCCGCGTCAGCACCAGCGTGTCGTGCAGGTCGATCTCCTGCATGACCATCGCGACCTCATGGAAACCATCGGGGCGCTTGCCCAGGATATCCAGGGTCAGGTTGATCTTGGCGTTGCCTTCTATAGAAATTGTATCCATCATTCTCGCTCCTCATCCATATCCGTTGCGTCCGTATCGGCCAGCTCGCGGGCCGGCGCATCCTCCGGCCGTCCCGGATGAAACTCCACCTGCCCGTCAAAGGTCGGCAACAGCTCCAGCGCATCCTGGCTGCAGTTCGCGGTACATAGACCACAGGACGTACAGGCCAGCGGCCGGAAGCGCATTTCCTTCGTCGCCCAGTTGCAGTAGAGCGCATCCTCCGGGCAAACCGAGGCACAGAGGCCGCAGGCATTGCAGCGCCGTCCCACGGAGAGGCCGGGGAAAAGTGACCGGGGAATCTTCTCGGTAGGAATCCCTTCATGATAACGCGCGAGCCAGGCCGCGCCATCAAAAGTGAGCCCCAGAGCTGCCGCATTGCGCTGCTCGACTTCTACCACCTTGTCCTGTGCCGCATGGAAGAGCGCAGAGAAAATGCCCCGCCGCGAGACACCGCGTTCCAGCAGCGGCCGCTCCACCGTCTGCTTGTCGCCCTGCAGGCGCACGAAATGAATGCGATGCACGGTGGCGGGATGACGTCCCGCCGTCTGCTGCGCTGGTCCATCCGTCGATACCTCGCCCGTCTCTGCGGCTTGCTGCAAAGCCTCGTTCGCGGCGGCCGCCTCCGCCTGCAGCCACTCGCATACTGCAGGCTTGCACCCGGCACAGGCGCCGAGCGCGAGGTAGACGTCCCCCGCCTGTGCCAGTGTCCAGAGCAGGCGACGATTCAGAAAACCGAGACAGGGAAAAGGCGACGTGCGGCACTTATCGCAGACGAGCAGCTGCCGTTCCTCCTGCATGACCTGCTCGATCCCGTCCTCATAATTGACGCACGCCTCGATGGCCCCCGTCGGGCAGACCGCCGTGCAGAGGCCGCAATCATCGCATTTCGCCGTATCGATCGTATGTCCCGCAATCGCACCCTGCGGACAGATTTTCTCACAGCGCTCACAGTGTGTCATCGTGTACTGGTACAGGCAGCGCGCCAGCTCAATCGAACGCTTTGCCACAGCTGCACCCCCTTGCTACGAAAAAGTATTGATGCTATAATAAACACGTGAAGCGACTGGCGGGTAGTGACGCCAGCTCCCTTCAAACAATTTTGAGTCGCGAGAGAGCGGCCTACACTTATTTGTGGTCTACAGACCTTACTTCAAAAGTGTGGCGATGAACGTTGCGAGGCTAATCAGCAACGATAGCTTTTCGTATGTCGTCATGCGACCACCTCCCTCCGCTTGGAGAGAGACCAGCTCCGCCAGCCATAATGTATTATAGCACGGAGCATTTTGTTTATTCAAGCCTGCCTGCTGGCAGGCTTTGTTCATGTCGGAATTGTATCTGAGGTTCTATCGCATGAAACAGCATCTTCCAAAACCGATTTTCTTCATTATCGCGCTGGGCATGGCCGCCTGCCTCGCCACCTACTGGTGGCTGGATACAGGCGACTTCGACACGGGACTTGGGGTATTTTTTAGCGTCCTGCTCGCCTGCCTGCCCCTGCCGTGGCTGCTGAGCCGCCCTCTCGCGCTATGGCGGGCTGCACAGCAGGCACGTCCTCACGGCATCGAGCTCGCGGACAGAAGCGTACTGACGGAGCTCGCGGACGCCGAAATCCTCGTCGTCTCGCGCCGTGGCACGATCACGAGTGGCCATCCCTACCTCGCCGAAACGACGCCGGAGGGCACGAGCCGCGCCTCGCTCCTGAGCATGGCGGCGGCTGCCGAGCGGCAGGCCACACACCCCATTGGCCGCGCCATCGTGCAGTTCGCTGACAAACACCAGCTCAAGCAGCCCCAGCCGATGATGGCAAATGAGCTGCCCGGTCAGGGCGTCGAATCGATGATCCAACGCATCACCGTGCGCGTCGGCCGCCCTGAATGGCTGCAACGCGAGGGCATCCGCCTCGATGCCGCGCACCTCACGCGCATCGACCAGCTCTCCGCCCGCGGCCGCCAGCCCATCCTCGTGACGTATGACAGCTATCTGCGCGGCACGCTCGTCTTCGACGACGATGTCAGCCGCGACACCATCGCCGCCATCCACCAGCTGCAGGATCAGGGCCTCGCAATCTATATCCTCACGGCGGATAACCAGCGCCTCGCGAACGCCACGCAGAAAAAAACGCAGGCCGACAAGGCCATTGGCGAGCTGACGCCTGCCGCCAAAGCGCAGGAAGTACAAAACCTGCGCCTCGCGGGCCAGACGGTCGCCGTACTCGTTAATGAGGAAAAAGATGCTCTCATGCTGGAGCGCGCCGATGCCCCATTGCGCAATCTCACGCTGCCGCAGGTGGCCACGCTCCTGCCCCTCAGCCGCAAGGCCAGCCACATCATCCGGCAGAACCATAAGTTCGCCATCGTTGCAACCATACTGATGCTCCTTCCAGCCAGCGGATTTCTTCACGTATTTGGCGGGCCGTTCCTATCTCCCTTAATCGCCGTCATCATCCTCGTGGTGACCACGCTCCTGATCTTCATCAACTCTCTACGCACCTGATGCTTGTATTTTCCCTACTACATGTTAAAATAAGCATATACCGGCTATAGGGATAATAATAGGTCAACAAAGATTCATGAGAGAAAAGGAGGTTCATCATGGTTCAGGCAAACTGGAAAAAACTTTTTGCGCTCGCCCTGATATGCTTCGGCTTATTATGCAGCACCACACCGACTGCCAGTGCATCCACCTTTACCTATCGGACACAAAATTTCACCGTGCGTGATGGCGTTGTCAGCATCGATATGTCCGTCCGCAACAATGACCCCAACCATATCTATTATTTACGCAATATCCACATCAGTGCCAATGCCTCCTCCAACAATGGTCAGTGGCTGAGCGCCGGCCACTCTTTCGGACTGGGGAATGTTCGTCTGAGACCAGGCCAGACCTTGTATCGCCACTTCACCATCAGGAGCAGTAAGTTTCATCACTTCCGTAAGCAATACCATTGGAATGTTAACTACGACATGTCCTGGACGCGACAAGCCATCCGTCGGTACAGATAAGGTTATCTATTGCCGCATCCCCTGTCGTACAATTTTCTCTTCCCGATAGCAGGAATCCCTCCTATAAAAAGCGAAATTATAGGCATAAGTAATTATGCTATAACTATAACAGCTATCAGCTATATCGCTTGCTAAGGAGGGATATTTTTATGGATGCTCTGCTCTTGTCGCGCTGGCAATTCGCCGTCACGACGCTGTACCACTTCCTCTTCGTGCCGCTCACGCTCGGCCTCTCGATCTGGGTCGCACTGCTCGAGACCTGCTCCGTGCGCACGGAGCGGCCTGCCTGGCGCGATACCTGCCGCCAGCTCGTGCGCTTCTTCGGCACGCTTTTCCTCATTAACTTCGCCATGGGCGTCGTCACCGGTATCGTGCAGGAATTCCACTTCGGCATGAACTGGTCGGAGTACGCGCGCTTCATGGGCGATATCTTCGGCGCACCGCTGGCACTGGAGGCGCTCACGGCCTTCTTCCTCGAGTCGACATTCCTCGGCATCTGGATGTTCGGCTGGGATAAGCTCTCGCCGAAACTGCATTGTGCCTGCATCTGGCTCGTGGCACTGGGCAGTAACCTCTCCGCGTTCTGGATTCTCGTGGCGAACTCCTTCATGCAGCATCCGGTCGGCTACGCCATTCAGGACGGCCGCGCCGAGATGCAGGACTTCTTCGCGCTGGTCACCAACCACTACGTCGTGGGCGAATACACGCATGCGCTCACGGCCGGCCTCACGACGACGGGCGTACTCATCCTCGCCATCTCCGCCTGGAAATACATGCACGACAAGGAGTCGCGCTACGCCTTCACCCAAACGCTGAAAGCCGGTGCCATCTTCCTCGCCGTCGGCGTGCTCGGCGTCATGGGCTCGGGCCACATGCACACGCAGTACCTCGCCCAGGCGAACCCCATGAAACTCGCCTCCATGGAGGCCCTCTGGGAGACGGAGAATCCGGCGCCCTTCGCCATCGTGGCGGACATCAACCAGCAGGCGCGACAGAATGACTTCGAGATCACCGTGCCCGCCCTCTTCTCCTTCATGGTCTACAACCAGCCCTCTGGCGAAATCAAGGGCATCAACGCCATCAACGCCGAGTGGGAGAAAAAATACGGTGGCGGCGACTACCGCCCCGATGTCTGCGGCCTGTTCTGGGCCTTCCGCGCCATGGTCGGCTCCGGCGGCCTCATGCTGCTCGCGGCACTCCTCACGGGCTTCCTCGCCTGGACGGATCGCCTGCGCCTCTTCCCTCTCTGGCTGAAAATCCTGCCCTTCCTGCTGCCCCTGCCCTTCATTGCAAACTCCTCGGGCTGGTTTGTCGCGGAGGCGGGCCGTCAGCCCTGGATCGTCGTGGGGCTGCAGAAAACCTCGGCGGCGGTCTCGCCGAATCTCGGCGGGCTGGAGGTGGGCGCGACGCTCGCGGGCTTCACGCTCGTCTACCTCGCGCTCATCGTCATCGCGCTGTATCTCGCCTGCCGCCATATCAAAAAGACGCACGTCACGCATGTGGTTGAAGGGAGGAATGTATGATGGATTACACGGTTTTCTGGTTTATCCTCATCACGGTGCTCTTTACGGGCTTTTTCTTCCTCGAAGGCTTCGACTATGGTGTCGGCACGCTCACGCCGTGGCTCAGCGAGCGCGAGGATGAGCGCTCCCAGCTGCTGCGCACGATCGGCCCCGTCTGGGACGGCAACGAAGTCTGGATGATCACGGCGGGCGGTGCGCTCTTCGCGGCCTTCCCGCACGTCTACGCCACGATGTTCAGCACCTTCTACCTCGCGCTTTTCCTCATGCTCATCGCACTCATCCTGCGCGGCGTGGCCTTCGAGATGCGCGTACACACGGTGACGGACGCGCGCAAGCGGCTTTGGGATGGTGCCATCTGCTTCGGCAGCGCCGTGCCCGCCTTCCTTTGGGGTGTCGCGGTCACCGACCTGATCGCCGGCCTGCCCATCGGCGAAAACATGGTCTATCGCGGCGGCTTCTTCGACCTGCTGACGCCGGTGAGTATCGTGGGCGGACTTGCCTTCCTCTTCGTCTTCGCCTATCACGGCGCGGCCTTCCTCACCTTGCGACTGCACGACACGGGCCTCATCCTGCGCTGCCAGAGCCTCGGCCTGCGCATGGCCACATTCGGCACCTTTGCCTTCGTGGCCTGGGGCATCCTGCTCTATCAGGCAAGCGACCTCTTCCACAGCCCCTGGGCCACCATGCTCTTCGTGCTCGCCGCTCTCTTCTTCGTCATGAGCGGCCTCTCGTTCTCCATCGCCAAGGGCAAGGCCGCCTTCATGCTGAGCAGTCTCGCCGTGGTGTTCACCACCGTCTCGCTCTTCGCCGGGCTGTTCCCGCGGCTCATGGTCTCCAGCCTCAATCCGGCCTGGAGCCTCACTATCACGAACGCCGCCAGCACGCCCTACACGCTCTCAATCATGAGCGTCGCCGCCGTCATCCTCGTGCCCATCGTGCTCATCTATCAGGGCTGGTGCTGGTACATCTTCCGCCATCGCGTTAAGCCAGAGGATGTAAAACACTAATCTCAACTTTGTGCGATTGATTTTGAGAAAATTTTATGCAAAAAGATACTCGTAGATTGCTTCGTTTATTTGCCGAAAAACATCGTCATGGGCTCGTGAGCCTCGTGGCTTGCGCGCTCGGGCAGGGGCTGTTCAACATCTGCTCCTGCCTGCTGCTCGCATCCTGCGTCGACGCGGTTTTCCTGCAAAAGAGCAATCTGCCCGCTATTGCGCCAGCTCTGCTGGCGCTTTTTGGCGTGCTCGCAGGGCGCGAGGGGCTCGCCCTCCTCAGCAAACGTTGTGCGAGTCGGATTTCTTTCGCCGTGCGGCAACATGTACGGGAAAAACTGCATGCTGCCCGCCTGTCAACGCGGTGGCAAGCGGATTCCCAGCACACGCTGACGTTGGCCTTGGAGACGACCGAAGCCCTCGACGACGGCGTGCGGCAGGTGCTGCCGCTGCTGGCCGCCCTCGCCTGCAGCACGCCCTGCGTGCTCGTGGCACTCTTTCTCCTCGACGTCCCCACGGGCCTGCTCGCCCTCGTCACCCTGCCCATCGCACCGCTGCTGCTCTGGCTCATCGGCCAGCTCACCGCGCAACGCAGCCTCGCGGCCTGGCAGGAACTCCGCACCCTCAGCGCCTCCTTTGGCGAGCTCATCACCTGCCTGCCCACACTGAAGCTTTTCGGCCAGGCAGAGCGGCAGGGCGCGCGCCTCGCCACCATCAGTCAGCGCTTCGCCACCGCCTCCCTGCAGGTGCTGCAGCTCGCCTTCGCCTCCACCTTCGCATTGGAACTCATCACGACGCTCGCCATCGCCCTCATCGCTGTGAGCGTCGGCCTGCGCCTGCTCTACGGCCATATTGACTTCCGCACCGCCTTTGCCGTGCTCCTGCTCGCCCCCGTCTTCTACCAGCCCCTGCGCGCCTCGGGGGCCGCTTTCCATGCCGCCATGACCGCCCACACCGCCTGGCAGCAGCTCCGGTCCTTCCTCCCCGCCACCGGCGAAGCACCCCGCGGCCATCACGCCCAGCTCCGCACGCCGCCCGCCATCCAGCTGAAAAATCTCCACTACCGTTACCCCGGTGCCGCCGCCGATGCCCTCGACCTCACCACCACTACAACGAAAAACGCTTCTGCTGCAGAAGGAAGTCAGGCTCGCCTGAACGGCGACCTGACTAAGCGACTCACCCATGTTTGCGCGTCGCAAAGCTCCTTCAAACATGGTTCCCTGCTTATCCCTGCTGGCAAAATCACCGCCATCACCGGCCCCAGTGGCTGTGGCAAGACGACGCTCTGCCGCCTGCTCACCGCCCTGGCCCTGCCCACCGAGGGCGAAATCTGCCTCGAGGATCAGCCCCTCGCCACCATGAATCCCGCCAGCCGCGCCAAGCTCATCACCTACGTCCCGCAGGAGCCCCACCTCTACAACACCACCCTGCGCGACAACCTCACCCTCCGTTTTGCTGTCAACGCTCAGCCAATCGCTCCCCCCAACTCTCAAAAGCCTCTCTCTCCCTCATCGGCCACTACTCCCCAGCCAGCCACCACTCCCCACTCTCAACGCTCAACTCTCAACACTCCTACTGACGCCCTCTGCCGCGCCGCCCTGCAGCAGGCGGGCCTGCTGGACTGGTACCGCACGCTTCCCGCCGGCCTCGACACCCGTCTTGGCGAGGGCGGCACCGCCATCTCCAACGGCCAGCGCCACCGCCTCGGCCTCGCCCGCGCCTTCCTGCAAGACCGCCCCGTCGTCATCCTCGACGAGCCCACCGCCGGCCTCGACGCCGCCACTGAAGAGCATGTACTCACTGCCCTGCAGAATTTTGCCTGGCACCGCACGCTCATCATCGTCACGCACCGCCCCGCCGTCCTCGCTCTCGCCGACACCACCCTCACCCTGACGCCTCCTCAAGCTGAGCTGGTGACTCCCTCAACGGATATATCAGCCTCCGCAACGAACTCCTCTCTCACGCAACAGGACCCTTTCCGTCTCACTACGTTCGAAGGCGGAATGCCCACTGGGCATTCCGCACTCCCAACGGGGAGAAACACGCCGCTGACGCAGCTACCTCCTTCGCCCCAGGATTCGTCACCATCCACTGTTTCCGCCTCTTCCAAAAGTGCCTCTTCCAATCTCAACGCTCAACGCTCAACTTTCAACTCCCTGAAAACTCTTCTTGCCCTTTTATCCCCCGTCTCCCTCCTGCTTCTTCTCGCCGTCTCCCTGCTCGCGCTCGCCTGTGCCCTCGGCCTGCTCTCCGCTTCGGCCTGGCTCATCGCCAGCGCCGCCCTGCACCCGCACCTCTACGCCCTCGCCCTCGGCATCACGGCCGTGCGCGCCTGCGGCATCCTTCGCGCTGCCGCCCGCTACGCCGAGCGCTATCTCACACACCGCACCGCCTTCCACCTGCAGACCCGTCTTCACCTCGCACTCTACCAGCGCGCCGCCCGACTGCTCCCCCTGCGCTCCGGCCCAGCCCGCCAGGGTGCTTTGCTCCACGACCTGCTCACGGGCTGCCAGGATCTGCGTGACTTCTACCTCCGCGCCCTCCTGCCGCCCCTCACCCTCGGCCTCGCCACCCTCATCCTGACGCCCATCCTCTATCCCGCCATCGGCCTCCATGCCCTGCTTCTGCCCTTCTGCTACATCCTCCACTTATTCCTGCCTGCATTACGGAAGCCAGGCTCGTCTAATGACAGCTCTGCCTCTTCCTACCGCTCTGCCCTGCTCGACCTCACGCGCGGCCGCGCCGAGCTTCTGACTGCAGGCACAGCCACCACCGCCAGCCAGATGCTCAATATCCTTGCCATCCGCTGGCAGCAGGACGTACAAACCACGCAAAAAAGGAGCGACCACCATGACACCCTGCTCGCGCTCAGCACCCATCTCACGCTCCTGCTCCTCCTCGCCGCCCTCACGCAGGCCACGGTCAGTGGCACCATCACGGGCATCGGCCTCGCCGTCTGGCTCCTGCTCCTCACCACCCTGCTCGCCGAATACCCCGCTCTCCCCGCCGCCACGCGCCACTTCCAAACCGCCCGCACCGCTGCCCACCGCATCCTCGTCCCCTATGCCGCACATAAGCCAGATTGCACACCACAAGAAGCCCCTCTCCGCCTCACTACGTTCGGCACCTCTCCCAACTCCCCACTCCCAACTCTCAACTCTCTGCCCTCCCCCCTGCTCACCGTCACCGACGTAACCTTCGGCTACGATTCCACCGTTCCCATCCTCCGCCATCTCTCCTTCACTGTCCGCCCCGGCCAGCACACGGCCATTCTCGGTGAAAGCGGTGCTGGCAAGACCACCCTCGCCCAACTCCTCGCCGGCGTCTGGTCCCCCGACAGCGGCACCATCACCCGCTATGCGCCCCTCACCTGTCTTCCTCAGGGTTCCTGCCTCTTCGCCGCCTCCCTGCGCACGAACTTCACCTATCTCTATCCCGGCATCAGCGACAAAAAAATACTGGCCGCCCTCACAGACGCCCAGTTCACGCTTTCACCAACCCCCGACTCTCAACGCTCAACGCTCAACGCTTCCCTGCTCGACTCTCCTCTCGGTCCCAATGCCAGCCACCTCTCCGGTGGCCAGCGCTCCCGCCTGCTCACCGCCCTCACCCTCGCCAGCGACGCCCCGCTCCTCCTCCTCGACGAGCCCACCGCCGGCCTCGATTCCGCCACCGCCGCGCATCTCCTCGCCACCCTCTTCACCCGCCTGGCCCGCACTCACCAAACGCTTCTCCTCATCACCCACGATTCGCGCCCTTTGACCTATTGCCAACAAGCTATTCATTTGTAACAAAAAGAAAGACCATCATTTCCCCAAACTGAAACATTCCCCTTTCACCACAAAATAAGGAGCCGGGGCTGACAGCATAAACACAACGTTGCTATTCAGCCTCGGCTCCTTATATAGCCTCGAATCAATCTTACCTCGCTTCTGCCCTCAGGCGTAAACTGTCCTGAGCAATTCCTTACCTGTCTCCGTGCAGAAGATCTTTTCTCCAGCCTGCTGTACGGCGTGCTGCGAGAGGCCGTCCTCGTAGGCATTGACGAGGAAATCCGCCTCCAGCAGGATGCGATAATCGCGGCCATCCACGCCCGTATACGTGTGGTGATGTGCAATCAGATAGCAGACGCGCGTACGAAAGTCCTCAGGATAGCCAAGCTCACGCAGCATGGCCTCCGCAGGGGCCGGCCCCTCCTGTTCCTGATATTTGCCCGCCGTGCTCTGGTATTTCTGCTCCGCGAGATGGATACCGATATCGTGCAGGATGGCCGCCGCCTCCAGCACGAGCTGCTCAGCGGCAGGCAGCTTCTCCTGTCGCCCGATCAGCGCCGCGAACTGCCAGACTTTCAGCAGATGCTGAATGCGCTTCGCATCGCCGTGATCATAGGCCAGCATATGGAGCAGCAGCTCATCCTGCTTAGCCCTCAATCCCGCTATTTCCTTCGCCGTCAAATTTACACTGTACATATTTTATCCCCCTATGTTGCGCGCCCCGTCAATAGGTCACGACAAAAAAAGGACTGCCACATGCATGCAACAGCCTTTTTCGTAATCATGTCAGAATTTGCTTCAGTCCACGGGACGTTCCTTATCATCCGTCGGGGCCGGCATCGTGTTGAAGGAGCCAATCTCGTGTTCCGCCAGATGGAACCGGACGGCCGTCGGCTCGCTGTAGCCCGTCACGAAGAGCTGGAACATATCGTAATCCGGCAGATAGTCCGCGAGCGCCTGCACGGCTCTCGCGTCGCTGCCGCGGCCCGGCACGTAGTTGTTCACGACCACCAGGTAATAGTTGCCAGCCGGCACGTCCTTGATGTCGAACCTGCCTTTTTCATCCGTCTGCTGATAGTAGATGGGCTGGCCTGCCGGCAATTTCTTGTCGCGATACCAGGCGTCGATGGTATCGGCAGAGACCTTCTTGAAATCGATATCGGCACCGATGAGCCAGATCTCGGCGCGGGCGGCGGCGTGATTCCCGCTCTTATTGCCCATGGCCTTGTCGAGATCCATGCCGATCCCCATGCCGCCGTTACCGCCTACCGAAACGCCACTGTCCTCGGGGATATAGAGCTGTCCCGTCAGCTCGGCTGCCTGTGCCACCGGCGTCAGGGCAAACGGCAGGGCGAAAAATGCCGCCGCTACCAGGCCTGCTGCTGCTTTGCGAAAATGCATCAAAATTCCTCCTGTCGTGGGGGCTTTTCCGCCCCCTCCATTCTCATGACTGAACGGCTCCTGCTCACATCTGCATGAACGCGATTTCCTGATCGACCTCCGGTGGTACCTCATCGGCGAGTCGCGCGATCTTATCCTTGAGGAAACCCAGCGTCTGCACCCTGGACTCCTGATTGGACGCATAGTGGCTGACGAGCTGCATGTACTGCGGATTCGTGCTCAGCGTACTGCGCACAGCCTTGGAGAACGTGCAATACTTGAACAGGATTTCGCGGGAAACCCGGTTCAGGCGCGACATGCCCGTGGACTCGTTCTGGATGTAGATCATGTACTCGGAAATAAAGACATCGCGATAACTGTTGCGATGACGCTTCAGCGTCTCCTTGACCTTTTCTTTCAGGTTCGCGGAGAGCTCGTGGTTCTTCTTGTAGAACTGCAGGTAGTTGATGTACTCCGAGGTCAGGGACGGGTCCGTGATGTCGCCGTAATGCACGCCCTGGATGCGCTTGCACATCTCCCAGCGGAACTGCGCACACATGTTGAGCAGCGTGTCCTCGAGCTCGCTGGAATGGAAGATGGAGAGGATCATGTGGGCCGGTGTCGTGCGGCGGCGTCCCTCGATCTCCTGCCACATTACGCCGCGACTGCCGAAGTTCGGCATGAGGATGAAGTACGGCAGGACCTCCTGATGGTACTCAAAGCGGTTGATCTTCCACTGCATATAGGACGTCACGGCCGGGCGGTAGAAGCAGCTGTAGTCTATGGCCAGGATCTTGTTCATGGCCTCGCGCACGACAGCCGGCGAAGCGAAGCAGTTCTCCAGTGGACGCACAACTTCCTCGGCGAAGAAAGCCGGCACGAAGGAGAACACACTGCCGTAGGTCATCTTATTCGCACTCGTGAACATGTTCGCGATCTCGAAATGCACGATAGCCCTGCGGTCCTTCAGGAGCTTCGCGGCCTCATCATCCGTGATCTCATGGGTGCGCTGTTTCTCGCGAATGTAGTCCGGCCAATCCTGGTCGAAATCGTTCTTGGAGGCCGGCACCTCGCCGGCATAGACCTTGCGCAGCCAATCATAGACCGTGAGGATGCGGCCCTCGGGGTCGTCCTCCCAGAGCAGCGCGTACTTGTATAGCGCCGCCGTATTCTCAGCACCGGCCAGATTCTCGTCCACGAAACCGAAGAGGAAGAACATCTTCACCTCGGCCGGGATCTCCGCCGTCTCCAGGCTGCGGTAGAACGCCGCCTCGTAAATCTTGTAGAAGTTCTCGGTGATGTCGCGGCGCAGGCGGCGCATCGTATCCGATTTCTCCGTCTTGTAGGTAATATCCTTGAAGGCCAGGATATCGCTCTTGAACTTCTCCGCCGTGTCGCGGTCGACGCCCGCGAAGGCGAGGATCGTCTCCATCGCGTTCTGGATGGACGGCAGCTCGCTGCTGCCGGAGCCCAGGGCCTCCTGACGCTTCGCCTCATCGAGCTTGGCCTTCTGCGTGCAGTACTCGCGGACGAAATCATCCGTCTTTTCGTGCGTCTCGCGGATGAAGGCCACCATCTGGTCGAGCTGCGGCTGCAGCTGGCGGGCCAGCTGAGCGGCCAGCATGATGTTGCCGACGCAGAAATTGATATCAGCCGCATAGAAGCTCTTGCGCAACTTCTCGTCCTGCTCGTAATAGGCCTGCGCCAGATCTGTCTGCCAGCTCGACAGGATTTCCGGCTCCTCGGGCGGCTCCAGTGCCTCCACGGCGGGGAACTGCTCCGGTGCCAGCATCAGCGTCGCACAGACGTTGCAGTAATCCGTATAGTCGGACTTCAGATCGAGCACGAGGCCGCGCCCCTTCTCATAGAGCTCGTTCAGCGCATCGATGAGGCCATTCAGCAGCGCGATACTCGCCGAGGCCATGACCGGCGCAATGGCCGGCGTCCCCTTGATGGCAGAGACCAGATCCTCCTCGCTGTTGTAATCGTAGGAGAAAAGCGTGCCGTCTTCCCTGGCTGTATAATCATAATCATACGTAGCGCCCGCATGCATGAAAGCCCCCAGAATCGTGCCATTCTCCGCCTGCAAGGCATAGTCCTCGCCCGACTTGAGCGAGACGCTGCCCTTGAGCAACAGCTCCAGACTCTCGACGGCTTCGCCCTGCCGATGCAGAACCTGACCTTTTGTCACGTCAATTTTTCCCATGATCGCTGATACCTCCACCCGGAAATATATCGCTATATGCGCCTCCGCGCCTATACTATTTCAACATATACCATTTTAGCAAGGTTTCCGCCGCAACACAATACAAAATACACGATATCCCCGTTAAAGAAGGCAAAACTAAGAATATGACCGTCCAGATACATCAAACGTCCCGGTCAGCGGGCGGTGGACTGCCGCAGCCTGCCCCATATGCAGGGATAGCAAAAGACCGCAACTGCGCCCTGACGGACTGCGTTGCGGTCTTTGCTTATGCCTGAATCCTGATGGAAAGGCCTTTTTACATGCCGGCGTAGAGCGGATACTTCGCGCAGAGTGCGGCGACGCGCTGCTTCGCCTCTGCCTTGGCCTCGTCGCTCTCCGGATGGTCGAGCACGAGCGCGATGATGTCGGCGACCTCGCGCATATCGTCCTCCTTGAAGCCGCGCGTCGTGAGCGCGGGTGAGCCGAGGCGGATGCCGCTGGTGACGAAAGGAGACAGCGGCTCGAAGGGAATCGTGTTCTTGTTGACCGTGATGTTCACTTCGTCGAGCACGTTCTGCGCCACCTTACCCGTGAGCTTTTTCGGCGTGAGATCGACGAGCATGAGGTGGTTGTCCGTGCCGCCCGTGACGATGCGGAAGCCGTCCTTGGTGAGCTCCTCGGCCAGCACCTTCGCGTTCTTGATGACCTGCTGCGCGTATTCCTTGAACTCCGGCTTCAATGCCTCGCCAAGGGCCACGGCCTTCGCGGCGATGACGTGCATGAGCGGGCCACCCTGAATGCCGGGGAAAATCGCTTTGTTGAACTGCTTGCCGAACTCCGCGTCTTTGCAGAGGATCATGCCGCCGCGTGGGCCGCGCAGCGTCTTGTGCGTTGTCGTCGTGACAACATCGGCGTAGGGCACCGGGCTCGGATGCAGGCCAGCGGCCACGAGGCCCGCGATGTGCGCGATATCCACCATGAGGTAGGCACCGACGCTGTGCGCGATATTCGCCATGCGCTCGAAGTCGATGACGCGCGCGTAGGCCGAGGCACCGCCGACGATCAGCTTCGGCTTGCACTCCTTCGCGATGCGCTCCAGCTCATCGTAGTCGATGCGCTCATCTTCCTTGCGCACGCCATAGGGCACGATCTTGAAATACTTGCCGCTCATGTTGACAGGCGAACCGTGCGTGAGATGGCCACCATCCGTGAGGTTCATGCCCATGACCGTGTCGCCCGGCTTCACGAGCGCGAAGAATACGGCCATGTTCGCCTGGGCGCCCGAATGCGGCTGCACATTCGCGTACTCTGCGCCGAAGAGCTTCTTCGCGCGGTCAATGGCCAGCTGCTCCACCACATCCACGTACTCACAGCCGCCATAGTAGCGCTTGCCGGGATAGCCCTCGGCGTATTTATTCGTGAGCACGCTGCCCTGCGCCGCCAGCACAGCCGGCGAAACGATATTCTCCGAAGCGATGAGTTCCAGCTTCGAGCGCTGGCGGTTAAGCTCACTGTCAATAGCTTCGGCGACCTGTGGGTCTCCTGCCTTCAATGCGTCCATCAAGTCCATGAAAGATCCTCCTCTTCTTCCTGACCGGCTATATTGACGATCAGTTGTATAACTTTACAATCATATCTATTCTAGCACATCACCTGTAGCATGGAAATAGCATCACCGCGAAAACATCAAGAATACACAAGCAAAAAGCCGTGTCGCCACTCTCATGGCGAAACACGGCTTTACATTTTTAGAAGAAGGTGCTTTACACCCTGGCGGGTTCGTAGGCCTGCTCCAGCTGCGCCGTGAGCTCGCGGTGCAGCATGTGCTGCAAACGGTCCTCGTCCTGGCCCGAGAGCGCGAGGATCGCGTCGCTCTGCTGATAGCCCGCGTAGTAGAGCTGCTCCAGGAGCTGGCGCGCGAGCAGGAACTCCGTATAGAGCGCACTGACGTTGGCGTCCCTGGCCTCCGGCGTGAGCTCCTGGTCGTAGCCTGCGATATCGAAATCTTCTTCCACGACGAGGCCCGGCTTGCCCGCCATGAGGCTCAGCTCATTCGCCTCGCGCTGACTCGCGGGCACCAGCTTCTGCTGCCAGTAGCCCGCGAGGTCGTCGGCCGCCAGGTAGGAGCCGTGCGCGACGAAGGCCACGAACTCGCTCAGGAGGCGCAGCGCGTAGTTATGCTCGAAGACGGCGAGACGCTTCATGTAGAGCACCGGGTCGGCACCGCTCCCCGCGGCACTCGTGCGCGCCTTGTCCGCGTAGATGGCCGCCGCCTGCGCCCAGACGTCGGGCCGCGCCTCATAGGACGTCGTGCTCACGCCGTGGCGGAACTGCAAATTCTTGGCCGCCTGCACCATGAGCTGGTGCGCAGCCTGCTGAATACGATTCATGAATACAACCTCTTTCTTCACATAGATAACGGGAATACGAATAAGGTACGTAGAATCGCTACGCGATTTTGCATAAGCGACTCACACGGTTTCGCGCGTCGCTGCGCTCCCGTGCCACCGGTTCGCTGCTTACAGCGCGACAATCGTGCCGCTGCTGAGCATGAACAGGTAGGCGGCCGCGACGGGGCGGCCGGTGACGGCCGTGACGGCCTCGCGGTAAAGCCGGATCTGCTCGCCATGGCGGTCGCGGGCATGGCGCGGGTCCGTGTCACGGTCCGTCTTATAATCGACGAGCACGAGCTCGCCCGCCGCCGTCTCGTAGAGCAGATCGATGACGCCCTGCACGAAGCACTGCGCCGTACTGTCCTCCGGCAGCTTGCGATAGAAGTCCCGCGCGGGCAGCAGGCGGCTGAAGGGCAGCTCGCGCCAGACGCGGCTGGCCTGCCGCACGCCCTCGCCAAGCGGCGAATCGCAGAAGGCCTGCAGGCTCTTGATGTAGATGGCCGGCACGTCCTCCGGCAGGATAATCTCCCGCGATACCATGCTTTGCAGCTGTCCCTGCAGGCCGCGATAGCTCGTATCACCCTGCAGGTCGAGGTGCTGCATGACCGTATGCATGAGCGTGCCGTACTCAGCGCCCGTGCGCTTCCTGGCCTGCAGGAAAGCCGGCCGCTGCCAGGGCTGGCCCGCGCTTTCGCCCTTCTCCTCGCCCAGCAGCTTCGCCGTGACATCCTGCAGCTGCTCGTCAGGTTCGCGGAAACGGCGCTTGATCTCGCTGACGGAGAGCTTGGCCGCGACCTGCGCGAGGTCAGGGCCCGTGTAGTGCCAGTCGAGGATGCGGTCTACCCGCTCCGCCTCCTCCGTGGCGGGCAGCGGCTCACCGTGGCGCACCTGGGCGAGCAATGTTTCCGTCCCGGTCTCCGCCTGCACGGGCGGCGCGACGGCTGCGGCTGCCAGCGTCCTGACCTGGAACTGCGCCGCCGGATAGCGCGGCAGGCTCAGCGTCGCCGTGCTTGCCAGCCCTGCGGCCTCGCGCAGGGGACGGCCGTCCGGCAGGCGGATGAGTGCCATGAGCAGCCAGTCGAGATAGCTGCCCGCCGCCAGCACCTTCGCGCCGGGCAGCGCCTCGCCCTCCGCCTCGGCCAGCGGTGCCAGCTTCTGCAGGCGGTTCTCCCAGGCCTTGCTCTTGCCGGAGCTCGTGAGGATGAGCTTCTCCCTCGCCCGCGTGAGCGCCACGTAGAGCACGCGCAGCTCCTCCGCCTTGCCCTCGCGCCGGATGGCCTGGGCGAGCGTATGCCAGGGCAGGGTCTTGTAGCACTGCCCCGTCTCGCGGTCGGCAATCTGCAGCGCGATGCCCCGTTCCTTGTGGCAGAGCAGGCGCGCATTGGCATCCTGCAGGTTGAACTGCTTGCCGCAATCTGCGAGGAACACGAGCGGGAACTCGAGGCCCTTGCTCTTGTGGATGGTCATGATGCGCACGACATCCTCGCCTGCGCCCAGCGTGCGCGCGGCCGCGAGATCAGTCTCCTGCTCGCGCATGCGGTCGATGAAGCGCAGGAAGCGGTTCAGGCCGCGGTAATTCGTCTTTTCGTAGGCCGCGGCGCGGTCGCTGAGCAGGCGCAGGTTCGCCTGGCGCAGCAAGCCGCCTTCCTGACCGCCCACGTAGTTGTAATAGCCTGTCTGCTGGTAGAGATAGTGGATGAGCTCGGGCACGCGCAGCTGCCGCGCCGCCTGCCGCCAGACGCTGAGACGGTCGCAGAAAGCCGCGGCCTTATCGGCGAGGCGCGTGCTGAGGCCGCTCTCCTGCTGGTAGGCGTAGAGCAGCGCGCCGTAGAGATCAAGCTGCTTTTTCTCCGGTGCCGCGAGGCGGATCTTCGCGAGGTCGGCCATGCTGAAGCCGCCGATGGGCGAACCCATGACGGCCGCGAGCGGGATATCCTGGCGCACGTTGTCGAGGCAGGTCAGGAGCGCCAGCATCACGCGCACCTCCGGCGCCTCGAAATAGCCCGTATTGGCATCGGCATAGGCGGGGATGCCCGCCGCCCGCAGGCACCCCAGCAGCTGCTGAGACTTGTCCTGCCCCGCGCGCACGAGGATGACGGCATCGCGCCAGGACATGGGGCGATAGCTTCCCTCCTGCTTGTCGTAGACGAGCGTGCCCGCCTCCTTATAGGCCTTGAGCCGCCGGGCGATATAGCAGCCCTCGGCCTCGATGCCCTGCGGCACGGGGCGCCCGTCTGAAGGTGCGTCCTCCACCTCCGCATCGTCGAGGATGTGCACGAGTTCCAGCGGCCCCGCCAGTCCCGCCGCGCCCGCGGGCAGGGCGGGATAATCCAGCTTCGGATAGAGTGCCGCCGCCGCATCGTAGTCGATCTCCATCGCCTCATGCTGCATGAGCTGGGCAAAGAGCACATTGGCGCTGTCGAGGATGCCCGCCCGGCTGCGGAAGTTGTGCCGCAGCGTGATGAGCTGGCAGCCATCCTGCCTGGGAAAGTCCCGGTATTTCTTCTGAAAGATGTCGGGATCGGCCTGACGGAAGCGGTAGATGCTCTGCTTCACATCGCCCACGAGGAAGACGTCCGGCTGCTCCGGCCGCGCGATGAGCTGACAGATGGCCTCCTGCACGGCGTTCGTATCCTGATACTCATCGACAACGATGGCCGCGTATTTCTCCTGCAGTGCCAGCGCCGCGGGCGTCGGCGTGAGCTCTCCCGTCGCCTGCCGCACCTCGCGGTTGCAGAGCAGGTCGAGGGCGAAATGCTCCATATCGGAAAAGTCGATGAGCCGCTGCTCGCGCTTCGTCTGCTGCAGCAGCTGACCGTAGGCCAGCGTGAGCCTGCAGAGCCCGGCCACCGCCGTATGCGTCGCCGCCAGGTCATCGCGGATGGCCGCCGCCGTCTGGGCAAAGGTCGTCTCCCTGAGCTGCTTCAGCGTGTCCTTGAGCTTCTTGAACGGGCCGTCGGCGAGGCTCTTCTTCGTCGCGGGGTCGAGCAGCGTCTCCCTGAAGGCCTTGCTGCTCATGCTGCCGAACCTGAAGGCCTGCACGCGCGCCTGCAGCTCATCCCAGTCTTCTCCCGCCTGAAAAGCCTCCTCGATGCGCTGCCAGTCCGCACGCGCCGCCGCGGTGACGGCCGTGAAGCCATCGCTGCCCAGGCTCTCCACGTAGTCGTGCAGCGACTGGATCTCCGTGCCATAGCGCTGCAGCAGCTGCCGGATATCCTCGCGCGGGATATGCTGCCAGAGATCCGCCGTATCCGCATAGCGCGCCGGCTGTGCCGCCAGCCACTCCTCCGGGAATGGCTGGCTCTGGGCAAAGTGCCACGTCTGCTGCAAGAGTCCGCGCACGGCCGCATCGCCGTGATCATCGCCGTAGGCATCGGCGAACTGCAGGAACGCGGGCTCTGCCGCCGCATACTGCTCCTCGAGGAACGTATCCATGACGTCCTCGGCCAGCAGATTGGCCTCCTGCTCATCCATGGCCCGGAACTGCGGGTCGATGTCGAGCTCGGCGATATTCATGCGCAGCACGCGCTGGCAGAAGGAATCGATGGTCGTGATGGCCGCTCCCGAGAGCAGGATCAGCTGCCGCTGCATATGGTCCCGTTTCCGCTCTGAATCGGCCTGCGCCACGGCTTCCTGCAGGCCCTGCTCGATGCGCTCGCGCATCTCGGCCGCCGCCGCCCGCGTGAAGGTCAGCACGAGCAACTCGTCGATATTGCAGACCTCCTCCCGCAGCATGCGGATGATGCGCGCCACGAGCACGGCCGTCTTGCCGGAGCCGGCCGCCGCCGCCACGAGCACCCGTTGGTGCTGCGCCGCGATGGCCGCTTGTTGTTCTTCTGTCCACCCCATCACGCTTTTTCCTCCTCCTTGCCTTGTCCGTCTCGCTTGCCGGCCCCGGTCCGAGCGGGCAGTGGCACCTCGCCGCCCACTTTGGCACGCATATCTCGATAGTATTCCTGCTCGTCATCGGCCTGCTCCAGGATGCGCCAGGACTCACACTGCGGATCGAAGCCGCAGAAATCCCGATAGGGGCAAAAGGTGCAGGCATTCTTCTGCGCATCCTCCGCATAGGGCGAGACCGGGATGTGACCAGCGAGCAGGCGCCGCCCCGTATCGCGAATCAGATAATCCATGTAGTCGAGCAGCAGGGCGAACTGCTCCTCTGTCTTCACCGAGGTCAGCGTCGACTTCGAGAGACTGCCGTCGCGATTCAGCGAAGCCTTGATGAAGTGCTGCTCCGCGTCGATGGCCTCGATGACCGCCGGATCCGCGAGCACCCAGCCTGGCATGCGCATCAGCTTGTCCAGCTCAGCCTTGACCTTGCCCGCATCCTCCTTGCGCCCCGTCGGCAGCAGGCTGTATTTGAGATACGCATAAAGCACGCCCGCCGGCAGGCAGGCCTTGCCGTCCCGGCTGAGGAAATTGCGCGCCACGAGCAGGTACGCGAGCAGCTGCATGCGCAGGCCGTACCAGACCTCGAGCAGATTCAGTGCCGCGTGGCCCGTCTTGTAGTCGATAATGAGGAAATACCGCCCGTCATCCGCGATGTCGATGCGGTCGATCTGCCCCGTTAGCTCGACCTTTACGCCGTCAATGGGATAGACGAGCGGCGGCAGCTTCCCCTCGCCCGGGCCGAAGGCCTGCTCCAGATAGGCGGGGTGGAACCGGCTGGCCTTGTCGTAGGCGATGAGGCGATGCAGGCAGTGCTCCGCCGTCTCCTGGATGCGCGTGAGCAGATGCTGGTAGGCGGCCTCGCGCTGCATGAGCCGTCCGCGTATGCGCGGCGCGAGCTCCGTGAGCGCCCGCTGGCACATGGCCGCACACTCCTTATCGTCCACCTCAGCCCAGCGGCGCCCGGCCCGGCGCAGTTCCTCGCCGAATTCATGCAGCACGCCGTGCAGCAGCTGGCCGAAATCGACATGCTGGAAGCTGTACTCCTCGCGCTCTTTGAGCTTCAGCCCGTACTGGGCAAAGTAGTGGAACGGGCAGGCGCGGTAGCATTCGAAGCGCGTCACACTGCCCGTGAGCTGGCGGCGCGGCGCAAAGAGGGCCTGGGCCAGCTCCGGCGGCAGTTCCCGTTCCCGCGGCGGCGCAAAGAGCCCCGCGAGGGAACGCTTCGCCGCGGCGCGACGCTTTTTGTCCTGCTGGTACCAGTTATAGACATCCTGCCACCACGGTGCCATCGCACGTCCATCGCGCTGTGCCCGCAAGGCGAGCGTGAGATCGTTGAGCGCAGGCAGCGGCGCCGCGAGCTGCAAATCATCCGTGCGGTCGATGCCCGCCAGAGGCAGGGTCAAAAACTCCGCCCGGGGCAGCAGCGTGCGCAGGCGATGCAGCAGCGGCGAGGGCAGCAGCTCCCCGCCCTGCGCATCGGCGAGTGGACAGGACACCCAGAGATAATCCCTGGCCTCCGTGAAGCCGCGGTAGAGCAGGTAGTTCTCGCTGAAGCTGCGCTCCTGTCCGCCCGAGGGAATCTCGAGGTTCACTTCCTGCAGGTGCAGGCGATCCGCATCGGTGAGCAGGCCGGACTCGCTCACGGCGCGCGGCATCACGCCCGCGTTCGCGCCGAGGATGTAGATGGCGCGGCATCCCTGCAGGCTGTTCTGGTCAAAAGGTGCGATGGTCACGGCATCGAGGCCCTGCGGAATCAGCGATAGCTGCAGTGCATCGAGGCCCTCGGAGAGCACGAGCGCATACTCCGTGAGCGGCATCTTCTCCTCGCCGCTCACGGTTACGAGCTGGTCGAAGAGCTCCATGAGGCCGTTCCAAAGCTGGCGGTGCTCCGCCGCCAGGGCCTGCTGCACCTCGCCTGCGGCCTCGGCCGCCTGCTCCTCCCGCTCCGCCCAGAGCGCGAGCGTATCCGGCACCTCCAGGGCCAGCAGGAAGTGATAGAGCGCCTCCGTCTGCGCGCGTACGTTTGCCGCCGTGCGCAGCTCCTCCTGCAACTTAGCCAGCGGCTCTGCGACGATGCGGCGCCACTGCTCCACATCGCGCAAGCGCTGCTCTGCTGCCTCCTGCAACTCACCATCCTGCTCCAGGGAATAATAGCGGCGCCAACTCCACGGCTCCTCCTGCGTCCAGGCCTTGCGGCCGCGCACGCCGAACTCGCGCACATAGTTCTCTAATAGGTCGATGTTGTCCATGCTCAGTTGCGTCCAGAAACCCGTGCGCAGACAGCGGCAGAGAGGCTCGATGCGCCAGCTGCGGATAGCCTCGAACACGGAGCGCAGGAGCTCGGCAAGCGGATGCTGCTGGCTCGCACGCTTCGCATCGATGAAATAGGGAATGCCGTAGGCCGGCAGCAGCAGGCGCAGCTGCTCGGCATAGTCGCCGTCATCGCGCACCAGCACGCCGATGTCGCGCCAGGCAAAGCCTCGCTCGCGGCAAAGGCGCAGGATATCCGCCGCCATGGCGGTCATCTCGAGACGCGGCGTCGCCGCCTCCACGATGCGCAGCCCCGCCGCCGCCTCCTGCGGCATCGCCCCCGGTGAGAACAGGCCGCGCTCGATCTGGCCGAGAGCGGGCGCACGGAAGCGCGGCGCGCCGTAATGCTGCGCTGCCTTTTCCCCCGCCAGCGCAGGCAGGCCCGCCTGCGTCAGCACGCGCACCGTCGGCGTGATACCGAGCTCCTGCGCCAGTTTTTTCAGTGCTTGCTGCGTCAGCGCACTGCGGGCAAAGAGGCCGCTCTTGCCGCCATTGGCCGGACTTCCCTCTACAGGATCGAGGGAAAGCGTCACATGCACGGCTTTAACCTTCGCCAACAGCGCCGCCAGTACCGCCTTTTCCTGCGGGTTGAAAAAGACAAAGCCATCGACCCAGACCTCAGCCTCCCGTAGCAGGGCCGAGTCCGGAATCCGCGTCACCAGCGTATCGAGGGCATCGCCCGCATCGGCCGCCCTGCCGGCCAGCGTCTGCGTGAAGTCCGCCGCCAGCAGCGCGATATCCTGCAGCTTGCCCGCGAGATAAGGGTCTTTCCGCTCCAGTTCGCCGGCTTTCTGCCGCAGGATTTCCGGCGTGATGCCGTAGCTCTTCGCCTCGTCCAGGGCGTCGCCGAGCTCCTGACTGAAGCCGTGGCGGCCCGCCGCCCGCGCGAAGACCGTGAGCTCCTTCTGACGTCGGTGCAGGATGCGCTTCAGCAGCAGGCGCCGCCCGAGCTCCGAGATGCGCGGCAATACCGCGCCGCCCGTCTCCAGCAGGATCTGCCGGGCGAAGCGGCGGAAACCGAACACATAGCTGCGCAGGAAGCCCTGCCCCTGCTCTGCCATGAGCCCAGCCAGCTGCCGCTCCACGCGGAACGTCATATGCTCCGGCAGCAGCAGGATGAGCGCGGGGCCCAGCGGATCCTCCGCCATGCGTTGCCGCATGGCCTCCAGGCACGCCGTCGTCTTGCCCGTCCCCGCCCGGCCGATGATGAATTCCAGTGTCGCCGTCATAATAACCTCCTTATCTTGCCGTATCCCTATGCTATGTGACAGTATAGCACAAAGAAAAAGCCAATGTAGAAAAAACGGCTTTACGGTCTCAATCATTATTTTTCAGACTAAAAGGAGACAGTATTGCACAAATGCTTAATCAAACACAAAAAGGCAGGTTCCCGTGCCTATGCCGGGATACCTGCCCACACTATGCTTTCCCTTATACCAGCTGTACTTTATTCCGCTCGGCGAATTGTCGAATGGCCTCTACCGTCCAGCCTGATACTTTGGCTATGACATCCAGACTGACCTTTTCCCGGAGCATCGACAATACCATGCTCCTCTTCGTCTGCTCCTCACCTTGCTTGATGCCTTGCTGGATGCCGTCCTCGAAAAAGCCTTCGCTGAGGTTGCACATCGTATTCATCTCCTCTGCCATGTCATCTGTCAGATTCAGTTCGTATTGCTTCGCCAGGCGCTCCTTCTTGATGGCTACGCCTGCTTTTGACCGGAACACCAGACGCAGGAGCTCGATGAGCTTGTCACCCGTGCGGCGGTTGCCGAGGTACA
>Ga0256404_1001676_pt1 | contig 52206 bp, 41 predicted proteins | sample RumenRJG_01DNA_FD_185990 | JGI IMG/M metagenome (GOLD analysis project Ga0256404, IMG submission 185990) | Bovine rumen microbial communities from Lethbridge, Alberta, Canada - RJG_01 | ecosystem: Host-associated > Mammals > Digestive system > Stomach > Rumen | place: Canada: Alberta | collected...
TTTGCTTGTCTTGATTTGCAGCACTAAGGTAAGTGAAAAATCTGACATGGCAAAATCCTGAGCAACTTTTTGTTGCTCAGGTACTTATAAAGAAAGTTAAACTAAAGTGCTGCGGAATTAAGGAAAAGTTGTAACTTTGCCGCCAAATTCCAGATTGATCACAAATTTATCTAAATTTTAAAGAACTATGAAAGCAATCAAACTAGCTCTAGTTTTGGCATGTTGCCTGGGCGCATGCTGCAGTGCCGGTGCGCAGACGGTGGCAGCTGTTGACGAGCAAGGCAAGCAAGTGCGCCGCATCACGTTCGACCGCGAGCGTGTGACCATCGAGTATGCCAGTGGCGAGGTGCGCGACAATGTCGACCGTGCCCTGATTTTGCGTGGCGACGTCACCGCCATCGATGCCATCAAGACGCAGCCCGGTGAGAACGGCACCGTGCGTCAAGTCTACGACCTGCAGGGACACCGCATGGTCGATGTGAACAACCTGCCGCAAGGCATCTATGTCGTGCGCGAGGGAGATAAGGTTTATAAAATGATTAAAAAGTAACCGGCTATGAACAAGATTTTACGCTATACACTGCTGCTGGTTGCCTCCCTTCTCCTCGGCGCAACCGCCCAAGCCATGGTCATCAAGTATGTGCTCGAGGACGGCTCGATGCACGCCATCACGTCGTCGGAGTTGTCGGCCATCGACTTCAACGACGACGGGTCACTGACCCTAACCACCTATGACGGAGAGATCATCACGACCACCGAGTGCATGTTCGACGAGCTGGAGATAGGCACCCGCGAGGTGCTGCTGCCCGGCGAGACCGACCTGGACTTGACCTTTGAGTATGAAGGCCTCAGCCTGGGCACACGTCCCGTGCGTCAGTACAACTTCCTCTACCCCACCGTTGACCCGCAGGGCGACTCCATCACCATGAGCGGGCGCATCGTCATTCCCAAGAACATCCTTGACGGCGAGGCTCCCAGCCAGGGCATCCTGCTGTTTAACCACTACACCATCTTCAACCGCATCGAGGCACCCACCGAAGGCTTCAACACGCTGGAGGCCATGTTCCTGGCCAACCCGCTGAATCCCGACTATATCATCATCGAGAGCGACTTCTACGGCTTCGGTTCGACGGTGCGCTTCCCGCAGGCCTACCTGCAGGGCACGGCCAACGGCAATGCCTCGCTCGACTGCCTGCTGGCCGGTCGTCGTCTGCTTGAAGAGCTGGGCATCGACTACGGCCCACTCACATTCAACGTGGGTTACTCCAGCGGCGGCTTTGACGCCCTGGCCACGCAGAAGCTGCGCGACATGGAGTTCAGCGACCGCATCTCGTTCGACAAGACGTTTGCCGGCGGCAGCCCCAGCGACATTCTGGAGTGCTACCGCGAGTACGTCCGCATCGACTCGACGGCCTACAATGCCGTGCTGGCCCTGCTGATGGTGTCGCTCAATGAGACCCAGCAGCTGGGTCTGACCTACGAACAGGTGTTCACCCCCTACATCGCCAGCCGCATCGACGAGTGGATCAACTCCAAGAACTACTCGTCGTGGCCCGTGTGCGACTCCATCGGTCGCGAGAAGAAGGTTCACGAGATTCTCAACGCCCCCTATTGCGACCTGAACAGCGCAGAGTCGCAGGTAGTTCAAGACCTGTTTGCGCAGAACAGCATCGCCACCGGCTGGGTGCCCGACCCGAGCCAGCGCCTGTTCATCTTCCACTCACGCGGCGATGACTATGTTCCTGTGCAGTCGGCACGTCCCGTGCTGCGCCACCTGGAGCAGTATGGCTTTGAGCCCAGCATCGTTCCGGGCCGCACCCATCTGCAGACCAACTTTGTTGTGCCCAAGCTGGGTCACCTCACCGCCACGGTGATTTATCTGATTCAGTCTGTCGCGGCCATCAAGGCCTGGCCACAGATGTATGCCGACGGCGAACTCATCGAGCCTTACGCCACCTGGGCACAGGCCGGGGCTGACTTTGACCTGATTGCCACCCTGCGCGCCCTGGACGAGATGGGCATCGACTGCCGCAGCATTATCCAGGCCGTGATCGACCAGATGCAGCAGGGTCAGGGCGACACCATGAACGACATTGTTGCCGCCGTGATGGCTCGTCTAGCCGAGCTGGGCATCGACGAGCAGGCACTGCGCGAGATGGGTCAGGACTCGGGCATCGATATCGAGCAACTGATTGCCGACCTAGTGTCTTATCTCAACGAGAACCCGACGCAGCCCGAGGGCATGGATGCACCGGCACGCGCCAACGCGGTGTACAAGTCACTCACCAGCCCGCTCACGCCGGCCGACGAGTATGCCGACCAGCTGCGCCACTGGCTTGAAAGCAAGGGTGTAGCCACCCGATGAGTGGTTAGCAACCTTCCATGACATGGGGCCTGACACCGCGCCGAGATGGGCGACCAAGTGTCAGGCCCCATTATTTTTTCGAGGGGGCGAACTTTTTGGGGTGGCTAGGCTTTGCGGCGGGCTTTGCGTGGGTGGCGCAGGTGTCGGGCCAGTTCTCGGTGCTCGTCGGCCAGGTCGTCGAGGCCGATGCGGTCGTAGATGGCGGCCAGCTGGTCGTGCGGTTCGGGACGGGTCTTGTCGGCCTTGCAGGCTCGCTTTAGGGCCTTGATGGCCTCGGGGGTGTGCTTGCGGTCGAGGTGGATGTGTGCCAGCCCCATGTGTGCTTCATAGCAATTCTTGTCAAGAGCCAGTGCCTGGTTGTAACCCTCGATGGCCTGGTCGGTCTGGTCGATGGCCGCCATGAGGCGCGCCTTGCCCAGCATGGCCTGGATGCACTGGGAGTCGATGCGCAGGGCCTTGTTGTAGTTGGCCAGGGCGGTGCGAATGGCAATGTCGTCGAGCGGCGCCGCCTCGCCGTAGGGCACCGCGTCGTCGCTGACAAGCGTGCCGAACCCCTGCGACTGGTCGCCCATGGCGGCATATTCCTGCGCGAGCTCCTTGAGCAGCTTATGCTGGGCATCGACTGCCTCTTGCAATGTCTTGACCTGATTGACCAGGCGGTTGAAACTGGTGAGTTTGGTGGCAATGAGGCGCTGCACGACGGGGTTCTGAATCTGGTTGTTGATGGCAGTGGCCTGCGCAAAACACTCGACACACTCGCGCCACTGCTGGTGATTGAATGCGTGGTTGGCCCGGACATAGAGCTGGCGCGCGCGTTCCTGGTTGAGCGCGTCGTCGATGGCGCGCTGGTCGTTGAAGCGGCGGCTGAAGTCGACCACGGCGGTGCTGACGATGATGTCGCGCTCGCTGAGGGGCTTGAGCAGTGTGATGCCCTCGAGCGAGGTGCATCGCGAGAGGGCCACGTAGGTCTGCCCGCTAGTGAAAGCCCCACCGGCAAAGTCGATGACCACGTTGTTGAACGTCAGTCCCTGGCTTTTGTGTACGGTGAGTGCCCATGCGGCCTTGACGGGGAGCTGCTTGAACGAGCCCAGGACGTTTTCGACCACAGCCTTCTTCTTTTCGTCGTAGGTGTACTGGATGTTCTCCCACACCTCAGGCTCGATGTCATAGATGTCACCGTCCTCAAGCACGATCTGCACCTTGTCGTCGGTCAGGTCATGGACGCGTCCGATGGTGCCGTTGACCCAGCGGCCCTCCTTGTCGTTGCGGATGAAGATGACTTGCGCGCCGACCTTGAGTGTGAGCTGCAGCGATGTGGGCAGGTCGTTCTCGGGGAAGTTGCCTTCGATTTCGCCCTGATAGACGTGCTCAGGCGTCTTAAGTGCGGCCATGTGGTCGTCGTTGATGCTGTTGACCGTGTCGCGGCGTGTGGCCAGGGTGATGACAAAGCCATCGTCGTTGTAGGCCGGGTTGCAGCGCGCGTTGAGGCACATCAGGTCGTCGCGAGTGGTGCGGCTGATGCGCACACGGTCGAGCAATGCGACAAAATCGCTGTCGGTCTGGCGGTAGATTTTGCGCAGCTCGATGGGCACAAGTCCCAGGTCGCCGAACACATGGGCGTTGAAAAAGAAGAACTGGCGATAGTCGCGCTGCAAGATCTGCCGCATGTCGCGCGTGACCACCGGCTCGAGCTGGAAGATGTCGCCCACAAAGAGCAACTGCTTGCCGCCAAAGGGCTCTCGCATGTTGCCCGAGTAGGTGCGCAACACCTTGTCGACAAAGTCGATGATGTCGGCCCTGACCATCGAGATCTCATCGATGATGATGAGGTCGAGCTGCTGGATGAGCTTGACTTTCTCCTTGGTGTAACGCAGCGTCTTGCGTATCTGGCGCGGTGCGAAGTCGGGGTCATCGGCCAGCAGAGGCCGGAAGGGGATTTTGAAAAACGAGTGCAGCGTCTGCCCGCCGACGTTGACGGCGGCGATGCCGGTGGGGGCCAGCACGACATACTTCTTGCGCGTGTTGGCGCAGATGTACTTGAGGAAGGTGCTCTTGCCGGTGCCCGCTTTTCCGGTGAGGAAAACCGACTGGCGGGTGTGCTGAATCAGGTTCCACACGTTCTGGAACTCCGGGTTGTCGAGGTCGATATTTTCGGGCAGGTTGAAATCCATCTATCTCAATTCATAATTCATAATGCATAAAGACTGCTTGGTAGCCTCCTAGCCTCCCCCTCCCCTTTCCCAAAGGGGACCAATGGTGCAAGCCGAATACAATGCCGAGCTGGCTCGAGCATTGTTGAGGCGCAGCCCATTGACGCAGGAAGAGCGGCAGGGGTGGGATATGGAGGCGATGCAGAATGCGCAATTACTTGCTTACTAATGGCGTTGTGTGTTTGCCTATGCACTCTGTTTATGCATTTTCCAAATATTCTGATGGTGTCAGAACTTGCAACTCGCTAAAGGAGAAATCTTTTTTATTTCGACTGACGATAACATCACATCCAAATGCCTTGGCGCATTCATACTGCAGTATGTCCTCGAAATCCTTGCCATCAACCTGCAATGCAAAGTTTAGTTGTTCATCTGTCATGGGAAGAACGTTCACAAACAGCTTTAAATCAGCAATAATTGTCCGCAGTTGCTGCTGAGATCGGCTTTTACGGACAATGTATGCCAAATTGGCTATCGTCAGAAATGAAACATACAATACAATCAAAGACTGCTCACACATTGCAAAAATTTGAGCCACTTCATGCTTGTATTCTCTTTCTAGGATTAAATCAAGAACAACATTAGTGTCTAAAAAAACTTTCTTCATTTGTTCAATAAGTAAGCCAGCCGTTCATCTTGTTCTACTTGCTCTGGATTAACAATTACACAGCCCATCAATCGTTGGATAGCAGACGAATACTCAGACTGGTCAACAATCTGTTTTGCTTCATGACTGGTAGCATCTTGTGTCTGCCCTAAAAGATAATTAGCCAATTTCTTACGCAACGACTGGGTGAGATTGAGCGAGTCAACAATTCGCCTTAAATCATCGAATGTCAAACTGACCTTCTCGCTGGTCAGATAGGCCACAGCAGGCTCTTCGACAATCGAAATATTTTGAGAATCTTGATTATCCATCCTATTTGCTTTTATTTTGCAAAGTTACAACTTTTTTGACACTCGACAAAATATACACCAAAATTTGGGTAGAAAGCAGCACGCTGCGTCGCCTGAGACGGGACGCAGCGTGCAGTTGATGATGCATCAGTGCAATGACGCGGGACTAGAGGGCCAGGCGCAAGCCGTTGCGGCCATCCACTCTCGTCGGTACCATCCAATTGCGATAAACCACACCAAACCAATTAGCTTGATCAGAATAACAACCACCACGATACATGCGCTCGGGTTCGTAATCAGAACTTGTGCAGACAGGATTGATTTGTGCATCCTCGGTGTAGTAATAACCATAATCCTGGCACCACTCAATCACGTTGCCATTCATGTCGTACAGTCCCAGTTCGTTCGGTGCCTTGGTGGCCACTGTCTGGGTGCTATAATTCGGGATGTTATCCAAGTACCATGCCACATCATCGACGTTGTTGCTGCCGGCATAGGTATAGCCCTTACTGCGGTTGCCGCCCCGAGCCGCGTACTCCCACTCGGCATCGGTGGGTAAGCGGAACGCCATTCCGGTGAGCTCGTTCAACCTACTGATGAACGTCTGGCAGTCGTCCCAAGACACTTGTTCCACGGGTCGCTGCAAGTTGCCGGTGTAACGGCTTGGGTTGGTGCCCATCACGGCCATCCACAACTCTTGTGTGACCTCGGTCTGGCCGATGCTGTAGCTAGACAGGGTCACCTGGTGGGCCGGCGTCTGATTGGCAGGGCCAGTCACAGCCCCCATGGTGAACGTGCCTCCCTCGACCGGTACCATCTTGAACGACACGCCATTGACAGTGTAGGTGGTCGTCACATCGGCTGAAGCCTTGCCGAGCATGATGTTGATCACCTGGTTGGCATCGCTCACATCGACCGAGCCATCGCCATCGACATCGGCACTTGGCACGGACGCGGCCTTTCCGAGCATGATGTTGATGACGAGGTTGACATCGCCCACATCGACTATGCCGTCGCCGTTGACATCGCCCGACGACTTCAGGACAGGCTCGATGGCAATGTAGCCGGTGTAACTTCCTGAAACGCCAGGAGCGCACACGTCGCCACGATCGACATATCCGCCCTCGGGCAGTGTGATGTGGCAACCCACCAGTTGCAGGTCATATCCGCAGTTGATGTAACCGTGCTCGAGGCGCACCGTGGCATTGTCGATGGTGAGGTTGGCGTCGCCATCGTCCTCGCCGATGGCGGTGCTACCGCCCCCACTGCGAGCGGTGGCAACAATCGTGCAGTTGCGGATGGTCATGCGGTGGTCGCCACTGCCCGAGCCACTGCCGATCCAGAGGGCTGCACCTGAATTGTTGACGGTGAGTCTGCCGGGACCTTCGATCACGACACCGTCGCAGTTCCCGATCGACACGGCAATCATGCCGGTGTTGCGCGTACAGTTGATGGTGTTGTCGCCTCGCAGCACAATCTTGATGCCCGGCAAAGTCCGGTCCACCTTGATGGGTATGTTCTCTGAGGTGATGGTGGCGTTGGTCAGGGTGAGCACGTTGCCCTCGGGGTCGTAGGTGATGGTGCCCGTGATGCCGTCGCCGGCGACACCGTCCTTGTTCGCGGAGGTGACCACCGTGCCAGCGATGGTGATGGGATATTCTTCCGCAACCTCGTATTCGGTCAATGTGCCATCGGTGAGCAGCATCGGCCACCACCCCTTGGCCCGCGACTGCTGCACCTGTGCCGTGGTCATCTGCTGGTCGCCTGCACCTGTGGTGAAAATGTAATAGCTCTTGCGTGTGGGGCGATTGTCGAGCGAGGCGATGAACTGGTCGACGGCCGAGCTGCCGAGCTGGTTGCTGAAGACATAGAAGTTGGTAGTCAGTCCGGCTGCAAACGCTCCGGTCGACACCCTGAGCGAGGTCAGCTTGTTGGCTTCGCACGACAGCCTGCTCAGTGCCGCGTTGGGTGTCAGGTCGAGTTGGCGCAGCTGGTTTGCCGAGCACAGCAGCGTCTGCAACTGTGTGCATCCTGCTACATAGAGATTGGTGAGCTGATTGTTGGCACAACTGAGAAAAGTCAGCTTGGTGTTCTTGTTCAAGTTGAGCGTGCCGAGATTGTTTTGGTTGACATTGAGCGATGTCAGTTCGGTGAAATACTTGATGCCCACCAGGCTGGAGATATTCTGATTGCCGACATTCAGTTCGGTAACCGCCTTCCACTCGTCCTGGTCGAGTTTGCCGTTGCTATCGGTGTCCGTATCGCTGATGGCCGAGCGGAAATTGGCATCAGGGAAGTTGGTGGTATTGAGATAGACCACGCCCAAATAATCCTCGTAGACAACGTTTACACGCTTTAACCGCTGTGGATTCCAGCCCTTTGCTCTGGCAACCTGCACCTGCTCGACGGTGAGTTCATTGCCTTTTTCGTATCTGTCCATGAATTTGAACGAAAGCATGGCACCTGTGCGAGTGGGCAATGACTCAACAAATTGAGCGGCCCCTGATCCGCTAATGTAGTTATCTTCCAACCACAAATCCTCCATTTTTGTGTTATTGGCCAGGTTGAGTGTGGTGAGCGAGGTATTGTAGCAATACAGTAATTTCAGATTGGGATTATGGCTCACGTCCAGCGTAGTGAGCGGATTGTCCTCACATCTCAGTTCGGTGAGTGCCGTCAATGCCGACACATCGAATGTGGTGAGGTTGTTTTGCTTACAAGACAAATCCGTCAATGCGGTGAAGTACTCAACTCCCTTGAGATTGCTGATGCCCTCGTTTATAGGACTCAACCAAGTTGTTGCAGCGACATCGGTGGTGGTGATGAATCGCTTCTTGAATTTTTGGGCCAGGTAATTGCGGAAATTGGCATCGGGGAAGTTGTCGATGCTGAAGTCTGCCACCACGTCCTTGTCGCTGATGACGATGTCGGCACCTTTCACATCGCTCAGGAAAGCATTGTTGGTGTAGTCGTAATTGGCAATCGACTTGGACGAAGAGTTGAAGTTGGCACCGACGGGTTGCTGTATCACCACATTAGGTGAGAAACCCATAGATGACACATTCTTGACGTTGGGCTGGCTTGAACTGATGCTCTTGAGCGTGACCGTCTTGGGTGCTGTGGATGGATTAACCGAGTTATAAAATAAAACCTTAGAGATGTCCAGGAGGTCGCCTCCTCCACCATAGATAGAGGCATTCACATTAAAGAACGACACAGAGTTGTTGTGGTTGCTACCCTCGATGCCGCCCTTAGCATTAGCAGAAATATCAAGTGTGCCGGGACCCTCGATGTTGAGCGTGATGCCGCCAGTGATGTAGATGCCACCCTCGCTGCCGCCGGTGATGGTGGTGGTGCCGCTGCTCACAACGAGTTTGCTATCTTTCTCAAATCGCACAGGTGCTGATTGGGTGGCTGACAGATTGTTGGTGCCGACCAGCTTCACCGTCAGCCCCGAGTTGTTCTCGTTGTAGATGGCGCGGTTGTCACTGCCCGTGCGCGAGATGGTGACGTTGGTCAGTGTGACGGTGTTGCTCGATGGGTCGTATTTTACCGTACCCGATGCGATGTTGCTGCCAGTGACGTTCTGGTAGTTGTCGCTGTTGACCGACACGCCTGCGATCTTGAAGCCGTAGTAGGTCGCGGCCTGCGCCGCCAGCGCCGCCAGCAGCAGTGCCAATATTGTGAAAAGTTTCTTCATATCTTTAGAGTCTTAGTGAATAATTGCGCGATGGTTTTACCCCTCACCCGACCTCTCCTCTGCGAGGGGAGAGGGGAAGTTAGCCCCCTCACCCGACCTCTCCCCTGTGAGGGGAGAGGAGTTGTTGGGGTTGGCATGACAGTGGTGTCCCGACATCAGGTTATTTGAGCTTGACGCTCTCGACAACAGCTTTAACTACGGGGTCTTCAGGCTGGATGAAATTAATGGTCACGTCAAGGCATTTCTCCTCACCCCAGTCGGCCACAGCATGGTAGAACTGGTTGCCTTCGCTGCGGAGGGTAGAATATGTTTTGTCGCCCATTTTCACGTCGGCGCCTTTCTCTATGCCACCTGTTTCGAAGATGTCCTTGACTGTCTCGGCTGCTGTCTTGTGGGGAATAAGCGAGACTTCGATTTTTTGTGTCATGTGATCCTCTCTTTCCTTGGTCATGATGATTTCAGCGAAGGCGCCCACAGTGGCTTTCCAGCCTTCGGGCACGTCTAGGATCAAGTCGTCGCTCTCGATAGAGCATGGTCCCGTCTTTTCAACCACAGCCTCTTCGTTCTCTTCGGCGGCTTGCTCGGTGGCAACAGAGTCAGACGGTGTGGTGCTGTCGGTGGCAGTGCTTCCGTTACATGCAGTGAACATAACCACTGCAGCAAACATTAAAAAAATCTTTTTCATTGTTGTTACTGTTTTGAGGGTTATTAATTGTTGTTTGTTTTCACTTCATGAGGGTGGCGATGGTGGCTGGCTCTGCTCGCGGGCCATCATCTGCTGGATGAGCGGCTCGAGGCGATGCGCCACACGCTCCACAATCTTGTCGACCAGCGCATCCTGCTGCTGGAGGTCGTGGAGGTATTGGGCGGTGAACCGCATGGTGGCTTCTTGACGTTCTTTCTTGTCCATAATGGGGCGTATTGGGGGGTGCATTTTGATGATGCAAAATTACTATGACTTCCCGTAGGTCTGTTGTGAATTTCGGTCAAATTGCTGAAAATGAGTTGTGAATTTCGGTCAAAATGAAAAAATCGGGCAGTTTTTGCCCGATTTTTTGCTGATTGCTGGCAGACTATGCGCCGGGTGGCGCGCAATACCGAACACGCGGGGGAGGCTTCACACGCGGGGGAGGCTTCACAGTGCCGGTGGCACGCTATGCTGGACGTGTGGCAGCCTCGAGGGGTGCAGCCTTGCTTTGCCCTCGCTCAATTATTGATGCCGTCGCGGTATTGGGTGGGGGTGCAGCCGTAGACGCGCTTGAAGGTGTGGCTGAAGTTGCTTGTCTCGCTGAAGCCGCACAGGTGGGCAATCTGTGCCACAGGCTGGTTGGGGTCGTCAAGCAGTTGGATGGCCCGCTCCATCTGTATGGCCTGGATGTAGGCCTTGGGCGACTTTCCGGTCACTGCGAGCAGGCGACGGCGGAAAGTGGACACGCTCATATTGACCTGCGAGGCGATGGTCTCGACACTGAATTCGCCGCGGGGCATGCCGTCATAGACCGCCTCGATGACCCGCATGAGGAACGCGCGGTCGTCGGCCGACTGCACCTCAGCATTGTCGGGTTCGGGCTCTGCCCCCTGCCGGGTCGAGCCTGGTTCTGCCTCGGGCTGTGCAGACCTGTTGGCCCGCAATTGCTCAATCTCGCGGATGAGCCCCTGCATCTGTCGGCGGCTGCGACGACGCAGGTGCATGATGACCAGCCATGCGGTCAATAACAGACAGGCCATGAGCGCGAGGCCAATGATGATGTTGCGGCGATTGGCCAGGGTCAGCTCCGCATTCTCCTGCTGGAGGCGGTCGTTGCCAAACTCGGCGTTGTAGCGCGAAAGGGCATCGGCCGATGCATGGCTGTAGAGCGAGTCCTTGAGCAGGTCGAAGCGGTCGAGGTAATACTTGGCACTGTCGGGATTGAGTTTCCAGTAACTCTCATAGAGTCCTCGGTGCGAATGGATCTCGTTGTAGAGGTCACCCATCTGCGAGAACAGTCCGGCTGCCTGTTTATAATAGGGTATGGCCTCGTTCTGCCGTTTCTGGCACAGCAGAGCCATTCCCAGACGGTTGAGGGCGATGGCCATGGTGTGCATGTCGCCCATGCGCTCAAACTCGGGGATGATGCGACGCAAGATGTTCTCGGCCTCACCATAGCGATGCAGGCCGAGAAGTGCCGAAGCCTTCTGCGACAGGCGGATGTTGGCCTGCGGCCGCTGCAGGGCCGAGTCGATGGCAAATGCCTGCTGTGCATAGTCGACCGCCTTGTTGTCATCGCCCAGTGTGTGGTAGACTTCAGATGCCATGCCCAGCAGCACAGCCTTGCGCGGCGGGTTGTCGGCCTTGTCGGCGTGCTCAAGGGCTTGAAGGATATATTTCTCGGCCTCACGAGGCTGATAGGCAGCCATGTAGATGCCCGCCACGGTATTCATGCTCGAGGAGATGCGGTCGTGGTCTCCGCTTTTGAGGTCAATCTCCAGGCACCGCTGTGCATAGTCGGCGGCGCGCTTGAAGTCGCCCATGCGCACACACGTCATGCCCAGCAAGTTCAGGCAGTCGGCCTTGATGTCGCTACCTTCGGCGCACAGCGGCAACGCTTTGCCGCCATACTGGAGTGCTAGCTCATATTGCTGCTTGTCGTAATACCACTCCGCAGCCCAGTACCACACCTGCTGACGCATACTGTCGACCGCCGTAGTGGGTTGGAATTGAACGAGCTGGTCGGTAAACTGCTCGTCGTTGAATGTGCGCATCAGTTGGTTGGCCAGCGTGACCACTGCCCCACCCTGCACCTTGTCGAACTGCTCGAGCCTGCTGTCGATGGCCGCAACGTCGGTAGCCAGCACGGCAAAGCGTGCCATCAGGCAAACAATAATCAGAATTACTTTCTTCATACTTCAGGTAAATGTCGCTACAAAATTACAAAAAACACAAAAAAAGAGAAAATACTGATAATAAAAAATGTTTTTTCTTGGCATTTTGTTATCCGATCATAACAAAGTGGGCTGACCCTCTGTGCTTTTCACGCAATCGCGCACAGCACATCAGGATCAGCCCATCAACTATTCGCGCGGCGGCCGCGCGTCAAACACGAGCCTCACTTGCCCAGCATGACGTTGATAATGGCGTTGACATCGGTAACATCGACGCTGCCATCGCCGTTGATGTCGGCAGCTGCCACCGACTCGGTCTTGCCCAGCATGATGTTGATGACCATGTTGGCATCTGCCACGTCGACCGTGCCATCGCCATTGACGTCGCCCGGCAACGTGGGCGGTTCGGTGACCACGTCGATGAGTTTGTAGCAATTGACATAGTCACCGATGGTTCCCTCCACTCCGGCACGCTTGGCCTCGACCATAATCAGGTATCGGCCGGGCTCAAAGCTCATCTTGCTGGAGATGTCAATGGTCTTCTGCTGGCCTGCGGCAATCTGCTGGCTACCCATATAGATGATGCCACCGTTGGTGAGGGTATACTGGCGCATGCGCACATAGACCATGCCGCTGAAGTCGGTGGGAGCAGCCAGAGTGATGCTGCCTGTCAACCCCTTGCCCTTGACCACCCAGTCGGGCAAGTCAATATCCACCGCATTGAGCATGATGCTGGCAGCCTGGCCAATGGTGATGGTGAGCGGATAACGGTCGTTGTTGTCATCGGGTGTGATGCGACCGTCATCGGTAGCATAGGTAATCATTACCCGATAGGTGCCGGGGTCGACAGGAAGTTTGCGATAGAATGTCAGTGTCTTGTCCTCGCCCTGTGAGACCGTGGCATTGCTCTGCTGGTAGACATAGGCCTTGGTTGAGTCGTTGACATCGACCAGATTGAGGATAACGCCGACGTTTCCCGGACTGCCATAGTTGCGTGTGTTGAGTGCAAAGTAGACATTGTCGCCCTGGCAGGCTGTCATCTCGCCATCGGCCCTCCGCCACTGCACAGCGGTGGTCAGACGCATGACAGGTGTGGCTGCCGGCGGCAAAACCTCGACCAGTCCATCGCCCATCGTCTGCTCGAAGGGATACTGCTCAAATCCCTTCTCAAAGGCGGTGAGGCGATAGTGTCCCTGCGGCATGGTGTCGGCCAGATTGACCAGCAACTGGCGCCGCTCTACACTGGCGTCATAGACATTGACGACGTTCTCATAGTCAAACACCAGCGACGCATCGTCGACACTGGTGAAGCGGATGACAATGTTCTTGAGTCGCACGTCATCGCTGTTGTTGCGCAACTCGAGGTCAAACAGTGCCGAACCCTTGGCATAAACCTTGCCCTGGGGTGCTAGCGCGTTGAGCAAAGTGACATCGGGATGCGATCCGCTGTCGTCGAGTGTGAGAATCTTGCCTGCGGCAACCGTGGTGGGGAAATAGCCCACATAGGGCTTGTTGCGGCTGTCGCGTGCACGGCAGTAGCGCATCGGCTGCCAGGGCGAGGCGGCATCCTCGCGAAACGCCATCCACACCTGTGCCTCGCCATCGGTGATGTCACTGCCCACCGTCTTAGGGATGTCGTAGATTGACTTCATCATGAGCAGTCCCGTGCGTCCGTCGGCAAAGCCAGCAATATTGCACGGCTCGCTCTTGAGCACCTTGACCACCTGGCCGTCACGCACCAGCGCCACACCGATGTCTCCCGCAAAGGGCTTGGTGTCGAAATTCTCGACGGTGACCATCACGCCAAATGTGGCGTTATCCTGGCTGAGCAGGCGCATGCTCAGACCGTTGTAGAGCGGGCGTTCGTAGTTGGTGCCAGCCGTTGGCCGCTGCATGCCAGTGATGATTTCCTGGTCCAAGTTGTAGCCACCAGTGCCACCGCCGATGCCCAGGTCATCCGGATCGAGATGATTGACCAAAAAATAGCCGTTGCTCTTGCCCGTCCATCCCCAGTTGATGTGGACAAAGCCCTCGGTGTCATAGCCGTCGCACACAAATGCGTGTCCGCTACTGCCCACCTCGCTTGCCGCTGCATAGTAAACCGGGCGTCCGGCATCGAGTTCGGCGCAGATGATGTCGAGCCACTCGTCGCTGCTGTAGTAGTCGCGCTTGCGCATGGTGGTTGCCGGGTCGTAGCCGAAGTGGTCGCGCAGTGCTCCTGGCACCACCATCGAGTGAGCGCCACTGCCAGCAGGCTGATATTCCATGTCGACAGCGATGCCCATGTGGGCCGCCAGCGTAGCCACAGCTGTGCGTTGTGCCGGTGTTGCCTCAATGCCCTCGTAGCTGGGCAACATATTGGCCCAGTCGTAGGTGGTATTGCCAAAATCGGCCGTATATTGCACACCGCCCACGGTGAGCGACTTCGAGCCGATGCCGTGCTCGGGATACTGATGATAGCGCATGATCTGCGTGGCAGCAGTGGCCACACATCCCACATAGTAGTGTGTGTTGACGCCACCGCTGGTGTAGGTTGGACACAGGTCGTTATAGGGGCTGCCCTGCCCCCACAGGATGTCGCCCAGCAGCGGCTCAACCACGGGTGTGCCTTGTGTGGCAGTGCGCAGCACGGGAGCACCCTGACTGCACGCGGCGACATACCGCTCGTTGAGGTCAAGCCATGTGCGAAATGCCGGGGGCATGTCGTCGTAGCTGAACGCGCCCTCGTCAGAGTAGCCCAAGATAGGCTGTGCCGCATCATCGCCAGCCACGATGACAAAGCCATGACCATCGGCGCGGTTGAACACATAGTATGGCGCATGGACACCGGGCGCCATGCCCTGTCGCTTGACACGTTGCCAGGCAGGAACTGCTTGCCGGAGCACGCCCTGCCGACTGAATCGTGTTGCTAAAACTTCGGCTTGAGCCCAGTCGATGGGACTGGCCCAAGCCGAAACTGATGACAACACGATTACCGTAGTAATCAGTTGCTTTTTCATAATTGTCAGATTTTCACTTTATAGGCTTTGCTACCTGCCTTGATCACATAGATGCCCGGTTGCAGCGCGACAGTGCTTCCAGCAGCTGCCTTGGCAACGACCTGGCCATTGAGATTGTAGACTGTTGCGTCAGCTGCGAGCACAACGGCACCATTCAGCACCTGGATGAGCACATTGTCCTTGACTTGCTCGATGGCTGTTGCGATGAGCTGGACGTGGATGGAGTTGCTGCGCTCGGATGCGATCTCGTCGACATAGTTGCCATAGTAGGACGCCACAACAGTGTTGGCAAAGGCCACCACGTCATAGTCGTAGGTGACCGACTCGGTCACCGGCAGGTCAAGTGCCATCGACGTTGCGTTGCCGGCATCAAATGAGCCGACAAACTGGCTCATGACATCGCCAGCCTTGAGCTGCTGCGACACCTGCATGTAGTCAATGAAGAGCTTGTCGCTGCCATTGAGATAAGACAGCTCGATATAGGTCTCGGCAGTACCCTTGTCGGAGGTGACTACATAGTCGGCAAAGTCGCCATTGAGCGTAATCTCGCTGGTCTGGACCAGCTGGTCACCGTTGTAGATGTTGACCGTGACCTTGTCGCCGTCGACCGGTCCGCTATAGTTGCGCGACACCATATTGACCTTGAGTGTGAAGTTGCCGCCATCGTGGCTCAGGTCCAGTGCCGGTGTGGTGATTGTTCCAGCTCCGCTGAAGGGTGCGATGCCCATGTATCCTGCAGCCAAGCAGTGGCTGTAGCCATACCAGCCAGGCTGCTGTGTGTAGGCATCAAGATATTCTTGCGTCGACGGATAGGTCACCGATGTGATGGTGCCCTGCGTCACGCGCGAGAAGTCCTCGTCGATGATATTGATCACAGCATCATGATCCATCACTTCGTTTTTGGTCACATTGACCTCATAGCGCAGCGCGTCGGGGACAGCCTCCCAGTTGGCCGTGAATCCCTGGTCGCTGACCTCGGTAGCAGGCATCGCGACAGGTGCATCCAGCTGGTTGACGACCTTGACCACCTCAATCTCGTCGCTCTCGGCCGAGACGATGTCTCCCTTGACTGCACGGACATTGAAGAAATAGGTCTTGCTGGCATCCAGCCCGGTCACCCGATAAGAAGTGCCGGTGACAGCCTGGTCTTGCAGGACATAGTTGCGTGTGTCGCCGTCCTTGGTGTAGACGTTGAGCAGATAGCCTGTGGCTCCAGACACCGACTTCCACAACGCGGTGAACGACGTGCCGTCGGCTTGCGTGGGCAGGTTGGCCACCGGTGCTGCCAGGAACGACTCGCTGGTCTCGACCTTGAGGTCATCGATGAGGATGCCATTGACCACAAAGTTGGGCTTGAAGGTCAGATAAGACGTGCTGCGTCCGCCCGAGGTGATATACTCGATGGTGGTCCAGTTGCTGTCGTAGAGATAGAAGGTGGTGGCAGTGTTGTAGCCCAGCTGCACATCGACGGCACCGACATTGTCGAGAGTTTTGACTCGGAATGTGATGCGCAGATTACCTCCGCCCGACGACATGTCGGTCGAGGCAGTACGCAAATTGCCTCCGTCGCCGATCTTGAGGCATCCGCCAGCCTCATAGACGCGCGACCCTGTCCACCCGGTGAGCGTGTTGCGCAGTTTGTTGGACGAATAAGAGCTGATGTCGACAGTAGCAGGATTGTCTTCACTACCCTCGGTGAAGGCATCAAAGTTCTGTTCGAGGACCACAGCAATGTCTGACTGTGCCATTGCCGGCAAGCTGAAGAGAGCCATCATGATAGCTCCCGTCAAGAGGCGTAAACGTTTTTTCATAAATAATACCGTTTTTGAATAAAACATTCGGTTTTTCGCCGACAAAGTTAACAATTATATTGATAACTGCAAAAAAAATAATTGAAAATTAACCAAAAAAGGCATCGCCTGGCAATGCCAGACGATGCCTCAGATAGATGCTGTGCCGCGCTGCGAGCCTTAGAATCGGAATCCGATGGTGGCCGAGATGCGGTTGTTGTTGTCCTTGACCTCGTCGCTGACGGTGGGCAGGTCGTTGATGCCCGGGAAGAGGTGATAGTTGCTCTTGCGGTTCTTGTGGACGTAGGCCATGTCGAAGTAGAAGCTCTTGTGGTGGTAGCCCAGGCCTGCAGTGATGTACTGCGTGCTCAGGTCATAGGTATAGGCAGTGCTAATGCCACACACGTTGACGTCAACCTCGTCGTTCTTGACGGCATCCTTGGTCGAACTGGTCTGGTGCGAGAATCCGGCCCGGAGGCTGAACTTGGGTGTGACGCGGAACTCGGCACCGACGCGCACGATGTGCTGTCCCTGCAGATAGTTCTTGACATCCTCGGTGGTGTACTTGTTCTCGGTGAAGCGGTCACGGAACTCCCAGTCATCCTTGACGCGGATGTTGTTGGTGCCGACATACTCATAGTCGGCGCTGATGATGGCCCTGCTGCCGATGACACCCGCCACACTGCCGATGAATCGCCATGGTGTGCGCAGGTCGTAGTTCATGCGATAGGTGTCGGTGTAGTCCTTCAGCTTGTACTCGGTGGCGCTGACAGGATAGAACGCAGTGTTGAGCGCCTGGTCAAAGCGGTCGGTCATCTGATAATAGGTGGGCGTGTGGAATGCCAATCCGAAACGCAGCTCGTTGATGGGCTTGAGGATGACGCCGAGTTTGAAGTTAAAGCCCGTGCCCGTGGTGCGCGACCAGTTGGTGAATCCCAGGTCCATATCGCCGTCGACGAGCTGTGCATCGGGATCGTCGGGCTTGTTGTAGACCTCGGTGTTCTTGAGCGACTCGCCGTAGTACTGGTTGTACTCATACCGGATGTCGGTGATGCCGAATCCCAATCCCCAATAGAGCGTGTTGGCAAAGTTGCCGCCCAAGTTGATGCCGAACTCGTCGACGTGTCCTCGCTCATCCATGTCATACTCGCCCTGCGCCGTGACGCCATCAAATCCCAGTCCGGCAAACCGGCTGCCTTCTTGATTGACGGGAATGACCAGATAGTTGTTGAAGGCCAGCACCTGGTTCCAGTCGGCACTGCTGTTGGCAATGGGGTTGTCGATGAGTATGTCGCTGGACTTGATTCCCTTAGCCATCATCTTGTCGGCGAGGTAGTTGGTGATGCTTGTATTGATGTCACCAGCCCCACGATAGCGGCGGTTGAAGTGCATGAGCCGGTTGTAGGTCACGCCCCAGTTGAAATTGGGCATGGTCTCGCTGTCAAGTTTGAGCGCTCCGACATATCCGAAGGTGTTGACATTAAACTTGGTCTGGCTCTCGGTGACACTTGCCGTCTTGGCACTGTTGATGTCAAGGCTCAAGGTGATGCCGATGTCGCTGCTGCGATAGACACCGATGCCGCCGGGGTTCTGTCCGATGGCCGAGATGTCGCCACCGAGCGCGCCGAATGCTCCGGCCATCGACATGTAGCGCGATGTGCCTCGCAGCTCGGTCTGCGACAGTCGCAGGTTGTCGAATGCATACTCACATTGTGGTGGTTGCGCCACGGCCGCCATTGCGGTCATGATAGCGAAGCCCAGGATTGTTCTTTTCATTTCTTATTTTCTGGATTGAAAATTGATAATTGAAAACTGTTGCATTTTGAAAAAGCTCTGAGAACTCTGAACTCTCGGAGTTCTCAGAGCATGTGTGGATTGTGGATGGCGCACCATTTAGTGTCTGCGACCTCCGCCGCCGCCACCGCCGCCGCTGCGCGAGCTGCCGCCACCGCCGAAGCCTCCGCTGCTGCGACCGCCACCGCTGAAGCCACCGCCACTGTAGCCACCGCTGCTGCGCGAGCTGCCATAGCTGCTGCTGCGCGAGCCACCGTAACTGCTGCTGCGTGAGCTGCCATAGCTGCTGCGCGAGCCGCTGTAATCGCTGCTGCGTGACGATGAGCTGGGCGAATAGCTGCGCGTGGTCGATCCGCTATAGCCCGAGCTGGCCGTTCCGCGGTTGCGCACGCTGCCTCCACTGTATCCTCCAGTGGCTGCGCCACGGGTTGTGCGGTCGATGTTGCCAATCTGGCTGCTGGGACGTGTGCGGCCCGTAGTCACACCCGACATGGTGCTGGGTCTAGTGCGTCCGTTGGTGATGGTTCCACCTCCCATGCGACCGCTGTTTCCGGCTGTGCGCACTCCAGCGCGTGAGCCTGTGGTCATGCCTCCGCCTCGTCTCGACGAGCCGTTGAGCAGGCTGCGGTGATCGCCAGGCAGACGGTCGCCACTGTGTCCGTGCCAACGTCCGTGGTTGCCCGAATAGTATCCTCCACCCCAGTAGCCACCTCCCCAGTGGTGTCCCCATCCGTATCCATACCATCCGGTGTAGTGCCAGGGTCTGCTCCATCCCCATCCGGCATAGTACCAGCCACCCCATCTGTAGTAGGGGCGATGCCAGCCATACCAGCCGCTATAGTACCAGGGATCGAAGAACGGGTCGTAGAGTCCATACCAAGGATCATACCAGTAGGTGCTGTAACCGATTCCCCATCCAAAGCGCGGCGAGAAACCATAGTTCGTGCCGATGACCAGATTGATGGTCGGTGCGGTGTCATAGTAGAGCTCGACCAGCTCGTCGTCGTTGCTGAGCACAACGATGTCGGGGTTGTAGAATCGCTCGATGCGCTTCGTGTTGCCAAAAGTGCTCTGGCTCTCGTAGTCGGGCGCGTCGAGATAGAGCGTGTCGTTTTCGGGCTGGGCGTAGATGCCACCACGACGGTTGTACTCGTCGACATCACGCTCGGTCTGATAATTTTTCTCGACAGTGACCTTGTAGCGGGTGGGCACCTCGGTACGAGTTGTTTGGGTTTCCACACGCTTGGTCTCCCTTTTCACTTCGGTGGTCTGCTTCGATCCATCGTAGTAGATGTCGTCATAATCCTGTGCGTGGATTACGGTGCCGGCACCCAGTGCCAGGACACCCAGTAGTGTTAAAACTCTCAATTTCATATTCTGTTAAAATTTAATATAATTTGCCATTTTCTCGCCATTTTGACTTTGTCCCAAACCAAAGGTTTAAAGTCAATACTCCAAATTCGTTGCCAAATTAGTCATTCTTGCTGACATGGCCAAATTTTGGTTCTGCAAAAGGACAATTTCTGTCGGTTTTTAAACATTTTTTATTGTTTGACATGCTTTCATTGTGTGTTTTAGCAAAACCCGTGCCAGGGTGGGCTGACGATGTCGCACAAGTGTGAAGAATCGACAAACAGCCACATCATGTCGACCATATTAGCACAAATGGCACCTCATCGGGCTGAGCCATGACGGTTTAATTCATAATTTATAATTCATAATTCATAATTACGGAACTATTCATCGATTCAGAAAAAAAACTTCCTCTTACCCCTGTTCATCGAAGATGCACACAGCTTGGTCCTGAGACTCGACCTGCCAAGTGCCTCGCAGAGGAACTTCAACCAGCTAAATACTAGTTATTTGGACGAAAAAGTTCCTCACGAGGCACTTTTGTTCTGCTCCTTTGTGGACCAAGCGGCGAGGACCTCCGACCCAACATTGTGCAGCTCGCGGCGCCTAGGCATCATCACTCGACCCAACATTGCGCAGCGCAGTAATTTATTAGGCAGGTCGAAGACTTGCGCGACCCCTGACGGGGGTCGTGCTGACTTGAACCCCACGTCGTACTCGTCGAAGACGTGTGCGACGTGGGGTGAACGGTGTATCTCATCGTTGGTCCTCGAAGAGGGCCAACATCGTCATATAGGCACTGCGTGTGGGTGCTGTTGGCCCTCTTCGAGGACCCGAGTTACTCTTGATGCCATGCCCCACGTCGAGCACGTCTTCGACGTACACGACGTGGGGTTAGCACAGTTCGACCCCTTTCTGGGGTCGTGCTGGTCTTCGACCAGCATTCCACAATTATGATACACTTTCATTTTAGCGTCTCCGACGCAATCGGTGAATAGATACAGAAATTATAATGCATCTTTCATAATTCATGGTTCAGAACTCATAATTCTCGATTATTGACTGCCGATTCTCGATTAAAAGTACTACCTTTGCGTCATGATTGAGAACAAGATGATATTGTCGGCGCCCATCCAGGGCTGGACCGACCATGTGTGGCGCGCGGCCCACGCAGCAGTTTTTGGCGGTGTTGACACCTATTATGCGCCGTTCATGCGTGTGGAGCATGGGGCAATCCGCTCGCGCGACCTGCGCGATCTGCAGCCCGAGCGCAACCCCGGCATCCGCTTGGTGCCCCAGGTGCTGGCATGCCGCGCCGACGACATGGCGCGCATGCTTGATGCCGTGCGCGACATGGGCTACGACGAGGTAGACATCAACCTGGGTTGCCCCCACCCGCCACTGGCGCGCAAAGGCTATGGGGCTGGCATGCTCGCCCGCCCCGAGGCATTGCGGCAGATGACGGCCTTGCTGGGCCACTATCCGGACCTGCGTTTCTCGCTCAAACTGCGTCTGGGCTGGGATGATGCCGAGCAATGGCGGCATGTGCTTCCAGTGCTTGCCGGTACTCCGATCTCGCTTGTGGTGATGCACTATCGTCTGGGCATCGAGCAGTACAAAGGCGACGCACATCACGACACCATCGACGAGACACTCGACGCCATCGACTGCCCGGTGGTGCTGAACGGCGACATTGACTCGGCCGAGCGCATCGAGCAGCTGCTCACCGCTCATCCCCGGGCCGCCGGTGTGATGGTGGGCCGGGCGCTAGTTGCCGACCCAGCCTTGCTGTGCCGCGAGCGAGCCACCCTGCAGCACTACCGCACGTTCCACGACCGTCTGTATGAGCAATACCGTCAGGAGTTGACGGGCGGCGACCACCAGGTGCTGAACAAGATGCAGTCGCTGTGGGAGCGCATGCTGCCCGGTGCCGACCACCGTGCGCGCAAGGCCATCCGCAAGGCCACGTCGTTGTCACGATATGACGACGCAGTGGCTCAGCTCCTCGGTTAGCAGTAATGCCGTTAGTGGCTAGTCGTGTTGCAACGACTTCAGCATGAATTTGTTCAATGGCTCGTAGCCTTTCTCGGCCATGAGCTTGTCCCAATTTTTAGGCAATTCAATGGCCACCGTCGACTGTTTCCCTCCCGGCATGGTCTGAATCTTATTGCGTGAGGCATCACCGGTGATGATAAACGCCGTCTCGCCCTTTTCCATGGTGGGAATGGTCATCATCTGCCTGTCGTCGGAGGCACACCACTCGGGTGTGTCGGTCATCTGTGCGCCTTCCTTGCTCTGCAATCGCCGCATATAGTTGTCAAATGTCACCCGGTCGGGATTGATTGCGCTGCCCGGGTGCCATCGCTCCCACATGCTCCAGTCAGGTCGCACGACAGCTGCGCGCCAGCTGACAGAGTCACATTTGCCAGTGCAAGAAGCGGCAGAAGCCGATGAATGAACATTTTAATCATAGGTACAGTTGTTTGAGTTTCACATCTGTTTGATACAAAACCTTGCTCAAAGTTAAATCTGTGGGAAATTTGCGACTCAGAAATGCAGATAGAAGTCGCGGCACAGCGCAATGTACTGTGGCGTGTAGTTGCCATCGTGCTGATGAATGGTGAGCGTGTCGCGGCTGGTGACACAATGTTGCATGGCCCACTGCCATAGCAACCGCTTGGGTGGGCGGTCGGCGCGCGGACAGACCGTGGTGAGCCGCTGCAGGCTCAACCCGGCGAATGTTGCCGCTGCCGTGACTGCGTCTCGTGCCTCGACAGGCGTGATGAGTGCAATGCTGCCGTGTGGCGCCAGCATCCGTTTGGCTGCCTGCATGAGGCTGTCGAATGTCAGTGTGCCTGTGTGCCGCGCGGCCGAGCGCACAGCGTCGGGGGGCAAAACCTGCTCGGTGAAGAAGGGCGGATTGGTGACAATGACATCGCATGGCTGGCTGGGCCGATAGTCGTTGACGTCGATGAGCTGAGCGGTGAGCCGTTCGCGCCATGGCGAGCGCATGAAATTGTGGCATGCCTCGTCGACCGAGGCCTCGTCGATGTCGATGGCATGCACGCGACATGCCTGCGGTGTGCGCTGCGCCGCCATCAGTGCGATGACTCCGCAGCCGGTGCCCACGTCCAGCACAGTGGCAGCGCCCTGCAGCTGTACCCACGCTCCCAGCAGCACCGCATCAGTGCCCACCCTCATTGACGCCCGGTCGTGCTCTACGGCAAATTGCTTGAATCGGAACATGGGCGCAAAGTTAGCACATTGCGGCAAATTGCCGAAATTTCAGGCAAAGAAAGTGTCAGGCAGCGCCCGCATGTTGTAGGTCGATGCCATCGACTCGCCATAGGCTCCGGCCGACCTGATGGCTACCAGGTCGCCGCGCTGTGTGGCGGGCAACACGCAATCGCGCGCAAAGGTGTCGCTGCTCTCGCAGACCGGCCCGACAACGTCATACGTTTCAGCCTCTGACGTGGTGGCCGTGAGATTTTGCACCCGGTGACGCGCCTGATAGAGCGCCGGGCGCATCAGGTCGGTCATGCCGGCATCGAGGATGACAAATCGGCGATCTCTGGCCTGCTTGACATAGAGCACGCGGCTGATGAGCGATCCGCACTGTGCGACGATGCTGCGTCCCAACTCGAAGTGCAGCTTTTGCCCTGGCCTGAGCTTGAGTTGCTGCGCAAAGACGCCGAAATAACGTTCGAAATCGGCCATGGGGTTGCTGTCGGGGTCATCATAGTCCACCCCCAGTCCGCCCCCGACATTGATGAGCTGAAATGTCACTCCCTGCTGCTCATACTCATCCTGCAGGCGATTGACCGTGTCGCAGAGCATGCGATAGGGTTGCATATCGGTGATTTGCGACCCGATGTGGAAATGCAGTCCTCTCAGGTTGATGTGCCGCATGCTTGTGGCCAATTTGATGACCTGGTCAAGCTGCTCGAGCGCGATGCCAAACTTGTTATCGGCCTTTCCGGTGGTGATAAAGCGGTGAGTGTGTGCATCGATGTCGGGGTTGACCCGAATGGCAATGTTTGCCGTCGTTTCCATCTCAATAGCCAACTGGTTGATGTTTAGCAGTTCAGGTATTGACTCGACATTGAAGCATCCGATGCCGTTGTGCAGTGCGAGCTTTATCTCCCAGTCGGCTTTTCCGACGCCTGAGAACGTCATGTCACCGGGTGCGAATCCAGCCTCAAGCGCAGCCTTGATTTCTCCGCCACTGACCAGGTCGACGCCCAGTGCCGCGTTGCATATCTCGTCCAGTATCTGCCTGTTGCCATTGGCCTTGACTGCATAATGAATGACAAAAGGCTTGTCGGCAATGAGCCGGTTGATGCAGGCCAAAGTGTTGCGCAACAGGTGCATATCATAAAAATAAAAAGGTGTCTGATGGGTTATGAGCTTGTCGATGGGTAAGCTTGTATTCAGTCTATTTTCCATTATTATAAATTGTATTCATTTTTTTGGCAAATTTAAGGAATCTTTTGACACCCCGAAAGTGGTTTAAGTTTTACAAACAATATTTTCATTTGCTTAACAGCTTAACCGCAGTGAGTAACTCTGTTCAGCGATTACGCTACAGGCAGTTCCCCCTCTAAAGTCGGCATCTATAATGCGCTTATTTCGGATTGCAAATCCTTATACTCAACTGTGGTCGGATTACAACCACGAAGTGCTCGCGACCTAACGGGAGCCCGAAGGGCATGCGAAACGCAGCAAATCCGACCGAACTAGAGAACAAGTTCTCACAATGCGTCAGGCTTGCACCATTGGTCATATCTTAGGAGGGGAGCTGATTACCTGCTCTGACACTCAACCCCTCCCCTGCCAGGGGAGGGGAAAAGAGGAATCGGTGAATAGTGGTGTATTCACCGATTGTGATAGCGGCTGATCCCCCTCTAAGTTAGATGGGGTAGCCGTCTCGCTGTTACAACTCCAGATTTGGCGAAACCCCGAAAAAACATTAACTTTGCACGCTCAAACGACATCAACCGTGGAAAAATATCTGGAAGAACTCAATGACCAACAGCGTGAGGCGGTGCAGTATTGCGACGGCCCCCAGCTGGTGATTGCCGGAGCAGGCTCGGGCAAGACGCGCGTACTGACCTACAAGATTGTTCATCTCCTGCACCAGGGGATGAAGCCCCACCGCATCATGGCGTTGACGTTCACCAACAAGGCGGCGCGCGAGATGCGCGAGCGCATCCAGGCTCTGGTGGGCACCGAGGTGTCGTCGCAGTTGTGGATGGGCACCTTCCACTCGATTTTTTCTCGCCTGCTGCGCATCAATGCCGAGCGCATCGGTTTCCGGCATGACTTCACCATCTATGACCAGGCCGACTCACGCTCGATGATCAAGCTGATTGTGCGCGACATGGAACTAGACGACAAGGTGTATAAGCCCGCCACGGTGCAGTCGCAAATCTCTAACATGAAGAATGCGCTGATAGGCCCTGAGGAATATGAGCGCAACAAGGGGCTGCGCGATGACGACGAGCGCGCTGGCCGCCCAGCGTTATACCTTATTTATAAGGCGTACTGGGATCGCTGCCGCATAGCCGGTGTGATGGACTTTGACGACCTGCTATTCTACACCAACATTCTGCTTCGCGACTGCCCCGACGTGCTTGAGAAATACCAGCAGATGTTCCAGTATGTGCTGGTCGACGAGTACCAGGACACCAACTTTGCTCAGCACTTGATCGTGATGCAACTCACCCGCCGCCACAATCGGCTGTGTGTCGTGGGCGATGACGCGCAGAGCATCTACTCGTTTCGTGGTGCCAACATCAGCAATATCCTCGGTTTGAAGAAATTCTACCCCGACCTGGTGACCCACAAGCTGGAGCGCAACTACCGGTCGACGCAGACCATCATCGAGGCCGCCAACACGCTGATTGAGAAAAACAAGCATCAGATAGCCAAACACATCTTCTCGCAGAATGACATCGGCGAGCGCATCCCGGTGATCAAGTGCTTCAGCGACTATGAGGAGGCCTACGTCGTGGCCAACCAGATAGCGGCCATCAAAGCCCGCCAGGGCGACCGCTATGACGACTTTGCCGTGCTCTACCGCACCAACGCCCAGTCTCGCGCCCTGGAGGAGGCTTTCAGCAACGGCGGTCGGCGCGACAAGCACGGCAACACTCGCAACGCCATTCCCTATCGTGTGTATGGCGGCCTGTCGTTCTATCAGCGCAAAGAGATCAAGGACGCAGTGGCCTACTTCAGGCTGTCGATCAACCCCAACGACGACGAGGCCATCCGCCGCATCATCAACTATCCGTTGCGCGGCATCGGCGACACCACCGTCGGCAAGATTCAGCACTGTGCGATGCAGCATGACGTGAGCATGTGGCACGCTCTGACCCACCCCGCCGAGGTGGACCTGAATGTGAACCGTGGCACGCTGAACCGGCTCAATGACTTTGTCGAACTCATCCGCGGCTTTATCCGCTTGACCGAAGAGGGCACCGACGCCTTCACCCACGCCAAGACCATCATCGAGCGCACCAAGCTCATGGCGGTGCTCAAGGGCGACACCACGCCCGAGAACATCAGCCGTCAGGAGAACCTCAATGAGCTGATCAACGGCATCCGCGACTTTGTGGACAGCAGCCTGGAGGAGGGCAACGCCGACAACCGACTGGGCAACTATCTGGCCGAGGTGTCGCTGCTCACCGACCAGGACACCGACCAGAACAACGGCGACTGTGTGACACTGATGACCGTGCATGCCGCCAAGGGGTTGGAGTTCAAGAACATCATCATTGTCGGTGTCGAGGAGGAACTGTTTCCAGCGGCAATGAGCATGGACTCGTTGAGCGGCATCGAGGAGGAGCGCCGACTGCTGTATGTTGCCATCACCCGCGCCATGCGCACCTGCGTGATCACCTACGCCACGTCTCGCTACCGCAACGGCGAGACCAAGACGTGCCAGATGTCACGGTTTCTGCGCGACATCGACCCTCAATATCTGCAGATGTCGGCCACGAGCCATGCCGGCCAGAGCGCCTCGTTCGGATCGATGCGCCGCCGCTGGAATGAGGAGAATGATTGGAAAGCCGCCAGCGACGACTGGCGTGCCGGCCTCGACGGGTCCAGCGATGACACCCCTGTGTCCCGCGCCGGCCGTACTGCCGGCGGCACGTCGTCGCGCCCCACCCTGTCGCCCACCCCCCACACCACTCCCCCACCGGGATTCAAGCCTGTGAGTCAAATTACGCCACCCAAGCCCACACCTGGTGCCCGATTTGACCTGCACAAGCCTGACGAGTTGAGCGAGGGCAGCGAGATTGTTCACCCCAAGTTTGGCCAAGGTGTAGTTGTCACTATCGACGAGAGCGGCGCCGACCCCAAGATTGTCGTCAACTTCAACGACGTGGGACTGAAAACGATGCTCCTGAAGTTTGCCAAGTTCCAGATTTTATAGGTCTACCGACTGGCCCTGTGCCAGCATGTGCTCGAAGAGTTCGGCCAAGACATACATCGACCCGCCGATAAAGATGAGGTCGTTGGGCCGTGCCGCCTTGCGAGCCGCCTGCAGGGCAAGCGCCACATCGTCATGGCACTGACCGTTCAGCCCATGCTCTGCGGCCATGGCACACAGTTCTGTCGCGGGCAATGCACGTGGTGTGTGTGCCTGTGTGAAATAGTAGGTGGCCTGCTGTGGCAGCAAGGGCAAGATGTGCTGCAAATCCTTGTCACGCATAAATCCCATGACCATGTGCAGGCGGTCGCAGCGCTCATGCGCCAGCTGTCGAGTGACGGCGGTGATGCCGGCGATGTTGTGTCCAGAATCGCAGATGGTGCGGCACGGTTCGTTTGCGACAATCATCCAGCGCCCCATCAGTCCCGTGAGTTCGGTGACATTGCTCATGGCGTCCCTCAAAGCCGACTGACTCACCTGCAATCCTTGTTGCTCGAGCACTCGCTCGGCCGTCAGCACCGTATTAATGTTATGCTGCTGATAGTCGCCCATGAGCCGACAAGCAAAGGTGCCAAATCTTGTCGACCGCACGTCTATCCACTCAGGCTTGTGCTCGATATCAATAACTTCCGGACAGTCTTGCGCAAACGTCACCGGTGCCTGCAGTCGCTGTGCCACCTGCACAAAGACCGGCCTCGTCTCGTCGTCGGCCTCGCCGATGACCACCGGCACGTGTGGCTTGATGATGCCTGCCTTCTCGGCGGCGATGAGTGCCCGTGTGTCGCCCAGAAACTCGGTGTGGTCGAGCGAGACATTGGTGATGATGCTGAGGATGGGCGTAACGATGTTGGTGCTGTCGAGTCGCCCGCCCATACCGGTCTCGATGACGGCAATATCGACCTTTCGGTCGGCGAAATAGCGGAAAGCCATGGTCGATGTGAGCTCGAAGAACGATGGCGTCCCGGCATAGCCCATGCGGCTGAACTCATCGACAAAGCGCACCACGTCGTCCCGCTTGATCATTTCGCCGTCGACGCGAATGCGTTCGCGGAAGTCGACGAAATGCGGCGAAGTGAACAGTCCCACCCTGTAGCCACACATCTGCAGCATGGCCGCGAGCATGTGCGACACAGATCCCTTGCCGTTGGTGCCAGCCACATGGATGATGCGATAGTTGCGATGTGGATGCCCAAACATTTCGTCAAGATCAAGGCTGGTCTGCAGTCCGGGTTTATAGCCACCAGCGCCCTGTCGCTCAAAGGCCGGGCGCTGGTTATACAGGAAATCGATGGTCTGGTTATAGTTCATAATTCATGATTCATCATGCAGGGTGACATTCCTGCAGCCCTGCATGTTGTGATAACGATAATGCTTGTGCATTTTATAAAAAAGCCAGTCGGGCTATAAGCCGGGTTATGTAACTGCCATATTGGCAGTCGCCTGTCATTTATCTGTCCTGCACATTGCTGCGCCGGTATAGCTGTCTACCCCCCGACAATGGACGAGCAGCCCTTAACTGCCGGTATACTTGACATTGCAACTCACAGGTGGTGCGGCATGGCCAGTCGCCTGGTCACCCGGTGGGCTCTTACCCCGCCTTTTCACCCTTGCCAGCACTAAGTCTGGCGGTTGTTTTCTGTCACCTTAACCCCAAGGTCGCCCCTGGCTTCCCGTTAGGAAATGTGATGCTCTGTGTTGCCCGGACTTTCCTCTCGGCGGCCGTCTCCAGTGACGCCGAGCGACAAGCCACCCGACTGGCGGCTGCAAAGGTACTACAAAGTTTTCAGTTTTCGGTTTTCGGTTTTCGTTTTTTTGTCCCGTGTGTCGTTTTTTGTTGTTAAAGCGGTTAAAAAGGGGCGGTTTGTTGCTTAAAAACTGCAAAAAAACGTGCGTTTGGCATTGCAGTTGCAAATAAAAAGCGTAGTTTTGCCGTTGTAAAGCAAAAGTTAAATTTAACGATTACATTTTTTAAAACGGACAATATTTTAACATTTAAGGTTATGAAGAAGAATAGTAAGATTGCATTGATGCTCGTCGGAGCATCCGTCCTGGGGTCGGCGACGACGCTGGTGGGCGAGAGCGCACTGCGCAATGCCGGAATGGATGTTGACACCTACATCCCCAGCAAGGAATCGGTCAGTATGGATGACAGCTTTGTGCGCACGGCCAGCCGCAACGTGGCGATGGCCTCGGGTGTCGACTTCACTGGCGTAGCCGAGAGCACGATCAACAGCGTTGTGAGCATCAAGAGTTTTGAGACTCCCAAACAGCAGCAGTACTATCAAGGCATCGACCCGTTTGAGTTTTTCTTCGGCCCCGGCTTCGGTTTCGGCAACGGCCAGCGCGGCCGTCAGCAGCAGCAACAGCAGCAGAGCGAGCCACAGGCCAAGGGCAGCGGTTCGGGTGTGATCATCAGCAGCGACGGCTATATTGTGACCAACAACCACGTGATTGACGGTGCCGAGAAACTGGAGGTGACGCTGAACGACAACAGCAAGTATAATGCTACTGTCGTCGGCACAGACCCCAACACCGACATCGCGCTGATCAAGATCAACGGCGCCAAGGGCTTGCACCCCATCACGTTTGGCAACAGCGACGACGTGAAGGTGGGTGAATGGGCCGTCGCCGTGGGCAACCCGTTCGGCTTCAACTCGACCGTGACTGCCGGCATCATCAGCGCTAAGGGCCGCGGCATTGCCGAGAGTTCAAGCATGGGCATCAAGTCGTTTATCCAGCACGACGCAGCCGTCAACCCCGGCAACAGCGGCGGTGCGCTGGTCAACATGGCGGGCGAACTGATTGGCATCAACACGATGATCTACTCGACCACCGGCACCTACTCGGGCTGCTCGTTCTCGGTGCCGAGCAACACCGTTAAGAAGGTTGTGACCGACCTCAAGCAGTATGGCACGGTGCAGCGCGCGGTGTTCGGCATCCAGTATAAGGAGCTTGACGCCGACATGGCCAAGGAGCACAAGATCACCGCGACCAACGAGGGCATCTATGTTGCCAAGGTCAACGACCGCAGCGCCGCTATGGAGGCTGGCCTCGAGGAGGGCGACGTGATTGTGAAGCTGAATGGCGTCAGCGTGAAGAACAGCGGCGAGATGCAGGAGCAGATGAACAAGCTTCGTCCCGGCGACAAGGCCGATGTGACCTATTATCGCGACAACAAGCTGCGCACGACCACTGTGACGTTCAAGAACAACCAGGGCAACACCAAGATCACCAAGAGCAGCGACGTCATGTCGCTGGGTTGCGCCTTCGCCGAGCTGAGCAGCAAGGAGAAGAAAGACCTGAACATCTCGCATGGCGTGAAGGTGGCGGGTCTGCAGGCCGGCAAGTTTAAGGCCAACGGCATCAAGAACGGCCTGATCATCACCCACATCAACCAGCAGGCAGTCGACAGCCAGGATGATGTCGAGCAGATTTACAACCAGATTATGCGTTCGCCCGACGAAGACAAGGTGATGGTGATTACCGGACTGACCCAGACGGGCAAGAAGGTGTACTATGCCGTCGACCTGAGCGATGTCGAGGAGTGATAGCGACGGCTGCTTAAAGTTGAGGTATTCTTGGTACCGAAACCGATAACTGAGCACTGAAAACGAAAAAAGTTGGCCCAATGGTCAACTTTTTTCGTTTATGTCAGGTTACCTGGCACGATATTTGCTATAAAGAATCGGATACCTGACGAGTGGATATACCTAAGTATTTGTATTAACACTAAAACACGATTAACACACATGAGACAGATTAAGATTTCCCAGCAAATCACCAACCGCGAGACCAGTGCCCTGCAGCGTTACCTGCAGGAGATAGGCCGCATTCCGATGGTGACTCCCGACGAGGAGGTGGCTCTTGCCCAGCGCATCCACCAGGGCGACGAGCAGGCCGTTCAGCGCCTGGTGTCGGCCAACCTGCGTTTTGTGGTGTCGGTGGCCAAGCAGTATCAGAACACCGGCATGAGCCTGCTTGACCTGATCAACGAGGGCAACCTGGGTCTGATCAGGGCAGCGCGCAAGTTTGACGAGACACGCGGCTTCAAGTTCATCTCATACGCCGTGTGGTGGGTTCGCCAGGCGATGCTCCAGGCGCTTGCCGAGCAGGGCCACATCGTGCGCCTGCCGCTGAATCAGGTGAACATCCAGGGCAAGGTGAACAAGGCCATCAACGCCTTTGAGCAGGACAACCAGCGCAAGCCGTCGATCAGCGAGCTGGTGGCTATCCTCGACATGCCCGAGGATCGCGTGTTTGACGCTCTGGTGTCGCAGACGCGCAAGACATCGGTCGACGCTCCGTTTGGCGACAGCGACGACAATTGCCTGCTGGACGTGCTTGCCGACAACTCGACTCCCAGTGCCGACGCCGGCGTCACGCGCGAGGGCCTGTCGCACGAGATGGCCATCACGTTGCAGAACCTTCAACCTCGCGAGCGCGACATCGTGATGATGTCGTATGGCATCGGTGGCCCCGAGCTGTCGCTCGACGAGATTGGAGCGCGCTTTGACCTGACGCGCGAGCGTGTCCGTCAGATCCGTGAGAAGGCCATCCGCCGTCTGCGTGGCCGCAACAGCCAGAACCTGCGTCCCTACCTTTGATTGCTGCTGCAGCATTCAGAATCAGGTATAATATTAGAATACCTGGCTGCCAGGTGCTAATTTTTGTAAAATTAGCACCTTTTTGTGCTTGCGGTTTGGTGAAGTGAAAAAGATGTAGTAATTTTGCGTGCTTAAAATCATCATTACAGAAGATGAGACAACTCAAGATTACCAAATCGATTACCAATCGTGAGAGCGCATCGCTGGACAAATACCTCCAGGAAATCGGTCGCAAAGAGCTGATTTCGGTCGATGAAGAGGTTGAGCTGGCGCAGCGCATCCGCGAGGGTGATCAGGCAGCACTTGACAAGCTCGTCAGTGCCAACCTGCGCTTCGTTGTTTCGGTGGCCAAACAGTATCAAAACCAAGGATTGAGTCTTCCAGACTTGATTGACGAGGGAAATCTAGGCCTGATTAAGGCGGCCCAGAAATTTGACGAGACGCGTGGTTTCAAGTTCATCTCTTATGCCGTCTGGTGGATCCGTCAGTCAATCTTACAAGCTCTTGCCGAGCAGGCACGCATCGTGCGTTTGCCATTGAACCAGGTGGGTTCGCTGAACAAGATCGGCAAGGAACTGTCGAAGTTTGAACAGGAGCACGAGCGGCGACCCAGTGCCGAGGAATTGGCCGAGCGTCTAGACATTCCTGTCGATAAGATCAGCGACACCCTGAAGGTGTCGGGCCGACATGTGAGTGTGGATGCGCCATTTGTCGACGGCGAGGACAACAGTCTGCTTGACGTGCTTCCCAACGACGACAGCCCGATGGCCGACTCGACACTGACGCAGGAGTCGCTCAGCAAGGAGGTGAACCGTGCGCTGGACCAGCTGAATCCGCGCGAGCGTGACATTCTGAAGATGTTCTTTGGCATCGGTTGCCAGGAGATGACGCTCGAGGAGATAGGCGCCAAGTTTGACCTGACGCGTGAGCGAGTGCGACAAATCAAGGAAAAAGCCATCCGCCGGCTCAAGGGACAAAAGAGCAAGCTGCTCAAGTCCTATCTGGGCTAAGGCGCGATCTGATGGCCGAGAGTATTAGTACTGGCTGCCCCCAAGGCAGCCTTTTTGTTGGATATTGAGATGCCAGAAGCCAAAAAACGACTAAACTATATCGACGTGATGCGCGCGTTCACGATGTTGCTCGTGGTCAAGCAGCACGTCGACTCGTTTGCGCTGACGGGCTACTATGTGCCATTGCACAAGGTGCTGTATGCCGTGCGGATGCCGATGTTCTTTTTTATCAGTGGCTTTATTGGCTATAAGGCACTGGAATTTTGGAACGCTGACAACTACAAGAGCCGCCTGGCCAAAAAGGCGTTTGTCCAACTGGTTCCGGCGACAATATTTTTTCTGCTCAGCGCCTTGGCGTTCGGCATTGACCCGGTGGCTGTGTTTTTGCAGAACGGCTATGAGAAGTATTGGTTCACGGCCGTGTTGCTGGGCATGTTCTGCATCTACTATACCACCTCGTTTGTCGCTCGGCGATGGCGCTGGGGCTCGGGTGTTGTCGATGCCGTGCTGCTGTGCGTGTCGTTGTCGATGTGGCTGGTGTATGCCCGTTGCGACCTGCATCACTTCCACCACCAGGTGTGGGACATGCTGATGGCCGACCGTTTGTGCCACTTCTTTGTGTTTTTTGTGACCGGCACCCTATGCCGCAAGCATGGCACGACCTTCCATCGGCTGCTCAGCCACCGAGTGTTCATGGTGGCAGTTGTTGCCGCTTTTGCCGGTTGCATTGTGCTGATGTTCGGCACCTGGCTTCCGGCCCGTGCCCCGCAGCTGCTGAACTATGGCATCCAGACCCTGACAGTGAGCATCCTGGGCATCCTGGTTGTGTACCGCTGTTTCTATGCGCTGCGCCATGTGCTTGACAATGGCTCGCGTGTGAGCCGCGCACTGGCCTTCGCCGGCCGGCGCACACTGGACGTCTATCTGATCCACTACTTCTTCATGCCCGGCATGGCGCCCTATCTGCCCGGCCTGCATGTCATGGACTCGACATGGGCCAATGCACTGACCTCGGTGAGCCTGTCGGTAGCCATCTATTGCGCCTGCCTGTGTGTGAGCCGCCTGATTCGTTTCAGCCCCACGCTGGCCCACTGGTTGCTGGGCGCCAACAAGCCGTGACCCCTGCCCCAGGCGCGGGTCACCCACGACAAAACGAGAGCCGCTCCCATCGCTGGAAGCGGCTCTTGCTGTTTTATTCTGTTTTCTGATTTTACTTCATGGCCTCAACATACTTGCGGAGAGCCTCATTCTCGGGATCGTGCTGCAGCCACTTGCGGTAGTACTCCTTGGCCAGCGCCTTGTCGCCCAGCTGGAACTCATAGTTGGCCAGGTAGTTGTAGATGTAGCGGTAGTAGCGGTCATATCCCGTCTTGTCCTCCTTAGCCTCGAGGATGCTGAGCAGCTCCTTGTAGGCCGGGACAGCCTTGCCCGTGATCTTGTCGCCCTCGATGAGCTTGGCCAGGCTGGCTTTCTGGTTGACGATCTGGACGTTGCCGGGCACCAGCTTGTCGGCTTCGTCGAGGTACTTCTGCGACTTGGCGATGGCATCGGCCTTGACAGCCTCGTCCTGCGTGTCGCTCGCCAGGAAGTAGAGGTAGCGCGAGAGCGAGAAGATGTCGTTGGCCTTGGCCATGTCGCCGTCATAGAGGCGCTGGTAGTACTCGATGGCCTTGGGATAATTCTGTGCGTCGGCATACGAGTCACCCAGGTTGCGGATCAGGTCTTCGTTCTTGGGGTTGATGACCAGCGCCTGCTCGTAGGCCTTGACGGCCTCCTCGGGCTGGTCGGCCATCTGGAGCGCCTTGCCATAGTCGGTGTAGTCGCGGCTCTCATATTCCGACCCGACGGGCTTTGCCATTGCGAAGAACTTCTTTCCTGCCTCGACGGCATCGGTCCACTTCTCGAGCATGTCGAGGTTGTAGAGCTGCATGCGGCGCATGTAGAAGACCTTCTCGTCGGTGGGGTTGAGCTTGCCGATGAGGCTTGTTGCCAGGTCATAGCTCTGCTGATACTTCTCGCCGAAGAACAGTAGCTGCACATATCTCACCTCGTCCTGTGCAAAGTGGTTGGGGTTCTGGATATACTCGCCATACTTCTCGGCGGCCTTGCTGCCCTGGTTGTCGCTGTAGTACTTCTCGGCCAGCTGGCGCTGCACCAGAGCCTGGTTGGGTGCCTTGACGTTGAGTTCCTCCAGACGCTCGATGGCCATGGTGGGGTTGACGTTGAAGTAGGTGTTGGCATATTTGACGTAAGCCTCGACATTGTCCGGGTCGTTGGTGAAAGCCATCTCATAGAGCGCTGCGGCTTCGCCCCAGCTGCGCTGGTCGGCCTTCATGTCACCCGAGAAGATGTGGCTGTCGGGGTCGGTCATGTTCCACTTCTGGGCATTCTTGATGCACTTCTCGATGTCCTTGGCATAGGTGGTGGGATTGGCTGCATAGTAGGCGCGAGCAATCTCAATCTCCAGCTTGGGGTCTTTCTTGCGCATCTTGCGTGCCTGATCAAGCAGCGACTTGGCATTGCCACCCTTCTTCAGCTCGAGGGCAGCCTGTCCGACGAGGTTGTAGGGGTTGGCTGCGTTGGCTGCGAGCCCCTTGTCGAAGTAGTCTTTGGCCTCGACGAGTTTTCCCTGCTTGAGCGCGATTTGGCCCAGGTAGTAGAACGCCTCGCTCTTGTCGGTGCTTGCAGCGGCCAGGTTGCGTTCGAGCAACTCCTTGGCGTTGTCGAGCTGGTCTACCTTGTAGTACTCGATGCCATCCTTGTAGCCCTGTGCGAGGCTGCTGATGGCTGCTCCTGCGATGAGGAGACCTGCGATAAAGAATCTTGCTTTCATTGTAGTGTAGTTTTTATAGTTATTGTTGTTTTGATCGTGATTGTTTTGCCATCGTAGTTGCAATAGCCGTGCCAAAAATGTTAAAATCTAACCAAACTGCCAGCCTAGATTGTGATTTAACTTCGTTTTGGAATTGATAGTAGATTTTTGCCATCATTTTGTAGCCTCGACATATCTCACCGGCTCTGCAGCTGGCAGTATGCCTGTCTGCAAGATGATCTTCTGTCCGATGACCCCTGTCAGGAACGAGAAAAACCCGTGGTCGAGTGTGCCTCCAGCACTGGCATCAATTGCCCAGATGGTGCGGAACAGCGGATACTCGCCCGTGTTGATATAGGCTTGATAGGGCTTGCGGGCCGTGATCTGGTCATCTGCCCGGACGGCAAGTACCTTGATGCGGTCGGTGAAGTCGATGACACTGACCTCGTTTTTGTTTTGCAACTCGTCGACACGCTGCTCGATGGTCATCTCTGCAGCCTTCATATCGGCTGTGATCCAGCTGACCCCGACAAATCCGATGGCGTTCTTGTTGCCCATGACAGCCTTGAAAACATCTTCGCTCGACTTCTGTGCAAAGACACTGATGGTGTTGCCGAAGTCGCGCCCGTCGGTGAACTTGTCTTTGAGATAATGCACCAGTCCAGACCCTGACTGGTCAAGCACAATCTTGATGGAGTCGCGCTTGAGCGTGGTGGGAAAGAGGTCTCCCCACTTGCGCGACTTGCCGGTGAACACCTCTTTCAGCTCGGCCATCGACAGCTCGTCGATGTCGTTGGCCTTGTTGACAATCACGGCGACGGCATCGACCGCAATCTTGCGCGAACGATGCGCCCTGCCCTGCTTCTGCAGGACATCTCGCTGCTGGTCGGTGAGGTCTCGCGATGTGATGATGAGGTCGACTTGCCGCTTCATGAGCGAGTCGAGCGCTGCCGCCTCGTCGGTGTAGTTGACCATGATACTGGCGTCGGGATAGCTGTACTCAAACACCTCGACCTCCTGGTCCATGATGTTGCGGAAGCTCTCGTCGCAACTGATTTTGGCTATGCCGCTAGTGCTGGTGTTGGTAGCCTTATTCTGGTTGCAAGCCACAGTGATAGCGGCAAGTGCCGCCACGGCAAACAGTCGATAGATTTTCTTCATTGTCTGTTGTTGGGATAACAATTCAACTCACAAAGTTAGTTCAAATTGCCGTGCCATCAAAATAAAAGTAGAAGTTTTAGTATTTTTTCAACAAAAAATGCCGTTGAGCCAATTGCTCAACGGCATTTTAGTTGACAGAACTAAACCGAATGTTTAGTTGGTGCCCTGCAGCTTAAAGTTGACCGGCAGTGTGTACCACACACGCACGGCCTGACCGTTCTGACGTCCGGGAGTGAACTTGGGCAGCGACTTGCAGACGCGCACAGCCTCGCGGTCCAGGTCCTTGTCAACCGAGCGGACGACCTTCACGTCACCGACGTGTCCGTCCTTCTCGACGACGAACTGCACGACGACCTTACCCTGGATGTTGTTCTCCTGAGCCATGGTCGGATACTGGATGTGCGAGCTCAGATACTTCATCAGTGCGGCATCACCACCGGGGAATGCGGGCGGCTGCTCAACCGACTTGAAGATTTCTTCGGTCTTCTTCTCCTCCTTGACCTCGACCTTCTTCTCGACGACGACCTCATCCTTGAGGGTTCGTGTCACGTTACGGTCTTCGGTACCCTTGTCATTATCCTTCTGTCCGAAAGCTGTAGTGGTCTCCTTCAGCTCGTCCTGAGTCTTGATCTCGTCCTCTGCTTTGACCTTCTCGTCCTCGACGATGCGCAGCTCGGTCACCTTGACGGTGTTCAGCACCTCTTCGGGCAGCACTTCGGGTTTGGGCTGCTCAAGCTTCTGCTGTTCTTCCTCTTCGGGTTCCTCATTCTGCTCCATGTCGATGAGCACCTCTTCTTGTTCAGCCAACTCGGCGAGTCGACGCTCGGCCAGATATTCCTGGACCTTGGCAATCGACACGGCAGCGGCTACGACAAGGATGGCACCGATGATGGTATAAAGCACGGCTTTGTTGTGACGCTTGGTCGAGGTGGTTCGCATTTCATAAGCACCGAAGTCCTTATTCTTGCCCTCAAACACAAGGTCGCACCATTCACGCGATGAAAGATCTACATCTTTTCCCATAATCTTAATGCATTAGATTGTTAAACATATAAACCGTTCATCACACATTACTTCTTCACATTCTCGCCCTGCAGCAAGATCATCATGGCCGAGTCAACCTGGTTGATGCGGTCAATCTGATAACGGCTGATGCTGTTGATTTGCATCTCGTCGAGCACGCTCACCACGTGAGCATAGCTTGCATTAGGTGTGGCCTTAATGATCACAACGGGACGTTTGAGCGTCGAGTCGTTACGGATCTGCTTAGCCTTGACCTGATAGATTGAGTCATTCTTCTCCTCATTCTGGCTGAACTTCATTTCTTTCCAGTCCTTCTTGAGGGCCTCAATCTTGGCCACGACGTCCTTGTTGCGTTCACGCAAGATCTCACGAACAGCGGGCAGCGCTCCACCGGTCTTGCTACCGAACTCGATTTGCTTCATCGGGTTAGCCGTAGCGAGGTTCTTGAGTTCCTCGCCTGACGGGGGCATACCGTCGAAGTAGTAGAGCAGTCCCTCGTCGGGTTTGCTGAGTCCCTTGTCGTCGAGCTTTCCATCGATGATGATGGTGACAGCCTCCGACTGCTTGACCTTGTTCTGCTGTTCCGTGTCGACCTTCTCGTTGCTCGGCAATGCGATCTGGAGCGTCTGGCTCTTGATCATCGTTGTACAGAGCATGAAGAAGGTGATCAGAAGCATGTTCATGTCGACCATAGGAGTGAAGTCGATACGGGTATCGAACTTTTTCTGACGACTTTTCGTTTTTGCCATATCTTATTCCTCCTCAGTTTTGAGAGCCGTCATCAGACTGAACTTGTTCATCTTCATCGTCTGGAGGTTGTCCATGACGACGTTGACGACACTATAGGGTGTAGTCTGGTCGGCCTTGATTGCAATACCTCTTCCTTTAACCATAGTCTGCTTCAACTCTTCGTTCATCGAGTTGTAGGCAGCGCGAATCCACATTTGGAATTCGTTCGGTGTGTCTGGATTTTCGTTCATGTTGATGGGGATACCCGCCTTCTCGAGCGCCTTGTCGCGTTCGTCGGTCGGCATATCGAGCCACTTAGCCATTTGGTTCATGGGCACTCCGAATGCGTTTTGCTTAGAGAATGCATCGATTTGCTTAGCCGTGAACTTGACGGGGTTGCTGGGATGCATCTTGTTGTATTCGGCAGCCATGTTCTTCAGCAGGTCGGCACGCACGGTCTCGCTTTTCATAGTCGAGTCCTTGCTACCCAGTACCTCAAGGAACACCCTTCCCTCCGGGCTCACGAGCACCGACAGCAGGTTAGCGTCGGGCACCTTCTCCTCGCTGACCGAGGGTGGCGTGATGACGGTGATGGGTTCCTTCTGAAGGAAAGTAGAAGTCAACATGAAGAAAGTCAACAAAAGGACGGTCACGTCCGACATAGCGGTCATGTCGATACGCGTCTCTTTTTTCTTAATTTTGACTTTTCCCATATTTCTTACAACTTGTTAAAATTGTTTCTTAAAATAAAGATTGAGTCGCCTGTGATTAGTGAGTTGCGGCGAAAGTAGAAACGATAGAGAATCCCAGCTCGTCGATAGCATAAGTCATGTTATCGATCTTGTTGGTATAGAAGTTGTAAGCGATCAGAGCGAGAGCAGCGGTAGCGATACCGAAGGCGGTGTTCACAAGTGCCTCCGAGATACCGGTCGACAGCTCGGTCGAGTCGGGAGCACCCGAAGCAGCCAGAGCCTGGAACGACTTGATCATACCGAGCACAGTACCGAGAAGTCCGATCAGCGTACCGAGAGTGGTCAGGGTAGCGACGATGGGAAGGTTCTGCTGGAGCATGGGCATCTCGAGGGCAGTAGCCTCCTCGAGTGTCTGCTGGATGCTGGTGAGCTTCTGCTCCTTCTCGAGGACAGTGTCGCCGTCCATCTCTTTGTACTTCTGGAGAGTGGCATAGACCACAGCGCCGACAGTACCTTTCTGCTTGCGGCAGAGTTCCTCAGCCTTGTTGATGTCCTTAGCACGGAGTGCGTCCTTGACGTTCTCGACAAACTTGGTGATGTTGCCGCTGCCCTTAGCCTTAGCCAGAGCGATCCAGCGCTCGACGGTGAGCACAATCACGGTGAGCAAGCAAGTCAACAGGACAGGCACGATGATACCGCCCTTGTAGACAGTGCCGAGCAGGTTGAGGGGAGCGTTGGCATTGTTACCATCCTTGAAGTTGGAACCAGCACCAAAGACGAACATGTAGATGCACACTGCGAGGATAAAGCACACAAGAATGACGATAGATGCACTCTTGATACCGCCTACGTTGCTGCTGACCTCCTTTTTGGGAGCAGTCTTAGGCGCGGGAGCCTGAGGCTTCTGGATGTTAGTTTGTTCAGCCATAATTTTAAGATAAAATTAAGTTGTTAAAAAATGATTAATTAATTAAAGTTATTTGTTGTTTGTTTTGTACTGCGATAATGTCTGTTTTGCTACACTGCTGCCGTGCTGCGGGTCGCATACCTGATTTCGGCATATCTATTTGTGACACACAACATTGGCAGAACAAAAAGGCTCCTGAAAGTCTCAAAAGAGCCTATTCGGTTCACAAAATTAACGCAAAAGTATTACAAATATTTGAAAACGGCAAACTCTTGACGAAATTTTTCAACATTTTTTGTGCTTTTTGCCATTTTGGCACTCGCCTGTCAAGTGTCGTTGGCCGATCGGCAACCGCTATAAGAATTTAATAATGTGACAAAGTGAGCAAAACATGCGTCCGGTGTTGGATTTTTTTGCTACCTTTGCCGATTATTTCGTTAGAACTAACAAAAAAAACACTATAACTGAATGGCAACCATTAGACTAAAGAAAGGTTATGACCTGAACCTCAAGGGCCGCATTGTCGACCCGGCCATAGCCTCAAGCGTGAACAGTGCGCTCTATGCCATCGTGCCCGACGACTTTGTGGGCTTGGTTCCTCGCATGGACAAACGCGAGGGCGACCATGTGTCGGCCGGCGAAGCACTGTTTCACGACAAGACCTATGAGCGAATCCAGGTGACTTCGCCAGTGAGTGGTGTGGTCAAGGAAGTGCGTCGCGGGCAACGCCGCCACATCGACGCCATCATCATCGAGCCCGACGGCAAGTCGGAGACGGTGAAGCACGACACCGGTGGCGACACGCTGAGCGTGTTGCTGGCGTCAGGCCTGTGGGCCATGCTGCGGCAGCGCCCCTACGACATCGTGCCGTCGCCCGATGTGCGCCCTCGCGACATTTTTGTCACCGGCTTTGACTCGGCTCCGCTGGCTCCGGACCTGGCCGTTGTGCTGGGCGACGACAAGCAGTATCTTAAAAAAGGTGTAGAAGTGCTCAAGCGTCTCACCGACGGTGACGTGTATCTGGGTTTCAAGGCCGGCGAGGAGCAGGATGTGCCTGGTGCAGTGGTCAACACCTTCAAGGGTCCCCACCCTGCCGGCAACACTGGTGTGCAGGTGGCCAACGTCAAGCCCGTGAACAAGGGCGAGGTGGTGTGGACACTCGACATCGTGACGTTGTCCCGCATCGGCCGTCTGTTCAGCACCGGCCAAGTGAGCCACGACACGGTAGTGGCCATCACAGGCGAGTGTGTGGGCACGCCCCACTATGTGCGTGCCACGATGGGCTGCCAGATGCGTAGCCTGCTGGGCGACCTAGACCCGACAGGTGTCCGCATCATCAGTGGGAACGCCTTGAGTGGCTACCGCGTTGAGGCCGACGATTTCTTGCGCGCTCCTTACCGCCATGTGACCGTCATCCCCGAGGTGTCGAGGCCCGACGAGTTTATGGGCTGGGCATCGTTGTGCCCGAGCCGTTTCAGCATCTACCGCACGTTCACCAGCTGGCTCACAGGCAAGCGCGAGGTGAGCATGGATGCTCGTGTCAAGGGCGGTGAGCGCGCCATCGTTCGCACCGACGAGTATGACGACATGCTGCCGATGGACATCTACGCCGAGTTTTTGATCAAGGCCATCATCACATTTGACATCGACAAGATGGAGCAGCTTGGCGTGTATGAGATAGCCCCCGAGGATTTTGCCCTGGCCGAGTATGCGTGCACAAGCAAGTTGGAACTGCAGCGCATCGTGCGCGAGGGCTTGGACCGTCTGCGCAGCGAGATGTGCTGATAGTTAATAGTTTAAATTTAATAGTTTAAAGTTACAGTCAAGCGATGAAAGCTTTAAGAAAATATATGGACAAGATCAAGCCCCAGTTTATGCCTGGCGGCCGCCTGCAGAAGTTGCAGTCGGTTTACGACGGCATGGAGACCTTCTTGTTCACGCCCAACACGACATCACAGTCGGGGGCGCACATCCATGACGGCAACGACCTGAAGCGCACCATGATCACCGTTGTGGTGGCATTGTTGCCGTGCCTGCTGTTTGCCATGTACAACATCGGCTATCAGCACTACCTTGCCATCGGTCAGGCAGACGCCTCGTTCTGGTCGATGTTTTTCTATGGCCTAGTTGCGATGCTTCCTTGCATCGTTGTGAGCTATGCCGTGGGCCTGGGCATTGAGTTTATTGGTGCGCAGATTCACCACAAGGAGATTCAGGAGGGTTTCCTGGTGTCGGGCATCTTGATTCCGCTGATTGTGCCCATCAACACCCCGCTGTGGATGGTTGCAGTCGCGACGGCTTTTGCTGTGATTTTTGCCAAGGAAGTGTTTGGCGGCACTGGAATGAACATCTTCAACGTCGCTCTGGTGACGCGTGCCTTCCTGTTCTTTGCCTATCCGTCGCACATGAGCGGCGACAAGGCCTTTGTCAAGACCGACGCCGCCTTCGGTCTGGGCGACGGCACAGTGAGCGACGCGTTCACCGGTGCCACCCCGCTTGGGCAGATAGCCACGCATGTTGGCGACACGCTGCAATTAAATAATGTGGTGGGCGAGCCCATCAGCACCTGCGACGCGTTTATGGGTCTTATAGCCGGTTCGCCCGGCGAGACATCGATGGTCGCCATCCTGATTGGTGCCGCCATCTTGTTGCTGACCGGCGTCGCGTCGTGGCGCATCATGTGCTCGGTGTTTGTTGGCGGTCTGGCAATGGGTGCGCTGGTGCATGCCTTCGCCACGCCGACCTACGCGGCGTCGCTGCTCGACCCGTTGAGCCAGCTGTGCTATGGCGGATTTGCGTTTGCTGCAGTGTTTATGGCCACCGATCCGGTGACTGGTGCCCGCACCCACATCGGTCAGTATGTGTACGGTTTCTTGATCGGTGTATTTGCCATCCTGATTCGTGTCTACAACGGTGGCTATCCCGAGGGCGCGATGCTCGCCATCCTGCTGATGAACGCATTTGCCCCGCTGATTGACCACTGCGTCGTTTCGTTCAACATCAAGCGCCGCCTGCGTCGCGTCGCTGCTAAATAATGGAGGGTCTGAGCAATGAACAAGAACAGTAATTCCTATCAGATTATCTACTCGGCCATCATGGTCGTGCTAGTGGGTGCCGTGTTGGCGCTCATCTACATGAGCCTCAAGCCCAAGCAGGACGTGAACATCGCCAACGACACGCGCAGCCAGATCTTGGGTGCGCTGCACATCACCGCCGCGAGCGACGACGAGATCCCTGCCACCTACGAGAAATATGTCACCCAGGACCTGCTCGTCGACCACAATGGCAACGTGGTTGACTCGGCACAGAACTGCGCGTTCACGGTCGACATGAAGAAGAACATGAAGCTGGCCGAGGCCGAGCGTCAGTTGCCGGTGTTCAAGTGCACCTTGGACGATGGCAGTGTGAAGTATGTCATCCCCGTCTACGGTGCCGGTTTGTGGGGTCCGATTTGGGGCTATGTGGCCGTGAATGCCGACGGCAACAGCATCTATGGTGCCGACTTCTCGCACGAGAGCGAGACTCCGGGTCTGGGTGCGCGCATCACCGAGGACGCCTTCCAAGACCAGTTTGTGGCCAAGAAGCTGTATAAGGACGGTGAGTTCAAGAACGTGAGTGTGATGAAGAAAGGCCAGAAGCCGACCGACGACAGCGACTATGTCGACGCCATCAGTGGTGCCACCATCACCAGCCGTGGTGTGTCGTCGATGATGCACCAGTGCCTGAAGGCCTATGACCCCTTCTTCAAGAAACTGCAAAGTGTAACCGAATAAATCGCTAAGACTATGTTGAACAAAAAGAATAAAGAAGCCCTGTTCAATCCGCTGTCGAAGGACAACCCCGTGCTGGTGCAGATATTGGGCATCTGCTCGACGCTGGCCGTGACCGTAAGCCTTGAGCCCGCCATCGTGATGGGCATCTCGGTCATTGCTGTGCTTGCCTTCAGCAACGTGATTATTTCGCTGATTCGCAACACTATCCCGACCACCATCCGCATTATCGTTCAGCTGGTGGTTGTTGCCGCGCTAGTGATCATCGTTCAGCAGGTGCTCATCGCCTACAACTACGAGGTGAGCAAGCAGCTGTCGGTGTTCATCGGCCTGATCATCACCAACTGCATCTTGATGGGCCGTCTTGAGGCATTTGCGCTGAACAACCGTCCCTGGCCGTCGTTCCTGGACGGCATCGGCAATGGTTTGGGCTACACCATCATCCTGGTGATCGTGGCCTTCTTCCGCGAGTTGCTGGGCAGTGGCACGCTGCTGGGCTATCAGGTGATTCCACAGTGGTGCTATGACCACGGCTATGAGAACAACGGCCTGATGATTCTGCCACCGATGGCACTGATCACCGTGGCGTGCATCATCTGGGTGCATCGCGCTCGCAACACCGAGCTTCAAGAGAATGCATAATGCACAATTCATAATGCACAATTCATAATGCACAATTCATAATTACTATGGAAGAACTTAATTTGTTTGTCAAGTCGATATTTATCGACAACATGATATTTGCCTACTTCCTGGGCATGTGTTCGTTCTTGGCCGTGTCCAAGAACGTCAAGACTGCGCTGGGCCTGGGCGTTGCCGTGACCTTCATGCTGGTGGTGACAATGCCCATCAACTATCTGCTGGACCGCTATGTGCTTCAGCCTGGTGCGTTGAGCTGGCTCAGCCCCAGCCTGGCCGATGTCGACCTGAGCTTCTTGGGTCTGATCATGTTTATCGCTGTGATTGCCAGTGGCACGCAGCTTGTAGAGATGGCCGTTGAGAAGTTCTCGCCGTCGCTGTATGCTTCGCTGGGCATCTTCCTGCCACTGATTGCCGTCAACTGCGCCATTCTGGGCGGCGCGCTGTTCATGCAGCAGAAAGACTTCGGCTCAGCTTGGACGGCCACGGTCTATGGCCTGGGTTCGGGCATCGGCTGGCTGCTGGCCATCGTAGGCCTTGCCGCCATCCGCGAGAAGATAGCCTACAGCCACATCCCGGCTCCGCTGCGTGGGGTGGGCATCACATTCATCATTACTGGACTCATGGGCATCGCGTTCATGAGCTTCCTGGGCATTAAACTCGGATAACACGCATGTTACTACTGGATATTTCAACAACAGTCATCGCCAGTGCAGCCATCTTCTTGGTCATCACGCTGCTGCTGGTGGTCATCCTGCTGACGGCTCGCCACTATCTGGTGCCGAGCGGCAAAGTGAAAATCAACATCAATGGCGGCACCAAGGAGCTGGAGGTCGAGACCGGCTCGTCGCTGCTGAGCACGCTTCAGAGCCAGGGCGTGATGCTCTCGAGTGCCTGTGGCGGCAAGGGCAGCTGCGGCCAGTGCAAGGTTCAGGTCGTGGAGGGCGGCGGCGAGATTCTGCCGACCGAGACCGTCCACTTCTCGCGCAAGGAGCAGCAAGACCATTGGCGCCTGGGCTGCCAGGTCAAGGTCAAGGACAACCTGCAGATCCAGGTTCCCGACTCGGTGCTGAGCGTCAAGGAGTATGAGTGCACGGTGGTGAGCAACAACCTGGTGTCGTCGTTCATCAAGGAGTTTATTGTGGCTCTGCCTCCCGGCGAGCACATGGACTTCATCCCCGGCTCGTACGCTCAAATTCGCATCCCGACCTACGAGATGGACTACGACAAGGACATCGACAAGGAGTCGCTGGGCGAGTACCGCGAGACATGGGACAAATACAACATGTTCTCGCTCAAATGCCGCAACACCGAGCCCACCATCCGCGCCTACTCGATGGCCAACTACCCCGCCGAGGGCGACCGGTTCATGCTGACGGTGCGCATCGCCACCCCGCCGTTCAAGCCCAAAGATCAGGGCGGCGGTTTCCAGGACGTGATGCCCGGCATCGCTTCGAGCTACATCTTCACGCTCAAGCCCGGCGACAAGGTGATCATGAGTGGCCCCTACGGCGACTTCCATCCCATCTTCGACTCAAAGAAGGAGATGATCTGGGTGGGCGGTGGCGCCGGCATGGCCCCGTTGCGTGCGCAAATCATGCACATGACGCGCACGCTGAACACGCGTGACCGCGAGATGCACTACTTCTATGGTGCGCGTTCGCTGAGCGAGGTGTTCTATCTTGAGGACTTCCTGGAGATTGAGAAGGAGTTTCCCAACTTCCACTTCCACCTGGCTCTGGACCGTCCCGACCCCGCCGCCGACGCTGCTGGCGTGAAGTACACAGCCGGTTTTGTCGCTCCTGTGATGCGCGACACCTATCTGGGTCAGCACGAGGCTCCCGAGGACTGTGAGTACTATATGTGCGGTCCGGCAATGATGAGCAAGACCGTCAACGAGCTGCTCGACTCGCTGGGTGTCGACCCGTCGAGCATCCACTATGACAACTTTGGCTAAATTGCCAAGAGTTGCATGACTCAAACAACCGCAATCGCAAAATTGCGGTTGTTTTTTTGCGCATTCGAAAAAACTTCGTACATTTGCCTATTCAAACAATCAAGAGATTCACCTATGGACGTAAGAGAGACAAGAAATAGCCGATTGGGCGCCACGATGGTCAAGAACTTGCAGCGCCGTCACTTTGAGGCCCACTACTGCCCCACCCGCTTGGAGGCGATTGAGCTGATCAACACCCTGATAGCCGACGGCAGCTCGGTGAGCTGGGGCGGCTCGATGACCATCCGCGACATGGGTCTGATTGACAGTCTGCGCCGTCGGCCGTCGCTGATGCTGCTCGACCGCGAGGGCCTGACCGACCGCGAGGAGATTGAGGCATTGTATCGCGAGGCCTTCGGTTGCGACGTGTTCCTGACCTCGGCCAACGCCATCAGCGAGGACGGTGTGCTGGTCAACATCGACGGCAACGGCAACCGTGTTGCAGCCATCACCTGGGGGCCTAAGCGCGTGATTCATGTCGTTGGGCTGAACAAGGTGGCGCAAGATGTGGATGCAGCCATCAAGCGCGCCCGCTCGACCGCCGCGCCGGTCAATGCCACGCGTTTCGACATCAAGACTCCCTGCCAGAGCGACGGCTGCTGCCACGACTGCAACTCGCCGCAATGCATCTGCAACTACATCCACCTGCTGCGCAACAACAACGGTGCCAACCGCCATGTCGTGGTGCTGGTGGGCGAGGAGCTGGGATACTGAACTTAATTCATAATTCATAATGCATAATTCATAATGCATAATGCTGGCATGGGGTTTGCATCTAGAGTCTCTAGACTTTCTAGACTTTTTAGGATTCTAGAGCTAAACAAGAAATGAGATGAAGAAATTGATGACAATCACAGTGATGTTGCTGGCAGTGCTGAGCGTGATGGCCGGCAACAAGCGCGAGGTGCCGTTGGTGGTTCAGATCACCGAGGCCGAACGGTCGTTGATGCCCGACAAGACCATCGAGATGGAATTGCGGCAGATGAAGTGGGGCAAAAAGGCTGACATTCGGTTTGTCGAAGCACTGACCGCGCTGATGCACACGATGTGCGACACCGATGGTAATAACTATGTCTATGCCATTGCCCTCGACCCGCAGCCCGACAGAACGATTGATGTCTATATTCAGTCACAGGACATCTTGCGCGGCGGCGGTGATGAGAAAACCTACTATGGCACGATGCAGATAGGGCGCAAGTACTTTGTCTTCCTCCGCTCGCTGGACAACGAGCGACTGCTCAAGTCGCTGCTCGACAAGGACAAGGGCAAAGTAAACTTTGTACGCGAATATGAGATTGTTGAGTTTAAGTTCCAACCAGAAGGAGCCATACTCATTGCAAACTGGTCAGATGGCCAGATGCAAACGATGACCTTTGAGGCCAATGGCGAAGACTTACTGAAAACAGAATGAACAACGAAAAGACAAACAAATGGGTTGTGACCATCGGCCGTCAGTTTGGCAGCGGTGGCCGTGAGATTGGCCGGCTGGTAGCCAACCAGCTAGGCATCGATTACTATGACAAAGAGCTGCTGATCGAGGCGGCGCGGCAGAGCGGTGTAAGCGAGCACATCTTTGAGGCCGCCGACGAGCGCAGTCCTCGTTTCTTTGCCAACATCTGGTCGTTCAATCTGGGGATGAACAGCGGCTCCTACTTCATGGGCGACACCCCACTGAGCGACGACCACATCTATCGTGCGCAGAGCGAGGTGATGACCACACTGGCCGACCGTGGCCCTTGTGTGATTGTAGGCCGCACAGCCGACTATGTGCTGCGCGACCACTGCCGTGTGATCAGTGTGTTTGTGCATGCGCCCGCCGAGGCGTGCGTGGCACGCATCCTCGCGCGTGGCGACAGTACGGACGAGAGTGCCGCTCGGTCGCTGATGGAGAAAAAGAACCGTCTGCGCGGCGAATACTACAATTTCTACACCGACAAGCGCTGGGGCGAGGCGTCGAGCTATGACCTGTGCATCGACTCGTCGGTGCTGGGCGCCGATGGCACAGCATCGTTGATAGCCCAGTTTGTGCGGTCAATCACTGACTAGGTCGTTGATAATGTGCGTCTGCAGCTGTGGTGCAATCTTGTTGCGCCACTCCTTGGTGTTGAGGAAATCCTGTATGACCTTGGCATGATCCAAGCCGTGCATGTCGCTCCCGAGCATGTCGACCATGCCATTCTTGACGAGCCACAGGGCGGTCTCGCGGCAGTGCTGCCCGAAGTACCCTGCCAGCGACAGCAAGTTGACCTGAAACTTGATGCCCATGCCGTGCAACTGCTCCATGCGTTGCTTGCGCACCGCATAGTAGGCATATCTCTCGGGATGCGCCAAGATCGGTTTATATCCCCTGACGCGCAGGTCAAAGAGCAGGTCGTCGAGTCCGAGCAGCTCCTGATGAAACGAATTCTCCATGAGAATGTAGTTGCCGGGCATGGCAATCTGGTTTCCCATCGCATATTGTTTGTCCCAGAACTCATCCATGCGATATTCGGCCGACAGGAAGAGCTGCATGTGGCATAGGTCTTCGGTGTCGGCCACAGCCTGCTTGAGCAATTCAAAGGCCGGGCGCAGTGTGTCGGGTGTGTTCTCGAATGTCTCGGCAGTGACGTGCGATGTGAGCACAACTCGTGTGATGCCCATCTCTCGCTCGGCCCGGAGCATCTCCAGTGACTGCTCGACGCTTTGCGACCCGTGGTCGACCCCGGGCAGGATGTGACAGTGCACATCGGTTGCATAGAATAGCTGCGTGTTTTGTTTCTTGTGCTTAAATATATTGAACATAGGTTTTACCACTGAAATTACTCTGCAAAGTTACAAAAAAGTTGCAACATTGCGCACGTTTTTCGGTCTGTTTTTAATATTTTAACGAGAAAATCGCAAAATATTTTTGTCAATCCGAAAAGTCTTTGTAATTTTGCGCCGCCATTACAAAAGAGGGCGTTTACCACCGCCCGCAAAACTCAATTAGTTAACTATTTAAGAGGCATAATAACAATGAAGAAAGATCTCCATCCTAGCAACTATCGCGAGGTTGCATTCAAGGACATGTCGAACGAAGAGGTGTTCATCACCCGCTCGACCGTCAACTCGAAAGAGACTATCGAAATCGACGGCAAAACCTATCCGCTGGTCAAGCTTGAGATCACCAGCTCGTCGCACCCCTACTTCACCGGCAAGCAGAAGCTGGTCGACACCGCTGGCCGCGTCGACAAGTTCCTGAGCCGTTATGGCGACCGCAAGAAGAAGAAATAAATCTTCACAACAACGACATAAAAAGACACCGAGTTCACTGCAGTAACTCGGTGTTTTTTTGTTGTTTCAGAAATAGTGTGATTTATTCATAGCCGCCATCTTGTTTAGTCAACGATATCCACATCTGGACAAGGTAACCCACAAACATGCCGCCTAACTTGAGGCGGCATGTTTAGCTTATTGAGACTAATCGGACAAACGGTTAAACCTGGCAGTGCGTTCTTGGATGATGCGTTTGTAGGTCCGTTTTGTCCTTGCATCCAGAAATGAGGCATCAATCAGCCGATAGGTTTCAGGCGGTATTGTGGCAAACAGATTCAGCAACTTGATAAACCTCTTTTCTGGCAAGCCTATACGCCGGGCAAAACGCTCAAAGTCTAATCGGCATGGATGCCCTGTCCTTTGGTAGACATCACTTGGCTCGATGTCATCGGCCAACCCACCATCCAATGCAAGGTCTCTCCCGCTATCCAAATGCACATGCGTGTTTATCAGGTCGTATGCAGGTGCGAGCCGACACTCGCCATCAGTGATAATGATTGAAAAATTCTTGAGGTGCGCATCTTCGTTGGCATAAATGTAGTTAAAGAGAACCAGTCTGAAGAACCGCTCCGTCTCAATCATCCAAGCAGGCACAATTCGCCTGATGGCATCGGCAATCTGCGCATAATTGCCCTGGTATTTAAAATTCTCACCACTGCCCTGCTCGGTCACTCCCAGGACAGATGCAAAATCCTCCATCTGCCATTTAGTCAAATCGGGCTTCACATCAAATCTGCGAGTGACATAGATGAGCTGTCCATTGCGCCCGAAACATAGCGCATTGCTCGCGGTGCGGACACCATAGACTTGTGCTGCAATCTGCATGGTGAGATGCTCGTTGGCAGGAAGTTGTTTTCGGCCAATCAATCGATGATTGTCAGGTGCCGGTTTCAAGATATGCGTTCCTTGTTCACTTGATTTTGCAAGACGCAACACACCATGGTCAACTACAGCCGAGAATTTCTCCTGTGCGCCTGAGATGGACAGATTAGATTGATTCTCTTGAGCAGTTTTCTGGCCCTGTTCGCTCTCAAGGTCAATGTCAATCATCGGTGACACGATGGTGCCATCAAATAACAACCTGACAGCAATGGGCGAGTAACCATTGAATCCTGGTTGCAACGTCGATGGGCATTTGTCTAGAGTTTTCATTGAATCGAACCTTTGAGTGTCACATTACCGATGCAATCCATACCGCAAATCATCTGTAGCATCCCAAAGAAATCTTTCTCATCAACATGTTTGATTTGGCATAATGCCTTGCGATTGGCACCCTCGGGAAGTAGATTGACAAAAAATGGGAATATCAGATGGGAGCGAAATGGTTCACTGCGTTTAGGCAGTGTCACCGAGATGGCAGGCATGGCGGCATTGTCAAGATAATCCACGTCGTAGCAGAACTCATAATCGCCAAGCGCCCACTCGATAAGCTGCCCGGCATGACAATTACCACAATATACATCAATAGTTCTCATCTACTGCTCATTTAATAGTCTGTTTCACTTGGATGATGACTTCGAGGCCCAAGGCTTCGAGCAACTTCTGAAGTGTTGCTATTGACGGATTGCCAACACCTCGCTCCAGATCCTTGATGGTTGAGATGCCCACCCCCGAGAACTCCGACAGGTCTTGCTGCGATATTCCTAATTTGGCCCTCCGCAATTTGATCGTTTGACTGATGTCCATAGCGAGTATGATTTACCGTACTTTTCTGCAAAAGTAAGTGATTGTTTTCAATCAGCCAAAGAAAAAGTACAATTTCTCGTACTTTTAACAATTGTTTTGAGAAAGTATCTATTCAGTATCTATTCACTGATTGCGTCGGAGACGCTAAAATGCTTCGAAGAAGCTATTTGTTCGAAAGACCATGCAAGAGGGCCGGAGGTCCTCGCCGCTTGGTCCACACAAAGTAGAACAAAAGTGCCTCGCAGAGGAACCTTTTCGCACAAACTGCTAGTATTTAGCTGGTTGAAGTTCCTCTGCGAGGCACTTGGCTGCTCGAGTCTCAGGACCAAGCTGCGTGCATCTTCGATGCACTTGCATGGTCTTCTATGTTGCAATCCAAATAAATGAATCTCTTTAACTTTTGTTTAACATTATTGTAGTTCAACACGTTATATGTATAAGTAATTTGAGCACAGACAATACACCGCCTGTCCACCCC
>Ga0256404_1001678_pt1 | contig 52188 bp, 37 predicted proteins | sample RumenRJG_01DNA_FD_185990 | JGI IMG/M metagenome (GOLD analysis project Ga0256404, IMG submission 185990) | Bovine rumen microbial communities from Lethbridge, Alberta, Canada - RJG_01 | ecosystem: Host-associated > Mammals > Digestive system > Stomach > Rumen | place: Canada: Alberta | collected...
TCGGTGGTGTTCAACATCCTCTCGGCCATTCTCAACGTGTTTTCGTTTATGTCGCTTGTGCCGATGCTCAACATTCTCTTTAAAACGGGCGACGGCGAGAGTGCCACGCAACTGATGGCGTGGGACTGGGAGCACATCGACACGGTGGCGATGAACAACATGAACTACTACGTGAACCAACTCATCGAACAGATGGGCGCGACGACGACGCTGCTCATCATCGGACTGGTGCTGGCGGTACTGACGTTCCTGAAAACGGGTGCCTACTTCCTGTCGTCGGCGACGATTGTGCCGATTCGCACGGGTGTGGTGCGCGACATTCGCAACCAACTCTACCAGAAAATCACGTCGCTCTCGCTCGGATTTTTCTCGGAGGAGCGCAAGGGCGACATCATTGCACGCATGAGCGGCGATGTGCAGGAGGTCGAAAATTCGATTATGGCATCGCTCGAAATGCTGTTTAAAAACCCGATTTTGATTGTCGTCTATTTCGCCACGTTGCTCATCGTTTCGTGGCAACTGACGCTGTTCACCATCGTTTTCGTGCCGATTTTTGGCTGGTTTATGGGCTTGGTCGGCAAGAAATTGAAGCAACAGTCGATGAAGGCGCAGTCGCTGTGGAGCGACACGATGAGCCAGGTCGAGGAAACGCTTGGCGGACTGCGGATTATCAAGGCGTTCTGCGCCGAGCAGACGATGAATGAGCGCTTCGACCGCGTCAATTCGGCCTATCGCAACGACATTACGCGGGTGAATGTGCGGCAGTCAATGGCGCATCCGATGTCGGAATTTCTCGGCACGGTGATGATTGTCATTGTGTTGTGGTTCGGCGGCATCCTCGTTTTGAACAATCAGTCGCTATCGGGACCTGTTTTCATCTATTATATGGTGATTCTCTACTCGATTATCAACCCGTTGAAGGAGTTTTCAAAGGCGGGCTACAGCATTCCGAAGGGTCTGGCATCGATGGAGCGCATCGACAAGATTCTGATGGCTGAAATCGAAATCAAGGAGAAGGAAAATCCGACGCCCATCCACACGTTTGAGCATCAGATTGAGTTTAGGAATGTGAGTTTCGCGTATGGTCAGAATTACGTTTTGAAGAACATCAACCTCGTGATTCCGAAGGGAAAAACCATTGCGCTGGTGGGGCAGTCGGGTTCGGGAAAATCGACGCTGGTCGATTTGATTCCGCGCTACTACGACGTGCAGGAGGGCGAAGTGCTCATCGACGGCATCAACGTGAAAGATTTGGGCTTGCACGACCTTCGCCAACTCATCGGAAACGTGAATCAGGAGGCGATTTTGTTCAATGATTCATTTAGAAATAATATTGCGTTTGGAACAGCCACCTCCAACCTTTCCCCGACGGATGAGGCTGTGGAGAATGCCGCGAAAATCGCCAATGCCCACGACTTTATCATGCAGTCGGAAAACGGCTACGACACCAACATCGGCGACCGAGGCGGACGACTCAGCGGCGGCCAGCGCCAGCGCGTTTCGATTGCCCGTGCCATCTTGAAAAATCCGCCGATTCTTATTCTCGACGAAGCCACCTCGGCCCTCGACACCGAGTCGGAGCGACTCGTGCAGGACGCGCTCGAACGACTGATGAAGACGCGCACCACCATCGCCATCGCCCACCGCCTTTCGACCATCAAGAACGCCGATGAAATCTGCGTGTTGCACGAAGGCCAAATCGTCGAGCGCGGCACCCACGACGAACTGCTCGCCATCGACGGCTATTATCGGAAACTGCATGATATGCAAAAAGTATAGAAACCATGAAAAACTTGCTCAACAAAATCTATTCGCCAGTAGTGGCAGTCGCTTGGAATCTGATGCTCGTCTATGTGGTCTATCAGATTGCACGCGTCGAGTATTACCTTGAAAATTCAAGTTATCTGAACTATACCATCGAGACGTTTCGGGGCGGATTTGTCTTCGACACGTCGGCCATTTTCTACACCAATGCGCTCTACATTGTGATGATGCTCTTCCCTTGGTACGGTAAGGAAACGCGCACCTATCAACAGATTTGCAAGTGGCTCTTTCTCGTGGTGAACGGCCTGACGCTGACCATCAATTTGGCTGACTCGGTCTATTTCAAATACACGATGCGCCGCACGACAACGACGGTTTTCAACGAATTTTCTAACGAGGGCAACCTCGGCAGCATTTTCGGCACCGAACTGCTGAACCACTGGTATCTCGTCGTGCTGTTTGTCGTCATCATGCTGCTGTTGTGGAAACTCTACGCCATGCCGCAGTTGGAAGCGAAAAAAATACTCCATCGTTGGAAATACGGTCTCATTTGTCTCGCTGCATTGCTGACGCTCACGCCGTTTGCCATCGCTGGAATGCGTGGAGGATGGACCACAGCCGTGCGTCCCATCACCATTTCCAACGCCCATCAGTATGTCGAACAACCCACCGACGCTGCTTTGGTGCTCAACACGCCGTTTTCGCTGATTCGAACCATCGGAAAAGCCGTTTTTTCCGTGCCGAATTATTTTGACAACCCCGAGGAGATGGAAGCGGTGTTCTCGCCGATTCACGAACCCAACGATTCTGTTTCCACCACCCACCACCTATCACCTAACACCCCCAAAAACGTCGTCATTCTCATCGTGGAGAGTTTCGGACGCGAATACATTGGCGCACTCAACAAAAGCCTTGAAAACGGCCAATACAAAGGCTATACGCCCCATGTCGATTCGCTCATCGCGAAAAGCACGACTTTCAAATATAGTTATTGCAACGGTCGGAAGTCGATCGACGGAATGCCGTCGATTCTCTCGTCGATTCCCATGTTTATCGAACCCTTCGTGCTGACGCCGTCGTCGATGAACAATGTGACGGGAATTGCCGGAATTCTTGGCGAAGAAGGCTATGAAACCGCTTTTTTCCATGGCGCTCAGCGCAATTCGATGGGATTTCAGGCTTTCGCCCGTAAGACAGGTTTTCAGAACTACTATGGTCGTGAAGATTTTTGCGAAGACGGTCGATTTGGCGACGACAGCGAATTCGACGGTATGTGGGCCATCTGGGACGAGCCGTTTTTGCAGTATTTCGCTGCGAAAATCTCCGACTTGAAAGAACCTTTCATGACGGCTGTTTTCACGGCGACGAGTCACCATCCCTATGCCATTCCCAAGAAATACGAGGGTGTCTATCCCGATGGAAACCTCGTCAACCACAAATGTATGCGCTACACCGACATGGCCATCGGCAAATTTTTCCAGAAAGTCAGTCGTGAGCCGTGGTTCCAGAACACGATTTTCGTGCTTACCAGCGACCACACCAGCCACAGCGACCATGCTTTCTATCAGACGACACTGGGCGGTTTCTGTTCGCCGATTGTCATCTACGAACCCGGTCAGGAGCCGCAGGTGATAGACAAAATCGCCCAGCAAATCGACATTATGCCCACCGTTTTGGGCATGTTGGGCTACAACAAACGCTTTTTCAGTTTCGGCATCGACCTTTTCAACACGCCAGCCGAGGACACGTGGGCGGTGAACTACCTGAACGGTGTCTATCAGTACGTGAAACACGGTCATGTGCTGCAATTCGACGGCACGAAAACCACCGCCGTCTATTCGCTCGAAGACTCGCTGATGCAGCACAACCTCGTCGGAAAAGTGCCGCAGCAGCCGCAGATGGAACGCGAAGTGAAGGCCATCGTTCAGCAGTACATGGAGCGAATGACGCAAAATCGGCTGATGCCTTAAATGATTTGGCGGAAAAGTTCGTCGAAAGGTTGAAAATCGGTTGAAATCGGAGTTTTTTGGGGATTTTTAATCCAGTAGAGCGGTGTGTCGTGATACATCGCCGCCACGAGTGTGAACGTGCTGGGCGCACCCATCAGAAAGTCGCAATGCGACAGCAGACAAAGGTCTTCGGCAGGATTTCCTGCAGGAAAATGCACGGAGCAGTCGGCGAGTTGTTCGCGATAGAAATGTTGGTCGATTTTCGGGTCGTTGGTGCAGAAATAGACCGACAATCGCTCCGTCGGACAGCAATTTTCGTGGTAGCGGCGAATCAAATCGACGTATTGCTGGTCGCTATAGAAAAACCTACCGCCGTGAAACGTCGCATAGTCGCCCCGACGAATGTGAACACCCAGCCGAATACCGTTTTTTTCGCCCAAAATCTCCTCCACTTTCCGCTCCACCGACTCGTCGAAGGCGAAAAGTTGCAGAATGTCAGTCTTATACTTCAAAAAAAGTTCGTACCACCGCGCATACCAGCCTGCCACGAGCACCATCCGCTTCGTCAGCATCAGTTTTTCTTCGCGGCTGTAGTCGGCATCCTCTTCATCGAAGCGAACCGTCGGAATCAGCCCGATTTTCGCGGCATATTTCGCAAAAACATAGGTCGGAAAATTGTGGTGAGGCGTGTGGCAGATGTTGAACCACGGGTATTTGTAGGCGAAGCGCATCGACATCGTCTTGCGCCCGTGCTCCCGTCCCCACGCATAGACGTGGCCGTATTGTAGAATGTTGTTGGCCATGCGGCCTTTGTCGTGTACGAAAATCATTCTTCGACTCCTTCCTTTGGTATTACTTTCCCGTCGATGACTTGGAATCGGCGGTTAAATTCCTCTCGTGTGCGTTTCCATCGGTTGTGGCTCCAGAGCCAAAGTTCGGGCTGTCGGCGAATCGTCGTTTCCAGCATTTGATGGAAAATGTCGGTCAGTTCAAACGGTTTCAACTGTTCCGGTGTGCGAGTAATCAACTTGAATTCGGCCTCGTAGTAGCCTCGTTTTTTCTGAGTCATATCGAGGTAGAAAGCCGCCTGTCGATTCTTGATGACGATGCGTTCGGCTCCCGTCATGACGGGCGTGTCGTGGTTCAGGAACTGGCACCAGTGGTGGATGTTGTTCCAATGAGGAACTTGGTCGCCGATGTATCCGATGACGGTCGGTTGGTTCTTTTGCTTGTATTCAATGGTCTTACGAAGAATATCGACGAGGACGATACATTCGGAATTCCATCGCTCTCGAATTTGCAGGAACAATTTGTCGAAAATGGGGTTTTCCAACGCATGATAGAGTTGGCCGCAATGGGGATTCGACGACACCCACAAAGGCAGCGACGTGACCCATTCCCAGTTGAAGACATGACCCAGAAAGAGGGCACACGACTGACCGTCCTTGACACATTCGTCGAGGGCTTCCACGCCTTTGAACACCATGTGGCGCCGCATCTTCCGCTCGCTCATCGACATCATTTTCACCGTTTCGACAAAATAGTCGCACAGGCTTCGGTAGAATTTCCGTTCGATGCTGCGCAATTCCTTCTCCGACTTCTCTGGGAACGACGTTTCGAGGTTGTTTCTCACGATTTTAACCCGATAGCGCAGTACCCGATAAATAATCAGGAAGAAGAAGTCGCTCAAGAGATAGAGAACGCGAAACGGCAAGAGCGACAGCAGATACCAAAGGCCGCGCAGCAAGTTATAGAGGATGGTCATAGATTTGTTGGATTCGGGAATAAAAATGTTCGTAGGTCAGATGGTCGTCGAAGTCGGCCTTGGCCTGACGGCCCATTTGAAGGCGCAGCGGGGCGTCGTCGATGAGTTTTTCGATGGCGTCGGCCAGTGCCTTTGCGTCGCCCGGTGGCACGAGCAAGCCGTTTTTGCCGTGCTCGATGTATTCGCGCTGTCCGCCGTTGTTGGTGGCAATGATGGGATGGCCTTGCGACATGTGTTCTTGGGCGGCCAACGAACAACCTTCGCGCACGATGGACGGCAGCAGGCCGATGTCGCAGGCGGCCACGTAGGACAAAACGGGATTGCGGAAGCCGGCCAAATCGACCTTATTTTCCACGTGTTTTTCAGCGATGAGCTGTTTTAGATGGGCGGTGTATTCATCGCTACCCCGACCGAGCAACACCACGCGCAACGGTTTTTCGCGCAAGTGTGCAACGGCTTCGATGAGCACGTCGAGACCTTTTTCGGGGTCTAATCGCCCGTGATACATCGCCAAAACCTCGTTTTCAGCAATGTTGAATTCGCTTCTAACGTCTTGAGCGACAATGTTTTCGGGAACAACAACGGCGTTGAAGATGACGCGCAATTTATTCTTGTCGATACTCGGACGGGTGCTCAGAAACGTGTCCATCGCCAACTGCGAGTCGAACACGATGCAGTCGAGTTGACGGTAGAGCCATCGGTAGAGCCACGAATTTTTGCCCTTTCGCGTCAAGTTTCGACACATCACCACGCGAATATCCTTCCGACCCGACAACTTTCGGGCGTATGCCGCCGTGAAAGCCTCTTTGAAATTGTGGGCGTGAACGGCGCAATCGCCACTCCGCTTCAGGATTTTCGCCATCTTCCACGCGCTTTTGAAATCCAGCGCACCGCGCAATGGCAGCGTGTGAATCGGAATGTTGAGTTCGCGAAATTTTTCGCGCATCGTGTCGGAGGGCAGGCAGAAGATTTCCACCTCGATGCCGTCGGCCAGTTGCCGTCGGCTCAGGTCGAAAACGGTTTGTTCGCCGCCGCCCCATTCCTTGTTGGAGATGGTATGGAATATCTTCATGCTGCAAAAGTAACAAAAAAAGTGAAAAGTGGAGAGTTAAAAGCAAGAAAATTGCTGTCAAAAGCCTTTTTTTTGTAATTTTGCATCGAAATCTGTAAATAGTAAATTGTCAAATCGTCAATAATAAATCGCCATGGCCTCCTACGACATTGACACGCTCCATGCCCACATTCTGAAAATCATGCTGTCGGTTGACCGCGTCTGCCGCGAGCATGGCATCCGCTATTATTGCTGGGCTGGCACGATGCTCGGAGCCGTGCGCCACAAGGGTTTCATTCCTTGGGACGACGACATGGACATTTGTATGCCCCGACCCGACTACGACCGCTTCATGGCGCACGCTCACGAATGGCTTCCGCAGCCGTTGGAGGCGTTGAGCATTGAGACGAGCGCGACGTTTCCAGGCAGTTTTGGCAAGATTGTCGATAGCAGCACGACGCTCATCGAACGAGGGCACAGCGACTACGTGGCAGGCATTTACATCGACGTTTTCCCCATCGACGGCATTTCCCCGAACAAACTGATGCAGCGCGTGGCGGTCGCCCGCTATAAAATGCTCGACAAACTGCTTTATTTCCTGCATCGCGACCCTTACAAACACGGTCGGGGGCCGAGTTCGTGGCCAGTGTTGTTGATTCAGAAGATTTTTACGCATGAGTGGGTTCGCAGGCAGTTGAGGGCGGCCAATCTCGCCTACGATTACGAAAAATCGGACTTTGTGCTCGACTACGACGACGGTTTCAGCGGCATCATTCGGAAAAACATCCTGGGAACGCCGCAGCCCGTCGAATTTGAGGGTCACGAGGTGATGGGCGTGGAGCATTACGACGATTATTTGCGCACGAAATACGGCGATTACATGAAAATGCCGTCGCACGACCATCAGCGACAGCATAATTTCTTCTATTTAGACTACAATTTGCCTTATCGTCAGTATCGCGACCGACGCTCGTTTGTCAAAAAATCAGACGCTCAGGATTCTGAGTCGCGATAACGCTTTTCGATGATTTTAGCGATGAGCACGAACTGATATTGCGCCGCCATCAGTGCACGGATGAGGCCTCGCGTGCCCATGCGGAAACCGCCGTCCATCACGTATTTCTTGAAAAAACGCCAGATCGGACGCCACAGCAAAGCACCCACACCGTAGTTCTTCCCTTGTTTTTTCTCCACTTCGTTGTCGGTGTAGAGATTCATTTTTCCGACGTATTCGTGCATCGTTTCGTCCATCAGATGGAGGATGCAAACGTCTTTTCCAGCCTTTAATTTCTCGACACGACCTTGAATTTGAGGCAGGGAATGGATGTAGGGAGGCCATTCCGTGCCTTCTCGAACCATCAATCGCAAAATAAATTCAGGATGGAAGTCGCGGATGAACATTCCCATAAACTTGTTTTTGCGAGGAATGTAGTAGCCTGCAGGACCGTCGGGCTGCTGGATTCGCCGATAGAGTTCCTCGCGCAATTCCGGCGTGACGATTTCGTCGGCATCGACCACCAGCACCCATTTGCTGGATGCACTCTGAATGGCGAATGTCCGCGCGGGTTCGCAACAAGTGTGGTGGGCTTTCGGGAAAATAACGATTTTGCAGCCGTATTTTTCAGCAATTTCACGCGTGTCGTCGGTCGATTCCATGTCGCAGACCACGATTTCATCGAAATCCTTGACCGATTCGAGCACCTGTGCCAAATGCCGACGGGCGTTGTAGGTGTTGATGACCACTGAAATCTTATTTTCCATCGTTTTTTCGTTTTTTTAGATCAAATCAGGCCAAAGTTCCGTCGCTTTTTGGAAATCTTCGGGCGTGTCGAGTTCGTAGGAGAAAAAGTTGGTCGTATCGACAACCTTAAAAGTGTGACCCTGCGGAATGAGGCGCTCGAAGGCTCGCTCGTAGAAAATGTCGATGAGATTTTCCTGCAAAATCATTTGGTCGAGTTCTGCGGCGAGGGCTTCGCTGTAGTCGGCGGTGATTTTCTCGATGCCGACCGACTCGCCGATGGCATCTTCGGGGCGGCAGGTCTTGCTGATTTCAGTGATGCGATGGTCGGCATCGACCACGATTTTCATCTCCTCTTCGCCCAGTTCGTGGCGGTTCATCGCCAAGGCCGAAACCGACTGTCTCGCCACTTCCACGACGGCTTTCGGGTCGCAGAGAATGTCGCTGTCCATCAATAAAAAATCTTGATTGCGAACCTCGCTCATCGCCATCCAAAGCGAATAGATGTTGTTGTTGTGCTCGTAGTCAGCGTTATGAAGGAAATGAAAAGTGAACTGTGGGAAGTGAACCGTGAGGAAATCGCGGATTTGGTCGGCGCGATAGCCTGTGACGACGACAAATTCCGTGATGTCAGCCATCGCCATCGCCTCGACTGTGCGCTGCAACAGCGTTTTACCGCCCACTTCGAGCAGGCATTTCGGCTTCGTGTCAGTCAGTGGGCGCAGGCGTTTCGCCATTCCTGCTGCGAGAATTACTCCTTTCATGGTGGTTGAGTTGTTGGTTGTGTAATTGTTGAATTGTTTTAGAGTTTGTCGGCCATTTCGCGGCAGAAGTTTTCGTGGCGGTGGTTGACGTATTTGTAGAGCAGTCCCATCACGATGATTTCAAAGAGGAAATGGCAGCAGGGAATGTCGAGCAAACAGAACAGAAATAGCCACGACTCGCGGAAATTGAATGTCAGCAGGCCATTCCAGAAGATGACGGGCAGCGATTTCTGCCGAAATTCCTCGCGAACGGTCGGAGGAATGTTGTCGGTGGAGCCGTATTTCTCGCGCAAACGCGCCAACAGCCGCTGAAACTGCGGGGTCACTTGCTCTTGTTTGCGTGTGTAGTCGATATACGATTTTTGGAACAGGCGCTCGTAGAGTGGGGCATCCTTCGGCATTTGGTCGTAAATCTCCTGCTGTCGCACGGAATTGTCGAGTTCGCTGCCTTTTTCGCCTTTCAGGAAAAAGAGGTGAACCTGAATGTAGTAGTCGGCCAAACGACCTTGCGCGGCCATGCCTGCAAAGCCTGCAATCAGTCCGAGCACGACGACGACAGCCGTGGCAATCAGCGCATTCTGAGGGGTGTCTTCGATACCCAACCAACCAAATTCAATCGTGTGATGCTTCCAAAATCGCCACACGAGCAAGACATAGATGGGCAAAAACCACGTGAAACCGGCGATTCCATCGAGAATTCGACCTATGCGGCTCTTTTTTCCCGTCAATCGCGCCAGTTGTCCGTCGGTGCAGTCGAGAATGTCGGCGGCCATCAGCAGTGCGATGGCGATGAGGTTGTAGATGAGTCCCATCGTGCCGCCATAGTAGAAACTGCCTTGTGCGAAAAACCACGCGCTGGCAGCACCAATCACCATCGACCAAATCGTCACGGTGTTGGGATGGATGTCGAACTTGGCGAAAAAGACGGCACAATAGTAACAAAAGGGTCGAATCACGTGTAAATCGAGCCAATCTTCCGTTTCTGCCGACTTGAGTGTCGCTCTGTATTTCTCGTTCATATCACTTCGCACTCCTCACTTCTTCCACCACTCGCTTGATGGTATCGACAACCACTTGAGTCTGTTCGCGACGACCCAGCGTGATGCGCAGACACGATTCCAGCCCTGGGTCGCCCATGAATTTAATCTTGTAATTTTGAATCTTCAATTCCTCCATCAGCCTTTCCTTGATTTCAAGCGGATATTTGATGAGGATGAAGTTCGCCACCGACTTATAGACCTTGAAACCGGGCACATTGCCGAGTTCCTGCTTGAAAAGTTGGCGTCCCCAGTCCATGTCGTCGGCCACGCGGCGATAGTGTTCGTCGCTGTCGAGCGCCGCCAATGCCACGGCCTCCGAAAAACGGTTGTAGCCCAAGTATTTGTTGATGTAACTCACGAAATGGGTGTGACCCTTGCCGATGAAACCGAATCCGCAGCGCAGACCGGGCAGTCCGTAGAATTTCGACAGTGTGCGCGAGATAATCAGGTTCTCGTATTGGTTCACCAGCGGAGCAATATAGTCCGTGTCGGTCGTAATGAAACTGGCGTAAGCCTCGTCAATAAGCACCATCGTGTCGGAAGGAATGTTCTCCATGATCCGTCCGATTTCCTCTGGTGTCAGACTGTTGCCCGTTGGATTGTTGGGCGATGCCAACAGCAACATTCGAGGATGGATTCGGTTGGTGTATTCGATGACTTCGTCGATGTCGTAGGCGAAAGTGTCGTCCTGTTCGTGCAGCGGATACATCTCGAAAGTGCCGTAGCACTCGTCGGCCACCTTGTTGTAGTACCACCACGAAAATTCGGGAATCAGAATCTTCTTGTTGTCGCCCTTCATCAAATAGTAGTGAATGGCGTTTTTCAGGATGTCCTCGCCGCCGTATGCCAGTAGCACCTGCTCTTCGGGCACGCCGTATATTTCGCTGACTCGCACGCTGATAACACTCTTTTTCCCCTCGTCGTAGATGCGTGTATAGAAGCACAAATCCTTGGGGTCGAAATTCTTGATGGCCTCCACCACTTTCTGGCTCGGCTCGAAGTTAAATTCGTTTCTGTCGAGAAAATTCATCATATTTTCCATGTCAATTTTAATTGATTTGTGTGCAAAGGTACGAAGAAATCGAGAATTATGGATGAATAATTAAGAATTATTTGTATCTTTGTGGCGAAAAAGCGTAAGTTTATGGAAAATAATAGCATAAAAAAGGCGAGTGTTCTCGTGCCTTGTTACAACGAAGATAGTTCTTTGCCCGAGTTGTTAGAGGCGCTTACAACACTTATGCAGCAAAATCAACAGTATTCATGGGAGATAATTTTAGTTGACGACGGAAGTAAGGATGGTACACTCGAAATCATCAAAAAGCAAAATTCGTTAGACGTTAGATTCGGCTTTATTTCGTTCTCGCGCAATTTTGGCAAAGAAGCAGCAATATTGGCTGGACTCGATTATGCGAAGGGTGATTGTGCCATCATTATCGATGCCGATTTGCAACATCCACCATCGGTCATTCCTGTTATGCTGAAAGAATGGGAAAATGGCTATGAGGATATTTACGCCAAACGCACAGATAGAGGAAAAGAGCCTTGGTTGCGCAGAAAAATGACGATGTTGTATTATCATTTGTTGCAAAATATGTCGAATATTGATATTCTTCCTAATGTTGGCGACTTTCGACTTTTAGACAGAAAGTGTATTGATGCAATCAAACAACTCCGTGAGACACAGCGATATACGAAAGGAATGTATTGTTGGATAGGTTTTAAGAAAAAAGAAATTCTTTTTGAACAAGGCGATCGACAGAAGGGCAGTTCATCGTTTAATTTTTGGCGACTTTTAAAATTATCGATAGAAGGTATCACTTCATACACGACCTCGCCACTCCGAATTTCAACTATATTAGGGTTGTTTGCATCGCTTTTGTCATTCGGCTATATGCTTTACATCATTTTTAAAACTTTTTTTTACGGCGAACCTGTCAGCGGTTTTCCCACGATTATGGCTGTCATGCTATTTCTTGGCGGTGCACAACTGCTTTCGCTGGGTATCATCGGTGAATACCTCGGTCGAATTTTCCATGAAACCAAAAAACGACCCGTGTATTTGGTGTCGGAGCATGAACCTGCCAAATCTTTAGAAAAATGAACAAGAAAATCATCATCGGATTCGATGCCAAACGCATTGTGAAGAACGGAACGGGGCTCGGCAGCTACGGACGGACGCTGGTCAATGACTTGGCGGCGGACGAAGGGCTGCAACTGCGGCTCTACGCGCCCGACAAAGGGCGCGACGACCTGCGAAACCAGATTGCCGACCGACCGAATGTCACGTTTTGCTACCCCTCTCGTCCCACTCCACGCTTCTATTGGCGCACACGCGGCATTGTCGGCGATTTGCGACGCGACGGCGTTCAGATTTATCACGGATTGTCGGGTGAACTGCCCGTCGGCATCCGAAAAAGCGGCATTCGCAGCATTGTCACCATCCACGACCTCATTTTCCTGCGACACCCCGAATTCTACCATTGGCTCGACACGAAAATCTACGCTTGGAAGTTCCGCCGAACCATTCGCGAGGCCGACCATATCATCGCCATCAGCGAATGTACGAAACGAGATATTATCGAGTTTGGCGATGTGTCGGAAGACAAAATTTCGGTGATTTACCAGAGTTTTTCGCCCCGTTTTTCGACCGAAATCGCACCAGAATTGTTGGAATCGGTGCGACAGCGCTATCAACTGCCGAATCGCTATGTTCTCAATGTCGGCACGATTGAGGCTCGAAAAAATATCTTGTTGGCAGTCAAGGCTTTAACCCATTTACCAGAGGATATTTCGCTTGTCGTTGTGGGGCGGCGCACGAAATACAGCGACAAGGTGCTTGAATACGCGAAAAAACATGGTTTGATGCCTCGAATCAAGTTCTATCACGGCGTTCCCGACGACGATTTACCTGCCTTCTATGCACAAGCCGAAACCTTCGTCTATCCCTCTGTTTACGAGGGTTTTGGCATTCCCATCATCGAGGCCGTCGGCAGCGGATTGCCCGTCGTTGCCTGCACAGGTTCGTGTTTGGAAGAGGCTGGCGGTCCCGACTCGCTCTACGTTGCTCCCGACGATTCGGAAGCGATGGCCGCAGCGATTCGCCAAAGCCTTGTCGGTGCCGAGGGTCGCGAAGAGCGTATCCTTCGCAGTCGCGACTACATTCGTCGTTTTGAAGGTCGCGATGTTGCCCGACAAGTCGCCGATTTGTATAGAGAAACGCTGAAAAATCAATAATAACAACCTAAAACCGCCATTTCATTTGCACGTCGAGGTCGGTCATCGACGAGGCGTTGATTTGCTGGTAGCTGCTGCCGATGGTCGAGCGGTCGAAGTAGTTGGTGGTGGCGATTTTGGCGGTGAAAAGTAGGCGACGCGAGGGTTGCCACTGCGCCATCAGCATATAGCGGATGCCGTGACCATAGACCATCGGGATGGAAAAGGTGTATTGCGGACCACTTTCGTAGAGGTAGAGGCGGCTGTCGTAGTTGTCGGTGTGGAAATAGGCGAAGAGGGCGTTCAAACTGACATTTTTCAACTTGATGCCAGCCGTTTCGGATACCATCCAACCAAAGCTGTTTTCGGCATTTTCGCCCCCGATGTGGCTCAGGTCGAACTGCGTTTTCAGGTTCCAATTTTTTTCATTGTAAGCCACCGAGGCGCGAGCCCGTTGTTCCGTGCGATGGTCGAGTTCGGTGCGCTCGGCATTGTCCTTTTCGCGCAGTCGCAGCCGATAGCGCAGGTTGATTTTCCACTGATGGCGCTTCCACGTGGCCGAAACGAGGTTGTCCCACGCCTGCGACCGCTGACTGACTTGATAGCGAGCCCATGGGAAATAAGCGAAATCGGTGTAGGCAGTGACGGAAAGGGCATACGACGGTCGCCACGTGGCACCGACGAGGATTCCGCTCTCGTTTTGCGTTGCGCCGCCTTCGCTAAGGCTCTGGCTGTGGATGGCGTAGTAGCGATAGCTGTAGAAACGCTGGATGGCGATGAGCGACAACTGCCCTGCTAACTTCACGTTGAGCGTGTTCATCGTGGCCACGCCGCCGCACGAGCCCGTCGCTGTCTCGCCACTGAAGGTGAAGCGGGCGTGTCGGTAGCCGTAATCGATGCTGGCATTCCAGAAATGCTGTCCCGCAGGTTGAATTTCGCGATAAAGATTCGTTTTCGACCGCTTTTCAACGGGTTTCAATGGTTTGTCGAAAGCATCGTAAACCACTGTCACGGCTGTATTCCAACGATTGTAGCGATAGGCGATGCGACTTCCACCGAGAAATTCCGATGCATTGCGCCGCCGTTGCATTTCAGAGTTCGTGCGATGGTAGCCCGACGTGAGAATCGTGCGGATGTTCAGGTTGTCGTCGGTGGGTGTCACGTCGATGTCGCGATAAGACAGAAACGCCGTCAAATCGAGGTTTTTCGTGAGCGAAATCGTGGCGGCAGCCCCCTGCAAATAGTTGTATTCCATCCGCGAGGAATGGCCTCGGATGATGTTCTGATTGCGGTCGGCGGCACTGAGCGCGAAGAGTTTTCCGAAGGAAAGGTCGTTGTTGATGACGAGTCCGTGTCCGAAATTCAGTCGATAATGGCCCACGGTGAGGTTTTTGAGCCGTCCGAAACGTTGTGCTTGCACGAAAAAGGCATAAAAATCGTAGCCTGCGGCGTTTCCGTTGGTGAAAAATGGCTCGCCAGCGTCCTGCGACCCGATGAAGCCTGCCTTGAGATGCTGCTGGCTCTGAAACGTGTAGCGCAACGAGTGTTTGTAGGGTGGTCCGAGGTAGGTTTCTCGGTCGCCACGCCGCTCGTAAAAAGGAATTTTACCCGTTGCAATCAGTTCGTGGCGCCCCCTGCGCAGTAGTTCGTTCAGCGTCGGTTTTTTTGTTTCCATTTCGCCGAAATAGGTGAATTGCAGCAGTCGTTGGCGCGTCGTTTCGTCGATGCACGGAATCATCGCCAGTTCGCCCTCCGATTGCAGGGCTCCGTAGCGGTAGATAAACGCCGAAATCTCCTCGATTTGCTCTTCGTTGAGGAAAGGCAGTTGGCGCAAGTCGTCGGGCGTGGCGGTGTTGAGGTTCAGGGGATTTTCCAGCAGGTCGCTGAGCAAGTCGTAAGTCTGTTCCCACGATTCGGCGTCGATGTCGTCGATGGTTGTCAAATCCTCGAGAACATCGTCGATTTGCGCCCTTAGTTCCGATGAAATCGGCAAAAAGAGCAGCAAAATTGCCAGAAATCGAATTTTTACCCCATTGTTTTCTATTTTTTTTATTTCACAATCGACGAAATCGTGCTTTTGTTGCCCTTGATGCCGACGATGAAGGCTTTGGCCGAGCCGAATTTCAGGAACATATCGAGGCGAACGGGAATGTGGTTCGAGTCGTCGGTGACGTAGAAATCGACGATGCGCTTGTATTTTCCGTCGTCGAGTTCCATATACGACAGTTGCAGACAGCGGTATTTCACGCCGTTGTCGCCCTTGATGTTGGACTTTCCGCGATAGACGATTCGAGCGGGTTCACAACTGTTTCCGTCGATCATCTTGAAGTCGATGGTGTGGCCTTTCTTCCAGTTCGAAGGGTCGAAAGAGCGGGCGCGGACGAACATCGTGAGCATATCATAGACACATTCGTTGTACGATTTTTTCAGCCAATCGCTGTTGCCGTCGGCCTTCTTCCGATGTTGTCGGGCATTGGTTTTTCCAGCGGCGTAGTCGTAGAAAACTTCGTCGATGTAGTAGCGTTTGCCCTCGCGAGCGGCCTTTTTGTAATAGAGCGGCGCAAGGTCGAGCGTGGAATAGCTCAGAAGGGTGTCGCGCAACACGAAATACTGGTCAACCTTGTCGTTGCCGCGTGTGATGAGCGACGCACGCCACGCGGTTTTGCCCTTGTAGTTGCTTTGCACGGTGGACATACTCGCCGTTCCAGCTTTCACCCACACGAATTTCCAGTTGTAGTAGAGGTTGTAGGTCAGGTGTTCGCCGCCCTTGAACGCGGTGTTTTCAAGCGGACACTGGGCGAATGAAATCGAGGCGCACAGCACGGAAAATATTAGAATTGTCAGTTTTTTCATCATTGAATGATTGAAGATTGAACATTGAAGATTGAACATTATTTTTTCACCTTTTCACTTTTTACTTTTTTACCTTTTCACCTTTTATAAGTGATTCCGAGTTGCTTCGCCCGTTCCGCGTTTTTGTTGCGAATCGTTTTCTGCTTTTCGGCCTTTTGTTTCGTGATTTTCTCAGGTTTTTGCAGGTAGAGAGGTCGTTCTGTCGGGTTCCAACGCTGGTTCACGTCCCATTTCGCCTTGCATTCGATGGGTTCGTGACGGAAATAGACGGGTTCGGGCTGTTGGTCGGCATCGTAGTCGCCCGTGTCCCACACGCCGTTGTCGTTTTCATCGACAAACATTCGTAGGAAATACGTGCCAGGCTCGACATAGAGAAATTCGACCTGCCCGGTGGTTGAAACCACCTGTTTGACGGGATTTCCAGAACTATTGAGCAGTTGAACGACCGCCTTTTTCCCGTTCATTCCGCCGAGTGCAAACGACAATTTCGTGTAGGCATCCTCGTTTTTCACTTTCAGCGTCTGCTTGATGGCCTTGCAGTCGGTTCCGTAGATGTCGCTGATGGCTGCGCTGTCGATTTCGAGGCTGTATTCCGCGCCCAATTGCCATTCGTGGCTGAATTTCAGTTGTCTGACACCCAACTGCTGCAGGTTGAAATTGACTGCCTGCCACAGCGTATCAACCTTCATCGAAAGGCGGATTTGCGACGAATCGACCTTCGCAAACGGTGTCGGCGAATCGATGAGAATATGATGGTCGGGGTCGAGTTGTCCTGCCGCTTTTAGCTTGATTTCCAAGAACTTAGGCGGCATCACGCTGTCGTAGGGCTGACCGCGACGTTTTTTCTTGTCTTGCTCTTTTTTCCAGTCTTCAAATGCCTTTTGTTGTTGCTTCAAACGCTTCTCATACGACGTTTTCGGAATCATTTCGAGCGTGTCGGTCTTCGCGACGAGTTGGCCGAGCGTGTCGGTTTCGTTGTATGTCACCACCATTTGCAGCGTGTCCTGATTGACGAGCATCGTGTCGCGCAGCCAATAGGTCATCGTGTCGAGTTTTTCGTTGGCCTCGACCACGAAAGCATCTTTTTCGTCGAAGTTAAGTCCTTTGATTTCAGGTAGTTGCGTGTCGCCGTAGGTGAAGAAAAAGTTCAGTCTGTCGGAGTCTTTCCGCTCGGTTTTCAGCAGATGGCGCTCGGACTGCACCTCCGTAAAAGCCCGCAAAACGATGTCGTCGGGCAGGAAATGGGTGTAGGGAATCGCGAGGATTCGCTCGATGTGCAGCGTGTCGCGCCAGATGGTGTCGTGTCGCGTGTCGGGCTTCGACGACGGCACGAAAATGTCGTGGTTGAAGGCGATTTTCTCGTTTTTCTGTGAAAAAGCGTAGTTGCCGTCCAAGTCTTGCAGGGCGAAGGCTCGGTAACTGCCTGGCGCAATGCCTTTGATGACGAAATGGCCTCGGCTGTCGGTGCGTGTGATGCGCAGTAGCGGCTCGGTGCGGAACACGGAGTCGGGCGCGTCGGACTTGTAGAGTCCCACGGCAATGCCCTTCACGGGTTCGAGGTCTTCCGCCTCCAAAACATAGCCGCTGACCTCCATCGTGTCGATTTCCCCGCCCGTCGAAAAGCTGTAAGTATAACTGCCGAGTGGGTTGCCCTCGTTGTTGTCGGTGATGGCGTCGGAAAAGTCGATGGTGTAGGTTGTGTTGGGCTTCAGCGAGTCTTTCAGTTCCACGAAAATCGTCCTGCCCGTCGCCTTGATTTCAGGCGGTTCCATCTGCGGCGGCGACACGATGACCTTCTCCGAAGGATTGTCGATTTTGATAAATTCGTTGAAATTGATTCTGATTTTCCCTGTCGTCACGCCTGTTCCCTTGTCCGTCGGCGAAGTATTGACGACGCGTGGCGGCTCTTCGTCGAACCATCCGCCGTCGGGACTGCCCATTCTTGCACAAGAGGAAAGGGTTAGTAGGAAAAGGGCAACCCATCCGCCACCCGACAAGAGCAGCGATTGAAATGCCTTGTATAATTTGTTTTTTGTCATTCTTCTTTCTTCGTTTTATCGGTTGCAAAGATAATGATTTTTGAGAAATTGGAGAAGATTATTCCCGATTTTTAAAGTTTTTTCGGCAAAAAGTCCGTAATGCTGAAAATTTATTGTATCTTTGCGGTAAATTTCAGCCGATGAAGTTTTTATATGCCACCTACTATGAAGCGCAAGTTTGAGATGGCATTGAGACGGAATATATAACAAAATAAAAATAATATGGCAACAACAATTAGTGTAAACAAACAAAGTGTTTTAGACCTTCTTTCTTCTGGAAGAACAAAGCCTTTTGTTATTCCAGAGTATCAAAGACCGTATGCTTGGAATGAAGAACAAATAGAAACTCTTTTTGAAGATATATGGGAATTTGCGACAACTGTAGGAGGTTTGGAACAAAACGGGTCGTATTTCTTGGGTAGTATAGTGTCTTTTGACAATGAAAATGGTGAGCAGGAAATAATTGATGGCCAGCAAAGAATCACCTCTTTGTTTCTATTACTTAGAGCCATATACACAAAATTGAAAAGTGGAGACGACGCTAATACAAAAGCAGCCCAGAATTTTATAAGCAAGATGGAACCTGCAATTTGGCGAACGGACAAGAAAACGGGAGAAGTTGATTATTCTCAGATATTGTTGGTGTCTAAAGTTGTAGACAATGAAGGGAACGAAATCCTAAAAAACATCCTCGAAACGGGAGTTGCCAATCCCAAAGCCAATGATAATTATTCTAAAAACTATGTACTATTTCAGAAACTTTATGATAAACATTGCTCAGAATCGCCTTTGCAAATATATGATTTTATTTATGCACTTCTAAATCAGGCCATTCTTTTGCCTATAGGTGCTGATAGTCAGGATACAGCCCTCACGATTTTCTCTACACTTAATAATAGAGGTTTGCCCCTGTCCGATGCAGATATTTTCAAAGCAAAGATTTATAATAATCTTAAAGAGGACGAAAAAGAGGATTTCATCGGTCAGTGGAAAGTATTAGAGAAAGAAGCGACAGAAGCAAATGAAAGCATACAGCGCCTTTTTTACTATTATATGTTCTATCTGAGGGCAAAAGAAGGCGATGTGAGTTCCACAACACCAGGCGTTAGAAAATACTATCTTGCAGGCAAATGCGAGAGACTTTATGATAAAAATTTAATGTCAGAATTGAATACCGTATTGGATCTATGGAAAGTAATCAATACGAATCATGATATTCCAGAGGAATCGTGGGACAATAATCCTAAGATTCGTAAGGCACTTGATACATTGGTGTCATATCCGAATGAGTTTTGGAAATATCCTGTGATTAATTTTTATTTAGCACATCGTACAAAATCAAATTTTGATAAGGAATTTTTGTTCTTTTTAAATAAATTGATAGGTGAATTATTAACTCGTTTTATTCTATACCCCACCATCAATGCCGTAAAAAGCGACATTATGAAATTGAATGCAAGAGTTGTAAAAAAATCACACCCTGAATTCGAATTCCGTCAAATTGATATGGATTCGGTAAAAGATAAAATAAAAGTTGCTCATCGTAATATCGTCAGAATGTTGCTTAAGATTTATGCTTATAACCATCAGGAAAATTTATTGCCAGACAATTGGCAGATAGAGCATATTCTTCCACAAAAATGGCAGACAACTTTTTTCCCCGATATTGAAGACCGTGTTGTATCGGAAATGATAGAGCATATTGGCAATAAGACGCCATTTGAGAGAAAATTGAATATCATTGCAAGCAATGGATATTTTAAGAAAAAACAAGAAGAGTATATTAAATCAAATGTTGAAGTTACAAAAATCCTCGTAACGAGCATAGATAGCGATTGGACTATTGGTAATATTGAGCATCGAGATAATATCATTACTTCGGAGATGATGGAATTGCTCGCAAATTGGAATACCCAATATGACAATTGTTGTAATATTACGGAAAAAGATGAACCGACAAAAGAAGATTTAGAGAAAATAAAAAAGTATAAGGAACTTGGATGGATATAATATTCGAAAAATAATCAAAGCCCAGAATGGGCGAAAAGACTACAGACGGGGGTGAAGCCCCCGAAAAGCAGTTGTATTTTTCATTGATGATAGCCCTGAAAGGGTGAAAGAAGGCCTGTCGCCCCTTCAGGGCTCATATAATGATGGTGTTACCCGTGTCGTATCGGGGGGCTTCACCCCCGCCTGTGTTCTGAATGCCCCTTTGGGGCTGTCTTTTGCAAAATAAAATATAAAAAAATGGCAAGTTCATTGGTGAAAATTGACATCCACTTGATCTTTCACGTGAAGAGTAATGGCGTTACTATGCGGAGTGACGACCTTCCGCGTATTTTTCAATATATAGGCGGTGCCATTCGTGGTTTAGATGCCATTCCTATCGAGGTGGGTGGAATGCCCGACCACGTTCACATCCTTACCACACTTCCCAAATCGAAAGCACTAACCGATTTTGTCAGGGATGTAAAATCCAACAGCAGCAAGTGGATGAAGACGTTGGACTCACGATATAAGCAATTTGCGTGGCAAGATGGTTATGGTGCTTTTTCAGTTAGTCCCACATTGATAGATAAAACAGTCAATTACATTCGTGGACAGGAGGAACATCACAAAAAACGCACGTTCAAAGATGAGTATAAGTTGTTTTTGGAACACTATGGAATCGACTACGACGAGAAATATTTTTGTTGAATTCTTTTAATTCATCCGCAACAATTCTTCGATATGCTTCCGTTCGTTGGAAAGTCGGGGAATTTTGTTTTGTCCACCGAGTTTTCCGCGCTGTTTCATCCAGTCGTTGAACAGGCCGCTGCGAGCCTCGATGATTTCGAGGTGCTGCAGGGTGATGTCGCGTGAGCGTTTGGCTTCGTAGTCGCTGTTGAGTTCTTGCAGTTTTTTGTCTAAAAGACGACCGAAAACAATGATATTATCGGGCTTCCGCGCAAATTCTATCAGCCACTGATGCCGACATTTCGCCTGCTCGTCCATAAAAACGGGTGCGACGGTGTATTCGAGAATCTCGGCACCCGTCTGTTCGCAGGCGTAGGCCAGGCCTTTCTCGGCATTGTCCATAATGAGTTCCTCGCCGAAGGCATTGATGAAATATTTCGTGCGACCCGTGATGACGAATTTATACGGATTCAGGCTCGTGAACTTGATGGTGTCGCCAATCATATAGCGCCACAGACCGCACGAGGTGCTGATGAGCATCGCGTAGTTTTTGCCCGTTTCCACGCCCGACAGCGGCACGATGTTGCCCTTTCCGCAGCCGATTTCCTGAAATTCATAGAAAACGCCGTAGTCGAGCATCAGCATCATCGCGGGGTCGGCAAGGTCGTTCTGGATGCCGAAAAATCCCTCGCTGGCGTTGTAGGTTTCCATATATTTCATCTTCGGCGAGCGAATCAGTTGCTCGTACTGGTTGCGATAGGGCGTGAAGGCGATGCCGCCGTGGAAAAACACCTCGAGATTCGGCCAAAGTTCGTCGATTGACGATTTTCCCGATAGTTCGAGAACCCTTACCAGCACGCTCATCATCCACGATGGAACGCCCGACAGGTTCGTCACGTTCTGATGCATTGTTTCGCGGGCGATGCGGTCGCGTTTTTCCTCGAAATCGGCGAGTAAAGCGGTCGATTTCTTCGGTACACGAGCGAGATTGACCAGCGGATTGATGTTTTCGATGAGAATGGCGCTGAGGTCGCCCACCAACGAGCCGCTCAGGTTGTAATTCGGCTGATGGCTACCGCCGAGAATCAAGCCTTTTCCGTTGAAAATGCGACTGTCAGGATGATTTTTCAGATAAAGCGCCACCACGTCGGTTCCGCCCTGATAATGCAGGTTTTTCAAGCCTTCGGCGGTCACGGGAATGAATTTCGACTTGTCGTTGGTCGTTCCACTCGACTTCGCAAACCATTTGGTCCGTCCAGGCCAGAGAACGTCGTTTTCGCCGCGTCGCATTCGGTCGATGTCGTCTTTCAACGCTTCGTAGTCGGCCACCGGCACTTGTTGGGCGAAATCCTCGTAATTTTTGATGTTTTCGAAGCCGAAACGCCGTCCGTATTCCGTCAGTCTGCCGCGACTCAACAAGTAGCAAAGCACTGCGTCTTGCAGTGCCAAACCCTCGCCAAAATGCCGTTCCAAAGCCTTCTGACGAGGAAAAAAGAACTTACTTGCGATGCTTGTCAGGCTCATTTTTCCAAATTTAGGTGCAAAATTAGTCTAAACTTTTGTAACAAGGGAAAAATTAATATCTCTTAACGCGAAAAATTCTCTTTTTTCCACTATCTTTGCACCATCAATCACGATTTTTACGAAGAAAATGAACAATATCAAGGATTTTGAGGTGATGGCGCCAGTCGGTTCACGCGACTCGTTGGCAGCGGCCATCAAGGCTGGTGCCGACTCGGTTTATTTCGGTATCGGACAGTTGAATATGCGGTCGCACTCGGCCAATCATTTCACCATCGACGACCTGCGCGAAATCGCCGAAATCTGTCGCGAAAAGGGTGTGAAAACCTATCTGACGGTGAACACGATTATCTACGACGGCGATATTGCGACGATGCACCAAATCGTGGATGCAGCTCGCGAGGCAGGCATTACGGCGGTCATCGCGTGCGACGTGGCGGTGATGCAATATTGCGTCGAAAAGGGCGTGGAGGTGCATCTTTCGACCCAACTCAACATTTCGAATGTCGAAGCACTGAAATTCTACGCGCAGTTTGCCGATGTGGTCGTGCTGGCGCGTGAGTTGAACCTCGAACAAGTGGCGGAAATCCATCGCCAAATCGTCGAACAGGACATCAGAGGGCCGCGTGGCGAACTCGTTCGCATCGAAATGTTCTGTCACGGTGCGCTGTGTATGGCGGTCAGCGGCAAATGCTATATGAGCTTGCACGACGCGAACCGTTCGGCCAATCGGGGCGAGTGCATCCAGATTTGCCGTCGGAGTTACATCCTGACCGATGCCGAGACGGGCAACGAAATCGAGGTCGATAACAAGTATCTGATGAGCCCGAAAGACCTGAAAACCATCCGTTTCATCGACCAAATGATGCGTGCTGGCGTGCGCGTCTTCAAAATTGAGGGTCGGGCGCGTGGACCGGAGTATGTCTATACGGTTGTGAAAGCCTATAAAGAGGCGATTGCGGCGGTTGTCGAGGATTCGTGGAGTGAGGTTTCGAGGAACGATGAGAGGGCATTTTCTGAAGCGCGAAAAGACGAGTGGGATGAGCGGCTGGCAACCGTTTTCAACCGAGGCTTTTGGGATGGATATTATCAAGGTCAGCGGCTCGGCGAATGGAACAAAAACTACGGTTCGAATGCCACGGAAAGGAAGCAACTCGTGGGTCGCGTCACGAAATATTTCTCGCGGATTGGCGTGGCCGAAGTCAGCGTCGATGCCTCGACGTTCAGTGTTGGCGACCGCCTCTTAATCACGGGACCGACCACGGGTGCGCTCTGGGTCGATGTCGCCGAAATCCACGACAACGACGGCCATCCTACCGACACGGCGCAACAGCATCAACTCGCTGCTATCCGTGTGCCCGAAAAAGTCCGACCCAACGACAAACTTTTCAAGATAGTCAAGGCTGAATAAAAATCCATTTCATTATTAAAAAAATAGCGAAACTTTTAACGATTCCAATTTTTAAACGAATCAAAAAAATATAACTTTTTCGGATTACGTTCCAAAAAAGTAATGACTTTTTCGGATTATGTTCCGAAAAGTTTGCAGAATACAAATAATTTCTCGTCGTTTTTCTTTGCACTTTACAAAAAAAGTGTAAATTTGCACTGGAAAGTTAGAAAAAGTGTACCAATCACACACAAAATCGAACTTTTGAGTGTGATTTATGAGAAAGATAGACAAGAGATGTCAATGATAGACCACCATAAAAGAATAAACATAGATTTGTTATTCGGATTTTTTTTAAACACGTGGATGGTAATGACTTATTGATACAATTATTTTTATAGTTTCTCACAGTCTAAAAAATGAAAGTTTTTTGCTTTTGTTTGGTGAAATGATAGAAAAGATGTATCTTTGTACCCAAATAACAAAAATAACAAACAATGAAAGCGAAACCATTTGTCAAATGGGTTGGCGGTAAGTCGCAACTCATTGAACAACTTGAAGCACTGCTTCCGGCTGACTTTGACCAATGGGAGAATGTCACTTACATTGAGCCGTTCGTCGGCGGAGGAGCTATGCTCTTTTACATGTTGCAGACACATTCCAACATCACGTCAGCTATTATTAACGACATCAATCCAGACCTTACTACGTGCTATAAAGTAGTGCGTGATGATCCGTCTTCGTTGGTAGGCTCTCTCAAAGAACTCCAAAAGGAGTATTATTCTTTGCAATCTGAAGAAAGTCGAAAGCATTTTTATTTGCTCATGCGTGACGAGTTTAACACTAAAGCATTAGACCCACTGCGCAATACAACTCTTTTCTTCTTTCTCAATCGCACTTGTTTCAATGGCTTGTATCGCGTGAATAAAGCAGGTCTTTTTAATGTGCCATTCGGTCGTTATGAAACCCCGGCTATTTGCGATGCAAACACGATTTATGCTGATAGCGAATTATTGAAAAGAGTTGAAATTCTGACTGGTGATTATCAGGAAACATTATCACATGCCAAAGGAAAAACACTTTTTTATTTCGATCCGCCTTATCGTCCATTGAACAACACAAGTAGCTTCAATGATTATACCAAAGAGGCATTTAACGATTTAGCACAACGCCGTTTGAAAGAGTTTTGCGATAAAGTGGAAGCGGCAGGCTTTAAATTTATGTTGAGCAATTCCGATTGCTCAGATATGTTCTTTGATGACCTTTATTTGCAATATGTAATTGACCGCGTATGGGCTGCGCGTAGCGTAAACGCAAATGCAAGCAAACGCGGCAAATTAACAGAAATTCTTGTACATAACTACAAGAGAACAAGAAGACAACAAATAGCAATAGTATAATATGGCAGCACACACTGAAGAACAATTTATCCAATTCATGAGTGAATTGCGTAAAACGAATCAAACACTTAGCTATTACTTTGTAGATTTCGAAAAGGTAAAGGCGAATGTAAACCATGTAAAAATGAATCTAAACTTATTGAATAGTTTAGTTAATTGCTCCGACGTAAAATCCATGATTAGTGAGATTTTTAATGAATATGGAGCCAAACCATTTGAGACATTGGAGATTCTTATTGCTGTAAGAGATAGCAGAAATGGAACATGGGTAGTTGAAAACTCTCCAATGGACGAACCAATGGATTTGGCATCAATGTTCAAGTCTCCAGAGGGTATTTATAAATTTCTAAAAGTGACTAAATTATTATCTCTTTTCCAAAATAACGAAATTACCAATCTTGTGGATTATGTGTTTGGCATAGAAGTAGGAATGGATACCAATGCTCGTAAGAATAGAAGCGGGAAAATAATGGAAAGTGAAATAGCTACGCGTTTTAGGGACGCAGGTGTCCCTTATAGAGAGCAAGTAAAATCACGAGAATTTAATGATTTAAAAGCTATATTGGGTAAAGATGTAAAGAAATTTGACTTTGTAATTCAGACACAACAGAAAATATATGTTTTAGAGGTCAATTTTTATAATGGTGGTGGTTCTAAACCAAACGAAACGGCACGCGCATATACAGGACTTGCACCAAAAATTAACAGAGTCGGAAACTATGAATTTGTTTGGATTACCGATGGAGATGGATGGAATAGTGCTAAGCCAGAAATTAAAGAGGCATACGAAACTATACCTAGCATATACAACCTTACAAATCTTTCCGAATTTATTGAAAAAGTAAAAGCGGAGGGATTTACTATTTCTTCACTATTTTGATGCAATTATTTAAATATCCCGGCTTCACCATCTTGCAAGGTGATTGTATGGAAATGCTGAAAGAGATAGAAGATAATTCTATCGATGCTATCTTTGCTGATCCACCGTACTTTCTCAGCAATGGTGGTATTAGCGTGCATAGCGGCAAGCAGGTATGTGTGGATAAAGGCGATTGGGACAAAGGCGGCACCCCTGAATATATCTACGAGTTCAACCGCCAGTGGCTTGCCTTGTGCCGAACCAAGCTGCGCGACAATGGCACGATTTGGATTAGTGGAACCCACCATAATATTCACGTTGTTATGCGCTGTCTGCAAGAATTAGGATATAAGGTGCTGAATACTATTACATGGCAGAAATCTGACCCACCACCAAATCTGTCTTGTAAGTATTTCAATTTCTCTACGGAATTGGTAATTTGGGCACGCAAGCACGAGAAAAAAACGCACAAGTTCAATTATGAGACGATGAAACAACTCAATGGAGGTAGTCAGATGACTGATGTTTGGCGTATTCCAGCGGTTGGAATTTGGGAGAAACAACAAGGAAAACACCCTACCCAAAAACCTTTGCGCTTGCTCTATCGAATCATCCTTGCTTCAACTAATGAAGGTGATACTATTCTTGACCCATTCAGCGGCTCGGGTACAACAGGCATTGCAGCCAATTTACTCGGGCGCAAATACATCGGCATTGAACAAGAAACAGATTTTGTGCAACTTTCCCTACGCCGAAAAGAGGCTATTGAGGATGAGAATACACGCAAGAAACTATGTGACAAAATGCGCGAAAACTCGCAAGAAACCACCGTACTTGCCAATCATATGCGAGAAAAAGACCGCCAACTTGCAATGCAAACGGGTATTACCTATATACGTGCAGGAGATTCGAAAGGTTCACTGCTTGTTAAGCAAGGCTTTGAGCGCTTGGGTTATATCTGTTTACATACCAACGGAAATAATCCAGAGTTGTACAAATTGGCAAAGAAAGGCTTTCAGATTTGGACGGCAGAGGAGTTGCGCATGAAAGGCTTTTCTGCGGAGAATGCACCATATTATGCTGTAATGCGGTTTGATGCGACAAAAGCTATTCCTTTCGACCAACCAATCAACCTACATAAGCGCAACTATACCACCGTTGCCCAGATATATCCACTAAGCAACTTTATTGAAATTAAATGATTAACTTTGCAAACGAAATATGAATATGGCACTGGCAATAAACATATGTCCTGAAAGATGACCCAAAAGATGAATGTTTCAGAAAAAACTATCAAACGTGAGCTTGCTATCCTCCAAGAAAAGGACATTTTGATTCGGGAAGGTGGACGAAAAGAAGGTCGATGGGTTATTAAAATAGGGAAATAAAATGGAGTTTAATAAGGATTAGCTGAAAAGGATAAGAACTATTAAAAAAGCATCCACGCCGTTTTTGCGCGGATGCTTCTTTTTCGTCAAACTTCGGTGTTATTCCTCGGTTAAATCCTCGATTTGGTCGATGATTTCCTGATATTGGCGTTGGGTCTTGAAGTGGAGGCTGAAGCCGCAGATGAGGCCGATAACACCGCCGATGGCACCGCCAACCATCAATCCATAGCCGCTTCTGTTTCCATCGACATTTTTCAGCATCGCCTCATAGACGAACCACGCAAGCCACAAAATCACCAAGGGAATCGAGATGAAAAGCCATTGGTTTTCGAGTTTCTTTGCACGTGCCACTTTCCGACGGACTTCCAACAATTTGCCTTGCATCAGTCGAGAATCGCGGAGGTCGAAACCAATGTAATAGGTGGCTGCCGCACAAAGAATCATAAAAATGCAGGTGGCAATCCAAAATGGGATGCTCAGACCGCTAGCCATCACGAAAGAGAAGTATCCAAAGGGAATCATCAGGATTCCGACTGCCATCACGACATTGTGGCGTTGGACGATTTTGTTCGCGGTCGATTTCATCGAACGGCGCATCAGTCGGTCGTTCACGATTTGCTGCGCGTCCAGTTTTTTCTTCAGCGTTTCCATCTGCTGGCGCATTTCGTCCATTTCAAAGTTGTTAGTTGCGTTCATTTTGGGTAAAAATTTAATCGTTAGACATTTGTTTTAACTGCTCACGGATTCTGAACAGGCGGACGCTGACGTTCTTGGCAGTGATGCCGACAATTTGGCCGATTTCCTCGTAAGAGAGGTTTTCGAGCCACAGCAAGACGATGGCGCGGTCGAAGGGCTGCAACTTCGAGATGCGCTTGTGAAGCAAATCGACTTGTCGCGTGTCTTCGTCGCGGTCCTCGAAGAGGTTGATGTCCATCGACAGCCGAACCGTCGATGAGCGCCGCTTTTTCCTGTCGAGCGAGATGCAGGTGTTCAGTGCGACGCGGTAGATCCACGTTTTGATGTCTGAGCGATGCTCAAAGCCCTCAAAGCCTTTCCAAAGATTGACTAGTACTTCTTGGAACAGGTCGCTGACCTCGTCGGCATCTTTCGAGAACATATAGCACACGGTGTAAATCGTGCTCTTGTGTTCGGCTACGGTTTTTGCAAATTGTGTTTCAATCGTCGTCATTGTCTCGTTTTTTGATTGGTTCAGAACGTTTTTTTTACCCATTAGACGCAGCCGTTCACCAAAAAACTACAAGAAAATGATGATTTTTTTATTTTCCCATCACGTCGAGGCCTCGCTGCACGATGTGATTTTGCTCGTTGATGATGGCAAAATACTCGTTCATATCCCAAATGTCGCGGGCGACGAGCGCTTTCAACTGCGTTCGAAGCATCGGAAGGGTTTGTTGCAACTCTTTGTCGTCCTTCGGCTTCACTTTTTCCTTCTCGGCCTCGGCGACAATGTCGTCAATCATCGACTGCGGAACTTCGAAACCGCGCTTGAAATCGTCGAACGTGGCGAATTGCTTGCGCAACGACTTGCGATTTTTGTCGATGTACTTCAAACTCACGTTGATGATGACCGATTTCGCCGCCAACTGCCGATGGAATCGGGTGTATTGCGTGGTGTCGAGCGGCACGAAGAAGTCGGGCATAATGCCACCGCCGCCATAGACGGTGCGCTTCAGCCGCAGCGTTTCGTAGCGCAGCGAGTCGGCGAATTTGATGCTGTCTTTCGAGTAGAGTTCGCCATGTTGGAAGCGTTTTTCAATGTCTTCGTAGTAGTCGCGCTTCTCGCCCTTCACGTAGGGTTTCTGTATGCAACGACCCGACGGCGTGAAGTAGTGGGCGATGGTGAGGCGAATCATCGAACCGTCGGGGAAGTCGATGGGACGCTGCACGAGCCCTTTTCCGAACGTGCGCCGACCGACGACTTGGCCTCGGTCTTGGTCTTGCAGGGCGCCTGTGACGATTTCGCTGGCCGATGCCGAATATTCATTGACGAGCACGACGACGCGAAGATTGTCGCGCAGTCGGCCCGAACCCTGTGCACGGAACTCTTGTCGGGGCACGGAACGGCCTTCGGTATAGACGATGAGGTCGCCGTCTTGCAGAAATTCGTTGGCAATCTGGGCTGCCGCTTGAAGGTAGCCGCCGCCGTTGTCTTGCAGGTCGAGAATCAGTTTTTCGAGTCTGCCGTCGGCACGTTGTTGCAGCGTGTCGAGCGCGGCCATAAATTCGTCGTAGGTCGTCGCGCCAAACGAACCGATGCGGATATAGCCCACGTCGGGTCGAATCATATAGTAGGCGTCGAGCGTGTGAATGGGAATTTTGGCTCGTGTGACGGTGAAATTCAGCATTTCGCCGATGCCGCGTCGCACCACGCCGAGTTTCACTTTTGTGCCTTTTTTGCCGCGCAGTCGTTTCATAATCTCCTCTTTCGACATTTTCACGCCTGCGATGGCCGTGTCGTTCACCATCACGATGCGGTCGCCAGCGAGGATTCCGACCTTTTCCGACGGGCCGTTGAGCGTGGGTTGGATAACGAGCAGCGTGTCTTCCACCATATTAAACTGCACGCCGATGCCTTCGAACGAGCCTTGCAGCGGTTCGTTCATCGCCTTCGTTTCCTTCGCGGTGGTGTACGACGAGTGGGGGTCGAGTTTTTCGAGCATTCCACGAATGGCATCTTCGACGAGTCGGCTCTCATCCACCGAATCGACATAGAGGTTCGTGATGGCCATTTCTGCGGCTTGCAACTTCCGAATCGGGGCATCGTGACCCAAATTTAGGCGCATTTGAGCGTCAGAAGTGTTAAGTGACAAAGAAAAAGTAATGAGAATTAAAAAGATTTTTTTCATTTTTCTATTCAATTATAAATTTTGTTCTTCCTCAACTAAATCTTCTTCGATAACGAGGTTGTCGATGATGAAATTCTGGCGTTCCATCGTGTTGTCGCCCATATAGTAGGCGAGCAATTTCTGCACCTCGTCGGTCTTGTGAAGGGTGACCTGCTCCATACGGATGTCGGGGCCGATGAACACGGCAAATTCCTCGGGCGAAATCTCGCCGAGGCCCTTGAATCGGGTGATTTCGGGGTCGGGACCCAGTTCGCGAATCGCCTGCGCACGTTCTTCTTCGCTGTAGCAGTAGCGTGTCACGAAATCGGTCTTTTTTCCGCTTTTCTCGTCGGCCTCGGCCAACAATTTCTTGTTTTTAATCTTTGTACGACGGTTTCGCACACGGAAAAGTGGCGTTTGCAGCACATAGACGTGCCCTTTTTTGACCAATTCGGGGAAGAATTTCAGGAAGAAAGTGATGAGCAACAGGCGGATGTGCATTCCATCGACGTCGGCATCGGTTGCCACGATGACTTTGTTGTAGCGCAGCGTGTCGAGGCCGTCTTCGATGTCGAGAGCAGCCTGCAACAGGTTGAATTCCTCGTTGTCATAGACCACTTTTTTCGTCAGTTTGAAGGTGTTGAGCGGCTTTCCACGCAACGAAAACACCGCCTGCGTATCGACGTTGCGCACCTTTGTGATGCTTCCGCTGGCCGAGTCGCCCTCAGTAATAAAAATGCTCGATTCCTCCTTGCGGTCGTTTTTCACATCGCTGTAATGGATGCGGCAATCGCGCAGTTTTTTGTTGTGCAGATTGGCCTTTTTCGCCCGCTCACGCGCCAGTTTCGCCACGCCAGCCATCGCCTTGCGCTCTCGCTCGCTTTCCTTCACCTTGTTTTCGATGGCTTCGGCCACATCGCCGTGAATATGCAGGAAATTATCGACCTGCGTCTTGATGAAATCGCCCACGTATTTGTTGATGGACTCGCCGTTGGGTGCCATTTGCGTCGAACCGAGTTTGATTTTCGTCTGACTTTCGAACATCGGTTCCTCGACGTTGATGGCGATGGCGGCCACAAGACCGTTGCGGATATCGCCGTATTCGTATTTCCCAAAAAATTCCTTGATGGTGCGGGCGATGTGCTCCTTGAAGGCCGACTGATGCGTTCCGCCCTGAATCGTGTGCTGACCGTTGACGAACGAATAATATTCCTCGCCGTATTGATTGGCGTGGGTCAGCGCGATTTCGATGTCCTCGCCCTGCAGATGGATGATGGGGTAGAGCGGGTCGTTGGTCATTCGGTCTTTCAGCAGGTCTTCCAAGCCGTTGCGCGACAGGATTCGCCGACCGTTGTACATGATCGTCAGACCTGAATTCAGATAGGTATAGTTGCGCAGCATCGTCTCGACGATGTCGTCGTGGAACGAGTAGTTTTTGAAGAGCGTGTCGTCGGGTTCGAAGAAGATGAACGTGCCATTTTCGTCTTGCGACGGTTCGGTGGTGTCGCTCGTCATAATACCTCGTTCGAAGGTGACGCGGCGCACTTGTCCGTCGCGATAAGAACGAGCTTCGAAGCGCGAACTCAGGAAGTTCACCGCCTTGATGCCCACGCCATTCATTCCGACCGACTTTTTAAACGCCTTCGAGTCGTATTTTCCGCCCGTGTTGAGTTGGCTGACAGCCTCGACGAGTTTTCCCTGCGGAATACCGCGTCCGTAGTCGCGCACCGATACGCGCAGGTGGTCGTCGATGTCGATTTCGATGCGTTTTCCGGCATTCATCCGAAATTCGTCAATCGAGTTGTCGATGGTTTCTTTCAATAGCACGTAGATGCCGTCCTCGGCGTGTGAACCGTCGTCCAAACGACCGATGTACATTCCCGGGCGCGTCCGAATGTGTTCGACATCGGAAAGATGACGAATGGCATCTTCGCCGTAATTTACCTGTTCTATCTCAATATTTTTGTTTTCTTCCATATCTTTTACTCCTTACTCCTCAACTCCTTCTTATAACAACGCCTTCTCTTGTGATTTTCGGTGTGGAAATAGCTCCACTGCCCCTGCACATTCTCGTTCGACTCCATTTCCACCTGACTTTCACCCCATTCGATGCCGTACTTGTTGTACCACGGAATCAGGTGGTAGAACATCAGTGCATTCACGCCTTTCGACCGATATTCGGGCAGGACGCCAATCATTTCCAAATCGACGATGTTCGTCTTGTGGAACTTCAGGGCGCGAAGCACGTGCCACCAACCGAATGGCCACAGCCTGCCGCGACGACACTTCTGCAACGCCCGCGACAGCGACGGAATCGTGATGCCCACGCCAATGAGCCGATGCTCGTCGGTTGACCAATCCTCGACAATCGGAATCAGGTTCAGGTCGGCGTAGGGCAGATACATTTTCACGTATTGCTCAATCTGTCGCTCCGACAATTCCGAAAAGCCGTAAAGGTCCTTGAACGTGTCGTTGATGAGGCCGAAAATCTGCTTGCCCATTCCGCCCTCGAAAATCTCCTTTTTCGTCAGCGTGCGAACCTTCAGATTGTAGCGTTTCATAATCATTTCCGAGATTTTCACCATCTTTTCAGGCACCTGCTCGGGCACGAAAATCTTGAATTCCACGTAGTCGTTGTCCTTCTCCCAACCGCCCAGTTTCTCGATGTGTTCGGGGTAGTAGGGGTAGTTGTAGATGGTCGCCATCGTGCCGAGTTCGTCGAAACCGAAGGTGAGCATTCCCTCGGGGTCGAAATCGGTGAATCCAAGCGGTCCGATGATTTCTTCCATCCCTTTCTGACGGCCAAAATCGGCCACGGCGTCGAACAGCGCACGGCTCACGTCGAGGTCGTCGATGAAGTCGATCCAACCGAAGCGAACGCTCTTGCGCTGCCATTTTTCGTTGGCTTTGTGGTTCACAATCGCTGCCACGCGCCCCACGATTTTCCCGTCTTTATAGGCAAGGAAATATTCCGCTTCGCAAAACTCGAACGCGGCATTTTTGTCGCGGCTCAGCGTCTGCCAATCGTCGCTGAACAGCGTCGGAACGTCGTATTCGTTGCCTTTGTACAGGTCGTAATGAAACTCGATAAAATCTTTCAGGTCACGACTCGTCACGACCTTTTTCACCTCAATTTTCGACATATTTTCGCTGATTTTTCTGCAAAAGTACGAAAAAAAGATGAAAAAGCCCCCAAATCGATTTTTTTTCTTTGATTTCCGATGTTTTTGCGGCTTCAAATTTCGCTCCGCAACGCCAGCGCACGGTTTTCGGCAGCCTCCATCTGTTCGCGCTCGCCCGGCCCTTTGTCGTTGATGCCGCAGAGGTGCAGAATGCCGTGGATGATGACGCGGTGAAGTTCCTCGTCGTAGGCTTTGTGGAACTTCTCGGCGTTGGTGCGCACGGTGTCGAGCGAGATGACGAGGTCGCCGTTGAGCATGTCGCCTTCGCAATAGTCGAAGGTGATGATGTCGGTGTAGTAGTCGTGGCCGAGATACTCGCGGTTCACCTCCAAAATCTTCTCGTCATCGACGAAAAGATAGCCAATTTCGCCCGTTTTTTTGCCATAGGAAGCCGCCACGGCCTTGATCCACCGCGTCGTCGCGCGCTTTTTGATGTCGGGCATCCGAACGCCCTCAGTTTGATAGCTAATCATAACTCACTTCACACTCCACACTTCACAACGTTGGAAGAAATTCACTGACATCGCGCCCCATACTTTGCAGTTCGCGCACGAGCGTCGAGGAAATACTGTCGAGACCCGGCTCGGCGAAGAGCAGAATGGTCTCGATGCCGGTCAGTCGGCGGTTGATGTCGGCCTGACTACGTTCAAACTCGAAATCTTTGACCGAGCGCACACCCTTGACGATGTATTGCGCCCCACATTCCTGTGCCAAATCGACCGTCAGTCCGTCGTAGGAAACCACGTCGATGCGCGGCTCGTTGGCATAGAGCCGTTCAATCGTCAGAACGCGCTCCTCAGCCGACTGCACGGGATTTTTGGCTGAATTTTTGCCTACGCCGATGACGAGCAGGTCAAACAGCCCGAGTGCCCGCGAAACCACCGACTCGTGGCCAATCGTAAACGGGTCGAAAGTACCCACAAATAGTCCTTTTCTCATATCTTTATCGAATTATCACTCCACACTTCACACTTCACACTCCACATTTCACGCCATCAAATGTACCGTTCCACCAGCCATTGCCTTGACCACGCCCTTCATTTCGAGCGAGAACAAGATGGCCGAGAGTCGTCCGACGGGTATGTCGGCCTGCACGCTCAGCGTGTTCACCTGCTGGTCGTTTTGCCGTTGTAATGCGTCGGCCACTTTGCGTTCCTCGTCGGTCAGGTCGGGGAAAAGTTGCCGCTCGACGCCTTGTTCGTGCGCCTTTGAACGTGCTTTTTCTGTCGGCCAGTCCATTGCTTCCACGAGGTCGGCAGCATGGCGAATCAGCGCCGCTTCGTGGTTGCGAATCAGCAGGTTGCAGCCCTCGCTGAACTTCGCTCCGACGGCACCTGGGAAGGCAAACACCTCGCGGTTGTAGTCGCGCCCGATGCGTGCCGTGATGAGACCGCCGCCCTTGTCGGCACTCTCGACGAGCACCACCGCGTCGGACATCCCCGCCACAATGCGGTTTCGTCGCACGAAATTCGACTTATCGACCCGCGTCTGAAACATATATTCCGTCAGCAAACCGCCCTGCGCAAGCATTTCTTCTGCCGTTTTCCGATGCGCCGTAGGATAGAGTTCGTCGAGGCCGTGAGCCAACACGCCCACCGTCTCAAAACCGTTCAGCAGCGCGTGGCGATGGGCGCAAATGTCGATGCCGTAGGCCAGTCCGCTGACGATGAGCACCTGCGGACACAGTTGGCGCAAATCCTCGATGAATCGGCGCACGAGGTCCTGTCCGTAGGTCGTGGCGTGGCGCGTTCCGACGATGCTGACAATGCGCAGTTGGTTCAGGTCGGCTCCACCTTTATAATACAAGAGAATCGGTGCGTCGGCACACTCGCGAAGTCGCTGCGGATAGCGTTCGTCGGCCATCGGAAGCGGTGTGATGCCCATTTCCAAGTCCTGTGCGAACTCCGTTTCGGCGGCCCGCAGTGCGTCGTCCATCTCCGTGAACGCGGTCACCAAACGGTCGGAAGCATCAGGCACAATCGCCCGAATGTCGTGTCGGTTCTCCACGATATCCGTCGCCGACCCCACACGCTGATACAACTCCGTGAGTCCGGCCATTCCGAAATAGCCGATTCGCGTCAGGGCGATGGTGTTGATGATCTCCTGTTGATTCATATTTTAGTGAGCAACTGCTGTTCACAGTGTCAGAATATAGTCGATGATTCTCAATGCATTCTCAGCATTTGTCATCTCCAGTTTATTATTTTTGACAAACTGTTTGATTTGTTCCTTATGCTCGGGAAAAGCCTTGTAGATGCTCTTCAAACCCTTTAAGGCGTATTCTTTTCCATTTTTGGTAAAGTAATAGGTACTTTGGTTTCTGATTTTCCAAACATCCAAATTCCGACCGTTTCCGTCGTATTGGTTGGTACCAAAAGTGCCGTTGTACATGCCACCACTGATGCCGGCAATGGTTCCCATGCCAAACTGGTCGCCAAGTTGAACCTTGCGCGAGGGTGTCTGCGAAATGCTTCCGAGTGCGCCTTCGTAGCCCTCGTGAACTTTTGTGGTGTGCCATCCTACGAAAATGCGGTTGCCATCCTCGCGGTCTATGACTTCGCAAAACTGCTTGTCATTGTAAATCCATCGGCTGCCACCCATATAAAGGGTATCAATGCTTTCGGGAGCCAAGAGTTCCATGAGTTGTTCACCCTGCATGAACATCAATTTGCGGTTGGCAATGTCGTAGTTGGCATTTGTAACGTTTTTTGCCCCATTCTTATAAAGAATGACGGTTTTCACGAAATTGGAGTAATAATAAATGCGCTTTTCCTGCGCCATAATGGTGGTGCAGATAGCAATTAGAATAATGGTTAATAAATTACGCATAATGATGAACGAATTTTAGTTTTTATCACCGCAAAAATACGAAAATTTGATGGAATACAACGATTCTTTCATAACTATTTAACTTATTTTATTCTTGTTGGCGATAATAAGGAATCAAAAAATGGCAGGCAACTTACGCTGCCCGCCATCAATATTAGAATGTGTAGTTTGCAGAATTATTATTTAGGAGTACCCCACTGAGGAGCATTCTTATCCTGCCATACACGCTCGGTGTTCAGAGGTGCATTGCCCTTGTTGTACTGGCTACCCTGGCTGTTGGTGCCAAGAGTCTTGAAACCTTGTACTTCGTATGCAGCCTTCTTGATGTCGTACATGATGTCGGTCACGACGGGCTCACCAATGACGAAGCGGCGAGGAATAGCTGAGAGTTCGATATTCGGGAACTTCACGAAAGGCAGCAGCGAAGAGCCAACCTTCGGATAACCCGAACGGCGTGCGGTTACGAACTGGTCGTCGCACTGCTCACTGAAGTGAATCAAAAGCTGCAGATAGACCTTCTCGAGTTTATCAGCCTGCGATCCAGTGAGTTTCACGTTGGCAGTGGCCAACATATCCTCAATCTCACCTTCCTTCAGGTCGATGGGCTTATCGTTTACGTCGTAGCCGTAGTTGGTGCCGTAGTAAGGAATCTTGTTGTCGCGAGCAAGTGCATCGAACTCCTGAACGGAAGCGCGAACACCAGCCTCATACCAAGCCTCAGCGGTCTTACCGCCAAACGAACCACCATTGAGCAGCGCAAACTCAGCCATGTAGAGGTTAACCTCACCAGCGCCCAGATACATCTGATAGAGAGGATTGTCGTCAGTATCCTGAATGACGTGCATGTCAATCGAACCATCCTCATTAGCTGTCATGGCTGTCGGCAGTTGGAAGTCAACGCGTCCGCGACGCATTTCCTCAGAATAGTAGCTCCAAGGATTGTAAGAGCGCTGGTTGTCGCCCATCTGAATCTGATAGCGAGTGCCAGGGTTCCAATATTCCTCGAAATCCTCGTCAGGCAGCGTACCTGCGTCGTGAGAAACCTTCGGTGCATATTGTACGGGCAGTGCCGTATAGCGTACCCAAGGCTCGCCCATGCCGCCCCACTCCTTGAAGTTGCCTTCGTCGTCGAGCACAACGTTAGCCTTCACCGACCGCGGGAGTTTGTCCCACTTGCCATTGTCGATGAAACTCTGCACAACCTTCGAGTTGAAGCTGTTCTTTGCATAGATGAAACGAATGCGTGGGTCTTTGCTGTCGAGCATGAATTTGAACACGTTCTCGGTCGCATAGATCGTCGAGAGACCGTTGCCCGTGCCATAGACATAGTCAGCGTCGCCAGAGGCGTAGGCCGTAGCCTTTGCAAAACGGAAGCCGTCGTCGACATCGGTAATCAGACCAGCAGAGTTGCTAGCTGCTTCGGTGGCAATAGCGAGGGCTTTCTGAGGCTCATTGTTGTAAAGACGAACTGCAATCTTCAACTTCAGCGAGTTGGCCAACTTAGCCCACTTCGCCCAGTTGCAGCCGTAGGCAGCATCCTGACGAGAAACACCCGAAAGGTTGTCGGCCTGAAGCATTTTGATGTACTCGTTCAACTCGGTAATCCAGATGTCATACAATTCGGGAACAGTCTCGTACTTCGGAGTCAAGATGCCCTTGTCGTCATAATGGCAAGCCTCGGTGTAGGGAATTGCTCCATACATATCGGTATCGAAGATGCCGAGATAGATGGTCATAATACCCGTGGCAGCGAGATAACCGTTGTTTTCAACCTCACCAGTCTCGTTGATGTAGTTTTGAATTCGGTTGCGATACTTCAGGGTGTTGATGTACTGGCTGCCCTGTCCTCCAGATTCAGCCATACCTGTGAAGTCGTCAGAGAAACCACCGCCAGGAGTTCCCATCTGGTCCCAACGCGTGAAATACTGTACATTGTAGAACCATACGAGGTAGTCTGTGGGCTGGAACGTATTGATGGCAGCTGTCATCAAACCTTCAGGCATAGTCTTGGTAACGTTGGCAGGATCCTGATTCAAATCTTTGTAATCATCGGCACAACTGATATTCATCATGAACACGGCGGCCATGGCACCTGCAATGAATAATTTATTGAGTTTCATATTCTTTATTCTTTTATAAGGTTAGAATGTACTTTGTTTATATCAGAATGTAGCTTTCAGAGTGAACGTGAAACTGGTCGTAACGCCAGAGAACTGACGGATACGGAACTCAGCAGCGGTTGTACCGGCAACAGCTTCCGGATTCTCCTTGTTAGGCATCGTGTTCAGCAGGTAGCCGAGGTTGTGAGCCTGAGCGGTGAGGCTGAGGCGCTTAGCACCAATCTTGTTGGCAATATTGCTGTCGAACTGATAGCTCAGTGAAAGATCGCGGAATGCGATATAGTTCAGAGTTTTGAACCATTGGTCGTTAACAACAGCCTGTCCCCAAGAGTTGTAGAAGTAGTGCCAACCACTTGCATGGATGTATTCTGCATGTCCTGCGGCGACAAGTTCTGCCCATGTTTCACCACTGCTGTACTGACCCGATCCAACTGTGTACATCGAACCATTGGGTTGTACAATCTGCGTTCCTGCCTTAACGATACCATTGGGAATGATACCATCGTGGTATTCAAAGCCGTCGAAGCCAGAGGTGAAGGTGATACCACCATGGCCTTCACGTCCTGCGAGCGAAGCATCGGTGTAACCATAGGCTGTACCATAGTGAGAACCGTAAGAAGCAACCTTACCACCGAAGCGGCCATCGAAGCTGGCGCTCAGCGTCCAGTTCTTCCAGCGCAGGGTGGTGTTAATCGAACCGAGGAAGTCGGGAACAGAGTTACCAATTTCTTCGACGGTACCATTACGCTTCACGATAGGAGTGTAGTAACCAGCATTGTAGTATCTCACGTCGAACTCTTGCAGACCGGAAACGGGATCGATCAGCGGAGCTGCATCAGACATCAGCATACCATAGGTGCCACCTACCTTGGCCACAGAACCGATGCGGTAGTTACCATAGTTGGTGTAACCCTGCAGGGTGATGTAGTCGGCGCAGAGGTCAGAAAGTTCTACAATCTTAGAGGTGTTCTTCGTGTAGGTGAAGTTCAAATCCCACTGCCAGTCCTTGGTGAGCACGGGAGTTGTGTTCAGTGCAATTTCAACACCCGAGTTCTGGATGTTACCAGCGTTAATCAGAGCATTGCTGTAACCTGATGCAGAAGGAATGGCAACTTCCATAATCTGGTCAACGGTGTTCTCCTTATAATAAGTGAAGTCGAGACCGATACGGTTGTTCAGGAAGCGAATGTCAGTACCGATTTCCCATGATCTCTTGCGCTCAGGTTTCAGATTCTGGCTGTAAGTGGTATTTTTTACAGTTGTCGAGAAGGGTTTGCCATACTTGTTGGTGTAACTCTCCAGACCATAGGCTGAATTGATGTAGTAGGGCAGACAGTCGTTACCTACCTCAGCATAGGAAGCGCGAAGTTTCCAGAAGCTGAGCCACTGGGGTAACTGCTGGCGGAGGGAATTGGTAACCAGCCATGCAGCATTCACCGAAGGATAGAAATAGCTGAATGTGCCATGTCCGTCAGCATAGACGAGAGCCGACGACCAGTCGTTACGACCAGTGACATCCAAATAAACCTGATCTTTCCAACTGAAGCCGACCTGTGCAGCTACCGATTGGATGGTTTTTGTGTCGGAAACTCTGGCTGAAGCATTGTAGCCTTCGGAACCATTGGCAAGGAAGTACTGGTTGGGAACGATGAAATCTCCCTTGGTTTCTGCACTCATGTACGACTGATAGCCGTTGTAGAGTTCGTAGCGCAGGAAACCGTTGAGGTGCCAGTCTTCGTTGAGTTGCTTGTCAAACATGAGGTTGGTGTTCAAGTTGATTTGTTCCTTGCGACTTTGCGAGGTGCCGTAGTAGCCACCCTGGTTGTAATAGCCACTACCCGGATTCTTGCTCTCACCTTGTACAAAGTAGTAGTTGTAGTTGGCTTCAGTGACCCACTTCAACCAAGGAGTGAACGCCCATGTCAGTTTCAGGTCGGGGCGAACGACGGTTTCTTTCTGGTAGTATTCATTTTCCCAGATGCTCCACCATACGTCACGTCCAATCACGTAGCCCCATTCGTCGCCATAACTGGTCTGAGCCAGACCACCATGAGCACCTTTGTACTTGTCGCGATAATACTTGGCGTCGTACATACGATCCCACTTACCGTTGATGAAGTTTTCACCGATGTTGGGCTGAGCGTTGCGCGGCTTCGAGTTGGCGAAGGTCATGCTGGCTTCAAGTTCAACATTGTTGGTAATTTTGTGGCTTGCTTTGGCCATCAAGCTCAAACGACGGAAATCGTTGTTGGGCAGTGTACCATTGTTGTAGCGATACGACAATGAGGTGTAGAACGAAGTGCGGTCGTTGCCTCCAGAAACAGCGACGTTGGTGTTCGTGGAGAAACCAGTGTCGTAGGCATCCTTGAAGTTGTTTTTGTAAGCCTGCGGCGTGTGAAGTTTTCCGTCATACATTTCCATGAGACCGTCTTTGGCGTTCTGACGGATGAATTCGAACGAAGGACCGAAAGCGGTACCCATTTCACCATAGCTGCTCAACACCTTGTATGAGGGATAGCCGTCGTTGTTGAGCCAGTAGAGGTCATTCTGCAGGAAACTGCTCTTGGGGTTCGAAGCATAGAAGAAACTCTCGGCAAACTCGTTCTGCAATTTTGGTTGGTGTGTCACCTTGTCAAAACCGAAGGTCTGCGAGAAGTCGATACCCAAGCCGCGCTTGCCCTTACCACTCTTGGTGGTGATGACAACAGCACCGTTCAGACCGCGAGAACCGTAAAGAGCCGTTGCGGCAGCGCCTTTCAGCACTGAAACGGTTTCGAAATCGTCGGGGTTCAGGTTCTTCAACTCATTACCGTAGTTCTGCGCACCAGATGCCCAGTCAGCGTCGTTCTCCACGATACCATTGTCGAGAATAACACCGTCGATGACGTAGATAGGCTGGTTGTTCTTGTTCAGCGTGGAAGCACCACGAATCAAGATCTTAGAAGCACCGAACATACCACCATCAGATGAGGTGATTTCGACACCGGCCACCTTACCCTGCAGTGCCTGCACGGGATTGATGAGGTTGGCATCAAGATCCTCGCCTTTCAATTCGGTCATGGCGTAACCAAGTGCCTTTTGTTCGCGCTTCAAGCCAAGAGCCGTCACGACGACCTCACTCAAGCCAGTTGCGTCTTCTGCCAGCACAATGTTCATTTCTCTGGCAGCCGTAAGGGTCTGCGGAGCGAATCCGACGTAGCTTACGGTAAGCTGGCTGTTGGCTGGAACTTGTAATGAAAACTCACCATTCGCATTCGTAATGGTTCCGAGGTTTGTTCCCTGCGCTTTAATCGTGGCACCGATGACGGGTTCACCAGTCGGGTCGGTCACCGTACCGCGAACAGTAATGTCCTGCGCATAGATTCCCACGCTAAAGAGCATGAAAAGCATCGTCCAAAGAGCTCTGCGTAAGAGCCCATTTTCATTCCTGTTTTTTTTCATTGCTTTTTGATTTAAAGGATTTGGATTAAGTTAAAATTAGTAATATAATACTATGTGTTATAAGTTTTCCTTAAACAATCTTTTCGTTTGACGGTGTAAAATTACATATATTTTTTTAAATAGGTACTAACTTTGCATTATTTTATTAAAAATTTAACAAATTTTATTATTTTCAGCACCTATCATACATAAATTTTCACTTCTTGCCGTCCTCTTAACACTTCAAGCGCGTTCATGGCGAGGGCTTGCATTTCGTCTTCACCCGGATAGCAGTGGATGGGTGCGAGGAAGCTGATGCGCTCGCGCAGTCCGTTGATGATGTACTCCGAACGAGCCAGTCCGCCCGTGAGCAGGATGGCATCGACTTTTCCGCAGAGCACGGCACCTTCGGCCACGATGTTTTTCGCCGTGTGGTAGATCATGGCATCGACGATGAGTTTGGCGTGTTCGTCGCCGTTCATGATGCGTTGTTCGACTTCGCGCATGTCGTTGCAACCGAGGTGGGCGGCGACACCGGCTTGACCGGCGATGCGCTTGAGCAGTTGCTGTTCGGTGTATTTGCCAGAGAAGCACAGGCGGATGAGGTCGGCGGCGGGCAGACTACCGGCACGCTCGGGCGAGAATGGGCCTTCGCCATCGAGGGCGTTGTTGGCATCGACTGCACGTCCGTGGTCGTGGGCGGCGATCGAGATTCCACCTCCGAGGTGGCAGATGATGAGGTTCATTTCGTCGTAGCGGCGTCCGATTTCCTTCGCGAAACGCTTGGCGATGGCGCGTTGGTTGAGCGCGTGCCAGATGCAGATGCGGTTCATCAGCGGCGAACCCGAAATGCGTGCGTAGTCGTTGAGTTCATCGACCACGCCCGGGTCGGCGATGAAAGCACGGCAGTTGGGAATTTCCTGTGCGATTTCGTGGGCAATCAGGCAGCCCAGGTTGCAGGCGTGGTTGTGCATGGCGATGCCGCTGTGGGTGTCGTCGAGCATCGTTTGGTTGATTTCATAGGTTCCGCCGGCGATGGGCTTGACGAGTCCGCCGCGTCCGATGACGGCATCGAACTGGTAGGGAATGTCCGAACGCTTCAGTTCATCGATGACGAGTTGCTTGCGGAAAGGAAATTCCTCGATGACATCGTCGAATTTCGACAGTTCCTCGGTCGAGTGGCGGATGGTTTTCAACAAAATGGGTGTCTCGTTTGTATAAACGGCGATTTTGGTCGATGTGGACCCTGGGTTGATAGCAAGAATTTGCATTTTTTTGTAAGGTTATGAGGTTAAAAGATTTTGAGGTTATCAGTTATTGGTTGCTCATCATCGACGCGAGCGCCAATGAGTTGAACTTGCAGGCTTTCGAGTCGGCACGCGAGGGCAGCACGACGGGAACGGTCGGTCCGACGAGCATTCCGGCGGTTTCGCCGTGGAAGAATGTGACGGCTTTGTAAAAAACGTTTCCAGCCTCGATGTCGGGGAACACCACGGCGTCGGCCTGGCCTCCGATGGGCGAGTCGATGCCCTTGATGCGCAGACTTTCGGGTGAAATACTGGTTTTCAGGTCGAGCGGTCCGTCGATGATGCACGGTCCGAATTCGCCTTGCTTACCCATTTCGATGATGTCGCGATAGCCCAGTGTAAAGGGGAAATACTTCTCGTTGGGCTTCTCAGTGCAGTGGTTCAGCGCGATGCGCGGCTCCTCGATTCCCATTTTGTGGCAGAGGTCGGTCATGTAGCGCACCTGTTCGATGCGTTGCTCGTGGGTGGGGTAGGGGATGACCGCCGAGTCGGTGAAGAACAGCAGTTTGTCGTAGCCCGGCATCATCGCTGCGGTGATGTGGGTCAGCACGCGACCGCGAGGCAGGATGCCCGTTTCCTTGTTCAGCACGACGTGCAGCAGGTTGTCGGTGTTGATGAGGCCTTTCATCAGCACATCGACTTTGCCTTCGTGCACCATTTCCACGGCGCGACGGGCGGCGTGGTCGGCATCGGTTGCGTCCTCGAAGAAGACGTGGTCGGCAAATCGCATCACTTCTTCGTTCTGCTCCACTTCTTTCTGGCAGCCCACGAAAATGGCATCGATGAAACCTGCTTCCAATGCGCGTTGCACGGACACTTGTGAATTGTAGTCAGCGGCCCAGACAACGGCCACTCGATTGCGTTTTCCTTGCTGTACGAGGTGATTCAGCATGGATTCGAAACTCTTAATGATTTCCATAGATTGTTTGAGTAATTGTTAGTAGCTACAAAAATTTAATAATTTTCGTTGCAAAAGTACGACTTTTTTGTGAAAAACAACAAAAAAATCGTACTTTTTTTGGGGATGGAGGCTCAATTTTCCTCTTGTTTCGTCTTCTGGATGAAAACTGGGGGTTAAAATTCGACGATGAGCGTCTGTCGCGGTGCGAGTGTGAGGTCTTTCGTCAGGTCGTATTTCTGTCCGGTGACGACGTCCTTCGCCTCGCGTTGGAGTTGGTCGGTGTCGAAAAGTTCCTTGTAGCGGCTGACCTCGAGCACGGCAGGCTGCGACGTGCCGTTGAGAATGGTCATCACGGTGTTGCGATGCCAGCGGCGGGCGAGCACATAGACGCCTTTCCACGGGCAGAACTGGGTTTGGTAGCCGCGAATGATGGTTTCGTTGCCATTGCGCCAGTGGAGCAGGTTCGACAGCCATGTGAACATCGCTTGTTCGGCAGGTGTGCGACCTTCGGCAGTGAAGGCGTTGTGGGTGTCGCCGGGGAATCCGCCCGGGAAATCGTTGCGCACGTAACCGTCGGTGATTTCCTTCGTGCCGTTCATCAGCACTTCGGTGCCGTAGTAGAGTTGTGGTGTGCGGTTCATCGTGAGGAGCAAAGCGAGCGCCTGTTTCAAGAGCAGGGTGTCTTGTCCGTTGCCGAGGAAGCGGTCGGTGTCGTGGTTTTCGATGAACGCCATCACGTTCGATGGGTTTTCATAGAGATAATCATAGACGAGCGAGTTGTAGATTCGGTTGTAGCCGTGCCACCAGCCGTCGGTTTCCTCGTGTTTGGCTTGGTTGAGCTTGTCAAAGAACGAGAAGTCCATGACGGTCGGTAGGTGGGAGTTGAGCCCCTCTCCAACCTCTCCCCCGTAGGGAGAGGCTTTTTTGTTTTCTCCGCTTATGAGGCGACTGTCTTTTTGCCACGCGGCGGTATAGGCAGGTTCGGTGACCCACGTTTCGCCGACCGTATTGAAATTCGGATATTCCTCGCCGAGCACGCGCATCCATTCGGCCATGGCGATTCGGTCGGCATAGGGATAGGTATCCATGCGAATGCCGTTGATTCCGATGGTTTCAATCCACCAAATGGAGTTTTGGATGAGGTATTTCAAGACGTGGGGATTGCGCTGGTTGAGGTCGGGCATGGTGGGAACGAACCAACCTTCGGTGGATTCGCGAAGGTCGATTTCCGAGGCGTAGGGGTCGAGAACGGGCGTGAGTTTGTAGCTCGTGAGGTCGTAGGAGTGCTGTAGTTCAGCCGTGTCAGTCGTTTCTTTCAAATTCAACCAGTCTTTGCTCGGCAGGTCGGCGAGCCAAGGGTGTTCGAGTCCGCAATGGTTGAAAATCATGTCCATCACCACTTTCAAGCCCTTTTCGTGTGCCTCATCGACGAGTTGGCGATATTGCTCGTTGGTGCCGAAACGCGGATCGACGCGGTAGTAGTCGGTGGTGGCATAGCCGTGATAGGTGGAATATTTCCCTTCGGCATCGGGCGAGTTGTTCTCCAAGACGGGCGTGAACCACAAAGCCGTCACGCCGAGGTCGGTGAAGTAATCGAGATGCTGACGAATGCCGTTGAGGTCGCCACCATGCCGCAGCGAGGGCTGTGAGCGGTCTTCGCGATAGGCGTTCATGCCTTCGATTTGCGTCGGATGGTTTTCGCCCTGTGCGAAGCGGTCGGGCATGAGCAGATAGAGCACGTCGGCATTGGAAAAGCCGATGCGTTCGTCGCCCGCCATGTCGCGCTGTTTGAGTTCGTAGGCGATGGTGGTTTGCTTTTCACCGAGCGTGAAGGTCAGCGGCAGTGTGCCGGCCTTGCAGCCCTTCACATTGAGATAGACGAGCAGGTAATTCGGCGAATCGAGGCGCACGAGGGAGTCGATTTTCGCCCCGCTCACGCTGACTTCGGCATCGCGGATGCCTTCGCCATAGACCATGAGTTGCAACGACGGATTTTTCAGTCCGACATACCAGTCGGTGGGGTCGATTCGCGAGATTGGCACATCGTTTTCGGTGAGTTGTGCAATCGATTTCGCATTTTCAACATTTTGAGTACAAGCCGTCATCAACGCAACGACGACAGCGATGGCAAGGAAGAAACGAACTTTTTTCATCATCCAAAATTTTAGTTTTTAATTTTTCGCTTAGCGAAATGGCAATTTAATGATTGGTTTCAGCGAAATGGCAAAACCGCCGCCCGGTGCCTGCTTGATTTTCAGCGTCTGACCAGCTTTCACGGTCTTTTTCGTGATGGTGTAAGCCTTGGGATTGTCGCGGTAGTGGGCATCTTTGGCATCTGCATAGATGATACACTCGTATTTGAGATTTCTGCCTAGAAAATCAACTTTGTCGAGGAAATCGAGTTTCAACACGGTTTCATGGCCGTTTTCGTCGCATTTTCCACCCACAAACCAGTTGTCGGTGCCTTTCGCCTTGCGTGCCACGGTGATGTAGTCGCCAGGCTCGGCTTCGAGGTACTTGGAATCGTCCCAGTCGCACGCCACATCGCGGATGAACTGGAAGGCATCCATGAATTTCGCGTAGTTTTCGGGCAGGTCGGCAGCCATTTGAAGCGGCGAATACATCGTCACGTAGAGCGCGAGTTGGCCGACGAGTGTCGAGCGCACCCACGAGGTGTTGTCGCTCCACGTCGAGAGTTGCGTTTCAAAAATGCCAGGCGTGTAGTCCATCGGACCGCCTTGCAGTCGGGTGAAGGGCAGGATGCAGGTGTGGTCGGGGTTCGAGCCGCCGAAAGCCTCGTATTCCGTGCCGCGTGCCGACTCGTTGCCGACGAGGTTCGGATAGGTGCGGCAGAGTCCTGTTGGGCGCGTGGCCTCGTGGGCATTCACCATCACGCGGTGCTTCGCCGCCTCTTTGATGCAATAGAGATAGTGGTCGTTCATCGACTGCGAATAATGGTGGTCGCCACGCGGGATGATGTCGCCCACATAGCCCGATTTCACGGCATCGTAGCCATATTCGTTCATCAGCGAATAGGCTTTTTCAAGGTATCGCTCGTAGTTCTGCGACGAACTGCTGGTTTCGTGGTGCATCATCAGTTTTACGCCTTTCTGATGGGCATATTCGTTGAGTGCTTTCAAGTCGAAATCGGGATACGGCGTCAGGAAATCGAACACGTCGCGCTTCCAACGGTTCGCCCAGTCTTCCCAACCGACGTTCCAACCTTCGACAAGCACTTGGTCGAGGCCGTTTTCGGCAGCAAAATCGATGTAGCGGCGCACTTTCTCGTTGTTCGCGCCGTGGCGACCGTTGGGCGTTGTCAGTTGATAGTCGATGTTGTCGAGTTGCACGGAAGGATATTCGTCGGTGTAGTTCCACGACGACTTGCCGACGATCATCTCCCACCACACGCCGCAGTATTTCGTCGGGTGAATCCAACTGACATCGTCGAGCGCACACGGCTCGTTGAGGTTCAGAATGAGGTTCGACGAGAGCATATCGCGGGCGTCGTCACTGACGATAATCGTGCGCCACGGCGACTGACACGGCGTTTGCATACAGCCTTTCAGACCGGTTGCGTCGGGAGTGAGGTGACTTTGAAACTTTGTGGAGCCCGTCAACTCCAAGTGCATCGTCGCATAATTCACGCAGGCCGCCTCGTGGATGTTGATGTAAAGGCCGTCGTCGGAACGCATTTGCAGCGAAGTTTGCACGGCATTTTGCACGGGTGTCATCGATGCATTGTCCCACACGACCGCATCGACCTGCCGCTCGTTCGTGCCGTTTTGATAAAGGATTCCGCGCTTGTCGAACGACTCTTTCTGACGGGCAGGAATCTCCGACAGTCGCGTCGTTTGGATGGGATATTCCTGTGTGTCGTAGTCGGCCGTAATCCACCACGCCGTATGGTCGCCAGCGAGAGAAAATTCCGTGCGTTCCTCCTTGATAATGAAGTAGTTCAGCGTGTTTTGCTGTGGGAATTCATAGCGCAGACCGATGCCGTCGTCATAGACGCGGAAACGAACGACGATGTCTCTTTTTTCCGCCGTTTGCGACAGCGTGACAGCGTATTCGTTGTAGTGGTTTCGAATCGTTTTCGTTTCGCCCCACACGGGTTCCCACGTCTCGTCGAACGTCGATTTTTGTTCATTTTTCAACGTAAAACCATCGAGCAGGTCTGTTTCGCGCAACCCTTTCGAGGCGTGTTTGTCGCGAGCCAGTTCGAGGCCCAACCGCGAGGGCAGAATCACGGTTTTGCCCTTGTAGTCGAGGCTGTAGGTGGGTACGCCGCCTTCGGCCAGGCTGAACGTCAGCGCGAGGTTGCCGTCGGGCGATTGGGTCGTGGTTTGGGCGACGGCAAGCGATGAAATCGCGAAAATGCCGAGGCTAAAAAAGAATCTTTTCATATCGCTCGTTTTTTTCAGAAATTATTTTCGATTTAATGTAATCAACTGTGCCACAGCCCGCGAAAAACCTTCGCAGCCCATCAAATCCTCGATGTTCAGGTGCATCCGATAGCGCCAGTAGTGTTTCGGGTTCGCCGGAATGTTCACGCGCTCGGCATTGGCATCTTTCAGTCGCAGTTGTTCGTCGATGGCGAGCCAGTCTTGCAGTGCGATGACGCACACCATCGAAGGCGATGCCAAGTGGGCGGCGATGATGTCGCGGGCAAGCCAGTCGGGCATGGGATGTGGCGCAGGACCGTCTTTGTGGAGCATCTGATTGTAGTATGCCTGTGCTCGCTCAACGTCTTCGTCCCACCACATTCGCAGCGTGGGTGTGTCGTGCGAGGAAATGGTGCAGACCGAGCGATAGGGATTTCTTTCGAGATGGCCGAACCGCACGCCGTACTCCTTCGGCATCGACTGCAATTCCAACGACAAAATTCTGAGTTCGTCCATCACCCATTGCACGCAGTCGGGCACCATGCCGAGGTCTTCGGCACAAACCAACATGCGCGTGGCCTGCACGAGTCGCGAGAGTTTCTTCATCGCCTCGCCATACCAGAATTGGTTGTTGCGGCGGTAGAAATAGTCGTCGTAGAGGTGGTTGAAGGCTTCGCGCTCCCAACTCGATAGTCGCTCGTAGGCTTCGGTCTTTTGTGCGTTGATGCGCGGATGACGACTGCCGTTTTTCGGGTCGATGAGGAAAAGGTGGTCGATTTCGTTGCTGACACCGCGTGCGTTGATTTCCTCGATTGACAAACCGAGTGCGGGCGAGAAATGGCCTTCCAAACCCGATGCGTGGGGCATGGGAATCTCCCAGATGCGGAAAAATCCGAGTACGTGGTCGATGCGGTAGGCATCGAAATAGTGACTCATGTTTTGGAAGCGTCGCACCCACCAGATGCAGCCGTCTTTGAGCATTTCGTCCCAGTTGTAGGTCGGGAAACCCCAGTTCTGACCGTCGGCAGAGAAGTCGTCGGGCGGTGCGCCGGCCTGTCCGTCCATGTTGAAATAGCGTGGTTCCATCCACACGTCGCAGCCCACGCGGCTCACACCGATGGGAATGTCGCCCTTCAAGATGACACCTTTCTGTCGCGCATAGTCGTGGACGGCCTGCATCTGCGTGTCGAGAATGAATTGCACGAAGTAGTAGAACGCCACATCGCGGAATTTCTTCGTGCGCGGGTTTGAAAGTGCCTTGCGGTCGGCCTCGTTCCACGTTTCGTGGCCTTTCCACTGCGTGAAATCGACGGTTTTCGTTTGGTCGCGCAACAGGCAATATTGGGCGTAAGGCACGAGCCACAGCTCTTTTTCGCGGAAAAATCGCTTGAATTCGTCAGATTTCAGCACGTCGGTTCCTTCTTGCTGGAAAATGGCCTTCAAATAGTCGATTTTCGCCTTGTTCACACGCTCGTAGTCGATTTGCGGCAGTGCATTCAGCTCTTTTTGAAGCGTTTCAAACTGCTTGCGGAGTTTGGCATCTTTCAGCGCGGGCAACTGGCGCAGGTCGGCATATTGCGGATGCAGGGCGAAAACGGAAATGCAGGAATAGGGATAGGAGTCGGTCCATGTGTGGGTGGCGGTGGTGTCGTTGATGGGCAGCACTTGCAGCAGTCGCTGTTGGGTGTGCGAAACCCAATCAACCATCAGTTTCAAATCGCCGAAGTCGCCCACGCCAAACGACCCTTTTGTGCGCAACGAGAAAACGGGCACGAGTGTGCCTGCAAATCGCTGATTTTCAAGGGAGAAGAAGGCTTGCGGCAGTTCATAGACGATGATACCACCGCAAATGTCGTTGGGGATGGTCAGGGTGCGGTCGTCGCCCGTTTCCCAAACGGCTTCATCGGAATTTTCGGTCAGTGCCACGAATTTCAAGACCATTTTCCGCCCGATGAACATCGTCGATGGAAGGTCGATGGTCCATTCGTTGTAGTTTTGCAGGGTCATGGGCAGGGCTTTCTTCGCGTCCCAGCCACCCAGTTCGTCGATTTCGCCCGAAACGGCAAGCCGCTGACCGTCGCGCAGTTGTGGGGCGCGGACGATGAGGCGGAGGGAGGGAGAGAGTTGAGAGTTGACAGTTGTGTGAATTTCTGAACTCTTCAGACAATCGGTGAAGGCAGAACTATAGAGATAGCTGTCTTCGGGTATGTCAATCCAGCGGTTGAAGACGTGGAAAAACTCCGATTTCGCCGGTTCGAGTACCAAGCGATGGGCCACGGTTCGCCACTCTTGCCGCGTTTCGTTGCCATTGTTTTCGACCGAATAGAAATAGTCGAGCACGCGATGCTTGGCATCGTCATTCAAACTGCAACGCCAGTAGATGCCGTCGTCGGTTGTCATGCGATAACGTGTCACGGTATCGCCGTTTCCAACGATGTTCAAGACGATTTCTTCGCCAAACACCGTGCGATATTCGATATGAAAGTGTATCTTCATTGATTCGTTTTTTTTAGATTAATTTTTCTTTTCCTTGATGAAGCCCACGCAGACCGCTCCGCACAGCAACAAAACGCCCGCGACAATCATCATCGATGAGGAACGACCGCCCACGAGGTTCAGAATAGAGCCTCCGCAGATGGCTGCGATGATTTGCGGCAGGCAAATCGTACCATTGAACAACCCCAGATAGGCTCCCATGTGACCGTAGCCATACAGTGCGTTGGTCACGAAGGTGAACGGCATGGCGAGCATTGCAGCCCAACCGCAACCGATAAGTAGGAAGGGGATGATTTGTCCGTATTCATTCGGAACGAATGGAATCATGGCGAAGCCGATGGCCGCCAGCACGAGACTCAGGGCGTAAGCCATTTTCGTGTTTTGGAAGCGCGGCAGCAACGCAGCCCAGACAACCGAGCCCACCGCTTGAATGGCATAGAGCACGCCCGTCCAGTTTCCTGCATCCTGATAGCCTTCGGAAGAAGAATCGGTGCTGTTCCACACCGTTTCGGCAACGGCATCGACCACGTAGGTCCACATGTAGAGGAAGGCTGCCCAGCAGAAGAATTGCACGAGACCGACTTTCCAGAATGTCGAAGGTGCATTTTTCAGCAACGTAAACCAGTCGGACTTGCCTTCTTTCTCCTCGCTCACGGGGTTGTATTCGCGGTATTGCTGCGGCGCCCATTCGCGAACTTTTGCCGTCGTATAAAACACGCAGAAAATAAGGATGGCAGCACCGATATAGAACGACCACACCACTGACGGCGGCACGACTCCCGGCGCGGCCACGTTGGCAATGCCCACAGCGGCGAAAAGATAGGGGAAAAGGTATCCTGCAACACTTCCGGCATTGCAGAGAAACGACTGAATGGAATAGGCTTTGGCCTTCTGTTTTTCGTTCACCATGTCGCCGACGAGCATTTTAAACGGCTGCATCGCCATGTTGATCGACGTGTCGAGCAGCATGAGCATCACAATACCGAAAATCATCGCCTGCGAAACGGCCAGTTGCAGCGAACCGGCGTTGGGCAACAGGCACATCACGGCCACCGCCACGATGGCTCCCACAAATAAATAAGGAATGCGACGACCCAAGCGACACCATGTTCTGTCGCTGAGTGAGCCGACGATGGGCTGCACGATGATGCCCATCAGCGGTGGCAGAATCCAGAAATAACTCAGTTCGTGCGGGTTGGCACCGAGTGTGCGGAAAATGCGCGAAATGTTCGCACTTTGCAGGGCGTAGGCAATCTGTACGCCAAAGAACCCAAACGAAAGGTTCCACA